>Ga0105048_10020378_pt1 | contig 10117 bp, 7 predicted proteins | sample MAT05_FD_78382 | JGI IMG/M metagenome (GOLD analysis project Ga0105048, IMG submission 78382) | Freshwater microbial communities from Lake Fryxell liftoff mats and glacier meltwater in Antarctica - MAT-05 | ecosystem: Environmental > Aquatic > Freshwater > Ice > Liftoff microbial mat | place... | reverse complement strand
GAGCGCGTGCTGGCCCTTCACGGGCGCAAACAGTCGCTGGCGGAAGAGCTGCTACGCGACACCGCCGAGGCCGTGCGGCTCGATCCCAGGGCGCTGCTGTCTCTGCTCTCGGGTGCGGACTAGCCAATCGAGCTTGGTCGCAGTCGACTTGCCTTGAGTGTTCGGGCTTGAGACATTATCCGCATCGTGCAGCAAACTTCGGACATCGCCTGGCCCCTCTGTCTTCTGCTTCTGGTTGCCTTGCTCGTCGCGCTCTCGCTCGCGCTTAATCTGAACGCGAAGCTACACCGGCAGGGAAAGAGCAGCGCGGGGCACGAGCAAGACGGTGCTGGGCGCGAGGTGTTGCTGCGCACGCTGCTCGACGCAGGTCCACTCGCGATCGTCTTTTACTCCGACACGGGCCGCATCGTGTTCGCGAACCGGGCAGCCAGTCGCATGTTTTTCGAGGAGCAGCCCGCCGAAGGCAAGAACTTCCTGCGGCTCGTGTCGAGCGGCCCACCGGCGTTCAGGCCCGCGCTGCTGGGTGCGTCCGATGAGGTTGCAAGCTTCGACATCGACGGTCAGCGCGAGACCTATCAGTTCGTGCGGCGCACGTTCGCCTACGATGGAGAGCCGCATACGCTGCTCGTCGTGCAGCACGTCACGCGCGAGGTCGCGCGCGGTGAGCTCGACGTACTCAAGCGCGTGGTGCGTCTGCTCAGTCACGAGGTGAATAACTCCCTCGCACCCGTATCGTCGGTTGTACACTCGGCCCGTCAGATCCTCAAGAGTGGCGAGCGCATGGACCGACTCGAGCGCGTGTTCAACACCATCGACGAGCGGGCGCAACATCTTTCCGAGTTCATCGCGGGGTACGCCGCGCTCGCGCGCCTGCCCAAGCCCGTGCCGCGCGACGTCGCCTGGGATGAGGTGCTCTCGAGACTGCGCGTGCTGTATCCGCACGTGCGCATGACGGCGCCCGAGGCCGCGCGGGGCTATCTCGATCAGGCACAGGTCGAACAAGCCCTCATCAACCTGCTCAAGAACGCGAGCGAAGCGGGCGGGCCGCCCGACGAAGTTGCGTTAGAGGTGAGCCCGCTTGCCGATGGCGGCGCCGACGTTCGCGTGCTCGACGGCGGAACGGGCTTTTCGTCCGATGCACTCGAAAACGCGGTCTTACCGTTCTACACGACGAAGTCGGGTGGCAGCGGCGTAGGCTTGCCTCTGGTGCGCGAGGTGGCTGAAGCGCATCGTGGGCACTTGATGCTCGGAGCGCGTCCCTCGGGCGGCGCCATCGTCACGTTGCGCCTGCCCGGGCGGAAGGTCAGCGAGAGCCCGACCGCACGGCTGACGCTCACGCGGGCCTGAGAACTGGGCGCTGCTGGCGGTGCGGCGGTTCGCAGACGAAGCAGTCGAGCGAGGCCGGACACCTGTCCGCAGGGCGATCGGACACCTGTCGCGCGGACGGCAGTCGAGGGCCCTGCTCGCGCTCGATCTCGCGTAAATGCAGGCTGTTTTCGCCTGGCACGAGAGTTGCGGAAGGGGTGTCACCGCGGCGGCTTCGGGCACTTTCGAATCCACCGACCGCCGGCGAAAACTCCAGAGGATCCCCATGCGCGCGCTCCGCTCGATCGCGCTGCTCGTCCTGTGTGCGTGCTTCGGCACGACTGCACACGCGGACGATGCTGCGCCCCCCACACCTGTTCTCATCCCTCCTGTGCTCGAGCAGCTCAGCGAGCCCACCGTCTCCGAGGACGCGCTGACGACCGGCGTCGTCGGCCTCGTGCTCTCGATCGATGCTCAGGGCCGAGTGGTCGACGTAAGCGTCGAAAAGTCGCTCACGCCGGTGCTCGACGAAGCGGCCAGCAACGCGGCAAAGCAGTTCGTGTTCAAGCCGGCTACGCGGGACGGCGTGCACATCGCCTCACGCGTCCGGTACGAACAAGCGTTCGCGAAGGTCTCGCCGCCGCTCCCGCCTCCGAACAGCTCCGTGCTCACAGGACGCGTGAGCGACCGCGCAAGTGGCGTGCCTATCGCGGGCGCCGACCTGACGCTCAGGTACGCAGACGGAACTCGTGTTACCGCCGTCACGGACGGCGCCGGACAGTTCACGTTCGGCGAGCTTGCAACGGGCGACTACGAGCTGACCATCGCGGCCCTCGAGCACGAGCCCACGACGTCGATGGAGAGCGTCGCGCAGGGCGAGCGCCTCGAGGTCGCTTACCGCTTGCTTGCCGTGGTCCAGGTGAACGCGACGACGTTCGGCGCCGTGGCGCGCGTCGAAGCACCGCCGCGTGAGCTCCTGCGGCGCAGCATCGCGCCCGAGGAGCTGACGCGCATGGCGGGCACGCGCGGCGATCCCCTGCGCACCATTGAGCTGCTGCCTGGCGTCGCGCGCCCTCCGTTCGGAGCCGGCATGGTGCTCGTGCGCGGTAGTGCGCCGGGCGACAGCGAGGTCTTCCTCGACGGCGCGCCCATCTATGGCCTTTATCACTTCGGCGGCATGACCAGCACGGTCAACGGCTTCTTGCTCAAGGGCATCGAACTGTATCCGGGCAACTTCTCGGTGCGCTCCGGACGTAAAAACAGCGGCGTGATCGACATAAGCTTTCGCGACCCGAAGACCGACCGCTTTCATGGTCTCATCGACGTCAACCTCATCGACAGCTCGCTGCTGGTGGAAGCGCCGATCACGGACGAGCTGTCCTTCGCGGTGGCCGCACGCCGCAGCTATCTCGACGCGTGGTTCAAACAAGTGGCCGAGAGCAGCTCGCTCAGCGTGATCGCGGCCCCGGTGTACTACGACTACCAATCCATCCTCGCCTGGAGGCCGTCTGCAAGCGATCGTGTGCGACTCATCGGCTACGGAAGCTACGACGAACTTACGCTCGTTCAGAGCGAAGCGGACGAGAAGGACCCGACCTTGCGCGGTCGCTTCGGCGAGACCAACAGCTTCCACCGTGGCCAGCTGGAATGGCACCGCGACTGGGCCGAAAGGGTAGATACGGACCTGAGTGTCGGCGCAGGTCCAGTGCTCACGAGGGGCAGCATGGGTCGCGCGCTCGGCTACGAGATTAAGGGCTTCGACGTGATTGCCCGCGCCGAGATGCACTGGCGCATGTTGCCGAGACTGCGTCTGAACAGCGGTTTGGACACGCAGATTCTGCAGACCCACCTCGAATACGCGGGTCCGAGAGCGCAGCAGGACGAGGGCGACCCGTCCGCTCTGGGCCCCATCGCCGGGCGCGAACGTACGGCGGTGGACATGACGCGTACCTACACACGTCCCGCGGCTTACGTCGAGGTGGTGGCGCAGGTCAGCAAGCGTCTCGAGCTCACGGGCGGCACCCGGGTCGACTACTACGGGGACGTCAAGGCGCTCACGGTCGACCCCCGTCTTAATGCAAGGGTGCTGCTTGGTAACACCACGCTGCGCGCTGGCGTGGGGCGCTTCTCGCAGCCGCCCGACATTACGCAGACAATCGCTGGGTATGGCAACCCCACGCTCAATCCCTGGCACGCGCTGCACCTGGGAGCGGGCGTCGAACAACACATCGGCGAGCACGCAACCATGTCGCTTGACGGGTTCTACAAGAAGCTCTCGAGTACCATCGTGAATGCGCCTGAGGGTGGGCTCGAGAATGGCGGCATCGGTCGCATCTACGGACTCGAGCTCATGGGTCGTCTGCATCCGGCGGGGCGTGTGTCGGGCTTTCTCTCGTACACGCTGTCGCGCAGCGAACGAAACGACAAAGACGGAACGGGCTACCGTCTGTTCGACTACGACCAAACGCACATCCTGACTGCCTCGGGCAACCTGAAGCTCGGCCGAGGCTTCACGCTCGGCACTACCTTCCGCCTTGCAAGCGGCAACCCATACACGCCCATCACCGGCAGTCTGTACGATGCCAAGCTCGATACGTATGACCCGGTTTACGGCGGGACGAATAGCCAGCGCAGCAAGTACTTCCATCGCCTGGACGTTCGCGTAGAGCGCAAGTGGCCCATGGGCGAGCACGGCGGCGGCCTCACGGCCTACCTGGACATTCAGAACGTCTACAACCGCATGAACGCCGAGGGTGCAAGTTACAACTTCGACTACTCGCAAACGAAGACCATCCCGGGCTTGCCCATCATCCCCAGCGTCGGCCTGCGCGGCGAGCTTTGACCGCGAGCGAAGCGTACGAAAGAGAGTCAGACTCATGGACAACAAGAACTTCAAGCTCGCCCTGTTCGCATCGCTCAGTGTACTCTCGCTTTCTGCCTGCACAGAGTTCGATCCGGGCTCCTCCATTCTCGATACACGCGTGCTTGGTGCGCGCGTCGAGGTCGCGGGCGAGCCGGAGCGAGCAACGCCCGAGCCGGGAGAACGCATCAGTCTGACCTGGGTGATGGCATCGCCAGGCAAAGCCCCCGTCCTGCGCTGGGCCTTCGTCGTGTGCGTCGGCGACCCGAACGCACCCGGGGAAACGTGTCGTGTCCCGCTTACGACCGGCGAAGGCACAGGCCTCACGCCCACGCTGCAAGTGGACGTGCCTGCAGCCGGAGCGCTCGGCACGGCAGACGCGCTCTTCGTGCTCGGCGTCATCTGCGACGGCGGAACGCCCGGCCTGTCCGGAAGCGCGACCCCCGTATGCGAAGGGAAAGACAGCAGTGGGACGTCGGTCAAGCTCGAGCTGAGCATCGCGCGCGACGGCCAGCAGAACGAGAACCCGAGAGTTGACGAGGTGCGCATCCGTATCGACGGCAAAGGGCTTGCAGACCAGGCCAGCGACGTAGCCGAAGGCCAGTGCGCAAACGACGACTCGCTCTTGCAGCTGCGCGCGGACGGCAAGGAGCACGACCTTACGCTCGAGCTCGGCGGCAAGGTGCGCGAGCGCTATCGCGACGCCGAGGGACGCTCGAACGCGCTCGAGGCGCTGCAAATCTCTCACTTCGTAACCTTGGGCGAGCTTGAGCGGCAGTACTCGTTCATCGAGTCGGGCGACCCAGACGAGAACCCGAAGGTCACACTCACCTGGACTGCGCCCAAAGCCAAGGACGTGAAGACCGGCGAGCTGGTGCGCTTTCTGACCGTGCTGCGGGACATGCGCGGCGGCCTTGCGGTCATCGAGCAGGCCGCCTGCGTCATCCGCTGAGCATGTGGCTCGCTGTGTCCGCCCGGACAGCTGTCCGGCCGTCCGGGCGGACACAGCAAGCAGACACGCCTTGGCAACGAAACCACGACGAATTCAGCCCGGCACGGCACCTGCACAGCAGCTCTTCACAAGCGACGACAGCGACCACGAATGCCTGCCTCGAGGGGCAGTGCAAGGAGAACGAAAGTCATGGATCTTCAAACGCAGCTCAGCTCGTTCACGAACCTCGGCGCCGGTTGGATCATGTGGGTGCTCGTAGCCCTCTCGGTGGCGAGCCTGGCCGTGGTCACTGACCGTGTGATCGTGCTCTTCCGCAGCCGCGACGACTTGCCGCGCCTGCACGCGGAGCTCATCTCGCTTCTGCGCACTCGCAGTTGGGAGGCAGCGAAGAGCCGGCTGTCACGCTCGCCTTCCTATGAAGCGCGCGTGGTTGCGGCGGGGCTCGAGGTCGCACGCGACGGCGCCAAAGCGGCCGAGCAGCGGATGGCGGGAGCGAGTCAGCTCGCGCGCCTTGCGATGGAGAAGCGCCTGGCCTTTCTCGGCACCGTCGGAGCAAACGCTCCGTTCGTCGGTCTGCTCGGCACGGTGGTCGGCATCGTACGTTCGTTCGCTGCGCTCGATGCGAGCGGCGGACGTGTGAGCTCAAGTCTGATGTCAGAAGTCGGCGAAGCCCTGATCGCGACCGCCATCGGCATTCTCGTCGCGCTCCCGGCAGTCGCCTTCTTCAACTACTTCCAGCGCCTCATCCGGGCGCGCCTCACCCGCGCGGATGCCCTGTCGCGCGAGCTACTCGCGCAGCTCGAGTCTGCTGCCTGATCCCTCGCTCACGCTCGCCTCGCGCATCATCCACGTTTTCACTCGCAGGAGCTTTCCGCCATGGCCGCGCCCGTTCAAGACAACGATGACATCATCACTGCCATCAATGTGACGCCTCTGGTCGACGTCACGCTGGTGCTGCTCGTGATCTTGATGATCACCGCAAGCTACGTGGTGACGAAGAGCATTCCGATGAATCTGCCCAAGAGCGCCACGGGCGAAGCGACGCCCACGACGTTCAGCGTCTCTATCGACACGGAAGGTCGCACCTACCTCGATGCCGAACCCCTCGCGGAGGGCGAGCTGAGGACGCGCATGCGCGCCGCCCACGCGCACAACGCCGACGTCCAGGCGGTGATCGCCGCCGATGGCCACACGGACCATCTGCACGTGGTGCATGTCATCGACTTGCTCCGCCGAGAGCAAATCACGAACTTCGCCATCAACGTGCAACCTGATGACTTGAAACGGTGAACACGATGTCACGCCCCATCCCCCTCGCCGCTCCGCCACGTGCCCGCGCGCCGTCGCACTTCGCGCTGGTCGTGGGCTGCTCGCTGGTCGTGCACCTTGCATTGTTTTGGTCGCTGCGCAGCAACGTGGCCGCCGTGGTGAAGCGATCGGATCCAGTGCGCGTGACCATCGTGGCGAGCGCGACACCCGCCAACCTCTCTGAGCCGGTCGCGCCCGTGGCCGTCGAGGCCCCGGCGCCGTCCGAGCCCACGCAACCTGCGCCTCGTCCGCGTGAGCAGCGCGGTAAGCGCGAGCCGGCCGCACCGGCCACCGTCTCTCGGCCCCTGGAATTAGCGCGCCCCGTCGAGGCGGAGCCGGCGGACTTCACGGGCGTCACCCTGACGAGCGAGAGTGGCGCCGGGAGCTGGGCTTCCGTCACCGGCAACGGTGAAGCGACCGTGGGGGCCCTCGCAGCGCCGCCCCGCGGCACGCATGCTGGTAGCGGGCACGGCCGAGCCGGGTCGGGCGATGGCGACGTAGCGCAAGGTCCGCGGGTGCTTGGTCTCGGACAGCTTTCGCGGCCCCCGAAGCCGCCGAGCCTCGATGACGCGCTGCTCGAGCACTACCCGAAGCTTGCGCGCGACCAGGGCACCGCCGGTCACGCCGTCGTGCGCGCCCGCATCTTGGCAGATGGCCGCGTCAACGATATGCGTGTGCTGGTCGCGAGCGCTCCCGAGTTTGGCCGCGCCTGTGAGCGCACTCTGTCGGGCTCACGCTGGAGCGCGCCGCTCGACGAAAGCGGACGGCCGGTCGCGACGGACGTGAGTTACACGTGTCGTTTCGAGGTGACGCGCTAGCGTGCGGCTGACAAAATGCGCCGGCACGAGCACGCAAGCGTTCGTCGCGCGGGTTTTCGCGCCGCCTGGGGTCCCATGCACATACTCATCGTCGACGACCAGCGTCCCATGCGCGAAGCACTCGAGCTGTTGTTCGAAGTTCACGGCCTTTCGCCGCTTGTCGCAGCAACTCCCGATCAAGCGCTCGAGCTCATTCGCAGTGAGGACATCGGCGTCGTCATCCAAGACATGAACTTTCGCGAGGGCGAGACCTCCGGCCAGGGCGGCATCGCGCTCTTTCACGCGATTCGCGCGCTCGATGCCGACTTGCCTGTGCTCTTGATGACTGCATGGACCTCGCTCGAGACGGCCGTCGAGCTCGTCAAAGAGGGCGCCGCGGACTACTTCGCAAAGCCATGGAACGACGAGAAGCTGCTGTCCTTGGTCACGAATCTGCTGCGCATGCGCGAGCTTGCATACGAGAACACGCGGATGCGCTCGCGCGGGGTCCGTGCTCGCCGCGCGCTCGCCGAAAAGCACGAGCTGTGCGGGCTCGTATACGCGAGCGATGCGATGCACGAGGTTGTGTCGCTTGCGGTCAAAGTGGCGCCTTCGGATGCGGCTGTGCTGATCACCGGCCCCAACGGCTCGGGCAAGGAGCTGCTTGCGGAGATCGTGATGCGCAACTCACGCCGCCGGGACGAGCCGTTCGTGAAAGTGAACGCGGGCGGGCTCCCGGATCAGCTGCTCGAAGCCGAGCTCTTTGGCGCGGAGGCGGGGGCGTACACCGGCGCAACCAAGGCACGCGTCGGGCGGTTCGAAGCTGCGCACCGCGGCACGCTATTTCTCGATGAGCTAGGGAACCTCTCGCTGAGCGGACAAATGAAGCTGCTGCGCGTGCTGCAGAGTGGCGAGTTCGAGCGGCTCGGCTCGAGCACCACGCGCAAAGCGGACGTGCGGATCGTGAGCGCAACCAACGCCGACCTCGAGCGGGCCATCGCGGCGGGCACCTTTCGCGAAGACCTGCTGTTCCGCCTCAACGTCATCGAGCTGCGGCTGCCAGCGCTTAACGAGCGCAGCGAAGACATTCTGCCGCTGAGCGCTTTGTTCTTGCGCGCGCTCGCGCACAGCAGGGGCCCGGATGCGGAAGCGTACGAGCTCGCGGACGACGCCCAACGTGCCCTGCTCGCCCATGATTGGCCGGGCAATGTGCGCGAGCTGCAAAATCGACTCCAGCGCGCGAGCCTGGTCTGTCAGGGCGCGCGCATCCGTGCGATTGACCTCGGGATCTCGCCTGCGCGAGAATCCGCGCGTGTGGCCGCGTCGGCCGCGCCGCCGCCACCTCCCGCGAGCAGCGCGCGCCGTCTGAACACCGACGCTGCGGACCTGCCCAGAACCGTAGGCAGTGGCTCAGCGAATGCGAGCGACGAGGCCGAGCGCGCCCAGATCGAGGCCGCGCTCACGGGTGCGGGCGGGGTCGTGGCCAAGGCTGCCGCGAGCCTCGGCGTGAGCCGGCAGGCCCTGTATCGGCGCATGGAGCGGCTCGGCCTCGCGCTCGAGCGGCGCGTTCGCGGCTGAACAATGCTAGACTCCGCTCCGCCGAACGCTGATGCCTGGCCGTCCACCGGGCCATCGCGCACACCGCGGGAGAATTGCGCCGAGATGTCTGGAACTCCCTCAGCGGCCATTAAAGATGGAGCGACCGAGCTCGTTGGCCAAATGGCCGGGGAGTATCGCCTGGGCTACAAACTCGGCGAAGGCGGTTTCGGCGCGGTCTACGAGGCGGAGCACCCCGTGCTCAAGCGGCGTGCCGCCGTCAAGGTGCTGCACCGTGTGGCCGATCGCGATTCGGAAGCGGTCCTACGTTTCGTCTCGGAAGCGCAGGCCGTCAATCAGATCCGCACCCGTCACATCATCGACGTCTTCTCGTTCGGCAAGCTCAGCGACGGCCGGCACTTCTACGTGATGGACCTGCTCGATGGTGAGCCGCTCGACCGCTTTCTTGCGCGCATGGGACCGCTCGGGCCTGGGCTCGCCGTGCAGCTGCTCACGCCAATCGCGGAGGCGCTCGACCTCGCGCATGCGGCTGGCATCGTGCATCGCGACCTCAAGCCCCAGAACATCTTTTTGTCCTGGGACAAGGCCGGCGTCACTGTGCCCGTGCTGCTCGATTTTGGCGTGGCCAAGCTGCTGCTCGACTCGGCAGTGCAGACCATCAGCGGACACCCCATCGGCACCCCCATCTACATGTCTCCCGAGCAGGCCCGTGGCGAGCGCGTCGACGCTCGCGCAGACGTGTACGCGCTCGGCGTGGTGTGTCACGAGCTGCTCACCGGCCGGCCGCCGATCGTCGGCGACACCACCATCGCCGTGCTGATGGCGCACATCATCGAAGAGCCGCCACGCGCTTCCGCAGTCCGCCCGGAGCTGCCCGCCGAAGTGGACGCACCGATCTTGCGCATGCTGGCGAAGCTGCCCGACGCGCGTCCGCCAAGCGCGGGCGCAGCGCTCGCCGCACTGATCCATGCCGTGCAGGAGGCTGGTCTCGTCGTGCCCGCCGGCCTGCCGCGCTTGCCACGCCCTCCCGCGAAAGAGGCAACGAGCGCGCCTTCGGGAGAGCTTGCGCCGACCGTCGAGCAGCAGCCGGTGCGCGCCTGGGTCTCGGGCGAGACACCGGAGCAGGCGCGGCGTAGCAGCCAAGACGCTCGATCAGAGCGCGGGCGCCTTGTCGCACCCGCGATCATTCTGACGCTGCTCGTGGTGCTGACTTCTGCGTACTTTGCGTTCGCTAGGGAGGGTAAGGACCGCGAGCCAAACCAAGCTGCGGACGGTTCCACGCAGGCCGAAAGCGCGCAGCGCGCCCCTGCCACGCGCCCGCAAGCGGCTGCTCCAGCG
>Ga0105048_10020377_pt1 | contig 10118 bp, 6 predicted proteins | sample MAT05_FD_78382 | JGI IMG/M metagenome (GOLD analysis project Ga0105048, IMG submission 78382) | Freshwater microbial communities from Lake Fryxell liftoff mats and glacier meltwater in Antarctica - MAT-05 | ecosystem: Environmental > Aquatic > Freshwater > Ice > Liftoff microbial mat | place... | reverse complement strand
GTGACAAACAGCGACGCGGATCGCCTCTACGAACGCCTGCGGTGGGTGCGCGCCAGCGACAACCCCGGCTCCGCGTTGTACCCGGACGGAGGTCTGTCTAGCACGATTTATTACTATCGCACGCTTACATAACTCGCGTGCGGCGTTTGGGCGTAAACGACCCAGCTACCGGAGTTAACCCGTGTTGTTGTGAGCGTCGGTGCAGCCTTAAGTTCCTGAACTCAGGCGAAGTAACGTAAAACATTCCAACCGCAACCCGCCTGCGGGAACGATGAGCACTGATTAAAGGCGTCGGCCCTGATCAAGTTCCTGCTTCAATAGTTGCCAGAGAATCGAAGAGCGAAATCTTAAGGAAACTGCGTACTAAATGACCTCGGCAGGACTCGAACCTGCGACCCTCGCGTTCGAAGCACGATGCTCTGATCCAACTGAGCTACGAGGCCATGTGCATCCCTCAACCAATCATAGCGGGGCCTGTGGACGGGTGGCAAAGCCTAGTTCAGGTTCGGCCTCGGGTTTGGGCTTCGGGTTGAGTTAGGGCTGAGCGTGGCTCGAGCGTGCCTGAGCTGGGGTTGAGCTTGGGTTTACCTTCGGTTTGGCTAGGTTTAAAAAAACAGGCCCGCACGTTAAGTACGGGCCTGCGCTTACATTTTCGTAATGTTACTTCGCACGCCACGATTTACCGCGGCGAGGAAGCACTGAACACTTAGGCCCGACGGCGGCGGGTTGCGATGAGGCCACCGATGGCTACAAGCACCGCGGAGCCGGGGGTGGGAATGCCCGTGAGACGAACCATGTCGTAACGAAGGGTACCAGTGGATCCGTAGGACGATGCGCTTGTCGATGCAACGTAACCGGCGGTGCCAGTGGCAAATACCGGGCTGATGCGGAACTTAAACGCTGCGTTGTTCGCAGCGGCGGCTGGGATTGCGACGCTGCGGTTGTTGTACCAACGATCGCCACCCTGATCGGCTTCGAAGACGCCGGAGTTAGCGAGGCCGCTGGTGGAGAAGCCCGCGCCCAGATCATAAGAGAACTGGAGGAAACGGCTGGAAGTGTTGCTATGGCGAACGTCAAAGGTCACCATAATGTCGGTAAAGAGACCCGTCGTCGCGGCGGCAAACTCAACGCCACGCTGACCGCTCTGGGCGCCCTGCGCAGCATAGGTTGTGGTCTGCCAACCCGAATCATTATTGGTCGTGTCGGGGTCGGTCGAGCCGCCGCTGGCATTGCCGCTGGCGAAGGTGCCGGTCACGCCGCCAAAGAGCCCGGCGGTGCCGGAGCCAGTTGCGGGAACGAGCGTACCGGTGGCGGACGAAGCGTCGTCGGGGACGCTGTTAAAGTTCCAAAGGATATCGGCATTCGCACCGGAAGCCGCGGCGACCACGAGGGCCGCAGTTGTTAAAAAACGCATGTTCATCTTCTCTTCTCCTGTGAGGGGCAGGCGGTAGCCAAGCCCCGGGTGTTCTCTCTGCTCGAAGCGGAAACTTGAGCGACGTAACAATAGACAACCCGACCCGACTTTCTGTAAAGGTCGCGCTAAGACAGCAGCTGTAACCGTTTCATATGAAAGGAGTTAGGCGGTTTCGCTGTCTTGGACAACTTAAGTTCGCCGGCTTTGGGGCGGAATCGTGGGGAACTGAGGGTTGTAGAGTTGTTTTACTGCATTGCGGGAAGAATTTTTGAGCGGACTGTTATCGGCCCACCACAGCCATTAGTGTCAGCTCAAGTTTATCGTCGTGTCCCTTCATTGGCCCGATCAGCAGGTAGCGAGGAACGGGTTCGCCTGCGGTGTCGGTCCCGGGTCTGAGTGGGCGCATGAGATAGGGGGATGCAAGAACTCGGGCGGAAGGTCCGTCATCTGGCCAGACTGCTGGCCAACCACCGGTTCCCGGTATTGCGGGGTTCTCGCCGGGCTCGGCCAAAAACACAAGTCCGCTGGGGCCGGTCACAAAGTAACCCGGAGTCATCGCGTGCCGACCGGAAAGCCCGCCGACGGACGGGACCGCCCCAACTGTTTTTGCGGCGAGCGCCTGAGTGCCCCCGGTTGTAACATTGAATCGGACCATTCTGCTCTTACGGGGGTCGAACATCGCCACGGTATCGACCTCGCCGGGGTTCAAGGTGCTGAGCATCTCAACGCCGCGGATGGGGATGCAGGCGGTGGAGGCCATCTGGTGAGCCAACATGGCTTCGGGGTTTGTCGAGATGCGCCAAGTGCTGCGGGTGTCAGCGGGGCGAGGTGCGAGGGGCTTGGTGCGGTCAAGTCGGATTGACTCAAGATCGGTCCCAACCCTTGAGACGCGGAAGACGTAAATTACATCTTCGCTCGCCCCGCACACGGGGTAACAGAAGGCTCCGTCGACACCGGACTTGACCGACTCCTGTCCGCCCGTGCCGCGGACCACAAGGTCCGACGCGGAGGTTACATTCTGAGGTCGGCGGCAATATAACAACTCACCCTGCGGGGTCAGGGTAGCATAAGCGTTTACCATTGTTCCGCGCACCAACCAAGTTAACTCTCCGGTTGCCCACGAAACTTTACCGATCCAGCGGGCACCATCGGCGCGGGGCGACTCTACCAGAAATCCTTGTGAGTCAGAGCCGCGAGAGAGAAGCAGGCCGGGGGGTAGGGGCGATGCGAATGAGACTGTCGTAATCTTATTATCGACGATCGCGTAGACGGCGATCCGGGTGCCCACGGGCACGACCGCGCCGGGAGCCGCGAGTATGGTCTCCCAGGAGGGGGCCGCCCCCTCCTGCGAAGCGATGTGTAAGCCGTCGGGCGAGACAACGGGTAGCGCCTGGCCATCATACGTAATTCCGCCCAGGGGGATCACTTCGACTTGAATATCTGTTGCAACGAAGTTCGTCCGCTTCGGGGTTGCAACTTTGCCGGTGGGTAATGGAGGCGGTTTGCCCGACCCGCTCAAAACGCCCGAAGACTGGCCGGCATCGGCCGAGTTTTCCGCCGCGGCGAGTGTGCTTCCCTTAGCTTTGCTCAGCGGCTGGACCGGGACGCCTGTCCCCCACCCACTGCCACCGGTTCGCTCGGTGACGCATCCACTGAGTGTCAAGAGGAGCACACCGGCCGCAGCAGCGAAGGAACCGCACCGTTTTTGAAGCGGGTTCACGGGATTCTCTCCGGTTGCTTCTTCACCCGGTCGGGGCGATCAATGGTGCGAGCGCCCGCAGGATCGCCTAGCGGCTCCCCGGCGGCGTTGTTGGGTGGCTGGAGAGGCGGCGCGTCGGCAGAATCGACATCATTACTCGGCACGATGTCGGGCGGACTTACGCCCAGTTCCCGCTTAATGTTCTGGAGCCGCTCCACGTATGGCTCGTTCACTTCGCGGTTCTCCCCGGTGTTGTTCACGACGATCGGGGTGATGAACACCAGCAGCTCGCTGTTGGTCGTGCTCTTTTCTTTGCTCTTAAACAAAAGCCGTAGCACGGGAATATCGCCCAGAATTGGGACTTTGCGGACGATATCGCTATCCTCCTGACGCATAATGCCGGATATTACTACCGTCTGCCGATTCTTGACAATTAACTGTGTCGTCGTCTCGCGGCGATTGATCACGAAACCGCCGAAGAGGGTCTGTCCCTGCACGATCGATGATAACTCAACATTCACGCGAAGGTCCACATCGCCGTTTACGGTGATGCGGGGACGGGCACGCAGCGAAATTCCCACGGCTTTATAATCAAACGACTGAATCTGGTTGCCATTGTTTGTAATCTGCGAATCGCGGACAAACGGGATATCCTGGCCGTCAAAGAACGTTGCTTCCTGATTGTCGCTTGTGAAGATCTTCGGCTCGCTCAACACGCTCACCGCCGTCTTCTCGGCCAGGGCCTGAAGAAGCAGGTTCAAGTTAACATTTGTTTGAAGGACCGAGCTGTTAAAGAGGGAATCCGCGAACTGCGTGTTGCTCCCCTGGAACGCATTGGTTAAGCCGATGGCGTTATCGGAGTTTGTAGGTGTGATCGTCTGGTTGCTCCAGCGAAGGCCAAGGGCGGTGGCGTCTTCGGTTGATACCGCGGCGAGAATGGCAGAAATGAGCACCTGGCGCCCGGGCCGATCGAGCTGGTCAACCATATCAACGATTGATTGGCGATACTCGGGCGGAGCGACGACCATGAGTGCGTTCTGCCGCCACACCGGCACAATGCGGATGGAGCCAATTAAGTTGGAGGCATTGCGCTTGTCACTTTCGTTGGTCGAGCGGCTACGCTGCCACCAGAAAGCAAGATTCTGCGTAGTGGCTTCGGCCGTTTCGTCTTGCCCCGTAGTCGCTCCGGTGTTTGAGTTAGCGAACGGGCTGACCCCAGCCTGCGCCTGAGTAAGCCCCGTCTCCGCGCGGCGTATTTGAGCCAGCGTCCCATCTGCGGCGAGGAGGGCGTTCAACTGCTCGGCGAGATCCTCGGCGTTGGCGTGCTTGAGTTCGATCACTGCGGGGAGGCCCACGGTCAGCGGTTGGTCAAGCCCTTCAATTATTTTATCAATTACGGTTATGTTATCAGGGCTCTTGGCCACCACCAGAAGGCGGCCCGCATCGGGCACGGCCTGGAACGAGAACTGCCCGGCCAGACGGCCAACCCCCTGCGACGTCCCCGTGCTTGATCCTGTGCTGCGCTGCCCGTTGCCCTGCCCGCCGGCAGCACCTGCGTTGCCGCCGCCGGTCGCGGCGCTGCCGGTCGGCTTACCGAACATGCCTGAAAGTATGTTCGCGATCTTCACCGGATCGGTGTGCTTAAGTTCGTAGATTTTTGGCACCACCGCTTCGTCCGGCAGGGGCTTATCCCAGAAACTCTCGAGCTGATACTTAATTTGCTTGAGGATCGCCGCGTCGGCAACGACTGTAACTGAGTTCTGCTGAGTGTTCGCCGATACCCGCATCTCTTCGGATGCTACCGCAGTCTGATCCTGGCCGCCTTGCCCTGGGAAACGGAACATCTGTTGATTGTTCCCGGTCGCCTGCGCGTTACGCCTGCGATTCGCGCCCCCTGCGCCGGAAGTCCCCGCGCTGTAGAGGTCCTCAATGTTGGTTTTGATGGATTCGGCATCCGCGTAGCGCAGCGAGAATGTTTCGGTCTGGAGGGCACCAGCTGCGGGGCGGTCCAGCGATAAAATTAAACGTTCCATTCGCTGAAGAAACGCAATGTTTCCGATCATTGCGATCTGATTAGACTCTTCATCCACCGACAACTTGGCATAGTCGGGAACTTTATCTTTGAGCACGTCGCCCAGGCTCTTGGCGGTATTGTGCCGCAAACCAAAGACCTTTTCCGCTATCGAGCCCATGTCGGTCCGGTCGAGCACGCTCTCCTCTGGCCCCAGAACAAGCAAATCCTGTTTGGTAATATCGGCCACATCGCGTAGCGTAATTGTATACTTCGTCTCTACGACGGCAACGCCGTTCTGCAGCAGCGCGACATAAACGAGATCAAGCGCCTGCTCGCGAGGGATCGGCTGGTCGTTGATCACAGTTACTTTCCGCGTCATTACATCCTGCATCGGCATGACCACCTTGCCGGTGCTCTCGACGATGAACGGCACGATCTGCTCAACGGTGAACTGTTTGAAGGCGAGCACCGTGGGGCCACCGATAACCCTTCGATTACCGTTGCTTATGATCACGACGGGCTCGGCCGTGGGCGCGGGCGTCGCCATGGCACCGGGCGGCTTGGCCGGGTCGGCCGCTGGCTTTACTTCTTCAGTTGGTGGTGCGGCCGCTGGTGTGGGTACTGCTGCTGGCTGTGCGGGGGTTGTCGCCGGTGCGCTCGGCGTTGCCGCCGGATCGGGCTGCGCGTAGACCAACCCCCACGGCAGAAGCGTGCCCGCCGCGGCGAGCAGCACAGCCCCCCGAACGCCCAGCGACCTGACAGATATTAACTTTCGCGATGCTGACTTCATATGTTCAACTCTTCCCATCAACTTCTTATGATTCATTCTGTCGCTCGCCCGTGTTTTTAGCTAACTGTTACCACATCGACCTACTTAACTTCGCGGAGGCGGGCGGCCTTACTGAGGGTCTGGCTTAGGATCTGGCTTAGGGTCTGGCTTAGGGTCTGGCTTAGGGTCTGGCGCGGTGCCGGGCGCTGCTTCTGGTTTCTGCGGGTTGGTGTCAGGAACCGGCTCCGTCGGAGGCTTTCCACCGCCCGGTCTATCCTCCTCCGGTTTAGCTGGGGCTGGTTTCTGAGCGTCTGGTTTCTCCGCGTCTGGTTTCTCCGCGTCTGGCTTCTCAGGGTCAGGCTTGGGAGCATCCTTTTCACCTTCTGGCGGGGGTGTTTCTCCGCCAGCCGCGTCAGGCGTACCTTCCTTACTAGTTTTGTCTGCATCCGGCTGGCCGGCGCCTTCCGCCTTATCTTCAATGGGCTTGTCACTTAGCTTATCCGCGGGGCTCGCGGCGGCCTTGGGATCTTTACCCAGCTTGCTCCGCTCGAACAACGTAACATCAAAGGGAACGCCCTTCCAGTTCAGCTTCGCCGTCCAAGGAGGCACCAAGCCAGCAACCTCAAGGTCGCCATCCTTCTCGCCCACTTTTAATCGTTTGCCGTTGGCGAACCATACCGAATCAGAGAGCATGGCCACCATGCCCGGGCCTCCATAACTCGAAGGGGGCGGCGGCGGCTTATCGGCGTCCACGGGCGCCTCTGTCGGCTCAGGGGCACGCGGCGGCTCGGGGACATAAAATAAACTTCGGCCAGTAATCTGCGCAACATAACTGTCAAAGGCGGTCTTCTGCTCGTCGGCGTTGCGCTTAGCATCGTCGGGCTTGGCGAGCTCCGTCGGTGCGGGTCGGGCGACATCTATCACCAACGTCGTAAGCATAACTCCACTGATAACCGCGGCGGCAGCGCAAACCAGCACAGCTACTTTGCCCGCGGTGCTAAGCGTGCGCGACGCGGCGAGCAGTTCGCTGCGATCCGCGTTAATTTGTGCTTGCATCTGCGACAATGCTACCTCTTTCCTTTTCTTGCCAGCAGCCATGTCTCGGCCGTAAGTGTCACTCGGACCGCCTTACTCCCCTTTTCCTTGCCCTCGGCCTGCCGCACCTGCAGCCGCGAAATCGTTGAGAGCGCCGGCAGACGTTCTAAATCCGCGATGACCGCCGCGGCGATCGCCGGGTCGCTCACAAACTGCAAATCTCGTTGCAAACGATCGACCCGGAACTCCGCGCCCATTCGCGATGAGAGCGGGCCAGTTGTCAGCGGCACCGTGCGTGAAGTGCTCGTGCTTTCCTTAACTTCGTGTTTCTTGAGCACCTCATCGACCGCTTTGTTAAACTCAAGCGGCCGGCGCTCGGGGTCGCCGGGCATCTCAACATTACCGAATTTCTTGACGCCCAGAGCCACCGTCTCCGCAGCGGCCTTCATCGCCGCAGCGGTTTTGGAGTAGTTTGCTACGACGGCGGCCTTACTCTGCGCTCCGGCGAGAGCACGGTTCGTTGAATCAAGCAGCGGCTCAAGGGCAACGAAATAAATCAGCACCAGTCCGCCAGCGATGAGCCCGAAACGTATTACGCGGGGTATGGCACGCCACCGGGCAGCGACCAATCCTCCCGCGCTAACCTTTTGCGCCGATAGCGACGCGCTGGGCCTTGCACCGCGTGCAGTGCCGCTCTCCACTTCCGCTGCGGGAGAAGACGATCCAGCCGAAGCTTCGCCCGAAGATGGTGAAAGAGTGCTGCTCATTTCGCACCGGCCTTTGAGGTAGCCTTCGTATCGGCATTCGGTTTCTTTGGGGGCGGAGAGGGCGCGGTCGCGGCGTGAGCCCGGATCTTCGCTTCCTCCTCGGCCAATCGCTGCTTCACCGCGGCGTCGAGCGTCGGGTTCTTCTGAACATAGACTTTGCGGGCGATCCACTCTAGCTGCGCTGTAGGCTTATCCATTTTCTTAATATCGTCATCGCTTACGACGGCGGGCAAAGCATCGGTTACTATCCCCGGTTTCTTATCCGTTTCAGTATCAACGGGCTTGCGATCGCCGCGACGCGCGGCTGGCTTTGCCTCCTCGCTGCTTACATTGCTGGCGGCCTGAGCCGCACCCTCTTCGCCGTGTAGGCGAACGGCTAAACTCTTCGTAGCAAAGTTCTCGATGGGGGTGATGAGTGCGTGCGCCTGCGAGACGGCCACTTCCGCCGTTAAGTTAAATCCCACCCCGACGCTGCCGCCGGATTCACTCCGGTTTACCTTAACATTACGGAAGAGTTTGCTCGCGCTCAGGTTTCCCTGGAAGGCTGTGACAAGCTCCGGCTTCTCCGCGGTGCCGTCAAACGTAAGTCCCTGTTCCGGGTTCAGCCGGATGTCTACCGCGACCACGCCAACAGGGGTTGCGCCCGAAAGGTCCGACAAAATTTTCGTCAGCGGCCAGCGGTTCACCTCGAGCTGTGAGAACATCGCCGCCCTCTTCTCGATGTCGGCGTTCTCTCGCTTCATCCGCTCGATCATCTGGGCCCTGCCCGACAGCACTTCGTTGCGAGCGTGGGCCAAAAGCCATGGAAGACAGAGCAATGCGACACAACCCGCCGCAATCAACCCCGCCGCCCGCCGCCCACCGCTGACCCACACCGCTGCACGAACGGGCGCGGAAGCGACCACGGGCACGGCCGCAAAACGTAAGTTACTAAGCCCCTCACCACCGCGTACGCAGCGCGTAAGCGCAGCCCCCAGCGCTAAGCCGAACCTATTGAGCCATTCACGCAGCTCACGCCCCTCGCCAGAGGAAGGAAGCCCACCCACACGCGAACATAACTCTTGCTGAGCCCGTACCGTCAGGCACATCGCCCCGTCAACTGCCGGAAGATCGTCGTCAGTTAAGCCCGCGGCGTGCGCCGCCACCGAAAGAGCCCGCGCCGCCCCTACCAACGGTGATTCTTCATCGTCACCCAAAAGCACGCGAGATACGCTTTTTTCGCCGCTTAACACCAACACGCCCGCGCCACGCCCGCTACCCCCACTACCCCCACTACCGCCAACACCAGCGTCCGCAGCATCACCGACATAAGCATGCCCCGCACCGTCAACGTAAGCACCCGCCGCGCTCTCCCCCATCAGCATCGCGAGCGCAGCCATCGGCGTGCAAAAAGTGGACGGCGCCGAAAGCGAGCGCGCGGCCTTCGCACTCGCCCGCTCGCCGTGCCCGCCGGAGGCGACATATTTATCCACTTCACCCGGCCGCGTGATCCACCCTGTGAGCAGCACCTGGCGCATGCCAACCCGGGTCCGGCCTCCCACCAAGCCGCCGCCTCTTCGCCACGGAGCTACCGAGCTGGGCAGCCCCGCCTCAGCAAGCAATTCCGCCGCGCCCACCATCTCCGCAAGTTCACCCGCGGGCACTTCAGTGACCCTCGCCACCGTAGACTCGTGCGGGGTCACAATTAAGCTCTGGGTGGCCGCGTGCTTCGCGGAAAAGGCGAGGAATAGAGCCATGCCATCGGTGCCGCTCCCGATCTCTAACGTTTCAACGAGCGAGATGCTCCGCCCATCATTCACAATTATGATCGCCGCACCCCGACCGTCCCCACCGCCGCGCGGCGCGAAGGCTGCGATGCGAGCGCCGGGCCTGGTGCTCGCCCGCGTCGCATCAATCGGCCCGGATTGTTCATTTATCTTCATTTTAAATGTTACTTCTGGCTCCACTTCATACCGCCGCTCCCGCAACTTAACTTTGCCCGCCACAACTCCACCCGCTTACCTCACCAGCACACCCGACACTGTTACCGGGAGCTTCGAGCGGTTCAGATCCGCCTGAATTTCCACCTCAATGCCGGTTCGCTCGTCGCGCCCGCGGCTAGTTAGCGTAAACACGTTGGAGCGCACACACAGTAGGTCAAACAGCTGCGACAACTGCCGGCGCGTCATCCCCGGAACTTTGAGCAACTCAACCAAACTTGCGAATCCATCTGCCTTTGAAGAACGTTCTGCGATAATCGCATCCGCCACCTCGGCCGTCATGTTCGGAAGATACTCAATCGTCTCAGCCGCGCATGTGTTAACATTAAGTTTACCCGGCGCCACCGTGCCCGCCTCCGGCAGACCCAGCACACATTCATCCAAAAGCGCCGTGAGCTGCTCATCGGTGAGCGCCTCCACGCGTGCCTGCCCACCCCCACC
>Ga0105048_10020376_pt1 | contig 10118 bp, 11 predicted proteins | sample MAT05_FD_78382 | JGI IMG/M metagenome (GOLD analysis project Ga0105048, IMG submission 78382) | Freshwater microbial communities from Lake Fryxell liftoff mats and glacier meltwater in Antarctica - MAT-05 | ecosystem: Environmental > Aquatic > Freshwater > Ice > Liftoff microbial mat | place... | reverse complement strand
GGGGGCCGGACGGGGATGGCGATTCCAAGAGAGATGATTTGGTTGAGAAGGTAATCTTTATTAATCGATCTGCTAAGGTGGTCAAAGGTGGTCGCCGGTTCAGCTTTAGCGCTCTAGTCGTTGCCGGCGATCGTCAGGGCCGTGTTGGGCTCGGACTGGGTAAGGGAACCGAGGTCTCGGACGCCATTCGCAAGGGTGGCGATGGTGCGAAAACAGGTCTTCGCACCGTTAGTCTTGCTGGCAACACGATCCCCCATGAAGTTTACGCTCATTTCGGGGGAGCCAAGGTGTTGCTTCGTCCAGCGTCCCCTGGAACGGGACTCATCTGTGGTAAGACCGTTCGAGCTGTCATTGAGTCCGTGGGTATACGCGACATCCTTTCCAAATCACTGGGTTCCAAGAATGCGGCCAATGTGGCCAAAGCCACGTTGAAGGCCCTTCAGCAACTCCGTACTCGCGAGGCGATTTTCCGCAGTCGCGGTATTGAAACCCGTCTTAAAAAGACAGCCTGAATCATATGCGACTTCACGATCTGAAGCCCCGTCCTGGGGCAAAACACCGCCGGAAGCGTCTTGGATCCGGTGAATCCAGTGGCCACGGAAAAACTTCTGGACGCGGAGGAAAGGGGCAAAGCGCCCGTTCTGGTAGCTCAATTCGGATTGGGTTTGAAGGCGGTCAGATGCCTCTAATCCGTCGCATGCCCAAGCGTGGCTTCAACAATACCGAGTTCGGGACTAGCTATATCGCCGTCAATCTGAGCGAACTCAACGCCTTCGATGATGGAACAGTTGTGGACGCTGCGCTTCTGAAGAAGGAGGGTCTGGCAAAGGGGCCAAATGACGGTGTGAAGATTCTGGGTCGAGGTGAGTTGACTAAGCGACTGACAATTCGCGTCGCCGCATTTAGCGCCACTGCCAAAGCTGCTATTGAGAAGCTTGGCGGAATCGCTGAAGTTGTTGGATAAAACCTGAGGATCACATGCTGGGTCAGATCTTCCAAACCTTTGCCAATTGTTTCCGGATACCGGAACTTCGTTCGCGGCTGGTCTTCACCTTTTTGGTGTTGATTGTCGCTCGTTTGGTGGCTCTGACTCCAATCCCCGGCTTGGACGGGCGCGCTCTCAATGAGCATTTTGAGCGAACCTCGGGACAAGGCGGAGTGGTCAGTTTTTACTCGCTCTTTACCGGTGGTGCATTGGAGAAGTGTTCGGTCGGATCTCTAGGGATCATGCCCTACATTTCGGCGACGATCATTATCCAGCTACTATCGGCTGTTCTTCCGGGTTTGGCAAAGTTGGCCCGGGAGGAGGGAGGTCGAGCAAAAATCATCGCCTATGGCAGATATCTTACGGTCCTCTTGTGTCTAGGTCAGGGTTTGGTGATGGCTATAGGTTGGGAGAATGCCAAGGAGGCCTTCAACTATGACGGAGGGCGTATTGTTCTGATCGAGACACGCTGGATCTACCTGTTCCAGACCGTCATCATTCTTACGTCTGGGACTTTGCTCTTGATGTGGCTTGGTGAACAGATCTCTGAGCGCGGAATTGGCAATGGCGTCTCCCTCTTGATCACCGTTGGCATCCTTTCACGACTTCCTCTGGCCTTCACTTCGCTTTGGACCGGGTTCTTCCCTCCGGACGGGAACGTCGCGAAGTTTAGGTGGCCCCACGCCTTTCTACTCTTGGCCCTGCTCGCGATTGTCATCACCGGGGTAATCTTGGTAACCCAAGGGCAACGAAAGATTCCCGTCCAATACGCCCAGCGTGCGGTCGGACGCAAGGTGTTTGCGGGCAGCACCTCATACATGCCGCTCCGGGTTAATTACGCCGGTGTGATGCCGGTTATTTTCGCGCAGGCTATCCTGACGTTTCCAGGGCTGCTCTTTGACAAGCTCGGGGCGTCTGCAAATATCGCCTTCTTCAGTGAGTTGGGACGGCTCATGCGCCCGGACAGTGTCTTCTTTCTGCTGGGAGAGGCGTTGATGATCATTTTCTTTAGCTATTTCTGGGTCGCGACACAGTTCAATGAGCTTCAGATCGCTGACGACCTGAAAAAACACGGAGGCTACATCCCCGGAGTCCGTCCTGGCGTTGCCACCAGCGATTTTCTGCATCGATCCATGTCCAGATTGACTCTGGCTGGTGCCGTGTTTCTGGCGACTTTGGCTGCGATTCCGACGCTGCTGAATTTCACGATGAAAATAGACTTTAATGTCGCGACGTTCTTTGGGGGTACTTCACTTCTCATTACGGTGGGTGTTCTTCTGGATACGATGCGGCAGATGGAGTCTCATCTGCTGCTGAGGCAGTACGATGGATTCCTTAAGAAGGGCCGAGTCAAGGGACGGACCTAGTGGGCATTTCGGGAGGTTCTTTTCTACCGTTGAAGTGTTAGGCGGCGCTGCCGCTTTCCAAGCGAACTGACAATGGCGCGTCCGATTCCAAAAACTGCAGGTGAAATTGAGGCGATGAGATCATCCGGGCGATTAGCCATGGGTGTCTTGCGCAGCGCGGTGGGATTGGTTCGTCCTGGTGTAACTACAGCGGAACTTGATCACGCCATCGGTGGTCTGATCGATCGATGCGGCGGGACAAGCGCCTTTCTCGGATATAGGGGATTTCCTGGGAATGCATGCATCTCGGTGAACGAAGAGGTAATTCACGGAATTGGAGGATCCCGACGGCTACAGTTTGGTGACTTGGTAAAGCTGGACATCGGCGTGCGCTACAAGGGATTCATTGGGGATGTAGCGATGACCGTCGCCTGCGGAGGATGCAGTCCCGTTGCCCAGAAGTTGATGGACGTGAGCGTGCAAGCGCTTCGGGAGGGTCTTGGCCAAGTCCGAGCCGGGGCAACGACCGTGGATGTAGGACGGGCTGTCCAAGGAGCGGTCGAGGCCGCTGGCTTTGGCGTTGTGAGGGAGTTCTGTGGGCATGGGGTGGGACGAAGTGTCCACGAAGAGCCTCAGGTTCCAAATTACGTGGATATGCGGGGCTCTGTTAAATTCCGGGCTGGACTGACGATCGCCATTGAACCGATGGTGACAGTGGGCTCGCCCGCAGTGAAAATCTTGAGTGACGGATGGACTGTCGTGACCCATGATCGACAACTTTCCGCTCATTTTGAGCATACGGTGTTGGTAACTGAAGACGGATTCGAAGTTTTGACGGATGATGGATTGCCTTCGCTTTATTGAGTGGGGCCAAACAGGAGAATTGTAGAAGATGAAAGTTCGAGCATCGGTAAAGAAGCTTTGCGAAAACTGCAAGATGGTGCGGCGGAAGGGCGTGATCCGTGTGATCTGCTCCAATGCGCGGCACAAGCAGCGTCAGGGCTGAAATCAAGGAACTGCTATGCCACGTATTCTGGGTGTTGATATTCCGGGGGAAAAGCGCGTCGAAATTGCGCTTCGATACATCTACGGTCTTGGGCCGATGAACTCACGCGAGGTCCTCGCGCGAGCCAACATTGATCCGAGTCTAAGAGCCAAGAACCTGTCCGAAGCCCAACTGTCGCAGATCGTGAATGCGATTCAGGAGGGTAAGTATGTCATTGAAGGTGACCTCCGACGGGAGATCGGGATGAATCTGAAGCGACTGCAGGCGATCAAGTCCTACCGTGGTGTGCGCCACCTCAGGGGATTGCCGGTTCGTGGGCAGCGTACACAGACTAATTCTCGAACCCGAAAGGGGCCCCGTCGGACCGTTGGAGTCCAAAGAAATCCGAATGCCAAGGCTGGCACTCATTAATCCATTTTGACCAAACCTATGGCTGAAGAGACAAAGCCCAAAAAGGCTGCAGCGAAGAAGGAAACACCTGAGGCGGTTGCTTCGGCGACACAGGTTGCTGATAAGCCGGCGAAGGCAAAGAAGGTTGCGGATCCAACGGTTCCTGTGGCGATTCCCTCGGGCTCCGCCGCTGCCGCCGCCGCGGGCCCCGCTCCGGCAGCGTCCGCCCCGACTGCGGCTGAATTGCTCGGTGAGGATCCCAAGGCTCAAAAGATCATTCGGGCCAAAGGCGCCAAGAATGTTTCAAACGGGGTAGCCAACATTCTGGCAACCTTTAACAACACCCAGGTGACGATTACCGATATGCAGGGCAATTGCATTGGCTGGAGCACTTCGGGTCGCGTTGGGTTTAAGGGATCCCGGAAGAGCACGGCATTTGCTGCCCAACAGGCTGCGCAGGACGCAGCGCGGCAGGCGATGGCTCACGGGATGCGTGAGGTCGAGGTTCGTGTTAGCGGTCCGGGATCCGGCCGTGAGTCCGCGATCCGAGCGCTTCAGGCAATTGGCCTGGAGATCACCGCGATCAAGGATGCGACCCCTATTCCGCACAACGGGTGCCGGCCCCGGAAGAAGCGCCGCGTGTAGTTCGAAATCAGAAATCTTCATCACATGGCACGTTATACAGGTCCCCGTGTTCGTATCAGCCGTCGATTGGGTGTTCCAATTTTCGGGCCGTCCAAGTACTTAGAACGGCGTCCTTATCCCCCGGGAATGCACGGTCCGAAATCCCGGCGCAAGAATAGTGACTACGCAGTTGGTCTTATTGAGAAGCAGAAGTTGCGTTATTTCTACGGCCTTCAGGAGCGTCAATTCCGGAACGTGTATGAGAAGGCGCTCCGTATGCGCGGCGTCACCGGAGAGAAGATGCTTCAGATTCTAGAGCTACGTCTCGACAATGTCGTGTATCATGCGGGTTTTGGGCTTACCCGCCCGGCTGCCCGTCAGTTTGTTGGACACGGACACGTCAGGGTCAATGGACGCAAGGTCGATGTTTCCTCGTTCGCTGTGAAGGTTGGAGACGTCATTGATATTCGCGATCACACCAAGTCGAAGTCGGGAGCCCGGAAGAATCTGGAAGGCTCCACGGCCCGGGTGGTTCCGGATTGGATCTCTGTAGATCGGGAGGCATTGAAAGCGACCTTGCTTCGCATCCCCACCCGCGACGAGATCAACCCGATCGCCAATGAGCAGGCGGTCGTCGAGTTTTATTCCCGCTAAGTAGACCTGAAACTCCGGCGGAATGCGCCGGGTCTGCAATTATATGGGAGTCCCAAGTCCGCGGGAGGGCGAGGGGCTTCAGTTTAAAATTGCACCATTAAAAATATGCCTGTTCGCCTTGGTCGGTTTGAATTGCCGAAGCGTTTGGTTAAGGACGAGTCAACTGCAACGGAAACGTATGCACGTTTCATTGCGGAGCCGTTTGAAACTGGATATGGCCACACCGTTGGGAACTCCCTGCGGCGGGTCCTGCTGTCCTCCCTTGAGGGGGCGGCAATTACCTCGCTGAAGATTGACGGAGCGATGCACGAGTTCACGACGGTGGACGGTGTCGTTGAAGACGTCACGGACATCGTCCTGAATCTCAAGAGAGTGAAGTTCAAAGTGCACTCGCGTGAGACCCAGACTCTCTTGTTGTCGGTCAACAAGGAAGGGGCTGTTTGCGCAGGTGATATCCAGCTCAACCAGAACGTCGAAGTGGTCAATCCGACGCAACATATCTGCACGCTGGACCGCAAGAAGAAGGTTGAGATGGAGTTGGAGATCAAGGTGGGTCGGGGATTCTGCCCTGGCGACGAGAACAAGAAGGTTGACCAACCGATCGGCGTTATCGCCATTGATTCGCTCTTCTCGCCGGTGACCCGGGTCCGGTACGCGGTCGAGGCGGCCCGTGTGGGTCAGCGAACCGACTATGACAAGTTGATCGTTGAGTTGTGGACGGATGGCCGACTATCTCCTGATGACGCATTGACTCAGGCATCCGCGATCCTTCAGCACCACTTGGATGTCTTCGTGGGTTACGACAAGAACGCCGTTGAGTTCGAGGAGGAAGCAAAGCCTCAGGATGACGAGAAGGCCAAGCTCAAGAAGTTGCTCAATATGTCGGTGAACGAGATTGAGCTCAGCGTCCGCGCTGCGAACTGCTTGAATAACGCCAACATCACCACGGTGGGTCAACTTGGGATGAAAACGGAGCAGGAGATGCTCAAGTATCGCAATTTCGGGAAGAAGTCGTTGAACGAGATCAAGGAGAAGCTGGCCACGCTCGGTTTGGCTCTGGGGATGACCTTTGAGCCTGGCCTCCTTGAACCCCAGCCCGAGCCGGCCAACAAGCTCTAAACCTTCAGCATTATGCGTCATCTTAAGCGCAATACAAAGTTCGGGCGCAACAGTGAACATCGCAATGCGATGCTCACGAATCTGGCCTCGAACGTCATCAAGCATCAGCGGGTCGAGACCACTATCACGAAGGCCAAGGTCGTTCGTCAGGTGGTTGAGAAGCTCATTACTCTGGGGCGGCATGCGATTGGTGCCTCCAAGGAGTTGAACGTCCATCTTAGGCGGCAGGCGGCGGCCAAGCTTCGGACCCAGCCCCGTTCCCTGTTTCGCGGCACGCCTACCCGCAAGGGTAAGGTTGCGCGGGAACAGTGGCGGGAGGAGAACGACCTTGTGCATATCCTGTTCGACAAGATTGCGCCGGTGTTCAAGGACCGAGCGGGTGGCTATACCCGGATTGTGAAGCTTGGGCAGCGGCAGGGCGATGCGGCACAAATGGCCATCATCGAGTTGGTTGAATTCCCATCCGAGTCACCAGTGACGAAGCCGGTAGCTGCTGTTCAGGGTTGAACGAGTGGAGTTGGTCCGGTTCTCCGGAGGTTTTGAAATGCGCGCGGCACATTTTGCCGCGCGCATTTTTTTAGCCATGGCGGATTGTCCCTTGCAACGGAGGGCGTGCCGCAGACAGGTTCTGAGGCGTAACACTTTGCCGAGTCTATGGTCCAAGCACCATCCGCCATGAGTACCGAGGAAGCCATCAGCCTGTTTCGAGAGACCTACGCCGCCGTTCGATCGGAGATCGGGCGGGTCATGGTTGGTCAGGATGCCATTGTCGAAGGTACGCTGAATGCGATCTTCGCGGGGGGGCATGTGCTGCTCGAAGGCGTGCCGGGGCTAGGGAAGACGTTGCTCGTGCGTACCTTGGGAGAGGTGTTGGATTTGAGTTTCAGCCGGATTCAATTCACGCCGGATCTGATGCCGGCAGACATCGTTGGGACCAATCTCGTGATGGAGACGCCGGAGGGGCGGAAAGAGTTTCAGTTCCAGAAGGGGCCGATATTCGCCCATCTGGTGTTGGCAGATGAGATCAATCGGGCCACGCCGAAGACCCAATCGGCCATGCTGGAAGCCATGCAAGAGCGGCAGGTGACCGCCGGCGGTGAGCTTCGACTTCTGCCGCAACCGTTTTTTGTTTTAGCGACCCAGAACCCAATTGATCAGGAAGGAACCTATCCGCTTCCTGAGGCTCAATTGGATCGGTTCTTCTTCAAGTTGGTGGTGGGTTATCCGACCGCGGCCGAGTTGACCGAGGTTCTGAACCGGACTACCGAGGGGGGGAAAGTGTTTCCCCAGAAGATGTTGGACGGGCCGGGTCTCTCCGGCTTGCAGGGATTGGTGCGACAAGTGCCGATTGCGTCGCATGTGAAGGATTATGCAGTTCGGCTCGTGCTGGCCACCCACCCGAAGACGGGGACGGCGTCCCCGATCAGCAACCAGTATCTCCGGTTCGGGAGCAGTCCCCGGGGAGCGCAGGTTCTCGTGTTGGCTGGGAAGGTGCGGGCGCTGACTCAGGGCCGCTTCAATGTGAGCTATGACGACATCGCAGCTGTTTCAACGGCCGCGTTGCGGCACCGGTTGATCGTGAATTTTGAGGCGGAGGCCGAAGGGATCACAACGGATCAGGTTATCGCCCAGATCCTCAAGGATGTGCCCAGGGACTCCGGGGCCAGTGTTTGAGGAGAGTTGAGGAGGGCCATGGCAGGAATCCTCACACCCCAGATCCTGCGTCGGTTGGAGCAGTTCCAACTGATTGCTGCCCGGCGTGCCAAGAGCTCGGCCAAAGGCGAGCGACGAAGTCGCGCCCGTGGTCAAAGCGTCGAGTTCGCGGACTACCGAAGCTATGTCCTTGGCGATGATCTTCGGTATTTGGATTGGAACCTGTTCGGTCGGCTAGACCGTCTTTTTCTCAAGCTCTACGAGGAAGAGCGCGAACTGCCGGTGCGGATTTTTCTGGACGCGAGCGAGAGCATGACGTTCGGGGCGCCCGCCAAGTTTGATTTTGCCCGCCAGATCGCAGCGGCCATTGGGTACGTCGCGCTGTGCGGATTTGACCGAGTTTCGGTCCACGTGTTTCCCGAGCCCCAGGCCGTTCAGGAGTCCGAGTTGCCGACGTACACCAGCCAGATGGCGATCCGGGGAGCACTTCGCAGTGTGCGTGGGAAGAAATCGTCGCTCCAGTACTTCTCGAACCTGACGGCGCTGCGGGCCGGCGGGGTTGCAGACTTCAATTCGGCGTTGAAGCGAGGAGTTCTCGAGGCAAGGCAAGCGGGAGTTGCGGTGGTCCTGAGTGATTTTTTGGATCCGTCTGGTTACGAGGCCGGGCTCACGGCACTGGTGGGGCGTGGCTTCCAGGTGAATGCGATTCAGATCCTCTCCCCTGAGGAATTGGATCCATCGACCTTTGGAGATCTCCGGCTTGTGGATTCGGAGACTGGCGCTCTTCAGGAGGTGACCTTCGGCAAGTACCGCTTGGCGGCGTATCGGCAATCGGTGGCAAACTACGTGCAACGACTAAGGGAGTTCTGCCAGGCCCGTGGCGCCCATTTTTTCAGCATCAGTTCGGGCGAGCCCATCGAGGATCTCCTGCTGCGACAATTGAGGACGTCAGAAATGTGGGGTTAATGGATCACGACATGAGCATACGAAGAAATGGTGAGCTCGGGGGATTTCAACGGCGGCAGTTCATCGGGGTGGGCGTTTCGCTGGTGGGTGCGTTTGTTTCGGGGCGGGTTCTAGGGAAGGAGACTTACGCATTGCCGTTTGAGAATGGAGAGCGGGAGTTGGTGCAGTATCCCCAGAAGCGTCCATTGATCCGGTTGACCAGTCGTCCACCGCAGTTGGATACTCCAATGGCGGTTTTCAACGACGGCGTGCTCACGCCGAATGACGCGTTTTTCGTCCGATACCATTTGGCGGGTTCGCCGCCATCGAGGGCGATGCTTGAAGGAGATACGTTCCGGCTTTCCGTGACGGGCTCCGTGGGAAAGCCGCTGGACCTAACCGTTGCCGAGTTGGTGCGTGGCTTCGAGGCAGTTGAGGTAGTGGCGGTGAATCAGTGTTCGGGGAACGGGCGGGGCCTGTTTTCCCCCCGGATTTCTGGAGGGCAGATGGGGAATGGAGCGATGGGATGCGCTCGTTGGAAGGGCGTCCGTCTGGCGGACGTCCTCAAGGCCTCGGACCTGCAGGCGGGGGCACGGCAGGTGTCGTTTGATGGGCTCGACCGGCCACCGACTCCGGGCGTGCCGGATTTCGTCAAGGTCCTAGAGATGGACCAGGCGCTTGATCCGGAAGTATTGCTGGCAGTGGAGATGAATGGAGAGCCATTGCCATGGCTGAACGGCTTTCCGCTGCGCTTGGTGGTTCCTGGCCACTATGGGACCTACTGGATCAAGCATCTCCATCGGATCACGGTGCTCGATGCGGAGTACAAGGGCTATTGGATGGATCCGGCCTATCGGATCCCGGACGACCCGTGTGCGCATATCGCTCCCGGCACCAAGCCACGACGGACGATTCCGATCGGCCGGTTCAATGTACGCTCGTTCATCACCAGCCATTCGGAGGGTGGATTGGTGCGGTCAGGGGAGATGGTCCGGGTCCGCGGCATCGCATTCGATGGCGGCGCGGGGATCCGGGAGGTGCTGTTTTCCGCGGATGGCGGAAGGACTTGGCAGGGTGCGGAACTTGGCCGGGATCCAGGAAGATTCGGGTTTCGCGAATGGACGGTGGATTGGAAGCCTATCGGCACCGGGGAACGGGTTCTCTGGGCGAAAGCCACCAATCTCCTGGGTGAATCTCAGCCGCTGGAACCGCTATGGAATCCGGCGGGATACATGCGAAACGTGGTTGAACCGGTGAAAGTGAGGATTGCATGAAAGGGCTGGTGCTTTGGGGATGGCTGGTTCTGATTCTGGCGGTAGGTCTGAGGGCTGCGGACGAGTGGAAGCTCCCGGCAGAGCAGACCGTGCTCAAGCCGGGGCCTGGGCGGGAAATCGTG
>Ga0105048_10020375_pt1 | contig 10118 bp, 12 predicted proteins | sample MAT05_FD_78382 | JGI IMG/M metagenome (GOLD analysis project Ga0105048, IMG submission 78382) | Freshwater microbial communities from Lake Fryxell liftoff mats and glacier meltwater in Antarctica - MAT-05 | ecosystem: Environmental > Aquatic > Freshwater > Ice > Liftoff microbial mat | place... | reverse complement strand
CATCCCGCAGCTTTACGTCAAGGGCGAGTTTGTCGGCGGCTGCGACATCATCACCGAGATGACCCTGTCGGGCGAGCTGGATCAGCTGTTCGAGGCCAAGGGTGTGACCTTTGACAAGGACGCCGCGGCGAAAATCCGCGAGGCCAACGGCTAAGCGCCGCTGTATCAGCCGCCTGCAGTTCTGAAGGATGGCGGTTTCGGTTCCCGGCCGCGCCATCTTTGCACAGCAGCATCGCGCTGTCGCCCTGCGTCACCCTGACAGGTTTCGGCCCGCCCGACGGCCAGCCATGGCGCACCGCCGAGGCCGGTGGCTCGTGATACAGCAGGATCTGCGGGTTATCGACGTTCAGCGCCGCAATGCCGTCACCCGTATCGGTGACATAGACCACCGGCACCTCTTCCCCGCGGTCACAGGCAACGCGCATGCCCTCGACCGACATTTCGGCCAGGGCTGCCTGCGGCAGCGGCAGGGCCGGCAGACCAAGCCGCGTTATTGCGCGCGCTCTTCGATGCGGTCGGCGAGCGCTTCGGCCCGGGCGGCGATTTCGGCCAGCGTTTCCGTCACTTCACCGGGCACGACCGCCACCTCGACCCGTTCGCGTTCGGGCGCGGGCCGCGCCTCGATCTCGGCCAGCCGGGATTTGACGCCGCGCAACTCGTCCTCCAGCGCCGCCGTCTTGTCGGCGAGCATCAGCCCCGCCATCAGCAGCATCCGTGCCTCGGGCAGGCGGCCAAGCTGGGCGACCAGCGGCGTCGCCTCGGCGTTCAGCATGGCGGCGGCGGCCCGCAGGAAATGGTCTTCTCCCGGCTGGCAGGCGACGGAAAAGTCGCGCCCGCCAATGGTAATGCTCAGATCAGGCATGGGTCGGCTCCTCGTTCGCGGCAGGCAACAGCGGCGACAACGCCCCCAGGATATCGTCAAGCTCTGCCATCTCGGCCGCGCGCAGCCGGGTCACGGCCTCAAGCTCGGCCTGCATCGCCTTGTTGATCAGGCCCGGGTCCGGCAGACCGGCCTCGGAGGATTCGCGCAAGGCCCGCAGGGTGTCGCGCAACTGGATCACCGTCTGCCGGCTGCGCTGCATCTCGAGCGCCTGCGCGTCGATCTGCCCGGTCAGTGCCGCGACCTGATCCTGCAGGTCCGACAGCGTGCGGGCGTCCTTGTCGCGCACCACGCGCAGCCGTTCGGCGAGTTGCGCATTTGCCATCCGCTCTTCGTCCAGCGCGTCGTTCAGCCGGGCGATCTCGATCAGCGCGCCTTCGTCGGCAACCGCGCCGGGCATCGGCGCGTCGGTGGTGGCGGGTGCCTGCGACACCAACCCCTCGACCCCCTTGCCGATCCGCTCCAGCGCCGCGGTGATCCGGCGTTCCAGTTCAGCGATCTGCTGCATCCCCTGCCCTTTTTCAATTCCGCCCAAAGCGCCGCCTTCAGAGTGCGAATCGCAGAGTGCCCCGTCAAGCCTGATCTTAGCGCGAACGGCTTGCAAGGTCGCCCCTTTGCGGTCAAGGCCTTGCGGGGCGCGCTTGATCTTGCCTGCAAGGGTGGTATCACCCCGTCAACCCGGTTCAGACAAAGGATATCGCCTTGGACATTGCAACGCTGCGCGACCGCCATCCCGACCATTGGCGGCAAGCCTGCGCGATCCGCACTCTGACGCTCGACGCCGTAGCCGCCGCCAATTCCGGACATTCCGGCATGCCGATGGGCATGGCCGATGTTGCCACCGTGCTGTTTGACCGGCACCTGAAGTTCGATCCGGCAGCGCCCCGCTGGCCCGACCGCGACCGGTTCATCCTGTCAGCCGGGCATGGGTCGATGCTGATCTACAGCCTGCTGCACCTGACGGGTTACGCCGATGTCACGCTGGATCAGATCCGGAATTTCCGCCAGTGGGGGGCAATCACCGCCGGGCATCCCGAATACGGCCATGTCGCGGGGGTAGAGACCACCACCGGCCCGCTGGGTCAGGGCATCGCCAACGCCGTCGGCTTTGCGATTGCAGAGGAATCGCTGCGCGCCCGGTGGGGGGCCAAGGTCTGTGACCACCATACCTGGGTGATCGCCGGTGATGGCTGCCTGATGGAGGGCGTCAGCCACGAGGCGATCGGGCTGGCCGGCAAGCTGGCCCTGTCGCGGCTGATCGTGCTGTGGGACAACAACGGCATCACCATCGACGGCAAGGTGTCGCTGTCGGACATCACCGACCAGATGGCGCGCTTTGCCGCCAGCGGCTGGGACGTGTTTGCCTGCGACGGCCACGACCCCGAGGCGATCGACGCGGCCATGCTGGCGGCCAAGGCATCGTCCCGCCCTGCCCTGATCGCCTGCAAGACCCATATCGCCCTTGGGTCGTCGGCTCAGGACACCTCGAAAGGCCATGGCGCGCTGACCGACAAACAGCTGATCGCCGACACCCGGACCGCCTATGGCTGGACCCACGGCCCGTTCGAGATTCCGGCCGACATCAAGGCGGCATGGGAGGCGAAGGGCGCGCGTGGGGCGGCGGCGAGGGCCGCCTGGGAGGCCCGGCTGGCCGCCCTGCCCGGCGGCAAGCAGGCCGAATTCGCCCGGATCTTTGCGGGCGATGTGCCGGCCAGGCTGACGGCGACGATCCGGGCGTTGAAAAAGCAGGCGATTGCCGATGCCCCGAAACTCGCCACCCGCGCCGCATCCGAAGCGGTGCTGAAAGCGGTCAACCCGGTGATGCCCGAAACCATCGGCGGCTCGGCCGACCTTACCGGGTCGAACAATACCAAGACCGCCGATCTTGGCGTGTTCTCGCCCGAGGACCGCAAGGGGCGCTATATCTATTACGGCATCCGCGAACATGGCATGGCCAGCGCGATGAACGGTCTGGCGCTGCATGGCGGCGTGCGGCCCTACGGCGGCACGTTCATGTGCTTTACCGACTATGCCCGGCCCGCGATGCGGTTGTCGGCGCTGATGGGCGTGCCGGTGATCTATGTGATGACCCATGATTCCATCGGTCTTGGCGAGGATGGCCCGACCCACCAGCCGGTCGAGCATCTGGCGATCAGCCGGGCCACCCCCAACACCTATGTCATCCGGCCCGCCGATCTGGCGGAAACCGCCGAGGCCTGGGAGGTGGCGTTGAAATCGAAAACCACCCCCACCGTGCTGGCATTGTCGCGCCAGAACCTGCCGACGGTGCGCAAGACCCACACCAACGAAAACATGGTGGCGCGCGGGGCCTATGTGCTGTCCGACGCGGTGGCCAAGCGTCAGGTCATCCTGATCGCCACCGGCTCAGAGGTCGAAATCGCCCTGAAAGCGCAAACCCTGCTCGAGTCCGAGGGGATCGGCACCCGCGTGGTGTCGATGCCCTGCATGGAGCTGTTCGCAGCCCAGGACGAGGTCTGGCGCAAGAAGGTGCTGCCGGCCGGGTCGGTGCGCATCGGCATCGAGGCCGGGGTGCGGCAGGGCTGGGACCGTTGGTTGCTGGGCGAGCGGGCCCGCAAGTCCGACTTTGTCGGCATGACCGGCTTTGGGGCCTCGGCCCCGATCGACGTGCTGTATCGCGAGTTCGGCATCACGGCAGAGGCGACCGTCGCCAAGGCGAAGGCGCTGTTGTAGCGCCTTCGGCCAGGTCTAGCGCAGCGGCGGCAGGTCGGGCAGACCATCGTCGTTCAGATCGGTCTCTGCCTCGTCGTCAAGATCATCCTCGGTCAGGTCCGCGTCATCTTCGGGCCAGTCCGAGGTGATGTCCGCATCGCCCTGCGGGATGTCGGGCAGGTCCTGCGAGGGCAGATCGGCATCGGGCAGCACGCCGCCCTGTTCCGATGCATCGCCGTCCGACAGGTGAATGTCGGTGTCGTCGTCCGGGTAGGTCTGCTCGTCGCCCTGATCGCGCAGGGTCGGAAACTCGCCCAGATTGCGCTGCAGGCTGGCCTCCTCGATGGTGGATTCGTAGGGGTCGAGCGTCGGCACGGCCACCTCATCCAGCGACACCAGAATGCGGGCGTCCTCGAGATAACTATCCTGCTGGCCCTCGGGGCTGCCCGCGTCTTTCCACAGCCGGTCGCCCCGGGCGTGGATGCGGTCTTCCAATGCGTCAAATTCCGACTTGTTCATGATGGCGGTCCCTGGCTGTTGCGCCGGGGAAACGTGGCGGGGGCGATGGCGGTTCCGTCAGCCGGCGCGGCTTCGCCTTGCGGTCAACCCCGCCACCAGCGGCCCGATCACCCGCGTCGCCACCGGAATCAGCAGCAACCCCAGCAGCAACCCGAACACGCCGTCAAAGAAAGCCGTCACCCCCCATTCGACGAACCCGGTCAGATTGGCCGGAACCAGATGCGCCACCGCAACCGCGATGTGGTGGATCTGGTCATATAGCCACCCCCACCCCAACACGTCGGCCCCGTGCAGGATGATCGACCCGCCAACCCACAGCATCGCCGCCGTGCCGATGGTCGACAGGATCGCCAGAAACCCCGGCATCCCCAGAACCAGCCCCCGGCCAACCGCCCGTGTCGCCTCCAACCGGCCCCGGGTCGACATGAACAACCCGACGTCATCCATCTTCACGATCAGCGCCACCGAGCCATAGACCACCACGGTGATCAGCGTGCCGACGACCGCCAGCGTGATCGCCTCGAGCCAGAAATTGCTGGCGGGAATGGCGGCCAGCGCGATTGTCATGATCTCGGCCGACAGGATGAAATCGGTCTTGATCGCCCCTGCCACCCGCTCTTCCTCAAGCCCGACCGGGTCCTTTGGGTCCATGTCCTTGGCCACATGCGTATCGCCGTGCGGGAACAGCAGGTGAAACACCTTCTCCGCCCCCTCAAAGCACAGATAGGCCCCGCCCAGCATCAACAGCGGCGTGATGGCCCAGGGCGCAAAGTTTGACAGCACCAGCGCGGCCGGCAGCAGGATGGCCAGCTTGTTCTTCAGCGACCCCACCGCGATGCGCCAGATGATCGGCAGCTCGCGCTTGGCCTCGAACCCTGTCACGTATTTCGGCGTGACGGCGGCGTCGTCGATCACCACCCCGGCGGCCTTGGCCCCCGCCTTGGCCGCCGCCGCCGCGATATCGTCGATCGAGGCCGCCGCCACCTTGGCAATCGCCGCCACGTCGTCCAACAGCGCCAGAAGACCACTCATCGGTTCACCCTTCAGATTTTTTCCACCTTAACCCGCAACCCGCATGATGGAAAAGGCCGAACCTTTGGCGATACCGCAGGTGCGACGTGTTGCACCCGCCCGGGCATCGGCTAATGTCGCCCGCACCGCTGCCCACGCCCACCCGCCGGAGAGATGATGACCGACCGCATCGCGCTTGCCATGGGCCTTGTCATCGTGGCGCTGATCGGGCTTGATCTGGTGGCGAACGGCGGCGACGCGATGATGTTTCTGGCGCTAAAGATCATTGATCTGGTGGAGTTTCTCAGCTTCTGGCGGTAGCGTGGCCACGAATGCGTCAAACAGGCCGAGAACCGCCCGCGTTAGCGCTATCAGACATCCCGCGACCGTTGACCCCAATCCGGGGTCGTGCGGCGCAATTGCAAAGCAGGAGACACTTCATGACCGTCAAAGTCGCCATCAACGGGTTCGGCCGCATCGGCCGCAACGTGCTGCGCGCCATCATCGAATCGGGCCGCACCGATATCGAGGTTGTCGCGATCAACGATCTGGGTCCGGTAGAGACCAACGCCCACCTGCTGCGCTTTGATTCGGTGCATGGCCGTTTTCCGGGCACCGTGACCACCACCGCCACCACGATCGACGCCGGCCGCGGGCCGATCGAGGTGTCGGCGATTCGCAATCCGGCCGACCTGCCTTGGGGCCATGTCGACATCGTGCTGGAATGCACCGGCATCTTCACCGACAAGGACAAGGCCGTCGTCCACCTTGAAAACGGCGCGAGCCGGGTTCTGGTCTCGGCGCCCTCGGCTGGCGCGGACAAGACGATTGTCTATGGCGTAAACCATGACACCCTGACCGCCGCCGACCTGATCGTGTCGAACGCGTCCTGCACCACCAACTGCCTGTCGCCGGTGGCGCAGGTGTTGCACCAGACGGTCGGCATCAGCCGCGGGTTCATGACAACGATCCACAGCTATACCGGCGATCAGCCGACGCTCGACACCATGCACAAGGACCTGTATCGCGCCCGGGCCGCGGCGCTGAGCATGATTCCGACATCAACCGGGGCCGCCAAGGCCGTGGGTCTGGTGCTGCCCGAACTGAAAGGCAAGCTTGACGGCGTGGCCATCCGGGTGCCGACGCCCAACGTTTCGGTCGTCGATCTGGTGTTCGAAGCCAGCCGCACGACATCGGTGGAAGAGATCAACGAGGCGATCCGCACGGCGGCCAACGGGCGGCTGAAGGGCATTCTGGGTTACACCGACCAGCCCAATGTCAGTTGTGATTTCAACCACGACCCGCATTCGTCGATCTTCCACATGGACCAGACAAAGGTTCTGGAGGGCACGATGGTGCGCATTCTGGCCTGGTATGACAACGAATGGGGCTTCTCGAACCGCATGGCCGATACCGCGGTGGTGATGGGAAACCTTCTCTGAGGTGCGGGCCCAAGGATTTCAGGAAAATCCTTTGAGTGGAGTGGGGGCGCCTTGGGGGCGCCCTCTTGCATGAACTGACGTAGCCATGCACCGGGCGCATGGCGGCAGGGCCCGGATGCTTGTTGTTAGCGCCACCAGACGTGCCATATTCTGCAGATGCGAAACGGAAACGCCATCCGGGCCAACCATCGCACGCTGTAAAGGACAAGACGACCATGAAACACTTCTTTGCCCAAGCCCGTGAAGCCGCCGCCAAGCGCGCGCTGTATCGCCGGACCCGCGACGAAATCGCCACGATGCCGCGCCACATCGCGCTTGACCTCGGGATCTTCCCCGAGGATGCAGAGCAGATCGCGCGCACGGCTGTCTGGGGCTGAGCCTTGCGGGATCAGTGACGCCAAGGGGGCCAATCGGCCCCCTTTTTCATTGCAATATCATACCGTTGCGGAACCTCTGCGCATTGGCGCGATAGCCTGCCGCAGAGGCGATCAACCGCGCCCGCGCCGCGTCATCCAGGTGCCTTATCACCTTGCCCGGGGCGCCCATCACCAGCGATCCATCGGCAATCTCCTTGCCCTCGGTGATCAGGGCACAGGCGCCGATCAGACAGCCCTGCCCGATCCGCGCGCCGTTCAGCACCGTCGCCCCCATTCCGATCAGGCTGCCGTCACCGATGATGCTGCCATGCAGCATCGCCTTGTGGCCGATGGTGCAGTCCTGACCGATGATCAGCGGATACCCCATATCGGTGTGCAGCACCGAATTTTCCTGCACGTTCGACCCTTCGCCGACGGTGATCGGTTCGTTGTCGCCGCGCAGCACCGCGCCGAACCAGATGTTCGCCCCCGCCCTGACCACCACCCGGCCGATCAGCACCGCGGTCGGCGCGACCCAGGCGTCGGGATGGATGTCGGGGATAAGGCCATCAAGCGCGTAGATCATCGGATTTCAAACTCGGAGTTCAGGGCGCGGACAAAACCGGCAAGCCCGGGCTGGCGTTGCCGCCGCAGTCTCTCTGCCTGAAGAATGGCTGACAAGGCATTGAAACAGCTATCAAGATCGGAATTGATCAGGACATAATCATACTCCGCCCAGTGGCTGATCTCGTCGCGGCTGCGCGCCATGCGACCGGCAATCACCTCGGGGCTGTCGGCGGCCCGGCCCCGCAGCCGGGCGTCCAGTTCGGCGATCGACGGCGGCAGGATGAACACCGACACCACATCGTGGCCAAGGCTGGAGTTGCGGATCTGCTGGCCGCCCTGCCAGTCGATATCGAACACGGTATCGCGCCCCTCGGCCATGGTCTGCGCGACCGGGGCGCGGGGCGAGCCGTAAAGATTGCCGAACACCTCGGCATGTTCCAGCATCTCGCCGCCGGTCACCATGGCTTCGAACGCCGCGCGGCTGCGAAAGAGGTAGTGCTGGCCGTCGACCTCGGCCGGTCGCGGGGCGCGGGTGGTGGCCGAGACCGAGAACTGCAGTTGCGGGTCCTGCGCCATCAGCCGCCGGGCCAGCGTCGACTTGCCCGCCCCCGATGGCGACGACAGGATCAGCAAGAGGCCACGGCGCTGCATCGTCACTCCACGTTCTGAACCTGCTCGCGCATCTGATCGATCACCACCTTCAGGTCAAGCCCCACCTTCGTCAGCGCCGCCGACTGCGATTTGGAGCATAAGGTATTGGCCTCGCGCATGAATTCCTGAATAAGGAAATCAAACTTGCGCCCCACCGGCCCCGCTTCGGCCAGCAGCGCGCGGGCGGCGGCAGCATGGGCGCCCAGCCTGTCCAGCTCTTCCGTCACATCCTGCCGGACCGCCAGCAGCGCCAGTTCCTGTGCCAGCCGCGCCGCATCCAGCCCCTCGGCATTGGTGACAAGGCGGGTGACCGCGTCCTGCAGCGTCGCCGCCGCCTGATCCCGCCGCGCCGCAGCCTCGGTCGCGGCCTCTGCCAGCAACTGCGCGATGCGGTCGAGTTGGGCCGCGATGATCGCCGCCAGCGCCGCGCCTTCGGCCGCACGCATGGCGTTGAAGTCGGCCAGCAGCGGTGGCAGACCGGCCAGCAGCGCCTCGCGCAACGCAGCGGTGTCCGGGTCCAGCGCCGACGTGTCCATCACCCCGCGCACCGCCAGCACATCGGCGGCCGTCGCCTGCGCCAGCGTCACGCCGATCTTCATCGCCGCATCCTCGACCGTGCGCAGCGCCTGCAGAACCGCGTCCAGAACCGCCGCATCGACACGCAACGCAGCCTCGCCCAGCCCGCCATCGCGCGTGACCTTCAGCGTCAGGCTGACGTTGCCGCGCTGCAGCCCCTGCCCCAGGGCCGCCCTCAGCGCCGGTTCCAGCCCGTCGATCCAGTCCGGCACCCGCAGCCGCAGGTCCAGCCCCTTGCCGTTCACCGACCGGATGTCCCAGGCCCAGCCATAGCCCTGCCCCTGCCCCCTGGCTGCGGCGAATCCGGTCATCGACAGGGTCACTGGCTCTCCTTGCGGCTGCGGGTGTTTACCATTTGACAAGATTGTTCGCCAATTCCGCGGGACGTGCTGTAGATTAAGACTTCAGTAACTTGTATTGCCCGATTGTTAACCCGACACACCCGGTCCGTCGCACAGGCTTAGCAGAGCCGCCGTGTCGCGACAACGTCCGGGGCGAAGCAGGATTTGGGTCTGGCGGAGACTCACGGCACAGGAGCGGGGAATGGCGTTCTTTTCAGGCAGGTCAGGTGCGGCAGGAGGGTCGGGCAGCGAAGGTGGTCCGCGCTTTGCCGCGCTGGCCGAGGTGCGGGCCTATTGGGAGGGTCTGCGCACAGCCAACAGCCTGCCGCTCCGCGAGGCGATGGACCCGCGCGGCATGGCCGGGGCGCTGGAAGTGACCTTTCTGGTCGAACGCATCGCGCCCGGAATCGCCCGATTCCGGCTGGCGGGCATGCAGGTGGCCGACCTGCTGGGCATGGATGTCCGCGGCATGCCGCTGTCGTCGCTGTTCGACACGTCCGGGCGCAGCCGCCTGACGGGGCCACTGGAATCGGTGTTTGCCGAGCCGGCGGTTCTCGACCTGTGGCTCGAGGCGGAACGCGGTGTGGGGCGCCCGGCGCTCGAGGCGCGGCTGCTGCTGCTGCCGCTGATCAGCACGCGCGGGGTCACCGATCTGGCGCTTGGCTGTCTTGCGATCGAAGGCCAGATCGGCCGCAGCCCGCGCCGGTTTGCCATTGCAGGCGTGATGAGCGAGACCTTGAGCCGGCAACCGGCGGCCCCCGCCCGCGTTCAGCCCAGCATGGGCCTCGCCGAAGCCGCAGCCCCCTATGAGCCGCCGCGACCGCCCCGGGGGCGGCCGCACCTGCGTGTGGTCAAGTAGTCACAGCGCCATCCGCCGGGCGTCGGCCCGCAGCGACGACAGCTCTTCCGCCACCAGAAACGCCAGTTCCAGCGACTGAGACGCGTTCAGCCGCGGATCGCAGGCGGTATGATACCGGTCGGACAGATCTTCGTCCGACACAGCGCGCAGGCCGCCGGTGCATTCGGTCACGTCCTTGCCGGTCATCTCGAAATGCACGCCGCCGGGGACGGTGCCCTCGGCTTT
>Ga0105048_10020374_pt1 | contig 10118 bp, 7 predicted proteins | sample MAT05_FD_78382 | JGI IMG/M metagenome (GOLD analysis project Ga0105048, IMG submission 78382) | Freshwater microbial communities from Lake Fryxell liftoff mats and glacier meltwater in Antarctica - MAT-05 | ecosystem: Environmental > Aquatic > Freshwater > Ice > Liftoff microbial mat | place... | reverse complement strand
TTCTCGGTAAGCGACTGCTAGACGCCCTTGGTTGCGAAACGGTGATTTTGGGAGGAATCCCTGACGGGAAATTTTCGCATCCACCTGAGCCTCTCGCGGAAAACCTGACCACCGTTTCGCCAAGAGTGGTTCAAGAAGGCTTCGCAGTCGGATTTTGTCAGGATCCTGATGCCGATCGACTTGCAATTATTGACGAGCACGGTCATTTCATCGGTGAAGAGTACACGTCCGTTTTGTGCATGATGAGATCGCTAATGCAAAGCCGAGGACCATTGGTGACCAATTGCGCATCAAGCAGTATGACGGAGTGGTTAGCAAAAAAGTACGACGTTCCTTTTTTCCGCAGCAAGGTGGGAGAGGCCAACGTCGTTGATATGATGTTGGCTAATGGAGCACTTTACGGTGGCGAAGGGAGCGGCGGGCCAATCGATCCCCGCGTAGGGTTCATTCGCGACAGTTTCGTCGGTATCGCTCAAGTGCTTGACCTGATGGCCTATTCGAAAAAGACTATCTCCGAACTGACCAACCAATTACCAAAGTTTGCGATGATCAAGGACAAAATGACCTTGAGTAAAGAACAGCTCAACGCATCGATCTCGAAACTCGCATCTCAATTGAATGCAGATCGAATCAGCAATGAGGATGGGGTTCGACTTGACTGGTCCGACCGATGGCTTTTGCTTCGAGGAAGCAACACCGAACCCATCGTCCGATTGATAGCCGAATCGCCGAGCAATTCTGGGTCAAAAGCCCTTATTGATCAAGCAAAAGCCATCATGGCAGATGAGGCTTGATTTGTTTGCGCCTCACCGCAGGCATGGTCGCAGCACCGTCGCAGCACCGTCGCGCTAGGAGGCCGTTTCACTTTTAGAATAGCGAGACGCCCTCCTAACGCATTGTGCAGATTGAAAATTAGGGTTGGCAAACTTAGTAGCACGACGCTCCGCGTCGTGATTCCTGTGACAGGGAGCTTCGCACAACTAAGGGCGTACCCCAAAATCTAAGCTGGACGGGGGACTAGGCTTGTTCTCTTTTTTTGATTGGTACTTTTTCGACCGTTTGTTTGCCTTAGCTGTTAAAATAAGTTGTCAGCGTAAATCACTGCACGAAACGAGAGTATTTGTCTGATGGTTAGAATCGGTTTTTTCGATTGCATGATCCCCACTTGGGTCGCGATCATCATTGTGTTTTCCACGGGCCTCTCCACGGGCCGCTCGACTGGCCTCAAGGCTCAAGAAAATGCGTTGGATCAAGACCTGTCACAGAGGTGGGCCAAAACAATTCAACCGCTTTTGAAAGAGCATTGTGGAAACTGCCACATGGAATCTGCCAATGAAGGCGGCGTTGACTTAGACGACTATCAGGATCTAACCAAAATTCGATTGCACGCAAGCACTTGGGAGCAAGTCCGTGGCGTCATTCGAGCGGAAGCAATGCCACCACCCGAAGAAGCTCGCATGAGCTCCGAGCAGCGATTGCAGTTAGCCACCTGGATCGAACAAGCATTGCACGATGTGGATTGTTCGTGCGCTGAGCCACCTCCACCGGTGACGTTGAGACGACTGAATCAAATCGAGTATGACAACACCATTCGGGACCTGCTCTTGGTTGACTTGAAAACGTCTCGCAAAATCGGGTTTGTTTCCGACGATGTGGGCAATGGCTTCGATAATCAAGGTGAAGTGCTGACGGTACCACCTATCGTATTAGAGAAATACCTTGACGCGGCTCAGTACGTTGCCAACAACACGATTGAGACGGATCGAGAGCAATTTCGAAAGCAAAGCTTTGAGGGTGAGTCCTTGTTCCATCTCGGTAATCAAACCATCCCCATCTATGTTTCCGAAGGGGAGTATCAGATCAATGTTCGAATGCGGTTTGGAGAGAAACCGTCTTTCAACTGCAAGGTTGCAATCGCGATTGATGGCAAAACGGTTGCCGAAGACGAAGTGCAGTCCAAAGAAGAAACGTACAAACACGATGCGACTTTATCGGCTGGCGAGCATTTGGTCACGATACAATATCTGGACGATAACAATCCGGAGAATCGCAATGATCCAGACGGTCGATTGTTCATTGACTCGGTCCGTGTTTCCGGGCCCGCCAAGGGTCTACCTGCCTTTCCAAGACACCATGATGCATTGGTCATTGCAAGACCAGAACAACGCGATACCCCGGAGGCCGAGCCAATTGGACTTCCAGAGGCGTCACGACGCGTCTTTGCGAACTTGCTTCCACGCGCGTACCGACGCCCCATTGAAGCTCAAGAGGTAAACGCGGTGGTTGCGGTTTGCGAACGAGCCGCAGAGGCGGGTTTCACCTACGATGAGTCGCTTCGATTTGGATTGCAAGCAGTCTTGGTTTCTCCGAGCTTCTTGTTTCGTATTGAATCGATGAATTCGAGACAACAAATCGATGACTGGGGCTTGGCAGTCAGGCTGTCGTACTTTCTGTGGTCTTCCATGCCAGACGAGACGCTCTTTGACCTAGCGCGAGCAGGCTCATTGCAAGATTCCGATGTTTTGAAGCAGCAAGTGGATAGGATGCTGGATAGCCCCAAGTCCGATGCACTGGTGAGCGGTTTCTTTGGACAGTGGCTCGGTCTGCGCAACCTCGCTAAAATCGATATCGATCGGGAAAAGTATAATGGTTGGAACGATCGATTGCGAAATGCTTTGGTGAAGGAGACCGAGACGTTCTGCGGTCATTTATTGAGGAAAGGTTCGTTGGACGAGATTGTCAGTGCCAACTACACCTTTATCAATCCAAGGTTGGCCGAGTTCTATGGAGTCCAGTTCGAAGGCCGCAATCCGAGCGAGATGTACCGAAGGAACCCGAGCCGAAAGGGTGGTTACGAACGAAGGCAGGGATCGTATGAGAATGAGGACACGTGGGTCCGTTCCGAACTCGGCGCAAACCGAAAGGGACTTCTGACACATGCGTCGGTCCTTGCTCTCACTTCAAACCCAACTCGAACTTCCCCGGTTAAACGTGGAAAATGGATCTTGGAGAATGTTCTTGGGGATCCGCCTCCGTCCGCTCCACCCAATGTGCCATCGCTCGAATCGGCAGAGCATAAGCCCAATGCATCGTTGCGGGAGCGATTGGAAATTCACCGAAGCAATCCAAGTTGCGCGGGGTGTCATAAATTGATGGATCCGATTGGACTTGGGCTCGAGAATTTCGACGCAATTGGACGATGGCGAGAAAAGGATGGCGAAGTTGAGATTGATTCGAAGGGGGAACTGGCAGATGGTCGAATTTTTCAAGGCCCTTCGGAATTGATCGCATTGATGTCATCTTCGACACAACAGATAAAGGAAAACGTTGCCCAACGTATGTTGACTTACGCATTGGGTCGAGGTCTTCAACGTCAGGACAAGTGTGACGTTGACCGAATTCTACAGTACAATAATGAAAACTCAGAAACGTTTCGCTCGATGGTTAAGGCCATTGTTTTGAGTAACGCGTTTCACGAGTCGCCCACCTTCCTCGCTAAAGGAAACCCATTGAATGCAAACGAATGATTCAAACCTGGATACCCATTCCGGTGCTTTCCCGACGATGCTTGATCGATCGACTTCCAGTACTTGCATTCACCGGCGGACGATTTTGCGTGGGCTAGGAATCTCACTTGCACTACCAAGCTTGAACTTAATGCAATCGCCGCTGGCTCGATCGGCTCAACAAGGCATCGCGGTACCGCCAGTTCGGCTTGCCTGGGTGTTTTTTCCAAATGGAACCAATGCGGAACGTTGGCTACCCAAAGGCAAAGGATTGGATTGGGAACTTTCACCTAGTTTAGAACCACTTGCGGAGTGCAAATCCGAATTCAATGTCCTTCGCGGCTTAGCTCAGGTAAATGCGCAGTCGCTTGGGGATGGGCCAGGTGACCACGCTCGATCGGCTGCTGCTTTTTTGACGGGTGCGCATCCTTACAAAACGGCGGGCTCCAAGATTAAAGTAGGCCGTAGCGTTGATCAAATTGCTGCCGATTCGTATGGCCGAGCGACTCGATTGGCTTCGATCGAATTAGGTACGGAGGAAGGACGCGATGCAGGTTCCTGCGACTCGGGCTATGCATGCGCCTATTCGAATAACATCTCATGGCGATCCGATTCGCTTCCAACTGCCAAAGAAGTGAATCCACTGCGGGCTTTTCAACGACTCTTTGGTAGTGGTGGTCAAGATTCTCGCTTGCGCAAAATGCAGTCGCACATCTTAGACTTTGTAGCGGACCAGAGACTGCACCTGGAAGGAATCGCTGGCTCCGAAGACAAGCAGAAGTTAGAAGAGTATTTCAGCAGCGTTCGCGAAGTCGAGCAACGCATCAATCGCTTTACAGAGCAAATTGCACTGCCGGAAGGAACGAAGGAACCTACGGAAAAGCCGAGCGACCCGACGGAGCATATTCGTTTGATGTACGACATGATGGTACTTGCGTTCCAAACCGATACAACTCGTCTTGCCACGTTCATGCTCGCAAATGAAGGAAGCAACCGCGCTTTCCCCATGATTGAAGTCAAGGATGGGCATCATCAGCTATCGCACCACGAGAACAAGCAAGAAAACGTGGACAAGATCGCGAAGATCGACAAATACTATTCCGAGCAGTTCTGTTACTTTCTTAAGAAAATGAAGGAAACGAAGGACTTGCATGGCTCATTGCTGGATCAGTCTTTGATTGTTTATGGTGGCTGTATTTCCGACGGAAACCGCCATGACCATCATGACCTTCCTATTCTTTTAGCAGGCAAGGGTGGGAATCGAATTGAAACGGGGCGCTTGCTCGAATTTCCGATGAACACCCCGTTGAACAACCTGTTTTCAACAATGCTGGACCATGTTGGAGTAGAAGGCCTGAAGTTCGGCGATGGGACGGGACAAGTAAGTCTTGGCTAAGGAAGCGGGGACGTAGGGTGGTTCGCCGATAGCGATCGCCAAGGGAGTGTGAAGCTCGGCAAATGAAACTGGCGACTCACACGCCCTTCGTTCCTCGGAGCGTGCCATACCTTTCTGTTTCCTTTGGCATTCGATTTCCCTAAAACCACACTGAATAGATAAGCAAAACCATCATCACGGTTCCGCAAATCGTTTTGAGCAGGGTTCCAAGCAGCTTACCCCAAAGGGCTCCCCATCCGATTCTGATGCAAAGATCCCAATCTTTTCCGTCCCAACGCTCGCCTGCAACCGCTCCGCCGAAAGCCCCGAGCCCGCCAAAGAAAACGGCTGCAATGAGACTGCCAATGAAGGGAACCGGAATGCCTACAAATATTCCTACGATAGCTCCCACGAGCGAACCCACGACAGCCAAAACGGTCCCCCGACGTGAACCACCAAGTTGATTAACCCCAGCGGCACCGGCCACAAATTCAAAAATTTCCCCTAGGATTGCGAGCACCAGCAGTGTAATCAACGCGGGGAAGTCGATGTCTTGATGAGTTGGGTTGGTGGTAAAGTAGGCGACGACCACTCCGAGTAGAAGAAGGCCCCAATTTCCAGGCATTCCAAGCAAAGTACCTAGCCATAAAACGGGTGCGGCCAGGGTGATGACGCTAGCAATGAATATGTTCAAGTTCCGTAACTCGCAAAATGTGAAGATCTCTACTGACTGTTGGCGACCGTACTCAAAATGGGTTATGCTGATGGAGGCGGTAAACCTTCAGCGTTCTGGATTTTGTTCGATCACCCACCGGGAGGAGTCAGCATGAGCGAAAGCTCCGCGTTGGATTGTAGTGTATTGGTGTTGAATAGATTTTACATGGCCGTTCGAGTTGTCGATGTGCGACGCGCAATGACGTTATTGTATCGTGGTTGTGCCGAAGTGATCGTAATTGAAGAAGATCAGTACGCCAATTATGACTTCGAAAATTGGTGCGAACTGTCCGAACTGCACGCGATGGAGAAGCAGAACGGCGAAGATTACTTGCGGACACCGACAAGAGAATTGCAGGTTCCACGTATCGTTCGTTTGGTTCTGTACGATCGGATTCCCAAGTCCACGGTTCGATTCAATCGTAAAACACTGTTCGCCCGCGACGGTTACCGATGCCAATACTGTGGACAAACGAGACCGATGAGCCAATTAAGTCTCGATCATGTGGTCCCTCGTTCACAGGGAGGAAAGACAACTTGGGAAAATGTCGTTTGTTCTTGTATGGGTTGCAACGGTAAGAAAGGTGGGCGAACACCAGTACAAGCATCAATGAAGTTGTTGACCACCCCAATTCGACCTCATGCGAATCCGGGCATCGCGGTCACGCTGCAAGATCCACGCTATCATTCCTGGAAAACTTTCCTTACCAATGTCGCCAGTTAGGAAATGGAATGATAATGCTGAGAATTGGTAGCTGAAGATCTGATTCACGAATGACTCAAGGTCAAAGGGGTTTTCTCGTACGCAGTCGAGATACTCAGTCACGTTGCAAATTTAAAGGCCGAAACACAATGTGGATTGGCCCGCATCAACACTCTCGTCAGCCGCCGTAGGCAGGCTACCGCTGACGTCCCAGATGACCTTCGGTCGTTGGAAACGCAAGATCTAAAGCTACCCATTGTTGTCTTTGGCTGGCAAATTCCAGTTCCAGATCCATTGTCTGGACACTGGAAAGCATGGTGATACGATCGAGAAACTCTTCGCGCTGTGCAGGATCAAGTCCAGTCGTAGGTTCATCCAAAATGATCATAGGCGGATCATGCACGATGGCTTGCGCGAACTTGAGTTTCTGGCGCATGCCGGTCGAGTAAGTTTCTACATAGCGATAGCGTTCTTGTCCGACATCACAAAAGTCAAGAACTTCGTGAGCACGCCGAAGTGCATCCGTTTTTTTGAGACCTGAAAGTCGCGCCATCATTTGGACCGATTCAATGCCTTGAAGTCCCAAAATGTAGCAATCGTCTACGGGGAGGTAACCAACCTTGTCTCGAATCACGCGAGTCTGTTGAGGCCACGGAACCCGCAACACATGCCCTGATCCAGTGTCAATTTTAACCAAGCCTAAAATGGCTTTGATCACAGAGCTTTTGCCAGAACCGTACGGCCCAAGCAAGCCCGTGACTCCTGGCTAATTGGTAACGTTCACATCCGCGAGCGCAGATGCCCATGCAAGGTTTTTTACTGCACTAGAATTGTGTCGCAGCTTGATTTTCGGGTTTAAGCGGTGGCGGAAGTCGCCAAGACTTTTGGAAACATCTAGCTCAGGCCGAAACTCTTGGCGAGTTCCGCTACCCGAAAATTGAGCAGTGATAGACGACAAGTTTAACCTATTCGCAGTACCATGCTTTTTCTTGACTTTCCAAAGTGAAAAAGTTGTTTTTCGTCCAACTAGGCCAAAAGATCTCGAACGACATTTCCATGAACGTCCGTCAACCGATAGTCACGGCCTTGGAATCGATACGTAAGCTTAGTATGGTCGAAACCCAACAAATGCAGCCATGTTGCCTGAAGATCATGGACATGAACAGGCCTGTCGACAATCGAGAACCCAAGTTCATCCGTCATTCCATACTCGAAACCGCCTTTGACTCCACCGCCGGCCATGAACATGGAGAAGCAGTCTGGATAGTGATCACGACCCAATTGAGCTCCGACGGCCGTGCGTCCCTCGCGAAACGGAGTACGACCAAACTCTCCTCCCCAAATGATTAACGTCTCATCAAGCAAGCCTCGCTGTTTGAGATCCTTGATCAATGCTGTTACGGGGCGATCCATTGTTGCACACTTGGTAGTCAAACCATCACGGATATCCTCGGCGGGCCCCGTGCCGTGAAAGTCCCAACCCCAGTCAAACAACTGGACGTACCGCACACCTGATTCCACAAGTCGTCGAGCCAAAAGACAATTGTTCGCCAAGCTGGCAGTTCCAACCTTGGCCCCATAGTTGTCGAGTGTTTCTTGAGTTTCCTTCGAGATATCCATCACGTCGGGCACGCTCGCCTGCATTCTGAACGCAAGTTCATATTGGGAGATTCGAGTCTGAGTTTCAGGATGCCCTAGTTCTTGTGCTTGAATCGCATTGAGTTCGCTTAGTGTGTCCAATGACTTGCGTCGAAGTTTGCGATCCATTCCGGGTGGATCGGACGCAAACAAAACGGGGTCTCCCTGTGAGCGGCATTGAACACCTTGATAAACACTCGGAAGGAAGCCGCTTCCGAACGAGTTCTTTCCACCATTCGGCTGCACACCGCTGCTGATCAAGACAACAAAAGATGGCAAGTTTTCATTTTCGCTACCCAAACCGTAGGTTACCCAGGAACCAAACGATGGTCTTCCGCTTCGTGGAGAGCCTGTATAAACCAAAAGTTCAGCCGGAGCATGATTGAACTGGTCGGTATGCATGCTGTGCACCAAACAGAGCTCGTCCGCTACCGTTTGAAGGTGTGGCAAACAATCGGATAGCATCATGCCTGAGGTACCGGACGGAATGAACTTGTGCGATGTGCCTAAAAGCTTGGGTACCCCGGTCGTGAACGCAAATTCGCGCCCCTTCAGCACGGAATCTGGCGCGTCTTGGCCGTTGAGCTCAATCAGTTTGGGCTTGTAGTCAAACATGTCCAAATTGGGTGGGGAGCCAGTCATGTGCAGATATATGACTCGCTTTGCTTTGGGAGCAAAATGTGGAATACGCGAGGCTAACGAATCGGCTGCAACGGAATTCTTAGTACCAATCAAGCTGGAAAGAGCGAGAGCTCCCAGTCCCGTGGATGCTTGGCCGAGAAAATACCTTCGTGTTTTGAGCGATAAATGCTGCTGAAAAATAGGGTCCATTGGGATGTTGCTCGTGGGTTAAGGAGTCATAAGGAATTCGTCTAAATTCAAGATGACATTGCAGATTGTTGTCCAAGCAGCGAGCTCGCGAGCATCGGCACCGTTTGGCAAAGGTCCAATCGGATCCGTTGCGAGCTTCATGGCTTGATCTTCTTGAGACTTAAGTTCGTCAAACGTTTCCTGGTATAGCTTTGCGACCGCTTGCGATTCTCGAACACTTGGCTTCCGAGACAGCGAATGCTGGAATGCGCGTTCGATGCGTTGCTCCAGCGTTCCCTGAGGAAGTTCATAAACAAGGACGCGACGAGCCAGTCCTTGGGCGGCTTCCACAAAGGCTGGATCATTCAAGGTGACCAGCGCTTGCAATGGCGTATTGGTTCGATCTCGTTTAAGAACACAGACTTCTCGATTGGGTGCGTCAAAGGTAGCCATAGAGGGATAGGGGTTCGATCGACGCCAAAGAGTATACAAACCGCGACGATAGCGATCCTCGCCCTTGCTTGTGTCCCAATCTGTCCTGCTTCCGAAGGCCGCCGAGAGACCCAATGAGGGTTGTGGTGGCTGGGTTGGTGGCCCAAACATGGTGTGCGAGAGAAGTCCAGCCGACTCGAGAGCCATATCCCGAACCTGTTCGGCCGTGACTCGAAAGCGTGGTCCACGCGAAAGATAAACGTTGTCGGGATCTTCTTCATATCGCTTGGGGGTGACGAACGACTGCTGACGATAGGCAGCCGACATAACAATCTTGCGAACAAATCGTTTGGTATCCCATCCATCGCGTTGAAGATCCGTGGCTAGGTAATCCAGAAGTTCGGGGTGGGTCGGTAAGTCCCCTTGAGACCCAAACTCTTCACTGGTGCGAACAATTCCGACTCCGAAAAAGGTCTCCCAATAGCGGTTGGCGATGACCCGGGCCGTCAAAGGATTGTCGGATTGCATCAACCATTGTGCAAACTGCAAGCGATCGACGGGTGGGTCTGCTACGCCAGATCCTATTTTCGAGCTTACGCCAACAGAACGTCTCGGGTGAAAAGCCGTTGGCACATCTGCGCTGACTACATCACCGAGAACTTTGTAGTTCCCTCGCATTTGAATGTGAGTTACCCGATGCTTATCCGCTGGCAATTCTCGGAGGATAGGAACGGTGGTGGTTGGTTTAATATTGGCTAGAGTATTTCTAAGCGTTGCACGTTGATCACGAAGTTCTTTTCGACTTGGCGTAACGTTCGAAACGTAGTGGAGATGAAGCGATTTGTGTTGCTCGATATTAAGCGAGATCGGGTCGTGCTGCACCAAGTCCATAATGTCGTTGGGAAGACCGAGAATCGATTCGGCACGATTGTCTTGCGTT
>Ga0105048_10020369_pt1 | contig 10120 bp, 4 predicted proteins | sample MAT05_FD_78382 | JGI IMG/M metagenome (GOLD analysis project Ga0105048, IMG submission 78382) | Freshwater microbial communities from Lake Fryxell liftoff mats and glacier meltwater in Antarctica - MAT-05 | ecosystem: Environmental > Aquatic > Freshwater > Ice > Liftoff microbial mat | place... | reverse complement strand
CATGTCTGACGATATCGCTACTTTGACAAGTTGGGCAAAGCACTGGTTCCAATACCATATCAATTTTCTCTCTTCAGTATCTTTATCTATTATCTCTCATTTCCACAGATCTACAACATTACCGAAAAATCATTGTTTTGTTGATGGCAATAAAAGAATTGCCCTAATTGCTGTTTACACATTTTTAGCGATTAATGGAATTGAACTTATCGCATCAGAGACTGATGCAGCAAGCTTTTTTCTAGACTTAGCCGCAAGTTTTGGAACCCAAGAAGAAGATATGAATAGATTAGCAAATTGGCTGCAAATCAATAGTGAACCCATTGTTGATTAACTGATTTGGCGATCGCAATATGTTACGGCGATGGAATCTGTTTGGAGAATGGTTCAAATTTAGTCAAGATAATGGAGTTTACCTACAGCAAATCCCGAAAAAACCAAACCCAGATTTTTTGTAAAAGCCCCGCAAAGCTGGGCTTTTACAAAAAATCTGGGTTTGGTTTTTTCGGGATTTGCTGTAATGCTCAAATGATTAGATTAGGATGTAGGACATCCTAAAATCCTGACGTAAAATAGTAACAGGCTCAAAATTATTTATTTTGTAAAATCAGTAAAATAAGAAGAAACTGCAATATGTACAAATCAATCAACCAAATCGATACACTTCCCTTGTTGCAGCAAATTCAGTGGGTAATCGATCCTGTGGGCTATATGGAAACGGCGGCACAAAAATATCCAGATATTTTCACTGCTGATGTTATTGGCTTTGCTAATTCCATTGTTTTTGTAAACGAACCTCAAGCTATTCAGCAGATTTTGACTAACGATCGCAAACAATTTAGCGCACCTGGCGAATTGAACAGCCTTTTAAAACCAATATTAGGAAATTCTTCAGTAATGATGTTAGATGGCGATCGCCACAAAAAACGTAGACAGTTGGTCATGCCTTCATTTCATGGTTCACGGATGCAAAATTATGGACAGCTAATTTTTGATTTAACCACCAAAGTATTTGATAGTTTATCAGTCGATAAAACCCTAAATAAAAACTCAAATGGAACATTTCTAGCTCGTGACGCAATGCAGGATATTTCACTACAAATCATCTTGCAAGCTGTATTTGGTTTGTATGATGGCGATCGCTGTCAGAAACTTAAAGAACTCCTGTCCAAAATGACCGAACTTTTTACATCACCGTTAACTTCGGCAGCTCTATTCTTTCCATCTCTACAAAAAGATTTAGGTGCTTGGAGTCCATGGGGAAATTTTGTTAGACAAAGAGAACAAATTGATAAATTAATCTATTTAGAAATAGCTGAACGTCGAGCCAATAATGATCCTAATCGTACTGATATTCTATCAATGTTGCTAGTAGCTGTTGATGAAGAAGGAAAGTTTATGACAGATGAAGAATTGCGAGACGAACTTTTAGCACTGTTACTTGCTGGTCATGAAACTACGGCAACAGCAATGTCTTGGGCTTTGTATTGGATTCATCGTTTGCCAGAAGTCAAAGCGAAATTATTGCATGAGATAGAAAGCATCACTGATCCTCATGATTGGATGAGCATTTTTAAACTTCCCTATCTGACCGCAGTTTGCAATGAGACTTTACGAATTCATCCTGTGGCGATGGTAACATTTCCGAGGGTTGTCGAAGAGCCTGTGGAATTGTTGGGATACAAGTTAGAACCAAAAACCATCGTGATCGGTTGTATCTATCTATTGCAGCATCGCGAAGATTTGTATCCTGATGCGGAGAAATTTAGACCAGAACGGTTTCTTGAACGCCAATTTTCTCCTTATGAATTTATGCCTTTTGGTGCGGGTGTCCGTCGCTGTATAGGGGAGGCTTTAGCTCAATTTGAGATGAAGATCGTCTTGGCAACAATTATTTCTCATTACAATTTGGAACTATGCGATCGCAAACCCGTTAAGCCACAGCGTCGAGGTGTAACTCTTGCCCCTGCTGGTGGTATTAAGATGTCTTTTACATAAGTTTTATAACGCTTTGTTCTCTAAAACCTAAACCCCAATTTTATAAAAGTATTGCTAAGTAAGGCTTTTATAAAGTTTAGAAAGTTTGGGAGTTTGTAAGCTCATATATATAGCTCATATATATAAAGGGTGATCGCTTTACAATAGAGCAAAGGGAATTTAGAGCAAAGGGAATTTGGGAGAAACGCATATGCAAAACTTACTTTTATGGTTTCTCTCTTTTATATTGGCATCGCTTTCGCTGATTGTCGCTCAACCTGCGCGATCGCAAACATCTGTGCCTCCATCCCAAAATCCTAATCCCCCATCTTCTTCGGGTATTGGATTAGATCCATTTGTGATTTTAAACCTAATCAATTCATTGAGTGGTTCTAGTAGCTCGACTCCGCAGCAAACTGTTGATTTGTCTCCTGATCTTGCCGAAATTCGTGGACAAATCAGTCGATTATATTTTCTCTTAGCAAGGCAATATGCGGCCCAAGATCAATTATCCGCTTCTTGTAATGCTCTCGAAAAAGGATATAGCGCTGAGTTAGAAAGCTACTTACGCAAACGACTGCGATCGCTTCAGCCTGATAGTGATGACTGCTATGCTTCTGAAGTACAGCGAATCTCTAAACTTACGGGCAGTCCAACTGCACTAATTTATGTCACGACTTCTAAAGGTGGTTTAGAACTAATTGCTGTACCACCACCTAGCCCGAATAAGCCTGCGGGTCTTTTTTCGCGTACTCGAATTGGCACAAAGTCATTACAGGAAAAAATTGGGCTGCCTTTATCTCAAAATACTCAGACTAATGGTACTCCTGTGCGAAAGGTTGCCTACAAAGTCACAACCGAGCAAGTAGATCGTGTCATTTTTAACTTTCGCAACAATTTACAAGATTCTGGTTCCTACGATTTTTTGCCACAGTCGCAGCAACTTTACGATTGGGTCGTGCGCCCAATCGAACCTGAACTAGAGAAAGCACAGGTTAAAACAATTGTATTTGTGATGAATGGCAATTTACGAGTTGTCCCGCCTGCGGCTTTTCACGATGGCAAACAATATCTGATTGAGAAATATGCAGTTACATCAATTCCATCATGGCAACTAACTGAACCAAATCGCCCTGATCGCGCTCTGACTCCTCAAATTTTAGCAATGGGTTTATCGGAATCGGTCGAAGGTTTGTCGCCATTGCCAGCTACTAAAGTGGAAGTTGAAACAATTTCCTCAAAAATACTGACTGGTAAGAGTTTCCTCAATCGCGACTTTACAAAAGATAATCTGCGATCGCTTATTAGCAATCAAAAATTTGGCATTATCCATCTTGCCACCCACGCCAAATTCCTTAATGAATCGCCTGACAAATCTTATATTCAGTTTTGGGGCGATCGCCTACAAATGAGTCAAATCTCTAAGATGAATCTAGTTACCGATCTGCTAACTCTCAGCGCTTGTGAAACCGCAGTTGGTCAAAATCTAGGTTTAGCGGGTTTAGCTGTAGATTCTGGTGCTAAGAGTGTTTTGGCATCCCTATGGGAAGTTAGCGATGCTGGAACTGCGCCGCTAATGATTCGTTTTTATCGTGGGTTACAAACCTCACCTAGCAAAGCGATCGCACTTCAAGAAGCCCAACTAGCATTTTTACGAGGTGAAGTCACCATTGAGAATAATCAAATCAGGGGAATTAAAGGATTTCCGAATATTCCATTTTTAACTAACATGAATAAAGTTGATCTTAAGTATCCTTACTTTTGGTCTTCATTTACCCTGATAGGTAACTGGCTATAAAACTAAAATTTTAGGCGATTTCTTGGAAAGATTTTACCGTGGTTGTGCCGCGCGAAGCGCGGCACAACCACATTTTGGTTTTAATAAATGGAGTACTTTTATTGTTAGAGATCACCTTAAAACTAAAATTTTAAAAACTTGGGGATTGGTTAATTAAAACCCAATAGAAACCTATTTGTTCAACCGCTTTGTTAAATTGTTCAAAATCAACAGGTTTGACAATGTAGCTATTCACCCCTAGTTTATAACTTTCGATTATGTCGCTATCTTGTGCTGAAGAAGTCATTACCACAATTGGAATCATTTGCGTGCGAGGATCGGATTTGAGTTGTTGCAAAACTTCTAATCCACTGACCTTGGGCAACTTTAAATCCAATAAAACCACTTTAGGCTGATTTGTGATTTGACGATGAGCATAGTCGCCACGACAAAAGATAAAGTCAAGTGCTTCTGCCCCATCTGTTAATACTTGAATTTGATTAGTGATTCTGCCACCTCGTAATGCTCGAACCGCTAGCTCTGCATCCGCAGGATTGTCTTCAACTAACAAGATAAAAACGCTTTGCTCAGGAAATTGGTCTGTCATTGATTGATATTTTAGTTAGGAATTGTGAAGTAAAAAACTGAACCCTGATTAACAGATGCATCTGCCCAAATACGCCCCCCATGACGTTGAATAATACGTTGCACGATCGCTAACCCGATTCCTGTACCTTCAAATTCGTGTTCGAGGTGCATTCGTTGAAATACCCCAAACAATTTATCGGCATATTGCATGTCAAACCCCGCTCCATTATCGCGGATAAAGTAGGCTATTTCATCATTAATTAACTGATAACCAATTTCAATGCGAGCGTTCTCAGTTTTACTCGTATATTTGACGGCATTAGATAATAAATTAATCCAAACTTGAGTTAACAAAGAAATATCAGCTTGACACTCAGGTAAATCAGCAACTATTAACTCGATCTGACGCTCTTCTATCTCTGAGTTGAATCCGCTTAATGTCTGTTGAATTAAATTATTTACGGAAATAGGACGTCGAGAGATTTGTTTGCGATTCAAGCGCGATAAATTTAAAAGATCATCTATTAATTCGCCCATACGTTTGGCATTGTCGCGCACAATTTTAAGATAGCGGCTCCCTTCAGCATCTAAGCGATCGCCATAATCTTCTAGTAAAATCTTTGAGAATCCATTAATCGCTCGTAATGGTGCACGTAAATCATGAGAAACCGAATAGGAGAAAGATTCTAATTCTTTATTGGCGGATTCTAACTGAGCTGTTCTTTGGAGCACTCGATTTTCGAGATCTGCATTGAGCTGGCGAACTTCAGATTCTATGGCTTTAAGAGTACTAATATCTCGCATAATCGTCGAAAGATATTCCAAATCTCCGTTAGCTGATTTATGGGCGATGATCATTTGCGAAACAGGAATCTCACTGCCATCACTAGTTAAAAAAGCTGTTTCACCAACCCATGTTCCATCTCGGATTGCGGCAGGAATCCCTTGACTTTGGATAATCTCTAAGGCCCATTGGGGATGATAAGTCGGAATATTTAAACTAGATAGATCTGCATCAGGTGATAGTCCCTGTACTTTATTTGCTTGAGCATTGTTCCAAAGTACTTGTCCCTGTGGTGATGACATACCAATAATATCAGTTGAAGCTTCAATGATTGCAATCAAGCGATCGCGTTCTTTTTCGGCTAACTGGCGATCGCGGATTTCAGCTTGCAAAGACTTGTTTAATTCATCTTGCTGCTTTAATAACCGAGCTTTGATAATCGAAATAGCTGCTTGAGCCGAGAGCAGATTTAAAACTTCTATTCGCTGTGGAGTAAATGCATCAGTGGCAAGATTATTTTCTAAGAGCACAATTGCGGTCAGGTTTCCCTGATTTAATAAAGGCATACATAAGATTGATTTTGATTGATACTGCTCGATCCAAGGATCATTTTGAAAATCACCTATTTGAGCTGCATTATTTAGTACGACCATTTCTTGGGTACGTGCCACATAATTAATTAGCGAAACTGGCACATAAAAATTGCCATCTGCGGAAATTTGATCAATAGGAATTGATTGCATCACCGCAATATTTTTATCGTTAACTGATTTGATTGCTTCAATTCGCCATTCATCAATACTTAACAAGTTAGTTGGCAAAATTAGATAACCTGTTTTTGCGCCAGCGTTCTCAATCAGGATTGCCATTAAGGAAGCTAAAAGACTATCTAGCTGGATTTCTCTAGCGATCGCTTGAGAAGATTTGAAGACGGCTTCTAAATCAAGTACTTTTAAATTACTTGAAGATAATTGCGGAGAACTAGATTTACTTATATCTTGATCGGTTGAGATTATTTCCAATATTTCAGGATACCGATTTTCTAAATGCTGAACCTTAGCTAAAGCTCCCCATTGCAAATAACAGTATCTAGCCTCTTTTATATAAGCTTTAGAGATTGTAATTCGATTTTGAGCCAGATAAAATTTAGCAGCTAGTTCATTTGCCAATCCTTCTTCTTGAATATAACCATTTTCTCTCGCTCCTGCGATCGCCAAGTCATAGGCTTCCATTGCTTCTACTACTTGTGCTAATACTCGAAATCTTTCTGCCTCAATCAATTGCCATTGATGTTGATAGTTCATTGGAGCATGATCTGCCCAAAGTTTCATCTCTTCCTGATTAGCCACTACCCTAGCCATAGTTTCTTCACGATTGGCTGCATCAAGGTTAGGATAGTTTGCTAGTCTCGCGAGAGTGTCATAAAAACAGGATAATGCAGAGGATTTTAAACCAATAGCAGCGTCTTTATATACAGCTACTTGAGAAGCATTATTAATTGCTTGATCATAATTCTCAAATAAATAGCAAAGAATTAGCTGATTGAGATGCAACATATGCAAAGAACTGCGATCGCCTGTTTGCCTATGTATTGGCTGCATAGTATCAGCGTTATATATTTCACCAATTAAACGACAAGGATCTTGAGAACTTCCTAGTAGATTTAAGATACCTTGATGGTAGATACGAAGCCAATCTAAAGTTGTTTGTTGATTTAGCTGACTGATTAAGGTTTCGTAGTTAGATATTTGCTGTTCTAGACTACCGAGTTCTCGCCCTAGGAAGTAAAGGTGATGGCTGTATAAGCATAAACCATAAGCAGCAAATTCAAAATCTCCCGTTTCAACACCGATCGTATAACAACTTAATAGAGGTTGGAGAGTCTCTCGCAGATGATGTTTCCAGTGGTTAATAAATACATTAGTGATAATCAGTGTTTTTGCTGTTAACTCTTGAGATTCAAATCGATTTAATAATCGTAATGCTAGTTGTCCAAACTGGAAGCCCAATTCTATTTGACTCATTAGTCCGCAGAAGATTAATCCACAAGCTGCATATCCATAGGTAGATCCTTGGGCATTTCCTTTAGCAATCGACATTTTAACTATCTGCAACACCACTAGAATATATAACTCTGGCGAGGCTACATAAGCTGCCGCCGCGATACTCAGTAGAATATTGATCGATGCTAAGGCGATCGCATCTGCCATTAATGGAAGCTCTAATAAAGCATCAACACGATACAATACGAGGATGGTTTGAAAATCTTGTAGAGCTAATGCGACATCTGATTGAGAAGCTTGTATAGGTAGTTCGATCCCTAATAGTTTTAAAGTATTAATTCCAATTCTAATTGATTCTAATCGCTGATTTTGACCAACTAATGATTGGATTTGAATTTCATAGACCTTAACCTTGTCTAGTAGATTTTCTGCATGCTTAAAAATAACAACTGCCCATTTTTCTATCTGAGGAAAATCACCGTTTAAAAAAGCCGTCTCGATCGCTAACTGATATAACTCTAAAGATAGTCTATCTTCACTTTGCCAGCTTTCGTTTCCTAGCAATTCCACACCAATTTTTGCATATTCAAATGCAGCACTATAGGCAGTTGAAGCTTTAGCTTTCTGACTGGCGATCAGGTTTAGTTGAGCTAGCTGATTGCGTTCAGTTTGGCTAGAAATTCGCTCTACACCAAAATTAAGCTGATTGACAATATCAAAAATTTTTGCTTCTAGTTCTGAACTATCAGTGCTTTTAAGCAACTGCTGACCAATTCTTTGATGGATTTCCGCTTGATTTCCATCAGATATTAGTAAGTGGGCTGCTTGTTGAATGCGATCGTGAACAAACTTATAGCCAATCGCAGGGCGATCGCTAGTTAACTCGATACCAAAGCAAACCGATTGGTGAGTATCGTTAAGTGGTAATATCAATCCTTCAATGATCGCTTCTCTTAAAGAATGAACAGAGTCTATATAAGATAACTCAGATACAAGAACAAGTGTATCAAGATCAAATTGATTGCCGATACAAGCTGCAATTTGCAATAACTGTTGAGAGCGATCGCCTAACTTTTGAATCTTACCTGCCATCAAGTTCACCACATTATCGGTGATTTTCTGCACCTGAATCTGAGCGATCGACCATTGCCATTTACAAGATTGATAATCAAATCTTAGTAATTCTTCTTCATAAAGAGCCTTCAGAAATTCATTTATAAAAAATGGATTCCCGCTTGTCTTTTGTAATACCAGTTCTGCTAAAGGCAAAGCATCTGTCTTTGAGCAATGTAACGTATCAGCAATAAGTTGATTGATATCTTTTAGAGCTAATTCAACTAGAGAGAGTTGACTAATCTCAACATTTTTTTGGTGAATATTATTAATCGTTTGCTGCAACGGATGAGCAGCATTCACTTCATTATCTCGATATGCACCAATCAAAAGGAGAGACTTCTTTTCAGATGAAATCGATATTAGTTCTAACAATTTTATAGAAGCGAGGTCAGCCCATTGCAGATCGTCCAAAAAGATTACGAGAGGATGTTCTAACTGAGCAAAAACTTGAATGAAATTTTTAAAAACGCGATTAAATCGATTTTGTGCTTCATTAGCAGATATATTTATAGATATTGCCGAGTTATTAGATTGCTGACCAATAATCATTTCTAGTGATGGAATCACCTGCATAATAATGTGGCTGTTTGCACCTAATGCTGCGATAAGCCGCGATCGCCATCTCTCTAAACTATCTTCACTCTCAGTTAGTAATTGATTGATTAAACCCTGAAAAGCCTGAATAATCCCTAAGTAGGGGATATTACGCTGGTATTGTTCAAATTTACCAGATATGAAATATCCTCGGCTTTTGGCGATCGGCTTATGGATTTCTTTTACGAGTCTTGACTTACCTATACCCGAATATCCAGAAACCAAAACTATTTCAATGCGATCGCTTTTAGAGTCCGCAATCCTAGAGAATGCTGTCAATAAACTATCAACTTCCCTAGCTCTACCATAAAGTTTTTCAGGAATTAGGAACTTATCAGCAATATCCTGTTCTGCCAACTCAAAAGGCTCTATTTTTTCCTCGGTTTGTAACTGATTTAGACATTTCTGCAAATCCACTTTTAAACCACATACACTCTGATACCTTTCCTCCGCTGTTTTCGCTAGTAACTTCAGAATAATTTGCGAAAGTATAAGTGGAATTTGGGAATTAATTAAATGTGGTGCGATCGGCTCTAAGGCTAAATGATGATGTATTAGCTCTAATGGATCGTTAGATTCAAATGGTAAACGCTCAGTCAACATTTGGTAAAAAGTCACACCCATAGAATAAATATCAGTGCGATAATCAAGCGATCGATTCATGCGACCTGTCTGCTCAGGTGATATATAGCCTAAAGTTCCCTCTAATAGTTGGTTATGATCAAGAATTAATGTTTCTTTTGATAATGCAGAAGCAATTCCAAAATCAATTATTTTCAACTGATTTGTTACTGAGTTAAAAATTATATTTGCTGGGTTAATATCCTTATGAATAACATTGGCTGCATGGATTTGATAGACACTTTCACTAATCTGAATTGCTAACTCTAAAAATTCTACTAAAGAAAGTTTATGCACAGTTAAAAATTTTGCTAAAGTCTCTCCCCCAAAATCTTCTAATATAATTGCATAGCCATTTTGATGCTTTTTTAAATCATAGGCATTAATTATAAAATCCGAATCAAGACTTTTAATGATTTTATATTCTAGTTTGTATCTTCCAATTAATTGAGAAGTAGGAAATTCTGTTGTTAAAACTTTTAAAATTACTGGCAAGTTATCGTGTTGACGAAAGCCTCGATAAACCTGAGAGTACAAACCATCATAGATTTTCTCAGTGACCTGATAATCAGATATGTTTACTAACATGGTTTAGTCACTTTACTATTTACTATTAAGCTATACCACTTACTTAAGCCTGTAGCTGCCAAGTTTTTAGCT
>Ga0105048_10020368_pt1 | contig 10120 bp, 8 predicted proteins | sample MAT05_FD_78382 | JGI IMG/M metagenome (GOLD analysis project Ga0105048, IMG submission 78382) | Freshwater microbial communities from Lake Fryxell liftoff mats and glacier meltwater in Antarctica - MAT-05 | ecosystem: Environmental > Aquatic > Freshwater > Ice > Liftoff microbial mat | place... | reverse complement strand
TCACGCGCCATGTACCTGCAATCAGCCACCCGGGTGCAGGAGGTGGCCGTCAACGCCCGTTCGGAGGCACGCGAGGCCTATTTCAGCTACCGCACCGCGCACGACCTGGCGCGCCACTACCGCGACGAGGTGGTGCCGCTGCGCAAATTCATCGGCGAGGAAATGCTGCTGCGCTACAACGGCATGCTGGCCAGTACCTGGGACCTGCTGGCCGACAGCCGCGCCCAGGTGATGGCGGTCAACAGCGCCATCGAGGCCCAGCGCGACTTCTGGCTGGCCGAGACCGACCTGCAGACTGCGCTCACGGGTACCTCACCCGGCGCGCTCACCGGTTCGCCAGCGAGCGCCGCAAACGGCGGTGGTGGTGACGCAGCGCCCGGCCATTGAGCCCGCGGCACCCATGCGCGCCCCCGCAATCCAATACGAAACGAGAACAGACACATGAAAAGACGCAATTTCTTTGGCGGCGCAGCGTTGAGCGCGGTTGCCATCGCATCGGTGAGCCGGGTGGCGATGGCCGCCCTGCCCGAGCCCGTACTGATGGGCAAGCCCGACACCGCCCCGCCGCTGGTACCCAGCACCGGGCGGCCCTACAACCCGGTGGTGACCCTCAACAGCTGGACCCTGCCCTGGCGCATGAACCAGAACGTCAAGGAGTTCCACCTGGTGGCCGAGCCGGTGGTGCGCGAGATCGCGCCCGGCATGAATGCCACCTTGTGGGGCTACAACGGCCAGAGTCCGGGCCCGACGATCGAAGTCGTCGAGGGCGACCGGGTGCGTATCTTCGTGACCAACAAGCTGCCCGAGCACACCACCATTCATTGGCACGGCCAGCGCCTGCCCAACGGCATGGACGGCGTGGGCGGCCTGAACCAGAAGCAGATTCCGGTGGGCAAGACCTTCGTCTACGAGTTCATTGCGCGCCGCCCCGGCACCTTCATGTACCACCCGCATGCCGACGAGATGACACAGATGGCCATGGGCATGATGGGCTTCTGGGTGACGCACCCCAAGGAGAAGCACCCGATGATCCAGGAGGTGCAACGCGACTTCTGTTTCCTGCTGAACGCCTACGACGTCGACCCGGGCAGCACGACGCCGATGGTCAACACGATGCTGGACTTCAACCTGTGGACCTGGAACAGCCGGGCCTTTCCCGGCATCGACTCGCTCAATGTGCGCCTGGGCGACCAGGTGCGCATCCGGATCGGCAACCTGACGATGACCAACCATCCGATCCATCTGCACGGGCACGAGTTCGTCGTCAGTGGCACGGATGGAGGCCCGACCCCGGCAGGCTCGCGCTGGCCCGAAGTCACCACCGATATCGCGGTGGGCCAGATGCGCCAGATCGACTTCCTGGCCGACGAGGAAGGTGACTGGGCCTTCCACTGTCACAAGAGCCACCACACGATGAACCCGATGGGCCACGACGTGCCCACCATGATCGGCGTCGACCACCGCGGCCTGGTGGCCAAGATCCAGAAGCTGGTGCCCGACTACATGGTGATGGGCGAACGCGGCATGGCCGACATGGGCGAGATGCAGATGCCGATTCCGGACCAGACGCTGCCGATGATGACCGGCACCGGGCCCTATGGTCCGATCGAGATGGGCGGCATGTTCACCATGGTGAAAGTGCGCAAGGACCAAAAGCCGGGCGACTACAGCGACCCGGGCTGGTACCAGCAGCCGGCGGGAACCCAGTCGTTCGAGTGGACGGGAAACCTGCCCGAGCCGGCACGTTTCAAGTCCGAGATGGCATCGATCGACGGACAGGTTCCGGGCTTGCAAGGCACCCCGGTAGCGGCGGTTGCCACGCCCACCACCACGTTGACGGTGCGCAAACCGGGCGCCGGCATGCACAAAGGCCACTGAAGGAGGCACCGATGGCGACATGAATGGTGGCCCCCGAACCTTCACCGCTGATATTCAGATATCCCATTGAACAAAGGAAGCACATGAAAAAACTCAACACACTACTTGCCTGCATCATCCTCGCCGGCACCGGCAGCCTGGCCTTCGCGCATGTCGACGCGGCGCACGCAAAGAAGGACATGCCCATGAAGATGGAACAGAAGCCCTGGGGCATTGGCGGCACCGCCAAAGCCGTCACCCGCACCATTGCGGTCTCGATGACCGACACCATGCGCTTCTCGCCCGAGAAGATCGACGTCAAGCAGGGCGAGACCGTGAAGTTCGTGCTCAAGAACGACGGCAAGGTGATGCACGAGTTTGTCATCGGCACCAAGAAGGATCTGGACGAGCACGCCGCGCTGATGGTCAAGTTCCCCAACATGGAACATGACGAGCCGTACATGTCCCACGTTGCGCCCGGCAAGACCGGCACCATCATCTGGACGTTCAACAAGGCCGGCAACTTCGATTTCGCCTGCCTGATCGCGGGCCACTACCAGGGCGGCATGATTGGCAAGATCACCGTCGCCGCCAAGTAAATCCGTAGCGGGCATTCGCATCGAGTTGCCCGCGTGCCAATCGCTTTTCAATCATCACCCGAAGGAAACATCATGAAAACCACACAACTCCTCGCCACCTTGCTTCTGGCCCTTTCCGCCACCGCCATGGCTGCCATGCCCATGGCAGACGGCGAAGTGCGCAAGATCGATCTCAGCGCCAAGAAGATCACGCTCAAACACGGCGAGATCAAGAACCTCGACATGCCTCCCATGACGATGGTGTTCCAGGTCAAGGACGTAGCCCTGCTTGACAAGGTCAAGGTCGGCGACAAGGTGAAGTTCACGGTCGAGAATGCCAACGGCGCGATGACGGTGTTGACGCTCGAGCCCGCGAAGCAATAACGCCGCCCCGCGCGGTCCCCGCGTCGCGTTGTCGCAGGGGCGAACCCTGAAGCGCCCCTGCCCTTGCGATCACGGTCGCAGGCCTTCTGGGCGTCAGCGCAATCGACTGCGAATCGCCGTTTGGCCCAGCCCCGCAGGCACTGACTGCGAGGCTGCTGTTCGAGGGCGACGGAGCGGCAATGTTGTCATGCCAACAAGCATCTCGGCCTGCCGCAGTTCCTCTTTTGTCCAATCGTTGCGCCTGGACCGCTTGCAGGAACAGCCGCGGATCAATTCGGCCTCAGACAAAGTCTGACGGGTTATGCGCGAATCGGTCGGAGCAGCCCCTGGAGCAGAACCAGTAACGCCGCCCTTTGAACTCCTGTTCGGCGGCCGCAGTTATCTTGTCGACCTGCATCTGGCAGACCGGATCTATCACGCGTTGGCGGCTGTTGAGCAGGTTCACGGCATACAGCGCAACTTCCTGCGGCAGATTCTTGAGCTTCACTATCCCCACAGGGTCAATCGTGAAAGTCGGGTTCTCCATTCGGGCCAGTGACTCGGCCACCGGTGCCGTGCACAGTATTTGACCGCCGGACGCATGCCCCGCGGTACGCGCTGCCAAGTTGATGGTTGATCCAAAGTACCGCTTCGATCGATACAGCGCCGGACCGTGGTGCAGCCCGGTTCGCAGCGCGGGAAAATCCCACTTCCCGGCCACCTCTCGATAGAGATGGGAGATGGCCTCGATTGCGCCGGCCGGGTCCGGAAACACCAGGAACGCATTGTCTCCGGCAAGTTCCTGCACATGCCCGTGCGGCGCGACTGCCGAGCGAATCAATCGCGTGAAATCCTCCACCAGGTCGGCTGCGGCATGTTCACCATGGGTGTCGGTCAACGCGGTGTATCCGGCAATGTCGACAAAGCAGAACGTCGCCATCACGTCAATGCCGGAATTGGACTGCGACGCAGTGTCAGTTGAATCGCGTCGCGGCATGGCTCGTGTCGATTCGGACATCCGTGTTCCCTTCCACCGAGTAATTGCGATAGTCACGTCGCCCTGCGAAAGCGGATTGAACGCCATGAGGACCAACGCGCCTCCATGCATGGCATGGCACAGTCACCTCGCGCGCTGCAGCCATCGACATCAGCTTCCTCGTCACCAGCCTCGCCCTATGACTTTCAGTGCCATGGTCGATCAAATCATTCGATGTCTCCGCGGCCACGCTGATTATCCGTTGCAATCTCGTCTGCAGCCCCTGACCATGGTGACTCCAGGTTCAGGACCCAGCCCTGCTTGACAAGGTCAAGATTGGCGGCAAAGTGCGGTTCACGACTGGTAACGCCAATGAGGCCATGACGATCGTGACGCTGGAGCCCGCCAAGCCATGCGCCTGGGCGCCAGTTGACCGCCGCCGTTGCGGTCGTGTAGCAAAGCGCCCACGAAGATCGAAGGCGGTTTCCTAGGAGAAGCATGGCGTTCACGACCAGCATGGTTGCGACACCAGGGCACATGAATTTCAGCACACCAAGAGGTCGCTGGACTTGTTTTGCCCCATACGGCCAGCCCTATCCATCAACCGCTCAAAGCGTTAACAGGCTGGCAATGCCGATCTGGCATTGCGCCCGATTTTTGATCGCTGCAGCGCTGGTTGCTGCATGGGCGCCCTTTGCGCAAGCGCAGGCGCACGAAAAGCGCGTCGGAGAGCACATCCTGCGCAGCAGCACCGTCTCTAGCCTGGATATTGCGGCGTCGAGCGCGCAGGCGCACGGCATCATCCCTGGACCGGAACGTGGCGTGCTCAACGTGGTCGTGCTGCGGGATACCGACGGGGTATCGCAAACCGTAGCGGCGAAGGTCGAGGCGCAATCCATAGCATTTTCGGGTCGGCCGCATGCCATCGCGCTACGCAAAGTGATGGCCAACGGCATGATCTCGTACATCGGCAGCTATGACTATGTGCCACGTGGGATGCTCGACTTTCGCATAACAGCCCAACCCGATGGCACCGAGCAAACGCTCTCGTTGCGCTACCAGGAGCGTATGGGCCCCCGGTAAGTGGCCTGTAACGATGTCCCGAACGATCACCGAGGCCGTTTCCGGCGCACACCCAACTGGCCATGGCAGATAAGCCCGCGGCATCGACCCGTCGTCAGCACTGAATGGGTTGGCTGGACGCACCTGCGAACACCCAGGTGCGAACCTGCGCCCACTGAGCTTGCGTCGGGGCCGCTTCGGCGTCGATTGCATGGGCTGCGTGCAGGTCCAGCGAACCCTGCGCATCGAACACGAGCCAACTGCAGGTTTCGTTGACGACAGCCTCGGGTTGGTCGCAGGCCAGGCGCAGATACCAGTCAACCAGAATGAAGCGGCGATTGGCCCACTCGGCTGCCACGGTCTCGCCACGGACCAGCGCGACGTAGCGGTCGCGAGCCAGCGGCTGCACCGCGTCCTGATCCAGCAGAAACAAGCGGCTTTCGTGCGAAGCCAGCGTACACGCTCCCGACAGCCATCCGGCATGTCCCTGCGCCGGTCCTTCGTATACCGGTGCAAAACCGCCACCCGGGGTGCGGAAATTCGTCGTCTGGCCTTGGTACAACCGCGCCGCCACCCATTGCACGCGGCCGTCATAGGTGTAGTTGCGCAGGTCGAACTTGAGCGTCTGCACAGGTTGCTGGTTCGAGATGACCCGCCCGCCGGGTACCACCAGCGCTTGAGCGACATAGCCACCGGCAAGAATCTCCTTCCAGACACGCTGGGTGAGCTTGTCGCCGCGGTAGGCGGCCCGGCCACCGAATCCGGCGAACGGCTTGAAGAACAGATGCCGCCGCTCGCGCCACAAGCGCTCGGCATGCGCAGGCTCCACCAGTTCGGTGTGGGGAATACCGGCCAGCAGAAGGTCTTGCGTGGCCTGTGGCACACCCAAGGCCTGCAGCCGCTTTGCATCGCTGAGCAAGGCCAGGTTGCGCTTATCTGCGTACAGCGCGTGCGCTTGCGGATGCGGCGTGAGCACCACTGCCTTGGCCAGGTAAGCCTTGCGCAGCGTCGCGCTGGCGGGCTCGGCCAGCGAAAAGTCGGTCAGGCGGTTGTAAACCAGATCGATTGCCAGATCACCATGCCAGAGCGCATCGTCTCGCAGGCTGAACTGATCGGGGCCAGCAATCACCGCCTGCAACCCGTGCCGTTGGAACAGCTTGTGGAACAGAAGAAATTCAGGGTAGAGGTACTGCTGCTCGGGGTTCTCGTCCACGATGGCGATGCTGCGCAGTGGACGGTCCTGGCGCGAGAGACGCCACTCGGCCCGAAACATCGCCAGAATCTCGTCCTCGAAGGCACCAGCTGTCGCCGATGGCGGCAAGAAAACGTCTACGGCCGCGCAGCACGCCCGCTGTGCCCGTGCCAGCACGCCATTGAGCATGGCTCCACCCGCATTGGTGTTGATTTCGATGAGCCCGAAGCTGTTCTCGGCGATATGAAAGTCGTAGCCAAAGAAAGCGCCTTTGGCACCGCCAGGATCGTGACGCGCGATGGCGGGTGCGGTTGCCAGAACTGCGTCACGATAGGCAGGCAGTGCAACCACCGACTCGACGGCCCGCACCAGTTGGGCCATGCGAAGCGTGTGTTCGTGCGACAGGAAAACAGGGCGCGTTGCGAACAGGAACGGGCAACGCTGCTGCATCAACTCGAACAGGCCCGGCTCCCCAATCTCGGATTCCAGTGCCTGGCGCAGCAACGAGGAATCCAGGCTGATGCAGAAGCATTCACGGTTCAGAACCTCCAGCGACGAGGGCTCTGGCAACAGGTTGGTGGCTGCCATCGTGGAGGGGCTCGGTGGTGTATTCATACAAGACGCTCTCCCTCGACCCAGTGCTGAAAATGCTGGGCTCGCTCGACAAGATGGACCATCTCGGTCGCCGCAGCCAGCGTTCTGGTGTGCTGCGTGAATCCCGGTCGCGGTGAGATGAATGTGGCCATCTCGCGACCCAGCGCGCGCGGTCGCTCGGAGCCTTGCGCGAGCAGCGAGATCACCAGGTTCTCCAGCGCAATCACACGCGCGCGCAGATGCTCTAGCTCGGTACTCATCGATGGCGGATGGTCCACCGGCACCGCGCGGCCGGCCTGCAACTGCGGCGTGCACGCGCCTCCCTCGTTGTCCCAGCTGGACAGCGCGGCCTTGACACCACCGAGAATTGTCATGGACAGCCAATCTTGAAAAAAATCACAAAGATAGCGGCGCACTGGCGCGCGGTCTGTGCGCTGGACAACAGAACAGCCATGTTCCCGACCCGTGCGAGGCAACAAGCAGTACGCCTTCTTTCGCGCCTTCTTTCGCCACGGTTGCCCTGCGCCGAACAACCCGGGCGCCCGGCCACGGGCGTGCGGCTGCTGGGTGCGTTGGCGCACAGACCGCAGGCGCCATCGGCCTCAAACTGTACTTCGACTGGCGCTGACCGGCGCTCGCTGACTGGCGCTGACTGGCGCCGAGCCGATATTGACCCGGCATCGACCAGCCGCCGCCAACACGGCATGCCCTCCGACAGACAGCCGCCGCCGACCGCCTTAGCATGATCCTTATCTGTCATCAACCGCCATCCCTGAGCGAGCCCACACCATGAAACACTTACCCGCCGATCCCTTTTGGAGCACCACATCGTTCGGTGGCAGCACCGACACCTCGCCAATGGAACTCGATTCATTGGGCGCTCACCTGTCGCACTGCAGCTCGATCCATGGTCGCTTCTTTGCCGTGCACTGCGCTGCCGAACGCATGAATGCCTACGTCTCGACCCGCCTGGTCACCAGCGTGGTGGTTACTGCCGTGCTGGCGGTGGGCATCAGCTCGCTGGTGCTGTAGGGTGTCCGCCAGGGGCGCCGCGGTACCGGGCGCCACCCGGTCGCTGCGCGCCATCCTGGACGGCGCGCGCGGTGCGGTCGAGCCACCGATCCGCTCCGAGATCTTCGGCCCGCAGCGATTTGCGCAGCACGGCCGCAGCCTGGGTGCGACCCATCGTGCCACGTCAGCGCCCGGCTGGGGCGGGAGCTTCTTCCCGCGGCTGCGCGACAACATCCAGGTGCTGCGCGAGGCGCATGCCTATATCGCCGAGCAGGCGTCTACTGGGTATGACATCAGCCCGGCGGCGGAATGGCTGCTGGACAACTTTCATCTGATCGATGCCCAGCTGCGCGAGATACGCGAAGGTTTGCCGCGCAGCTACTTCCGCGCGCTGCCGATACTGCAGGATCCCCCGCTGGCGGGCCTGCCGAGGGTCTATGGCATCGCCTGGGCCTTCGTGGCGCACACGGACGGTGCGTTCGACGAGGAACTGCTGGTGCGGTTTCTTGATGCCTACCAGGAGACACGCGAGCTCAAGCTGAGCGAGATGTGGGCGTTACCGACCACGTTGCGCGTCGTCCTGGTGGAAAACCTGCGCCGGCTTGCTGAACGGGTGGCCACCAACAAGGCGGCGCGCGCGGTTGCCAACCTGTGCTGCGACAACATTGCGGGCACCCCTGTGTCCACACTGGACGAAGTGCTGCTCTGGACGCAGCAGCGCGGCGCGGGAAGGGTGTTCCTGGTGCAGGTGGCGCAGCGCTTTCAGGACCATCGCACGGGCGCGGATACCCAGCAACTGGCCTGGCTGCAGCAGGCGATGCCCGATCCGGCTGCGTTCCTGGTGCAGCAGCCCATCGATCAGGCGGCCGACAACCTCAGCGTCAGCAACGCCGTCACATCGCTGCGTGCGATCGGTGGCGCCGACTGGCCCGACATCGTCGCACGCACCAGCCGCCTGATGCAGCTGATGCGCAGCTCCCCGGTGTTCGAGGCCGAGGACCTGGGCACGCGCGACCAGACGTTGCACGCGATCGAACGACTGGCGCGCGCCGGCCGCTTTGGTGAAGTGTCGGTGGCCCAGACGCTGCTGGCGATGATGCGCGGCGGGGCTGGCGAAATGGCCGTCGCCAGTCACTGGCTGCGGGGCCCCGGCCGGCCCGAACTGGTCAAGGCCTTGAGCCTGCAGGACAGTCGGGTGATCGCCTGGCGCGCCGCCTGGCGGCGTCTGGTGGTGCCGGTCTACCTCGGCACGCTGGCTCTGGGCACCGCGGGCCTGGTGAGCTGGATGCTGCTCGGCCCGACCACGCCGCGCCTGGAGCCAGCCTGGTTGACGCTGCTGGGGATGCTGCTGATGCTGTTCCCGGCATCCGAGGCGGTGGTGGCGGTGATCAACCGGCTGATCAGCGAATCGGTGCGTCCGGGCCACCTGCCGCGACTGGCCCTGGCCGGTGGCATCCCGATCGAGCACCGGGTGCTGGTCGTAATTCCCGGCATGTTGTCCTCCGCGGCCGCCGTACAGGCGCTGGCGCATCGGCTGGAACTGCACTACCTGGCCAACCCGGAGCGCCAGGCGCAGTTCGCGCTGCTCAGCGACTGGATCGATGCCGACGCCGAGCAACAGGGCGCCGACGCGGTGCTGCTGGACGACGCGTGTGCACGCATGCGCACCCTCAACATGCGCCACCCGTTGCCGGCCGGTACCGCACCGCGTTTCATCGTGCTGCACCGCGCACGGTCGTTCAGCCCCACTGAAAGGCGCTGGATCGGCTGGGAGCGAAAGCGCGGCAAGCTTGAACTGCTGATCACCGCGCTGGCCACCGGCCAGCGTGAACCATTCCTGGAGCGGGGCGAGGAGACGCGTCTGGCCGAGGCGATCCGTTACATCGTGACGCTGGACAGCGACACCGAGCTGCCGCCCGGGCGGCTGCGTGAGCTGGTGGGCGTGGCCGCCCATCCCCACAACCAGCCACGGGTCGACCCGTCAACACGCACCGTGGTGCAAGGCTACGGGATCCTGCAGCCCCGGATATCCAGCCCTCTACCGGACCGGCGCGATTTCACGCTGTTCCACTGGCTTTTTGCTGGTCAAGGCGGCATCGACCCCTATAGTGCGGCCACCTCCGAGGTTTACCAGGACCTGTTTGGCGAGGGCAGCTTCACCGGCAAGGGCCTGCTGCATGTGCAGGCACTGCACGAGGTGCTGTCGGCGCGGCTGCCCAGCGGGCAGGTGCTCAGCCATGATCTGCTTGAAGGCGCTATCGCACGTTGCGCCACGGTCACCGATATCACCGTGATCGAGGACGCTCCGTTCCACGCCGACGTCGCCGCATCGCGGATGCATCGCTGGATGCGTGGCGACTGGCAGTTGCTGCCCTTCCTGCTGCGCCCGCGTGCATACCGCCTGCGCGCCATCAACCGGTGGAAGATGTTCGACAACCTGCGCCGCTCGCTGGTGGCGCCGATGTCGCTGGCCCTGATGGTGCTGGC
>Ga0105048_10020367_pt1 | contig 10120 bp, 9 predicted proteins | sample MAT05_FD_78382 | JGI IMG/M metagenome (GOLD analysis project Ga0105048, IMG submission 78382) | Freshwater microbial communities from Lake Fryxell liftoff mats and glacier meltwater in Antarctica - MAT-05 | ecosystem: Environmental > Aquatic > Freshwater > Ice > Liftoff microbial mat | place... | reverse complement strand
ATCGACCTCCCATCGGATGTCAATCGAAAAATGTCCGCAAATCCGGCGAATTCCCAAACTTCATAACTGGCCAAGTTGCTCGAACAACTGAGGGCCACAACCTGGTTGCTTTACTACAGCAAGCGCACCGAAGACGCCTACGTCGATTGGGCCACGAAATTCATCCTTTTTCACAACAAACGGTACCCGAACGCGATGGCTGGGCCGGAGATCGAAGCGTTTCTCACGCACTTGGCCACCGAACGCCAACTGGCGGCCAGCACGCAGAACCAAGCCTTCTCGGCAATCCTTTTTCTGTACCAAAAAGTGTTGGAGATCGAGTTGCCGAAAGTCCAATTCCTCCGCGCCCAGCGGCCCGACCGCCTGCTGGTGTTGAGTATCGCGGAGGTGCGGTCGATATTAGACGGAATTGTCGGCACGCACCGGCTTTTGGTCGAATTACTGTACGGTTCCGGCTTGCGGATTCTCGAATGCTGCCGATTGCGGGTGAAGGATGTGGACTTTTAACGCCATCAGATTATGGTGCGGGACGGTAAGGGGGAGAAGGATCGAGTGGTGCCGTTGCCGGCTTAAGGTACCATTCGTGCCTTGAGGTAGGAACCGAGGAAGTTCAACAACCCCAAGCTCAGCGTGAGCAGGAACAGTGCCGCGTAGGCGTGGAACGCCCACCGGTACGCCGGGGCTTTCTCGCCGCCGGGGAAATACTGGAGTTCGGGTTTGGGGGTTTCCACGGGCAATCCTTTCGATCAATCGAGTTACACGCGTTTGGATTTCGGTGGGCCGAGCACTTCTTGCAATAGAATCGCGGCGGCGAGTTGATTTCTGTCTTTCAACATCGCCAACAGTTGCACTCCGGCCGAGGATGCGGGGGTGGCCGGCCGTTCCACCATCGCCGATTTCGCTCGAAGCGCTTTCGTCACGACGGGCGGAGACATCGGCGACGACGAGGAAACCGAAACGATCCGGGGGGTACCCACCAGAGTGGCCATCGGCAGTTCGTCGCGGGGCGCTACCGATACCGGCGGCGGCAAAAGCGATTGCCCGGTGGCCACTTGGCCCATGGTTGCGGGGAAAGAACTCGGGGCCGAATCTTCGGAGACCCGCTTTTTCTTGCGAACGGGCGAAACCGTGGGAATGACTTTCGCGGTCGGCCGCCCGGCGGGTTTAGCGGGCGGGGCACCAGATCGTTCCCGCAAGCGGTTGATTTCCTGCATGAAGCGATCGACTTCGTTGTTCCCGGCCCGCACCGCCGGGGGCGGCGGTGGGCTCATGGGCCGTTCGGATTCGCGGCGCTCGGCGCGTTCGACCGTGGCGGCGCGTTGGCGTTCGCGGTCGTTCTGCATCTGCCGCTTATCGGAGGCGGCCTTCATTTGTTGCACCAGCCAGCTCAGGATGCTGAGGCCGACCATGATGCCGATGGGGATCAGAATTTGCTGCATGGTTCAATCCGATGAATTGGCCACAGAGACGCAGAGTACGCAGAGAAGAGAAAATACAATTGAGTGATCCCGTGATGCTCTAACTTCTTGATCTGATCCGTGGACTCTGTGTCTCTGTGGCAAAACCAATTAAAAATCAACCAGAACCGATGGAACCGCTGGGCGTGGTGCCCGCGATGCTGTTTCGCATTTGCGTATCGGCTTGAACGTTCCGCATGTTGTAATATTCCATCACGCCGAGTTTGCCTTCGCGGAATGCCGCGGCGATGGCTAAGGGTACCTCGGCTTCGGCGAGCACCACTTTGGCGCGGTTCTCTTGAATGGCGGCCTGCATTTCCTGTTCGAGGGCCACGGCGAGCGCCCGGCGCTTTTCCGCTTCGGCTTGGGCCACCCGCAAGTCCGAGGCGGCTTGATCCGCGGCCAGTTTCGCCCCGATGTTTTCCCCCGGTTCCAAATTGGCGATGTCGATGGAAACGATCTCGAACGCGGTTTGCGCGTCCAAGCCCGAATGGAGCACCGTTTGTGAAATCAAGCCGGGGTTGGCGAGCACTTCGCGGTGATCGAGGGCCGAGCCGATGGCCTTTACGATCCCTTCGCCGACGCGGGCGATGATGGTTTCTTCGGTCGCACCGCCCACGAGCCGTTCGAGCTTCGTCCGTACGGTTACGCGGGCTTTGGCGAGGAGTTGAATGCCGTTTTTGCACACGGCATCGAGGTATTGTTTCCCCTTGCTGGGGTCGGGGCAATCGATTACTTTCGGGTTGACGCTCGTTCGCACGGCGTCGAGAACGTCCCGGCCGGCGAGGTCGATGGCGGCGGCGGTTCGCCACGGCAGATCCAACCCGGCCTTGTGGGCCGCGATCACGGCTTTGGCCGTTTGTTGCACGCGGCCCCCGGAGAGGTAATGGGCCTCTAAATCTTGGGTGTTCACCTTGGTACCGGCCTGTACGAGCGCGATCTTTTGGTTGACGATCATGGCGTACGGCACATTCCGAAGCTTCATGCCCACCATGTTCATGATGCTGATATCGGCACCGGTGAGCAGGCTCTGAATCCACAGCCGGATGAAGCTGAAGAAGATGAACAGGAACACCAGAAACATCAAGGCCGCGACGCCGGCGGCGATGATCCAGATGAGATCGGCGTTGAAACCGCTGCCCTCCGCCTGGGGCGCCGGGGCGTTGCCCTTATTGGCTTGAGCGAACAGCGAGAGCGAGGTGGCCCAATTCACGGGGAGTTCCTTTGGAGGAGTTGTTAACCACGGAGGCACGGAGACACGGAGAAGACAAAGGCCGAGAAACTGTTGATCTGACTTTATATTCTCCGTGTTTCCATGCCTCCGTGGTTAGTATTCCGAATCTGTCATTTCAAATCGTCGAAATCGAGGTTCTGCAAGTCGGCGGTCGGTTCGGCACGCCGCACGATCACGTGCCCGGCTTTCACATCCACGCAGCGAATCCACACGCCCGCGTCGATCATCGTCCCTTCGGACATCGCATCGACCCGTTTGCCGTCGATCACCACGGAGCCGGCCGGACGCATCGTGGTGGCGGTTTTGCCGAACCGCCCTTTCAACTTATCCAATCCGGCCAGTTCGGGCACTGCGTTTGTGATGGTTCCGCCCGCGCTATCCGGATCGAGGCCGCTTTTCAGGGCGAAACGTTTCCAAGTGTGGAACATTCCCACGCCCGCCGCGGGCAATCCGACGCACAATCCGAGGGTGGCGACCACGGCTTCGGTCGTTTTGCCGTAGTACCAAATGATGGCCACGGCCAAAGCGAAGAGCAACGCGCCGCCCACCAGCATGATCCCACCTGTGGGAAAGAAGAATTCCGCCGCGATCACGGCCGCGCCGATGCCGATGAGCAAGAATGCGATCGCCAAGTAGGAAGATTCCATCGCCACCTTTCGGAGTTCGTTACATCCCCGCGAAGATTTCGTCGACCGGCAATTTCCACCCCGACACGGCCATAGTTACGATTGCGTTGGAAGGCGGAACTCCAACAAATACTCGATCACTCGTCGCTGAACACGTCGGCCACCGGTATAGCCCACCCTGGCACGGCCGGTTCGGCATTGGCCACTTCACCGAGGGCGAACACAGTCGAATCCGTCGCGGTGTATTTCGCCACCGTTTGGGCGAGCGGGTCGATGTCCCACACGACAACGGTTCCCGCTTCAAAATAATCGACGCGCTTGGCGGCATAGGCCCGATCCTGTGCCCGGCCGTAATCGTTTTCGCTCCGCACTTCCACCGCGAACGTTGGAGCACCGCGAATAAACTTCATCCTGTTCTCGGCCAATGGGCCGGCATGCACGGAAACATCGGGCGAGAATGATTCGCGGCCCGAACGCAACGGCTCTTCTTGAGCGTATCCCAAATTGTCGCCGTAGACACGACCGATCCCTCGCCCTTTGAGAAATTGCCGGAGTGAGAAATACAGGTTGCCAGCCACCGTGCCGGGGAGTTCGCCGCTGGGCATATATTCGACGATCCTTCCACCGATGAGTTCGGCCTTGCCTTCGACCTGCATCAGGTCGTCGAAGGTGGCGGGGAACGGCAGTGCGACGATCATCATGGTCCTCCATCGGAATGTTCGCCGCGAGCTTGCGAGCGGGATCACCAGTATCGCTCGCAAGCTCGCGGCGAACGTTCCGTTACACTTCCTTCACGACGATACGGGTGCCTTCCACTTCCACCACTTGCACCCGCGTTCCCGATGGAATGAAGCCCCCTTCGGTCACCACATCGACGAACTCATCTCCGAAGGCCACGGTTCCGGCGGGGCGGAGCGGCGTAGTGGCTGCACCAATGGCCCCGAGCAATCGGGCGGCTTGGGCCGCACCGGGCAGGGAGACCACTTCCTCGGTTTCGTTCTCCGAAGGGGAAGCCAGCGACATTTTATTCAGGATCGGAATCCTGTGAATGTACCGGGTGATGGCGAACGAGAGCGCGACCGCCGCGATCAACCCGAAGAGGTATTGCGAGGCGTTCTTGCCGAAGCCGATCCATTGATTGCTCGTCTTGGGCAGTTCTTCGACCGTGACGAGCGTGAGCGAAGCGAGCAGCAACATCACCCCGACGATACCGGTGGCGCCGAAACCGGGGAAGACAAACACTTCCACCAGAATCAACACCAACCCCAAAAGGAACAGCAGGCCGGCCAACACCACGACTTGCCCGTGGAAGCCGGTGTGCGCCCAGAACACGAGGATGAAGCAGAGCGCCGCGATGATTCCCGGCACGGTGGCCCCGGGCACTTTCAGTTCGAGGATCAAGCCGGTGAAGCCGATGACCACAAGCAGTACCGTCACCATCCGATCCCGGATGAAGTTGGCGAACATATCGAGCCACGCGGGGGTGGCATCTTGAACCTTGGAGGCTTCGACGCCGTACTTGGCGTAGAGATCCTTGGGGTCCGAGGTGTCGGTGGTGCTGCGGGCGATGCCGAGGCGTTGGGCCTCGCTGGCGGTGAGTTTCAGCAGTTTGCCGCGCGGCTTCACGGTTTCCACGAGTTCCCAATTGGCCTTCTCGGCTTCGAGCTCGGTATCGGCCATCAAGCGTGTCTTGGATCGATCCACTTTGGAACGTGCCCGCACGATCGCGATATCCCGCTTCAGCATGCCGTCGATCAGGATGGCGGGGTAACCTTGGCGTTCGACCAGCGGTTTCAGGCTCTCGGCCCAGAGTTGCGGGTTCGCACCGGGCTTGCTCAGCGCAATCTCGAAGTTGCCGAATTCGGCTTCCTTGGCGGCTTCGCCATCGGCGCCTTTGTTATCGGTGCGCCGGCTCATCACGATCTCGGAGCATCCGAGGGCGATCACTGCGGCGGTATCCGGGGCGTCGTTGGGAATGAAGCCGACGATCATCAGTCCGTCGCCGCCGCCATCGGGGTTCTCGAGCTTCTGCAAGTTCTCGGCGAGTTCGCGGGCGGCTTGCAGATCGCCGCCGCCGCATTCGAGGAAGAGGAACAGAATATTCCCCTTGCGATCCATCACGCCGCGGGCCATGCGAGCCACCGAATCGGCGACGCCTTTATCGATCGCCCCTTTGAGCGTGTAGCGGAACGCCACCGGGGGCCGGCCGCCGAGCGGATCGTCGCGCAGCGTGCCGGGGAGAATGCCGAAGAGTTCCGCGACTTCGCCGCGACTGCTCGCGGTTCCGTTGACCACGCCCCATTCGAGCAATTGGGCTTTGGTGAACAATCCGGTTCGCCCTTCCTCGGCGAGCACTTTCGCCTCGGGCACGTTCACGCCGTTCTTTTCGAGTTCCTTGGCTTCGCGGAGATCGAGAAACCAGGCGCCGCCGTCTTTCTGCCCCTTCGCCAGCCGCACGTTTTTATCGAACATCTTGCGTGCGATGGCCGTGTGTTGCGGGCGAACCGAATTGAGAATCAACGGATACGCGGAGGCTTGGCGGTCGCTCAACGGGGGATCGTCGGTGCGGATGGCTTCGCCCAAGCTCGAATCTTTGCTCATCACGATTTGCTTACACGAGAGCACGGGCAGCACGAGGTGGCCGCTCACTTTCCCGTGGACGAAGGCGATGGTGCCGACGTCGTGCAGCTTGGCGATGAACTCCGCGAGATCGGCGGCGGCACCGAAGCTCGAACCCGAAACATCCTTATCGGTGGGGTTGAAGTCGAAGACGACTTGGGCCGGTCGGGCGTCGCCGAGGTTGCGGGCCGCTTCGACGCGGTTCACCACCCGAGTGACGCCTTCGCTGCTGAGGGGCACCGGTACCGCGATGTACAAACCGATGTTTTCCGCCAACGCCGCGGGGCAGGCGAGAATCACTGCGAACAGGGCGAATCGAAGCGGGTAAGGCATGGCGCTAACCTGAGTACGACCGACAGCGGATGCGGAAGCATAGTAACAGTATAACCCAGTGGTGCCCTGCGAAGCAAAAGGTAACCCGATCCGCCGGGGATCGAAGGCCGATTGTAACGGGGAACGGCAGGTCTTCTTTTACCGTATCCCCTTGAGAGAAAGGGTGGTTCGCGCAGCGAACCGGGGGAGGGGTTTCTTTTGAATCGCCTCCCCTCTCCCTTCCCGGAGCTGGCCCCGTGCGACTCTCTCCCTCAAGGGGAGGTGGGTAAAGCATCAGATGCCGTTCGCCTAACGGAGAAAGCGGGGCACTCTCGCGGAATTCAGCCCATCATGTCTCGGAATTGCTGGAACAGGTAAGTGCTATCGTGCGGGCCGGCCGCCGATTCCGGGTGGTACTGCACGGAGAAGGCGGGGAGCTTCGTGTGACGCAATCCTTCGCAGGTTTGATCGTTCAAATTCGTGTGCGTCACTTCCGTATCCTTCGGCATCTTGCTCGAATCCACGGCGAAGCCGTGGTTCTGCGTGGTGATTTCGACCGTCTTGTTCAAAGCGTTGAACACCGGTTGGTTGGCGCCGCGATGGCCGAACTTCAATTTGAACGTACTCGCCCCCAAAGCTTGGCCCAAGAGTTGATGCCCGAGGCAGATGCCGAACACGGGCACCTTGCCGAGCAATCCCTTCACGGCATCCACGGCGTAACCGAGGGCGGCCGGATCGCCGGGACCATTGCTCAGGAACACGCCATCGGGCCGATATTCCAGCACTTTCTCGGCGCTCCACGTTCCCGGCACCACGGTCACTTTGCAACCCACTTGAACGAGGCAACGCAGGATGTTCCACTTCATGCCGTAATCGATGGCGACCACGTGCTTGCTCGCCGGTCGCAACGGCATGACGTGCTGGGCGAGATCGCCGAAGCCTTTCTCCCATTGGAAAGCGCGATCCGGCACCACTTCCTTCACGAGATCGCGGCCGAGCATAGGAGGTGCGGTGCGGGCTTTATGAACGAGGCTGGCATGATCGAGATCGGCGGTGCTGAGCACGCCGGTCATGGCGCCGCGGGTGCGGATGTGCCGAACGAGTGCCCGCGTATCGAAGCCTTCGACGCCGAGGACACCGGCATCCTTCAAGTAGGCATCGAGCTCGCGCTCGCTGCGGTAATTGCTCGCCAATGGCGTGAGTTCGCGGACGATGAAGCCTTCGACCTGCACGCCCTTGGATTCCGCATCGTCCGGCGTGGTGCCGTAGTTGCCGATGAGCGGGTAGGTCATCGTAACGATCTGGCCTTTGTAGCTGGGATCGGTGAGGATTTCTTGGTAGCCGGTCATGGACGTGTTGAACACGACTTCGCCGGTCTTTTCGCCGGTCGCGCCGAATCCACGGCCGGTGAACACGGTTCCATCTTCGAGGGCGAGCTTCGCGGGAGTCATGGCATCTCGGCGGGGTTCACGGTGGGCAAACGTGCTTAGCTTATGGAACGGAGTGCCCATGTCCGCCGCATTCGCCCACGGTTTTCATGTTTAGCGTGCGGGGCGTGTGGCGAACTAGAATCCCCTGTAAACGCGAGTGGAAAATCGCAAATGGCGTTGCCCGCTGGGGAGAGGGCGCCCGAACAATATAAAACCCCCATGCCCGCCAGCCGCGATGAACGCCTCGCATTCCTGATCGACGATCTCGCGCATCGCCGCGCCGATCTCGAAGCCGCCGCCCAGCGGCACCCCGAACTCGCCGAGGAACTCCGCGAACTATGGGCCGTGGCCCAATTCGCCGAGTTGGCCAAACCGCGGTTGTCGCAAACCACGATCCTTTCCGCGGCGCGGCCCGAACAAGCTCCTTCCACGAACGCCCTGCCCCGCAGCTTCGGCGATTTCTATCTGCTCTCCGAACTCGGCCGCGGCGGCATGGGCGTCGTTTATAAAGCAAAACAACAATCCTTGAATCGCATCGTCGCGCTCAAGATGGTGCGGGAAGCCCACCTCGCCAGCGAGTCGGATCGCGCCCGTTTCCGCACCGAGGCCGAATCGGCGGCGCGCTTGCAGCATTCCAACATCGTCGGCGTGCACGAAGTCGGCACGTCGGAGGGCCAAGCGTACCTCAGCATGGAGTACGTGGAAGGCCGCACGCTCACCCAACGGATCGTCGCCGAGGGGCCGTTGCCACCTCGTGACGCGGCGAATTTCACGGCGATCCTCGCACGGGCGCTCCAGCACGCCCACGAACAAGGCGTGCTCCACCGCGATTTGAAACCATCCAACATTCTGCTGGACGTTGCGAGCGGGGAACCGAAGATCGCCGATTTCGGCTTGGCCAAACTCATCGACCGCGTGCAAAGCCTCACGCTGAGCGGCGCGATCGTCGGCACGCCCAGCTACATGGCCCCGGAGCAAGCCACCAACCGCCGCGAGGTGAACGCCACGGCGGACGTCTATTCGTTGGGGGCGATCCTGTACGAGATGCTCACGGGCCGGCCGCCGTTTCAGTCGTCCAACCCCGTCGATACGCTCTTAATGGTGTTGGAACAAGAGCCGGTGCGGCCGCGGGATCTGAACGCTTCGGTGGATCGCGATTTGGAATTGATCTGCTTGAAATGCCTGCAAAAGCCGGCCGAGTTGCGCTACCCGACGGCCGCCCGACTGGCCGAAGATCTCGAAGCCTACCTCGTCGGCGATCGGCTGACCGTGCAACCGGGGAGCCTCGGATCGTTCGTATCGCGGTTATTGCGGGAAACCCACCACGCGGCGGTGCTCGAAAACTGGGGCCTGCTCTGGATGTGGCACAGCGTCGTGATCTTTGTGATCTGCGTTGCCACCCAGATTATGGAATTGATGGGCTTGCGTTCCCACGGCTACTACCTCGCCCTATGGGGGCCGGGCCTCGTCATCTGGGGGGCGATTTTCTGGCGGTTGCGGCGGCGCGGTGGGCCGGTGCTGTTCGTGGAACGACAGATCGCCCACGCGTGGGTGGCGGGAGCCACCGCGAGTATCGGGTTGTTCCTGATCGAAGTGGTTCAGAAACTCCCGGCACTCACGCTCTCGCCGGTGCTGGCGGTCGTGGCCGGGATGGTCTTCTTCTTCAAAGCGGGTACACTTTCCGGCCAATTCTATTTGTGGGTGCTGGCCTACTTCGGTACGGCCGTGGCCATGGCCGCATTACCGGGGATCGGTCATTTACTCTTCGGCGTCGTGAGCGCACTTTCGTTCTTCCTGCCCGGCTTGAAGTATTATCGGCAACGCAAACGTGCGGAACAGGTTGCGTAACTGGATGGAATTTGTGAGGTTTCCATAAAATCTCGGTGCAAGCAATCCGTTTCCCATCGCGCCCGAAATTCCGCCACACTTCCGATGAACTTCCTCACGCCGGAGAATGCATGCCGAATGATAATCGCAAAGCCAATTTTGGCAATACTTTGCGCTGTTTGTTTTCGCAACACTTGGGGGAATCCCATTCTGACAGTCCGGCAGATTGCCGTGAGATTTCCCGTTGTTCTCGACATCGCGTTCGCGGGTTCTGCTGAACGCTGACAAGTTGGGGGACTTTTTGCGGCTTATCACTAGACAGCCGTGACAGTTTGGTTACCATGAGCGAAACTTGAACACCGGCTTCATACTTTCTAAACAACCGTTTAATATCCAAAAGCTTGGCTCTCCCCATGCTGCAGATCCTTCCCAAATGCGCTGCCGCACGTGGCACCGGCTCGCCGGTACTCAATTCCCATCCCATCTTCATTGATTCTTCACCGCGCCTTCGCGCGGATTCCTTCGTTCATACTCTCTCTCGGAGCGGCTCTCCCATGGCCCGTTTCTCTCTGCTGCGATCCTTCGGATCGCTGGTTCTGATCGTCGCCGCACTGT
>Ga0105048_10020365_pt1 | contig 10121 bp, 6 predicted proteins | sample MAT05_FD_78382 | JGI IMG/M metagenome (GOLD analysis project Ga0105048, IMG submission 78382) | Freshwater microbial communities from Lake Fryxell liftoff mats and glacier meltwater in Antarctica - MAT-05 | ecosystem: Environmental > Aquatic > Freshwater > Ice > Liftoff microbial mat | place... | reverse complement strand
TGAGATCGTCGGGCAGCCGGCTCGCGTCGAGATCGGTGCGCACCGCCATCATGCCGCAGCCGATGTCGACGCCGACCGCTGCGGGAATCACCGCCCGATGCGTCGCGATCACGCTGCCGACCGTCGCGCCCGAGCCCGGGTGGACGTCGGGCATCGCCGCGACCCACTTGTGGATGAACGGGAGCGACGCGATGTTGTGGAGCTGCCGCTTGGCACCGTCGTCGAACGGCACGCCGACGGTCCATGCCTTGATCGGGAAGCCGTCACCGGACTGCAGGACTTCGTAGGTGCGGGGCGGCTTGTCGGCCATCGGATCGCGAGCATAGCCGTTGACGACACACTCCCGCATTGCTCGCTGAGGCCCCTTGAGCGGCGCGCGCGCCGATGACATGCTCGCCGTCCGGCCGACCGCCGCCCCTCATCGATGACGCTCACGCTGCAACTCGGATCTCAGACCACCACGCTCGATGCTCGCAACCCGCGGGCGATGATCGGACGTGATCCCCAGTACTGCTCGCTGGTCGGTGGAGATCCGAGCATCTCGCGCCGGCATGCCGAGGTTGCGATCGATCAGAACGGTGCGGCGTGGATCCGCGACTGGGGATCGTCCAACGGCACGTGGGTGAACGGCGCTGCGCTGCAGGCCGGTGTGCCGGTCGCGTTGACTGCCGGCCAGCAGGTGTTCGTCGGTCACGTGCCGCTCGGCGTCACGTGGGCACAGGGCGGCGCGACGATCATCGGCGAGATGTCCGGACAGCTCCGCGCGATGATCGAGGCGCACAAGGCCGCGCAGCAGGTCGCGGCGCAGGCGGGCTTCACCGCCGCCAGCGGAGCCGGGCATGCGCCGGGATCGATGGGTGCTTTCGGCGCGACGATCGGCGTCGGTGGTCGTGCCGCGCCCAAGCCCGCCGATTTCCCGTATCGCCGCCAGGGCAGCAACGAGAACGGCGCGCTGCTCATCGCGCTGGCCCGCGACACGTACGAAAACGACGATACGTTGGACGGCTACGTCGAGTTCACCGCGATGGACGACGAGAGCGTCGCGTCGATCGTCGTCGAGCTCGTCGAGTTCCACAAGAAGGGCCCGAGCAAGGGCCACGTCTGGGATCGCATGCTCGTGCGTCAGGGCCCATGGAAGGCGAAGAAGAACGAAGTGCTGCCGCTGCCGTTCGCGCTGCGCGTGCCGCCGGGCGTGTCGAACTCCGGCAAGAACGTGCACTGGGAGGTGCGCGGCTACGTCGACATCGACTGGGCGTTCGACATCGACGCGCAAAGCGAGATCAACATGCGCAACGTCGACATCGAGCGCCTGCGCGACGCGATGGGCGGCCTCGACTTCCGGCTCAACGAGCTCGACCCGGCGCCGCTGGGTCAGCGCTTCACCGGCACGTTCCAGCCGCCGGCGCAGCTCCGCACACAGCTCGGCATCTCGGACGTGAACGTGACGGTCGAGTACCTCGGCACCAACCTGCAGATGCACCTCGAGGTCGAGAAGACGGCGCTGTTCAAGTTCGATCGGGAGATCAAGATCGTGTTCGATCTGCAGCGGCTGCGCACCGCGCCGCTGCAGGAGATCAGCGAGTATCTGCGGCAGCAGATCGACGGCATGATGAAGCGGTGAGCTGTTCGGCTGCGCGATGTCGCATGACCGTCAGGCCGTCATGGCGTCGACATGATCACCGTGATGTTCTCGTAGTTCGTATCCGTCGTGACGAAGTCCGGCAGCCCGTCGCCGTTCGCTTCACCCGTGCCGAGCGAGTCCACCGGCCCCGCGAGCGCGACGTGCAGCGGCTCGCCGAAGCCGCCCACGCCGTCGCCGGGGATGATCCACAGCGCGTTGCTCGTGCCGTGGCCGACGACCACGTCGACATCGCCGTCACCGGTGGCGTCGAGCACGAGCATGCGCCGCGGATCGGTGTCCGTCGCGACGCTGGTCGGATCGCCGAACCCGAACGCGCCGTTGCCGAGCTGCACGTAGAGCATCGCGTCGGCACCGTCGACATAGGCGATGTCGCCGTTGCCATCGCCGTCGAAGTCGCCGCCACCTACGGCGGTCGGTGCGTCGCCGGCGCTGTCGAGGATCGACTGCGAGCCGAACGACGCATCACCGTCGCCGAGGCGCGCCAAGACCGAGCGCACGCTCGCGTACTCGCGAACGTAGACGAGATCGGGATCGCCGTCGCCGTTGAGCTCGGCGATCGCCATCGCGTGGACGATGCCCGCGCCGCCGAAGCCCCAGCCGGGCTGCGGTGTCGCGTCGCCGTCGCTCTTGAACACCTGCACGCTGTCGGCGTTGCCGACGAGCACCTCCGCGCCCAGCTCGCCGTCGAGATCGGCGACGAGCACGACGCGCGGCGTCATGCCGGCGGGCAGCAACTCTGGCGGATCGATGAAGCTGGTCTCGCCGTCACCGCGGGCGATCTGCAGCGTGCCCTCCCAGTCGTTGATGATCGCGTAGTCGTCGACGCCGTCGCCGTCGACATCGCCGACCTCCCCGTCGGTCGGGAAGAGCGTCGGGCCGGAGAACCCGTTGCCGAACGTACCGTCGCCGGTACCGAGGCGCACGCCGATGAGATCGCCGATCATCCACGCGAGGTCGTCGTCGCCATCGCCGTCGACGTCCACGAGGCGCGCGGCGTAGGTCACGTCGCCGCCGTCGAACAGAGCGAGGTCGTCGTAGCAGAGCTCACCGGGCACCAGCGTGCCGTCGCCGCAGACCGCAGGCTCACCGCCGGTCGAGCTCGTGCTGTCGCCGCTGCTGACGTCGTCCGACATGTCGCCGTTCGACGACGACTCCTCGTCCGGCGACGTCGTCGTCGTGCCGGTCGTTGCGTCGGCCGAGTCATCGGCCGACACCGGTCCACTCGGATCGGTGCTCGCGCCTTCCGAGCTCGAGCTCTGGTCCGCCACCACGGTGGTGTCGTCGCCCGCCGAAGTCGACCCGGGCTCGGGGGCGTAGCAGGACAGCGGTGCGGCGAGGAGCAGGCACGGGGCAAGGCGGCGCATACCTCATGGAGGACGCTCGCCGCGGACGTGACGGAAATCCCGTCGATGAAGCGCCAGTGCCCCTACGCGACCGCGGGATCTTCTGTATCGCGTGACCCCGGCTCGAACACGACGTCGCCGCACATGCGGCCGTGCTCGACCCAGTCCGTGATGATCTCGCGCACGCGCTCGCACAGCCGATCGAGCTGCGCGTCCGACAGTCCCGCGGTCTCGATCTCCGGGCCCATGTAGATCTCGACGTTGCCGGGTCGGATCAGGAAGCGCCCCTTGGGCAGCACCTCGAACATGCCGCGCACCGCGAGCGGCACGACGGGGATGCCGGCGTCGCGCGCGATCTGGAACACGCCGCGCTTGAACGGCTGCACCTTGCCGTCCGAGGTGCGATGCGCCTCGGGGAACGTCAGCACCGAGATGCCTCGCGACACTCGCTCGCGCATGAGCCCCGCGATCTTCGTGAAGCGCCCCTGCCCCCTGCCGACCGGCACCGCGTTCGCGAGTCGCATCATCCAGCCGTAACCGGGCAGCTTCAGGTGCGACTCGTTCTCGAGCCCCGACAGCGGCACGCGAATCGCGTGACATGCCGTGTACGCGTCGTAGACGCTGACGTGGTTCTGCATGAACACGACGCCCTTTTGTCCGCGGTAGCGACGATCGTGAACGACTCGCACGCGACTCCACGTCAAGTAGATCACCCAGCCGACCTGCGGCATCGGCCACACCGTCTGGAATTTCTCGAACGGCATGATGATGGTGATCGGCAGCGACACTGCGACCAAGAAGGCCAGCCACACGAACCCAGCTGCCCACACGAACACGGACCACGGGTAGAAAATCAGATCGCTTGGCACGAAGCGACGTTCGCGTGTGACGAAGGCCTTCACGGCGCGATGGATAATGCCCCAACGAGGACCGGGGTAGGACAGGCATCAGTGAGGCAACCCACGTTCGTGCGCGCGCAGGAATGTGCGTATCCTGGTCGTCATGCGTGCGGCAACCTGGTCCCTCGTGATCGCGCTCGCACCCGTCACGGCGTCGGCCGCACCGGGCTACGTGCAGAACCCGTACGCAGACAAGCCCAAGGGCCCCGTCGCGATCGACGTGCGCGCGAGCACCGTGAACGGAAGGGTCACGTCGCTCGTCGAGACGGCGCCGCCCGCCGTGCGCTTCGGCGATCTCGACGCGCACTACGATCCCACACCGCCCGGGCCGGCGCTCGACGTCCGCGCGGATCTCCCCGACGGTCTGGCACAGCGCGGTGACACGATCGTCCCAGCCGAGGTGCTGGATGGCGCGCTGATGGTCGGCGACCTGTCGCTGGTCGATGGTCCACGCCCGACCGGCGCACCGGCCGACTCGTGTGCTTTCCCCGACGAGGTGCCGCCGGGGATCTACGAGGGCGACCCACGACGCGGCGGCGAGTTCCCGCGACGCGGCACGATCTATCTCAACTTTGTCGGCGCCACGCTCCAGAACATGGGCGAGAACTCGGCGGAGAACTACTCGACGATCGCGCGCAGCGGCCATCCGTATCCCGCGTTCACCGGCGGCGAAGCGAAGGCCGTCGCGGTCGCGCAAGCGGTCGCCGAGGACTTCGCGCGCTGGGGAATCCGCGTCGTCTTCGATCCGCGCCCGCGCAAGGTGCTGCCGTACACGATGGCGATGGTCGGCGGCAATTACACCGACGCGGCGTCGGGCCCCGCGGGCGGCGTCGCACCGATCGACTGCGAGGACTTCGGTCAGCGTAACGTCTGCTACTCGTTCACCAACGGCGAGCCCGCGACGAGCCAGGCGAACATCATCAGCCAGGAGGTCGCGCACACGTACGGGCTCGAGCACACCTACGGCGCTGATCGCATCATGAGCTACGAGGGTGGGGGGGACAAGATCTTCGGCAGCAACTGCCAGCAGACCTTCGCGCTGCAGGGCCAGAGCAACGGCTGTCAGGGCGTCAACAAGTGTCACTGCGGCATCGGAGATCTGCAAGACGACTCGCTGACGATCGGCATCATCTTTGCGCCGTTCGATGCGCCCGACGTCACGCCGCCCGAGGTCACGCTCACCGCACCCGAGGACGGCGCGGTGTATCAGGTCGGCGAGGAGATCGTCGTCGACTTCGAGGTCGGCGACGACTTCGGCGGCTACGGCTGGAAGCTGGTCATCGAGAACGAGGCCGGCGAGGTTCTCGTCGATCAGGCCGACTACCAGCGCGCGCTGACGTTCGACATCGTCGGCCTGCCCGCCGGCGTGTACACGTTCACCGGCGAGATCGAAGACCACGCCGATCACATCACGACCCACTCGATCACGGTGATCATCGAGGACGCGGCTGGCACCACGACGGGCGCGGTCGACACGTCCGGCGGCGCGTCGGCCGGGTCGTCGGACGGCGGGCCGATCGACGAGTCCGCTGGCTCGGATGCGGACGGCGGCAGCGGTGGTGGTGGTGGTGGTGGTGATGGTGGCAGTGGCGGTGGTGGCGAAGGCTGCGCGTGCAGCACGTCGAGCACGACCGCGTCGTGGTCGATGCTCGCGCTCGCGTTTCTCGGCTCGGGTGTTCGCCGCCGACGATTACTTCGGTAGACGCAGCAGATCGCCGGCACGGGTCCAGAAGACCGCCGAGGGATCCACGACGACGTGCTCGAGGCCGACCTGATCGGCGACGACCGGCGTCGTCGCACCGCCGGCACGCGGCATCGCCACGATCGTTCCCGCGGTCGCGTCGCCGACGAAGACACGCGCGGCATCGACGGCGAACGCGGTTGCACTCTCAGGCACGAGCGTCGCGATGTCACCGCCCGCGCGCGGCATCGTGCGCAGCGCACCGCCGCCGCCGATCCAGAACCACGCGTCGGCGTCGCCCCATAGCTTCGTGACGCCCGTCTCCGCACCGGCGACCACCCGCGCCGCGCCGCCAAGGGCCGGTACCGCGACGATGCTCGCCGTCGCGCCGGGGATCACGTAGGCGACCTCGCGATCGTCGACCCACACCTCGGTCGGCGCAGGCGTCTGCGCGGCGGTGAGCTTCTTCGGCGCCGTGCCGTCTTGCGCTGCGAGCCACACCGCGCCGTCGGTGGTGTCGACGTACGCGCATGCGCCTTGCGTGCATCGAGATGCGCCGAGCTTTGCCGGCGCGGTCGCGATGCCGGTCGGCTCGTACTCGCCGCGCTTGCGATCGACATAAATGGCGTCGGCACCATCGGCACCGCGCGCTGCCCAGTAGACGAAGTCGACGGACACCGTGACGCCGTGACCACCGGGCGCCGTCGCGATCGGCTCGAACTGTCCGCCGGTCGATCGCAGCTTCAGCACCGCCTCACCGCTCGAGACGTAGAGGTACGCCTCGTCGGCGACGAGGCTCGGCAGGCTCGGCAGCTTGCGCGCGAGCAGCATCGGCACGACCGGACCGCGATCGACCGCCGCGGCGACGACCGGCGGCTCACCAGTGCGCGGATCGAAGCCGAGTGACTCGATCACCGCAACCTCGTACGCGCGCGAGCGCTTGCTCGGTCCGGCGGTCGCGGTCGCGGCCTCGGCCGCGCTGCGCGTCGCGTCGCACTTCGCGTCGTCGATCGACTTGCTCACGAACTGCTGCTCGACCTCACCCGCGCTGCACGGCTCGGCGAGCTCGAGACACACCTGCCGCGCGAAGAGCTCGCACGAAGACTCGCGCAGCACCGTCCACCAGATCGCACCGCCGGCCGCGACGCCGAGCGTCACGCCAGCGATCGCGGTCAGGCGTCGGCCGCCCTGCGCACGCTCGTACGCGCCGGGATCGGCAGCAACGCCGAGATCGTCGTCGTCGTCGCTTCGTGAGACCGGCCCGCGGATCTTCGGCGGCGACGCCTTCGACACGCGATTGGGACGCGGCGCGGGGGCGACCACAGCATCAGCGGCATGCACGGGCGCGACCGGCCGCAGCATTGCGACGAGCCCTCGATCGGCGGCGACCGCTTGCTTCGCGTCGGCACGGATCGCCTTGACGATCGGAGCCGGTGCCGGCGCACCGGCCAGCTCGCGGCGCACGATCTCATCCACGATCGCATCGAGCGCCTCGTCACCGTCGAGCTCGCCGACGGCGATGCGGGCCGCAAGAGGTTGCAGTTCGGGCCACGGGGTCGGCAAGGACACGGCCGCGAGTATGCCACAGCGTCGGTTGGGCTCAGGCAAGCCCGCGGCCCCGTTTCGGCCCCAGGGGGACCGCGTTCAGCCGCGGGGCATGTCGGGCTCGTACTGCGCGCGCATCTCCGGCAGCGCAGCCGTGATGCGGGCGCGCGCCAGGTCGGCGAGCGTGCCCGCATCGTCGATCGTCATGCCCTCGGTCGAGATCGGCTCGAGGACCTTCGCACACGAGCGCGCGCGAAGGATCGTCCAGCCGTGCGCCGGTCGCATCAGTCGCGTGCCGGCGATCGCGACCGGCAGGATCGGCACGCCGGCGCGAGCGGCCAGCGTGAAGGCGCCGAGCTTGAACGGCAGCAGCTCCTCCGTCTTGGATCGCGTGCCCTCGGGGAAGATCATCACCGGGATGCCGGCCGCGAGCGCGCGCTCGGCCTCGGTCATCATCGCGCGCACGCTGTCGCCGCGGCCGCGACGCAGCGGGATGTCGCCCGACAGATGCATCGCCCAGCCGACGAGCGGCACGCGGAAGAGCTCCTCTTTCGCGATCCATCGCATGTCGCAATCGAGGTACGAAAGCAGCACCGGATCGAGCGACGACTCGTGGTTCGCGACGACGACGTAGCCGCGGGTGCGGATGTCGGCGGGCATCTGGCCGGCGATGTCGAAGTGCCAGTGCGGCACGACGCGACCGATCGTGCGACCGAGGCGACGCATCCATCGGCCCGGCACCCGCTGCGTCGCTTCACCGCGATGCAGCAGGCGCGCAGCGGCCATCATCGGCAAGAAACCGGCGATCGAGCTGACGACGGCGGTGTACGCGATCAGCGTCGTCGGTGTAGCGATCCTGCGTTCGGCGAGCTGGGGTTGGATCGTCGCGGCGGCGTCCGACATCTCACTTCTGGTTAGCCCAATCGCCAGGGGCCAATTGTCTCGGTTCCGTCGCCAGCGGCATCGTGGCAGGACCTGCGGGGAGCTGTACTAAGCTCGGGGTGCCCGATGAGGGCCCGCAGCAGATGCACTCGGCATGGTCGGACGACGAGGCGAACGCGGCGATCGAACGCTGGTCGTCGGGTGCGGGCAGCAATGCCGACATCGCCCTGCGGGTCTACACGTCGCGGCTGATCGGTGCCGATCCGCGGCTGGTCCTGCACGGCGGCGGCAACACGTCGGTGAAGACGCGATTGCTCGACGATACCGGCACCGAGGTCGACGTGCTGTGCGTCAAGGGCAGCGGCTGGGACCTCGTCGATCTCGAGCCACCAGGATTGCCCGCAGTGCGCATGGATACCCTCGCCGCACTGCGCTCGCTCGCGGCGCTGTCGGACCAGGACATGGTGAACGCGGCCCGCGTGCGATTGCTGGATTCGGCGGCGCCGAATCCGTCGGTCGAGATGCTGTTGCACGCTTTTTTGCCGGCGAAGTTCATCGATCACTCGCACGCGGACGCGATCCTCGCGATCGTCGATCAACCGGATGCGGCGGATCGATGTCGCGAGATCTTCGGCGACACGCTCGCGATCGTTCCGTACGTGATGCCCGGCTTCGCGCTCGCGAAGCTCGCGGTCGAGACGGTCGAGGCGCTCGAGCGCTCGTCCGGTGTCCACGGCATGTTGCTGGTGCACCATGGGCTGTTCACGTGGGGCGAGTCGGCGCGCGAGTCGTACGAGCGGCACATCGCCGCGGTCGATGCCGCCCAGCGTGCGGTGGCATCGCGGCCGCTGCTCGCTCGCCGCGCTGCGGTCGCCGACGTCGACTGGCCCGCGCTGGCACCGGTCGTGCGCGGAAGACTCGATGCGAAATCCTGGGTACTCACGCTGCGCACGAGCCCCGCGATCCGTGCGTTCGTCGATGCGCCCGAGCTGCGTGCACGCGCCTTGCGAGGGCCGGTCACGCCCGATCACGTGATCCGGACGAAGGCGGTGCCGCTGGTGATCGACGTGCGCGATGCGGGTGGCGACATCTCGGCGTACGTCGCCGCCGAGATCGCAGCGTATCGCGACCGGTACGTCGCGTACTTCGATCGCCAGGTCGCTGCGAAGTCGGTGACGCGGACTCGACTCGATGCGGATCCGCGGATCGTGCTCGTACCGGGGCTCGGTATCGTCGCGATCGGTGCCGACGCGAAGGCTGCACGCATCGCGGCCGACGTCTACGAGCACACGATCGACGTCATCGACGCCGCCGAGCGCCTCGGCACCTATCGGGCGCTGCCCGAGGGCGACCTGTTCGACATGGAGTATTGGTCGCTCGAGCAGGCGAAGCTCGGCGCGGACAAGTCCAGCAGGCCGCTCGCGGGTCGCGTCGTGATCGTCACAGGTGCGGCAGCGGGCATCGGCGCCGCGACTGCGGCCAAGCTGAAGGCAGCCGGTGCGGAGCTGTGGCTCGTCGATCGCGACGCCGCGCCGCTCGAGCGCACGGCGAAGGCGCTCGGTGCAGCGTTCGACGTGCTCGATGTCACCATGCGTGACTCGGTGCTCGCAACGGTGCGTGCTGCGGTCGCGCGCTTCGGCGGCGTCGACGGGCTCGTGTCGAACGCCGGCACCGCGCCACAATCACCGATCGCGACGTGCCCGCCGGATCTGCTGCGCGCGAGCCTCGAGATCAACCTGCTCGCGCACCAGTGGTTCGCGGAAGCGACGGTCGCCGTGATGGTCGCCCAGGGGCGCGGCGGGTTCCTCGTGTTCAACGCGTCGAAGTCGGCGTTCAACCCCGGACCCGGCTTCGGGCCGTATGCGATCGCGAAGGCCGGGCTGGTCGCGCTGATGAAGCAGTACGCGGTCGAGGGCGGACCGCTCGGCATCCGCAGCAATGCGGTGAACGCCGATCGCATCCGCACGAACCTGCTCGATCCCGAGGCGATCGAGCAGCGGGCTCGCGCGCGGGGCTCGAGCGCAGACGAGTACTATCGCGCTAACCTGCTCGGCCACGAGGTGACCGCCCAGGACGTCGCCGAGGCGCTCCTGTCGCTCGCGATCGCACGTAGTACGACCGGTGCGGTC
>Ga0105048_10020361_pt1 | contig 10122 bp, 10 predicted proteins | sample MAT05_FD_78382 | JGI IMG/M metagenome (GOLD analysis project Ga0105048, IMG submission 78382) | Freshwater microbial communities from Lake Fryxell liftoff mats and glacier meltwater in Antarctica - MAT-05 | ecosystem: Environmental > Aquatic > Freshwater > Ice > Liftoff microbial mat | place... | reverse complement strand
GGTGCGGGCCTCGGCGAAGGAATATCAGTTTCATCCGAACAAGATCGTGATTATCGGATCCTCCGCCGGCGGCCATCTCGCAGCGACGCTGCTCACGAAGTGGGACGATGGAGACCGCAAGTCCAAGGACCCGATTGAACGCGTGAGTTCGCGTCCCGATCTCGGGGTGCTCTGCTATCCCGTTATCACGATGCAAAAAGCCACGCACAGCGGATCGCGGGACAATCTGCTCGGTAAAGATCCTTCGCGAAAACTCCTGAACGAACTCTCCGCGGAACTGCATGTGGAGAAAGACACGGCACCCTGTTTCATCTGGCACACGTTCGAGGACGGTGCTGTGCCCGTGGAGAACGCAATGATGTTTGCCCAGGCGCTGCGAAAGCAAAGTATCCCGTTCGAGCTGCACTGCTACGAATTCGGAGGCCACGGTCTGGGCATGAAAGACGATTCCCCATGGGTCAACGACTGCATGCGCTGGCTGCGCAAACGTCTGGCCTGATTCGCGGGTTCGGTTGGCCAGGGCGGAGCCTGGTGGATCGTTACCTCTTGGAGCGATGAGAGGAAATGGCGGCGGAGACGCGTAATATTTTTCGCATCGCGCCAATTTTAAGTACAACCTTTTGTGAAGGCGGATTATTTTCGTGCCACGCGAGAGGCAGACGTTTATGAAAAGTGCCCCATGAATGACGCTCCTCCGCGAGGACGTTTGGAAGGGATTGAGGGCAGCCCGCTTTCGAACGCCGATCTCGCACCTGTGTCGCCTGCGGTACTCACCTGGACCACATGGAACATCGCCGCGCTCCGGGTCGGCATGGCCGTGTGTATCACCACGTACACGCTTGCCAGCAGCCTCATCCACCAGGGCATGAACTGGTGGCAGGCGGTGCTCACCGTATTTCCCGGGAACGTGATTGTGTTGATTCCGATGACGCTGAACGCGCATCCGGGAACGAAATATGGCATTCCGTTTCCGGTGCTGCTGCGCGCTTCGTTCGGGACGCTCGGGGCGAATATTCCGGCGCTGATGCGCGGGGTGGTGGCGTGCGGCTGGTTCGGGATTCAGATGTGGGTCGGCGGCGCGGCGATCTATGCGACCGCGGCGGCGATCATGGGGTTTGATCCGACGCAAAAGGTGAATCTGCCCGTGCTGGATATTTCAGCGGGACAGCTTTTGTGTTTTTTCATCTTCTGGCTGATCAACGTGTTTTTCATCGTGCGCGGGATGGAATCGATCAAGTGGCTGGAAGCTCTCAGCGCACCATTTTTGCTGTTGGTCGGAGGGATTCTACTGGTGTGGGCCTACTTCGCTGCGGGTGGGTTTGGGCCTATGTTTTCGACTCCGGCGCGGTTTGAGTCTTCGACGGCTTTTTGGAAAACGTTCGCGGCCGGGCTGACGGCGATGGTCGGGTATTGGGCGGCGCTTTCGTTGAACATCCCGGAATTTTCGCGGTATGCGCGGACGCAGCGGCATCAGATCTTGGGGCAAACCATCGGGTTGCCGACTACGATGACGCTTTATGCGTTCATCGGAATTGCGGTGACAAGTGCGACGGTGGTGGTGTTTGGCGAAGCGATCTGGGATCCGGTGCAACTTATGGTGAAGTTTGGAAATCCGATTCTCGCGGCGGTGGCGCTCATCGCGCTCGCGGTTGCGACGCTCTCGACAAACATCGCGGCAAATGTCGTGTCGCCGGCCAACGATTTTTCGAATCTCGCGCCCCGGGTTATCACCTTCAACGGATGTATGACTTCGCGTGGTTCATCGGGTTTGCGCTGGCGTTTACCATTTATCTTGTGGCCCGGCGGATAGCGCCGCGCGGCTGACCGAGATTTTCGTGGTGGTGGAAATCCCGCACGTCTGGGGTTGGCAATTTCCTGCGGGCTCTTTACAGTTGGTCACTATGCAAATTCATCTAAGCCCCCGGCATCTGACTCTCACCGCAGCGATTCACGGATATGTTGCCGAAAAAATCGGCCACCTTGAAGATTTGACGAGCAGCGTTATCGGAGCGCATGTGGTGTTGTTGCACGATGAGAAGGCGAATCCTAAGAAGGCCTACGTGGTGAAGGTTCATCTTGCAGTTCCGGGACCCGACATTCACGCCGACGAAGCTGACGTGGATCTTTACGCCGCGATTGACAAGGTGACGAACAAGCTCGCGCGCCAGCTTCGGAAACGGAAAACCCGGCTCGTGGAGAAGACCCGCAGCAGCGATCAGCGCAAGGCGGAGAAGCGGAAATCCGGCTAGTTTTTTAATGTCGGAGATTTCATCAGAATCGCCGTCCGTCATTTCGTTGCGGGCGGAGGCGGTGCGTCGTTCGTTCATGCTGGGCAAACGCCGGATCGAGGTGCTGCGGTCCGTGGATCTCACAGTGCATCGCGGTGAATCCCTTTTTCTTACGGGCAAATCCGGTGCGGGAAAAAGCACGTTGCTTTACACGCTCGCCGGTCTCGAAAGGCCGGAGGGCGGGCGTGTGGTGATTGAGGGAAACGACGTTTACGCGGGACGCGAGAAGGATCAGGCGAAATTCCGCAATGCGCGGATCGGGTTTGTTTTTCAGTGCTACTTTCTTCTGCCTGAACTGACGGCGGTGGAGAACGTGATGCTGCCAGGAATGATTGGCGGGCATCCCGACGAAGCGTTGGCCGCAGCGGCGCTGGAGCGTGTGGGACTCTCCGACCGGATGCAGCATCTGCCTGCGGAACTCTCCGGCGGCGAACAACAGCGTGTCGCGCTGGCGCGTGCGGTGGTCAATGATCCGACGATTTTGTTTGCCGACGAACCCACTGGAAACCTCGATTCCAGGACGGGGGGCGAGATTGTCGAAATGCTGCTCCGACTCGTCCGCGAGCGGAATGCCACCTTGATCGTTGTGACGCATGATCAGGCCCTTGCCAACCGGGGCGATCGCAGGCTTGAAATTCGCGATGGCGTTTTGTGCTCGTAAATATCCCTGCTATTTTCACTATTCAATCCATTCCATGAAAATCTATATCGACGGCCAGTTTCTCGGCAAAGAAGACGCCAAAATTTCTGTGTTTGATCACGGCCTGCTTTATGGCGACGGCATTTTTGAAGGCATTCGCTTTTACAACGGGCGCGTTTTCCGTTTTGACGAACACCTGGACCGGCTGTGGGATTCTGCCAAGGCGATCATGCTCACCATTCCGATGAGCAAAGCCGAACTGATGGAAGCCACGCTGGAAACGATCCGGCAAAACGACTTGCGCGACGGCTACATCCGGCTCGTGGTGACGCGGGGCGTGGGCGATCTCGGGTTGAACCCGAAACTTTGCCCGATGGCCACGGTGTTCATCATCGCGGCAGGCATCGCTCTTTATCCCGAGGAGATGTATCAAACCGGGTTGGAAGTGGTGACGTGCGGCACGCGGCGTGTTTCGCCTGCGGCGTTGAGTCCTGCGGTGAAATCGCTGAACTACCTCAACAACATCATGGCCAAGATCGAAGCGGGAAATGCCGGGGCGGGCGAAGGATTGATGCTTAACGAAGAAGGCTACGTGGCCGAATGCACCGGGGACAACGTTTTCATTCTCAAACGCGGTGAACTCGTGACGCCACCGGTTCAGGCCGGTGGATTGCGCGGGATCACGCGCGACGTGGCCATTGAAATCGCGCGCGAACTCGGCATGAATGTGCATGAGGGGAACCTGACGCGTTACGATATTTATACGGCAGACGAGGCTTTTCTCACGGGGACGGCTGCGGAGATTATTCCTATGGTGAAGCTGGATTGCCGTCTGATCGGTGACGGCAAACCGGGCGCGTGGACGGCGAAACTGATCGCACGTTTTCACGAACTGACCCAGACCACCGGCACGCCGATTTACTGAGGCTGGTAAACTGGCTTTCTGGGAGCTGAGAGCGTGTCATGAGATTTGCTGAGTGGGTTCAAACGCCGAAGGTGTTTTGAGCAACCAGCCCTGGGTTGCCCCAACTACCCAGGGAAGAATCGCAAAATCCTCAAGGCTGGCGGACGCGGCGGCGTGGTGATCAACACCAAGACGATGTCCACGAATCAAGGCTGCAAAGGGTTGATTCCGGGCAAGCAGCTTGAGCACAAGTTTCTGTATTACTACCTCTCCAGCATCGGCAAGCCACCTCCAATCCGTCTTCACCCAGCGGGGCAAAAGGTGGGTGGACACGAAGCTGGACGACGTGCGCGGATTTCAAAACGGCTTCGCTTTCAAGAGCAGCAGCTTCAAGGAAGATGGTTGCCCCATTCTGAGAATCTCAAACATTCAGGAGAGCAAAGTGGATACCGACAGGTTGGTCTTCTTTGACCCGAAGGATTACCGCGAGAATCTCGACAAGTATCGCAGGACTTGCTGATTGCGATGTCTGGGGCAACTACCAGCAAACTCGGGTTCAACACCGAGGGCACAGTTTTCTATTTGAACCAGCGCGTCGGAAAAATTGAACCCGGCAAGAAGATCGATAAGCGATTCCTGTATCAGTCCCTCTCGACCAAGGTTGAAGAAAATCTCCGTATCTCGGCAGGCGCGGCACAGCCGAATCCCAGCACGGAGCAAAACAAGAACTTCGCGCTTCCGTTGCCACCAATTGAAGACCAAGCGCGCATCGTCGCCGCTTTCGACACATCCGGAAAACGTGTCGAATTACATCCATTTTTTCGACATATCCGGTTGACGTGTCGAAACCCCCGACATAATCTCCCGTTATGGCGTCCGCCCGCAAAACCTCCAAACGGCAGCCCGCGTGGCGTCCCCAAGAGCCGTTCAACGCGTTGCCGCTGCTGCCACCCCAGGCGGATTTGGAAACCAAGGCAATTCTCAAACAGTGCATCCGGGCGCGGTCGGCGTTGGCGGAGTTGAAGCAGGCGGGGGAACTTATCGCGAATCCGGCCGTGCTGATCAACACACTGCCGCTGCTGGAAGCGCAGGCGAGTTCGGCCATCGAGAATATCATCACCACCACGGACCGGCTGTTTCAATTCCGCGAGATGGATGACAACGCGGATGCGGCCACGAAGGAGGCGTTGCGTTACAGTCATGCGTTGTTGGAAGGGTTCAAGTCGTTGCAAAAGCGGCCGCTGGTCACGCGCACGGCGGAGGAGGTTTGCAGTTTCATAAAGGGCACGGAAATGCGGGTGCGGAAGATTCCCGGCACGGCTCTGGCCCGGCAGACGGGCGAGATCATTTACACGCCGCCGGCGGGCGAGGATTTGCTGCGGACACTGCTGGCAAACTGGGAGCATTTTCTCCATGAAGCGACGGACATTGATCCGCTCATCCGCATGGCGGTGGGGCATTATCAGTTTGAGGCGATTCATCCCTTCACGGACGGCAATGGGCGAACGGGCCGCGTGTTGAATAGTTTGTTTTTTATCAGCGAAGGTTTGTTGTCGCTGCCGATTCTTTACTTGAGCCGCTACATCATCCAGCACAAGGCGGATTATTATCGCATGTTGCGGGAGGTGACGCAGACCGATGAGTGGGATGCGTGGGTGCTGTTCATGCTCAAAGGCGTGGAGGAAACAGCGGACTGGACGGTCGGGAAGATTGCGGCCATCCGCAAATTGCAGGCGCACACGGTGGAACATGTGCGCAAGACCGCGCCGAAGATTTACAGCCACGAATTGGTGAACCTCGTTTTTGAGCTGCCGTATTGCCGGATTCAGAATTTGACGGAACGCGGGATTGCCGGACGGCAGACGGCGTCGGTTTATCTGAAGAAACTGGTGAAGCTCGGCGTGCTGGAGGAAAAAACTGTTGGCCGCGAAAAACTTTTCATCCATCCCAAGCTGATGCGACTGCTCACACGGGACGCAAATGAGTTTGTGGCCTACGCATGAAAAAACCCCAACGACTACCGCAGCGTTGCCCCATCTTGGGCCTAATTTTTCCTTAAAAGCCAAACGTTCGGCAGGGGCTGGATGCCGTCCTTGTCCTTTGTTTTCAATGGTTTGCTTCTTTAAACACAAAACTGGATGAACGAAGTCGAAACCCGAGCCGAGCACATTGATCCCGCGCTGCAAGCGACCGGCTGGGGCGTCGTCGAGGGCAGCAAAATCCTGCGTGAATATCCCATCACGCCGGGCCGCATCGAAGGCCACGGCAAACGCGGCAAGGCGCTCACCGCCGATTACGTGTTGGTCTATCGCAACCGAAAGCTGGCCGTGAACGAAGCCAAGGCGCGGGACAAACCGCTGACGGAAGGCGTGGGCCAGGCCAAGCATTACGCGGGCAAAATGGCTGTGCGCTTCGCCTACGCCACCAACGGCCAAGGCATCTACGCCATCGATATGCAAACGGGGGCGGAAGGAGAAATCGCAGCCTATCCCACACCGGCCGAACTCTGGGCCATGACCTTCGCCGAGGCGGATGCGTGGTGTGGCCGCTTCGCCGCCATCCCGTTCGAGGGTAAGGGCGGCTCACATCACAGTCGTTATTATCGGGACTTTGCCGTCGAGCGTGTGATGGAAGCCATCTCGGAAAATCGGCAGCGCATTCTGCTCACGCTTGCCACTGGCACGGGCAAGACGTGCATCGCGTTTCAAATCGGTTGGAAACTGTTTCGCGCCCGCTGGAATCTGAGCCGTGAAGCCACGCACCAACCTCGTATTCTCTTCCTTTGCGCCTGCGGTGCAGCTCGGCCTCACCGCCACACCGAAACGCCGAGAAGGTGGCGTAACCCTACCCTTTGTGTCTCTTCGAAATGGTTTTCCCAAGGTAGCCGTGTGCCTCGGCAACCCTGGGCTGGATAATGAAACACCCTTGGGCCTCAATGGGGATGACATGATTTGGATGTGGAGACCACAGCTCTTGATCCGCTGCGTGGAACATCCTTGGCGTTAGGCAAGGTGCATGGTGCGCTCTAGCTTCTGCCGCGCACGATGCGTTTGACGGATTCTGACACGGTCTGAATGTCGGGGGCGGTGCCGGTTTCTTTTGCGATGCTCGTCATTTCCACGCCGGCGATGCCGCAGGGCGTGATGGATTGGAACGCGGTGAGATCGCACGAGACGTTGAGGGCGAAACCGTGCATGGCGATCCAGCGGCGCACGCCGACGCCGATGGAGGCGATTTTCCGGTGATCGATCCAGACGCCGGTGAGGCCCTCGCGGCGGTCCGCGTTTAAGCCGAAATCGCGCAGGGCGAAAATCAAGATGTCTTCGAGGTGACGCAGGTGGGCGTGGAGATCGCGTCCGCGGCGGCGAAGATCGAAAAGCGCGTAACCCACGAGTTGGCCGGGTCCGTGCCATGTGGCCTGCCCGCCGCGATTGATTTCAAAAAGCGGGTGGGGGAGTTGGGCGCGGTCGCGGAGGCTGGATTGATCGGGCGTGCGGCCCATCGTGTACACGGGTTCGTGTTCGAGGAGCCAGAGTTCGTCGGGCATGTCGGTTTGCTCGGCCATGCGTGTTGCGAAATCCTCCTGCGCGCTCCATGTTTCATCGTAGGGCACGGTTCCAAGCCAGCGGAACACGACTTCATGGGATGCGGCGGGGGTGCTCATAGTTGTGTCAGTTTGGTTGCACCGCGTGCTGCGCTGCCTTTGCTTTGGAGATGCGTAAGGCCGATGGCGAGGGCATCGGCGGCGTCGGGCGGGGGATTTTCCGTGAGGCCAAGCAGGGCGCGGACCATGAAGCTCACCTGGGATTTGTCGGCGCCACCGCGTCCGACGACGGATTGTTTTGCGCGGCGCGGTGCGTACTCAAAAATCGGGATGCCGCGCGATGCCAGCGCCAGCAAAGCAGCTCCACGGGCTGCTCCCAGCGTAATCGCCGTTTTGTAACTCTGCACAAAGATGACACCTTCGATGGCCGATTCCTCGGGCTCGTGCTTGTGGATGATCTCGGCGAGCCGGTCGTAGATGGCGACGAGGCAAGACGATTGGCGGAGATCGGCTTTGTTTTTGATCACGCCGTATTCCACTGAGCGGATCTTTTGGCCCGTTTGTTCCAGTACGGCAAAGCCCGTTCCTCGGAGGGAAGGGTCAATGGCCAGGATGCGCATGGGGCGACCGGCTTTAGAGCAGGGGTTCGGCTGAGGCGAGGGCTTTGAGATAGACCTTGTGTTTGCCGCCGCGCATCAGTTCTTCGTTGAGCAGATCAAGCGTGCGGTTGTGCCCGCAGGGCATCACGTAGTCCACACATTTGCCTTCATTGGACTTGAAGCTCGCCTTGAGAAAATCTTTTTTCGACTCGCGTGTGAAGCTGAAGACCGAGTCGCCAGTCTGGATGATGCAGTTATTGATCGCCGCGCCTTCCTCTTCTTTGAGTTCGACGCGGAGATGGTCGAAGGAAATCTGGTCGCCCTCGATGTTGCCGTCATGCCACCCGAGTTGTGCCATGAACCATCCCGTGAGCAATGCGGCCGTGCTGCGGAAGCCGGGTCCGTGGGAAATGGTGACGCGCTGAATGTCGGAGAGGCGGGCAAGATTTTCCGGGTGATCAAAAACGCGCGCGAAGGCCCAACGCCACGACAGCAGACGCGCCCAGTTCAGGTCACAGGGGATGAGGCGTTCACCTTCCTCTTCGACCATGCGGCGTAAAATACGGAATTGTGCCTTGGTATTTTTCCAGGTGGCGCTGTCAAAGATGATGCGGTCCACCCAGCTCCAAAGCTGCGTTTCGATCGCGGCAGGAAATTCGGACTGCCACCAGACGTAGAGCGGCAGATCGCTGTCGAGGTTTGACAAAATGAGGTTTGGGACAAGTTCGCGACTGTTCCCGGAAAGGCTCAGGGTTACCTGCTCGCAGCAGACCTGCTTGGCGCCGGCGCGGCTCATGTTGCAGTGGGCACTGATAAACGCTTCGACCTTGGGTTCTTCCCCGGATTCGTGGAGCGCTATGAGGATCGCGTGACAGGCGTGAGATTTTACGAAGTCCGCAATGAACGACGTGCTGCGTTCCATGCTGTCCTGACTCTCGCAATAAACGACGAAGTTGACGAGCGAAGCGCGGGTATTGACACCTTCGCCTGCGGCCCAGAGTTTTTTGAGTTCGCGGCTGATCTGGTTGAGTTCAACCGGCATGCCTGGAGAAAAGGAAGTAATCATGAGATTGCGGATTTTGGATTGCGGATTACGGATTGATCGACGGACGGAGCGCTCTGCTGAGTCGGAAGGTTCAGTTCCGGACGCGGATTATGCGAACTCCCGTCAGGTAGCGTCCACCCAATCCAAAATCCGCAATCTGCAATCCGCAATTTCATCACAGTCTTCTCCACTTGCGTCCGTCGCGTTCGAGCATTGCATCGGATTCGGCGGGGCCCCAGGAACCGGCTTCGTAGAGGAACAGGCCGGGCGGGTTGTCGGACTTGTGCCACGCGTTTTCGATGCAATCGATGAAGCGCCACGCATTTTCGACTTCGTCGCGGCGTGCAAACAGGGTGGCGTCACCGCTCATCGCGTCGAGCAGCAGGCGCTCGTAGGCTTCGGGACTGGCTTTGCCGAAACTTGTGCCGTACGAAAAATCCATTTTCACCGGTTCAATGCGCAGCGCGCTGCCTGGGACTTTCGACTGCATACGCAGCGAAATGCCTTCGTCCGGCTGAATGCGGATGACGAGCCAGTTCGTGCCGAGTCCGGTGGTCTGCTTGTTGAAAAGCACGGGCGGTGCGCTTTTGAACTGCACCGCGATTTCGGTGGTCGCTTTGGGAAGACGTTTTCCTGAGCGCAGATAAATCGGCACCCCGGCCCAGCGCCAATTGTCGATGTGGGCTTTGACGGCCACGTAGGTCTCGGTCATGGACTGCGGGTTCACGCGTTCTTCGGCGCGGTACGCGTTGGCGGTGTTACCGTTAATCGATCCCTCTGCGTACTGAGCACGGATCACGTCGGTGACGGCCATTTCCCCGGTGATCGGACGGAGCGAGCGCAGGACTTTCACTTTTTCATCGCGAACAGAATCCGCGCTAAGATCGGTCGGAGGTTCCATGCAGGTGAGCGTGAGGAGCTGGAGCAAATGGTTTTGCACCATGTCGCGGAGTGCGCCGGACTGATCGTAGTAAGGCCCGCGGCCTTCGACGCCGAGGGCTTCGCTTGCGGTGATCTGGATGTGATCGATGAACTTGTTGTTCCAGAGCGGTTCCCAGATCGCGTTGGCGAAGCGGAGCACCATGATGTTCTGGGCGGTTTC
>Ga0105048_10020359_pt1 | contig 10123 bp, 5 predicted proteins | sample MAT05_FD_78382 | JGI IMG/M metagenome (GOLD analysis project Ga0105048, IMG submission 78382) | Freshwater microbial communities from Lake Fryxell liftoff mats and glacier meltwater in Antarctica - MAT-05 | ecosystem: Environmental > Aquatic > Freshwater > Ice > Liftoff microbial mat | place... | reverse complement strand
GGCAATCAAGACCTCAGGAAAATCGACATCGTTCCGGTCGATGTCCTCCTCGGCCTTGCAGTGAACGACGAAGTATTTCGGTGATTGCGTTTCGAGAATGTTCTTCAAACGCACCAATTCGGTAGATTTGCCGCTGCCTTCGTGCCCCGCAAAAACGTGAGCGGTAAACCGGCCAACTGTTCCTGCATTTTGGACGTAACCGGCGATCTTTTCGACCACGCCGCGCGTTTCGTTTTCAGCAATACCCCGGAACTTGTCGAGTTTGACGTACAAGTTCATCTGATCGAGCCGGAGCGGCTGAACCGTGAAAATCTTGAAGACTGCGTTGCTGATTTCGGTTTCGGTCATGGACGACTCCTCGTGACGGCCATTCTACTCTCAGCCGCGCTTCTTACCCACGGAACCGTCATCGTGGAGGTCCGCCTTCCGTACTGCGTCATGTCGCAGCATTTTGGTTTCCCAGTCGGCGCGGAGGGGTACCGATGTCCAGGGTTTCGCCATTCGCGGTTCAACTCACTGCTTCAGCTTCCACAAAATCTCGTCGCGGCGTTTGGCGAGTTTGCCTTGGAGGGTGTCGGTGAACAGATCGGCGGCGCGGCTCCAGGATTTCCGGGCTTCGTCCTTCTTGCCGAGGCGGAAGAGGACGTCGCCGTAGTGGTCCCAGACGACGGCATCGGAGACGCCGTCGGCGGACTTGACGGCGGCGGCGAAGACGGCTTCGGCTTCGACGAGTTTGTCGCGGCGGAACAGGATCCAGCCAAGGCTGTCCAGGTATGTTCCGCGGGCGTATTCGCCGTGGCCGTTGAGGTTCTGCTGCATCGTGTCGAGTTCGATGGCGCGCCGCATGAGGACCTCGGCTTCGGGCAGGCGGCGGCCCTGATCGGCGAGGTTGTAGCCGAAGTTGTTGAGGACGAGGACATTGTCCGGCTCTTCATCCAGGAGCGTCTGGTAGGCGGCATCGGCTTCGGTGTAGCGGCGCAGGCCGTTGTTCACTTCGGCGAGCTGAAGGAAGGCTTGGCGGCGTTGTTCCGGCGTGAGTTCCTTGGCGAAGACTTCCGTCATCGCCGCGGCCGCTTCGCTCGGCCGGCCGAGGGTGACGAGCAGGTGCGATTTGTTCAGGCGCCCCTCGACCGAGATCGTCTTCTGCTGGTCTTCGTAGATGCGCAAGGCGCCGACCGTGTCGCCCAGTTCGGCCATCGCCGTGGCCCGGTGGCTTGCCCAGTAGAGCGGGTTGGAATTGCGCTTCAGGCTTTGTCGGTTGGCGAAATCGAGCAGCCCCTGCCAGTTCCGCGTCGCCTTGAGGCAGTCCAGCACCTTATCGACGGCGATGGCGTTGCCGGTCTCGGCGAGGGGAAGGAGGATCCGTTCGAGTTTGCGGTAGTCGTTGCGGCGTTCGGCGAGCCAAGCGAGCAGGTCGCGGGTGTCCGGCTCACGGTTGATGAAGCCGGCCGTCAGCCCCTTGGCGAGCAGCAGGTCACCCAGCCGCGTGTCGGCCTTGACCGCGTCGAGCAGGGCGCGGCGGCGGTTGATGGCACGGGTGCGGTCTTCGCCCACTTCCAACCGCAGCGCCTTGGCGGAGCCGTCGAGGAAGTCCAGGAACTCCTCGGCATTGCTTGCATCGCGGTAGGCGGCGGCGAAGCGGCGGATGAGTTCGGGAGCGGTCGTTTTCTCGAAGAGAACCCGCAGGTCGTTCCAGGCAGCGGGGTCGTCGCGGGTCCGCTCGACGGTGTAGACCCAGCGGATGTGAAGCCGACCTTCAGCAACCGGCACGAGCGCCCGCAGCGCCGGCACGATGGCGCGGGGGCGGTTGGCCGACCGCAGCAGATTCGCGAAGCGTTCGTACGGCTCGGCGGAGTTCGGCGCGGCCGCGGTGAGGAAGGCCTGCATCTCGGTGGCAGCCTCGTCGAACTTTCCTTCGGCCTCGAGCACGAGCGCCCGATGATAGCGCGAGCGCACGGCCGCGGCGGGGTCCTTGAGTTCCTCGGCGAGGGCGAAGACTTCGCGAAAGGCGTTGCGGGCTTCCGGAAACTTTTTGGCGAGGATGAAAGCCTCGGCGAGTTGTTCCCAGCGACGCAGCAGTTCGCGCAGCACGTCCGCTTCGGTCTCGAAATGGCCGCCGAGTCGGGCGGTGCGTTCACCCTTCAGGATGGTGATGGCTGCCTCGGCGGCGCGTTGCAGTGCGGCTGCATCCTTGGCTGCCGCGGCGACGCGGGCCAAGTCGTTGAGCGTGCTGAGCCGCTTCAGGTTGGCCGGCTGCAGGGCGGGGCTTTGCAGGGCGACGGTCAGCACCTGCACAGCCTCGGCGTCGAATTTCACGTCGTGAAGCAGCACGGCCAATTCGCGGGCCGTGTCCGCATCCGTCGGCTCGATGTTCAGGATCGCGCGACCGGTGAAGATGGCGGCGCCCGTGCGACCGAAGCGTCGTTCGAGCCGAAAGCGTTCGCGCAGAATCGCAGGCGATTCCGGGTCCAGCCTGGCCGCCGCCTGCACGTGCCGCCAGGCGGACGCCGGTCGATCCGTGCGTTGCAGCCACACGGCCGCGCCGTAGTGGGCCAGTGCCTCGCGGCGATCCGGCACGGGTGAAGGAACGGTCAACGCCAACACGATCGGCCAGAGCATCGCAACCCCTCCAAGGCTGTGGCTCATGGTACTCCAAGGCCCAATGGGGGTGAAGCCGAAGCCGCCCAGTAGACATTCGGTACCGACGCACACTGACTGGCTCCCACCCGTCATTCCGGCATCAGATGGGTTCCCATCAATCGATCCTGCGGCGGCCGCGCGGGGCGGAGCAGTGCCACGACGACGTAGACCGGCAGCAGCAGAATCGCTCCGATCCAGAGGGCGGTGCGGATCACGACCCATTCAGGCTGATACATCTGGACTCCGATCGAGGCCAGCGTCAGCGACAGCATCGGCAGCCAGACGAGCAGTTCCCGCAGGAAGCAGTGGATGCGGGTGGCGGGTGTGCCGTTGTCCCGGATGATGACGATGCCCGCGATGCGGTTCGAGACGCCGCCGCGAAAGATCAGCGCGATCACCGCCCAGACGAAGACCATGCCGATGCAGAATCCGGAGGCCATCGCGCCGAGGCTGATGCGGATGTTCCGCGTCTGTTCCTGCCCGTAAATCGCATCCTCGAACTTCAGCGTCGGTACGGCGCGGGCGAAGTCGATGCCGTAGACGACGTCGGCTCCACTGCGTTCCGCAAACTCCGCGCGGGACTGCGTGCGGAGGTTGGTGAGAAGCATCCGCTCGGGGCGGTTCAGCGTCCGCTCGGCGCCCTTGACGGCTTCGCGGTGGCGTTCGTTGTGGCGGTCCAGCTTGGCGAGCGTGTCGGACAGAAATTCCGGTGAGAGTCGCTTGTCGATTTCGCGGCTTTTCGCCTCGTCGTATCGCTCTGCGGTCTTGGCGGCCAGCGCGATCTTTATGCGCATCTCGGGGTCGTCCAGCGCGGTGCGCAAATCGGTGTAGTCGCGCCGGAAGTTGACGCCGCTGATCACGACCAGGAATGAGACCGTGGCTGCGCAGACGAAAAACAACAGCAGCGGCAGGCTGAGCATCATCGAGAGCACGCCCAGGTGACCGGCGCGGGCGGCTCCCGTAAGCTGCGGGGCGAAATGCTGGTTCTCGACGAGTGCGTCCTTCACCTCGGTGAGGTTGGCGAAGGCGCGGTCCTGCACGAAGAGTCGCCGCAGCAGATTCTTGGCGTGCGGCGGGATCGGCGCCCGCACCGTGCCGAGCTTGTTCCGGGAATTTCCTTCGAGCATCAGGGTCGCCGCGGCCCGCAGCACGCTCGGTGCGTCGTCGGAATACTGCTTGGGGAAGGTGATGCCGCGGCGTCCGGTCGGCAGCGGGAAATCGAGCCGTTGCATGCGGCCGTTCGGCTCGACCCACAATTGTTCCACCGCCGTCGGCGCGAAGGCTTCGCCGGCGTCCTCCATCGCGTGAAGTTCGTCGGTCAGTTGTTCCAGAATCGGTCGGACGTCGATCCAGCCGAGCGGTTGCTCGGGGCTGACGACATCCACCAGCGGAGCACCTGCCGGGGCGACGTAGGCGGTCCAGGCCCGGCGGACGAGTTGCCCGTCGACCGTGCCGCCGAAGGAGCCGCCGCCAAGAACGCGAAGGCGCGTCGGCCGGCCCGCATCGACGCCGCTGTCTGCCGGCTCCGGCGAACTCGGCGGCAGCAGCCGCAGCAGCACCGTGCGGCCGAGCGCCTTGTCCTCGCCCAGCCAAACCTCGCCGCCGTCCGGCAGGTTGCACAACTTTCCGGACACGGCGTAGCCGCCCAAGCTCGAAGGCAGGGCTTCCGATGTGGGCATCAGCCGATCCAATGGGTTCGGCCCCTTCCCCAACAGTCGCGGCCGGTGCTGCGCGCGGGGCCGTTGAATCGTCCGCGTTTCCGAAGCGAAATCGTGAACGCCGCGTCGACCGTACAGCGTCCGGCGGAACTGCAAGCCAAGAACGGACACCAACAGGAGCGAGAAGCTCAGGCCCAGCGGAATCCCGATCGCCTTGCCGCCCACTTCGACGGCCCACTCGGGAACCAAGTAGACCAACGTCCAAAGGGCGAGAAACAAGGCCGAACGGATCGACGCCTTCCACAACCCCGGCGGACCGACCTGACCGAGGCCGACAACCGTCAGCCGCAGCAGCCGCTTACCCGGCGTTGCCCCGAGCAGCCCCTCGAAGAATGCGAAGTAGAGGAACGACACGATCAGGCTCGGCCACGAAGACTCGAGCGCGTCGAAACTGTCCACGCCGCTGCTGAGTGTTCGGCGCAGGATTTCCATCGGGATGCTGATGAACTGCAGCAGCACGATATCCAGAATATAGGCGAGCAGAATCGCCCGGACCGACGCCGGCTGCTGTTTTTCCACCTGAAGTTCCACGAGCTCGTCGCGTAGGTCTTCGAGGGTCTGCCAGCGCCGGGTGCGGTCGCGGTCGAGGCCGCGGAGGATGACTTTTTCCAGCTCGCGCGGCACGTCCGGGAAGCGGTCGCGGATCGGCGGCGCCGCTTCGCTGACGGCCTTCGCCAAGGACGCGGTAAGGCTCTCGTGCTGGAAGGGCGCCTTGCCGGTGAGCAGGTAATACAGCGTGGCACAGACCGAGTAAACGTCCGAGTCGTAGGAAACCGGCTCGCCGCGGATCTGCTCCGGGCTGGCGTACATGATCGTGCCGAGGAACGCGCCCGATTGCGTGAGTTGCTTGGCGTTGGGATCGCCCGTGTCATCGTCGTCCGCGGGCAGGAGCGACTTGGAGAGGCCGAAGTCGCCCACCTTCACGCGGTCGTCCTCGGTGAGGAAGCAGTTTGAGGGCTTGACATCCCGGTGGATCACGCCCTGGCGATGGGCTTCGATGAGGCCGTCGATGGCGTCCAGAATCCGGTCGATCGCTTCGCCGTAGTGCAGCGGCCCGCGCTGATCGACGAGGTCCTTGAGCGTGCGCCCCGGCATCAGTTCCATGATGATGAACGGCCGGCCTTGTTCCGTATCGGCTTGGAGTACGAACACACAGCGCGGGTGCGTGATCTGGCTGGCGACCCGACCTTCCTGGCGGAAGCGTTCGACCGACGACGGATTGGCCGCGAGCTTGGGCGAGAGCAGCTTCACCGCCACGCGCTTGCCGGAAGAACTGGACTCCGCTTCGTACACCGTCCCCATGCCGCCGGCGCCGAGAAACTTCACGAAGGTATAGCCGGCCACGGCGGTCAACGTGATGTCCGTCGAGGTTTCGTGGGAGCCCGGTGTGGAGTCGGAGGTGACGTCGCCGAGGTTGCGGAGCGGGGGAATGAAGGCGAGCGTTTCGGTATGCAGGGACGGACTGTCCGCATCGTCGTCCGGCATGACCGGGCGGGCGGGGGTCAGATCGTCCCGTAGCTTTTGCCCGCAAAACATGCAAAAAGCGGGCGCCGGGTCGCCGGGTTGGCTCGACCCGGCGATCTTCCGCGTACACCGGGGGCAACGAATCGACATAAGGCCACGGCCCTCGAGTGCTTGCGGCGGCTTCCTGCCGCTTCTGCGGCAGGAACGCTCCAGTCATTCGCTCCTTGCGCCGGGAAATTATCGCGGATTCATGAAGAAACGGCAGGGCGCTATTTTCGACGCAGCCGCACCGCCACGCAGGCCAGGCCCAAACCGGCCAGCGCCAACGTGCCCGGCTCGGGCACCGCAGGCGGGGCGCCGGCCTGCAGCACGCGGTCATCCGGCAGCGGGTCGGGAAGCGGCGCGCCGTCATCGATCGGCAGGGGATCGATCGGCAGGGGATCGACGGGAGAAAGAACCACGTCCGTCGGCGTCAGGCCCAGAATCCACCAGCCGCCGGTCTCCAGCGGCACGGAGTAGTTGAACAGCAAGCTCTCGCCGTCGGCCGTGGTGATGTCGTAACTGACTTCGCCGACGGTCGTCGTCGCGGACGACGGCGGGTTCACCCGCACCGTCAGAATCGGCAAACCCTCAGGATTCGCACTGCCGGTCGGGGACGGATTGGTGGTCGCCTCGCTTTCCGTCGTGCCTTGCAGTGAGATCATCCACTCTTTGGGCACATCGCCGCCGAAGAGAAAGCTGCCGTTGCCGAAGGTCAGGGCTTGTTGCGGCTGAGTCGCGGGAAACACTTCGTCGACGCTGAAGTTGCCTTTGGGCGTCGCCACCTGCAGCCACGCCGCACCGAACGGATCGACCGTGTTCAGGATCAACCCGCCGATGGCGAACGTTGGCTTGATCCCAACCGTCGGCCCTTCGGGCGCCTGGCCATAGCTCAGGCCGCCCGAGTTGCCGGAGATCAACGTTGGCACCTGCCCGAACGCCGTGCCGGCCGCGAAGGCCAAGCCCAAAAATGCCACCGCTACGCGCATCATGATCGTCACCCTCGCAAGATCATCAGCTGAATTCGTAACGCGACACGATAAAGAATTCCGAGAACGGCGCGAAGGGCAAACTTTTTGGCGGGGTCTTTCGGACCTCAAGAATGGTCGTTTTTTGTTTTCGGCCCGTAAGGCGGCACCGTCAGCTCCGGCCAACGACCTGGGAAAACTCAGGCCCACGGCCTAGGAAACCTCAGTTGGCTTTTCCCTCGCCTTCTCCGGAGTCTTCTCGTGATTCGCTTCCTCTCCCCTTTAGTGTTGGCTCTCGTCATGGCCGCCTCCGCCTCCGCCGTCGATCCGGCCCTGCTCGCCTTCGACAAACTTCCCGTGCGGAGTGAGTGGCCCGATCCGCTGACGATGTTCGACGGCAGCAAGGTGACGACGTGGGACGACTGGAACACCAAGCGCAAGCCGGAACTCAAGCAGCTTTTTCAGGAACTCATGTACGGCCGGTATCCGACGGTCGAGACGAAACCGACGGCGAAGGTCGTGTACGAGAATCTCAACGCCTTCGGCGGCAAGGGGACTCTGCGTGAAGTGGCGCTGACGCTTGCGCCGGGTACGCCGCCGGTGTACTGGCTGATCGCATTGCCCAAGGACGCCAAGCCGGTCCCGGTGTTCATCGGACTGAGTTTCTCCGGCAATCATGGCGTGGTGACGGATGAAGGCGTCCGCATTCCGGATGGGTGGATGTATCCGAACCGGGTGGGAGTCGTGAACAACAAGGCGACCGCGGCGGGCCGCGGCAAGGAGACCGCGTGGCCCATCGAAGCGATCCTCGAGCGCGGCTGCGGCTTGGCGATCGCCTACAACGGAGACATCATTCCGGACAATGAGAAGATCCGCGGCGGCCTGGCCGACCTGCTGCTGCCGAAGCCGGCAGGTAAGCCCGACCCCGCCGCAACGGCGACGGTCATGGCGTGGGCTTGGGGCATCCATCGCGGCGTCGATTATCTGCTGACGCTGCCGGCCGTGGACGCCAAGCGGATCGCCGTCGTCGGCCATTCGCGGCTCGGCAAGGCGGCTATTGTCGCCGGGGCCTTCGACGACCGCATTGCGATCGTCGTCGCCAACCAAGCCGGCTGCGGCGGCACCGCCCCGAACCGCCGCATCAATCCCAAGAGCGAACCGGTCGCCCGCATCAACACGGCCTTCCCGCACTGGTTCAACGGGAACTTCAAGCTGTTCAACGAAGCGACCGACAAACTCCCCTTCGACCAGCACGCACTCGTGGCCCTGTGTGCGCCGCGGCCCGTCCTTTTCACCAACGCGGAGGACGACGTCTGGGCCGATCCGCCCGGCCAACTCCAGGTGTTGAAAGCCGCCGCACCCGTGTACGAACTCGCCGGCAGAAAGAACCCCGCCCCCACCGAAGCCGTCGCCCCGCCGAACAAGCTTTTGGGTGGCGTACTCGGCTACTGGCTTCGCCCCGGCAAGCACGCTATGACCCCCGCCGACTGGCAGGCCTACTTGGACTTCGCCGACAAAGTGCCGCGCACGAAGTAAGCGTCTGATTCTTGTCTTGATCACTTACTTCTTGTGACACTGAAAGAGCCGCGCACGAAGTAAACGTCTGATTCTTGATACTTGTGATTCTTGACCATTTACTTCGTGCGCGGCTCCTTAAAGAAGCAAGGCTGAAACTGATCATCGTGCCCGCGGCACCGGCATCGGCGTGATGCCGTCGAAGAGCCGGATTTCCTCGACGATCTTGCGGCCGCCTTCGCCGGGGCGTTCGACTTTGAAGCTCATGTTGGCGAGCAGCCGCTGCATTTCCGCCAGCGCCGGGTCTTCCGGCGAATCGAAGCTGCCTACCGTGACGCGGCTGCCGGTGCGGACGTGGAGGACGAAGCTCTCCAACGGTCGCGGCGTCAGGCCGGTCCGTTTGGCGGCGGCTGCGGCGGCGCGTTCCATGTCCGGGTTGCGCAGCGCCTTGGCCAACTCGCGGGCCTGCTTGGCGGTCGCTTCCAGAATCGAACCGGGGTCGTTGTTCGCACCGAAGACGCGGCCGATGATGCTGCCGTCCTGATCCTTCGACTGCACGCTGAGCGGGATGGAAAAATCCTTGACGATCAGCGTCCAACCCTTGGGGTTCTTCAGGACGCTCAGCGGTTCGTCCTCGTTGAGGCGGACCAGCGCGGGATCGAGCGGCATGGTGGTGCCGGCGACCTTCTTGATGCTCGGGTTCGGCACGGACATCGAATTGGTGAATGGGTTCAGGTAGGTCGCTTCAGTCGTGCCCGGCCGACCGTTTTCGTCGGGCTTCTGCATGACCATGTGATCCATCAGGTACTCGCTGGTCGGAGCGGGCCAGCGGCGGATCTGCGCGATCGCCGCGGCGGCGGTGTCCATGTCCTTGAACCCGCCGACCAGCACGGCCCATTGTTCCTCGATGCGGACGGTCGGCATGCGGATCGTGACCGGGGCGTCGATGAACTCGCGGCCCTCGGCTTCGGCCTTTTTCTTCGTCTCGGCCTGCACCTGCAGAAACGGCGTCAATTCCTGTTCGCGGGCTGCGCGAATGTCCGCCTTGCGTTGTTCGTCCCGGCGGCGTTCCTCGTAGTTGCGGTCGAACAGGTAGGCCGCGGCCTTGTGCGTGCGGCGAATATGGTCGCACAGTTCCGCCGCGTGCTGTTTGGCCTTGAGGCCGGTGTAGCTCTTCACGCAGACCATCCACTCGCCATGGCTCGGGTGCACGGCCCATTCGTGCTGCGGTTCCTGCGGCGGCAGTTGAACCGGGGCCGCCGCACGCGGCATCGAGGGAGCCGCCCCGGTCGGGAAGCTCGGCAATGCCCCGGGCGGCGTCATCGGGGCTGGTGCGGGCGTCGGCGCCGCCGGGGCTGGGGCCATCGGCCGATCCGAGCCGAAGCCTTGGGCCAAGGCAGGCAGAGCCGCCGCGAACAGACTCACCACGACCGCGAAACAACGGCAAAGCATCGGCAATCCCCCACGAGCAACATCGTCCGAGAGGCGAGCTTGTAGCGACCTCCGGCAATTCGGGGAAGAGAACTTGAAGGAAAATCCGGAGATATGTTGCGCAAGCTCGATAACAACCACGGACGGGATTGCCGGTCCACCTCCGGGATGAACCCGGAGGCTCGTCGAATCAGGTCCTTCCCCACGAGCCTCCGGGCTTGCCCCGGAGGTGTGCGACGGCGTCCCGTTGCGCAAGTTCGATAACAACCACGGACGGGATTGCCGGTCCACCTCCGGGATGAACCCGGAGGCTCGTCGAATCAGGTCCTTCCCCACGAGCCTCCGGGC
>Ga0105048_10020357_pt1 | contig 10123 bp, 5 predicted proteins | sample MAT05_FD_78382 | JGI IMG/M metagenome (GOLD analysis project Ga0105048, IMG submission 78382) | Freshwater microbial communities from Lake Fryxell liftoff mats and glacier meltwater in Antarctica - MAT-05 | ecosystem: Environmental > Aquatic > Freshwater > Ice > Liftoff microbial mat | place... | reverse complement strand
GGCCGGGCTGGCTGAGACCAGCGAGGCATCGCTCCTGGTGACGGTGAGCGCATCGGTAAACGTGACGGAGTTTCCGCCGCTGGTGAGCGTCAGGTTGCGGGTACCGAGAGCGGCATTGGGTTCAATGGTTACTACGACGGCGGCTTGCGTTGTGCTCGTGGGGGTCACGCTATTCACGATGATTCCCGCGCCGAAGGAGGCCGTGGTTCCGGCCGCGAAGTTGGTGAAACGGCCGGTGACGGTGAGCGGAAGCGCCACTGCGCCCTGGCGCGCGGTATTCGGGCTGAGTTGCGTGATAACGGCGACGCCCGGATTGACTTGGAAATTGGCGAGCGTAGCTACTTCGCCGTTCGTGGTGGCGGAAACGGTACGGGGGCCAGTGGAGGTCGAATCGAAGACTGTCAGGCGAGCCGAGAGCGAAGTGACGCTATTGACCACCAGATTTGAGACCGTAATGCCCGGTCCGAAATTGAGTGCAGTTGTACTGACCAGGAAGTTGGTAGCGCTGCCGAGGACGGTGACGTCCACCGTGTCACCCTGGCGGAGCGAAGCGGGGTTGCTGCTTAGAAGGGCGGCGGGGCCGGCGGTGACGGTAAAGGCGGAGCCAGAGAGGACAAGACCTCCCCCCGAAACCGTGACTGTACGAGGCCCTACGGTCGCCGAAGCACTGATCGTGATGGCCGCGTTTAGAGTTTCGTCGTCGACGGCAGTGACGGTATTGGTAACAATGCCTTCGCCAAAACTGACGGTTTGAGCGGCTCGGTTCCAACGCGTGAAGTCACCCTTGATCTGTATGGTAGCGGTCTGTCCCTGGGCGGCACTGACGGGGAGGGCTGATATGAGTACGGGGGTGCCGGGATCAACTTGAAATGCGTTGGAGAGTCTGGCGATCTGTCCGCGTGTAGATAGCGTGAGCGAACGCAGGCCTAGCGCAGCGGTGCGGGAAACATTGAAGGCGACACGAGCTCTGGTAGGGTCGAGTACGGTGACGCTAGTGATTGTGGTGCCAATCCTGTCAAACGCTGCCCCAGTCACGCCCTGTTCGAAGTTTGTGTCCTGTCCGGTTACGGTGATGGTGACGTTCTGGCCTTGTTTGGCGTCGTTGGGTGCGATGGCGATCAGAGTGGCCGTGCTGGGGGTCACCTGGAAAGCGTTGGGGAGTTCAAGAATCGTTTGGCCGGTAGTGACCCGGAGGGTGCGGGCAAACCCAGAGTCAGTGAATGCGGTGCGGTCAACTGCTACATTGAAAAGTACAAGATTCTCAGAATAGACGATCGGATCGCCCACCTGGGTGATGCCGTCGCCTAGGGTGATCCTGCTGGACCGACTGAAGGAAGAGGATTCGCTGCGGACCTGGACACCGCGCGTTACCCCCTGCTGGAGGTTATTGGGCTGAATCGAGAGAAGTTGCGGTACGGCGGGGGTAACATTAAACGCGTTGACGGCGGTGGCGGTTTCGCCTTCGGTTGTGACGGAGACGCTGCGAAACCCTAGGTTGGCGTTTTGGGGTATCGTGATGAGCGCTGTCGCCCTAATGGCGGATGTTACGGTGAGCTGGTTCACTATAAGACCGCCGAAATTGGCTCGGGAAAGCGAGGCTTGAAAGTTCGAACTCTGACCGGTGAGCTCGACGGTCAACGTTTGGCCTTGGCGCGCCGTGGCGGGAAGCACGCTAGATAAGCTGGCGATCCCGGGCGTGACCGTAAAGGCCGGACCGATTGCGCTTACCGATTGGCCACTGGTAGTCAGAGTGAAGTTTCGTCCCCCGAGTAGGGCGCGTGGACGAATGGCGAAAAAAACGCGGGCCACAGCTGGCGTGAGCGGCGTCACACTATTGATAGTCAGCCCTTCACCGAAGTCGGCTGTGGTAGCTGCCGTAACATTAAAGTTGCTAGTGGCGACGTCGACAAAAAGGCTTTGGCCTTGAGCTCCGGAGGTTGGGCCGACCGAAGCGATGGCAGCAGCACCTGAGGGCGGGGTGACTCTGAAGCCATTAACTAGCACCACCCTTTCGCCCAGGGTCGCGACGCTGACATCGCACTGCTGTGGAACCTGGGTTGGTAACACGCGGATCGAGGCCCGGACGGTGTCAGGTCCCGAAACTGTGGTGGAAAGCACCGCTGCGCAAAGGCTTAACGCCGAAATATTATTTTGAAAATTGGTTCCCGTTCCCCTCACGGTGACAGTGAGGCTGGCACCGGGGGCAGCACTGTTCGGGGAGATCTCGAGAATTCGCGCCGGCCCTGGCACCACAGGAAAAGACGTCATCAGGCTTTCCCGGAAATCGCCCGCAGGTGAGGGTACGGTAGTTTCTACTTGCAGAAGTGGTGACAGTATCGGATCAGCGTAAACATCAACTGTCACCGGCACGCGGATCTCCGTGGGGCTGACGACTTGCACGGCACCCAAGGTGATTTTTGGTTCAATGAGTGGTCCGTCCTGATCAGGGTCAAAAAGGAACAAAGTCCGCAGAGTGGAACTGGCATTGAAGTTGGTGAACTGGCCGGTGATGGTCACCATTTGCGTGGCACCTTGCGGTACGGACGCTGGAGTCGCAGTGATGCGACTATCTACGCGCTGCACCTGGAAAGCGGCGGGTGCGATGAGCACTTGCCCGCCGGTTTGGACGGTTAGATTGTAAGAGGTGATGGTGGCCCTTGTGGGAATGTAGAGGTCAAATTCCAATGCCGTCGGCGAGGTGACCGCAGTGCGGGTGATAATCAGCGAGTTGACCGTGGAGATCTGCGGATTGGTACTGGGATTGGGATTGACAAGAGAAACAGTCGTAGTCCCGTTGACGAAGTTCGTTCCTGTACCGGTGAGGGCAACTCGGAGGTAGGTTTGGCCCGTACCGCCGGAATTCGGATTGAGAGCCGAAAGGGATAAGGGGGACCCCAGCACGTTCAAGGGAAAGGTGAGTACGGTACTGCCGGTGGTGAGCCTGACGGTTCGCGATCCGAGTGCGGCGGTGGCGGATGCGGTGATGGGAAATCGAATGACGGGCCCGCTGGGGGAGGGTGTAATCGTGACGCCCGCCGTATTCACGATAATGCCCGGCCCGAAATCGGCCGTCGTCGTCGAGTTGAAATTAAAGAAGCGGGCGATGACCTCAACCGTGGCGGTCCGTTCCGCGACGACCGAGGATGGGAAGAAACTGAGAATCTGCGGGCTGGCCGCAATCACCGTGAACGCGTTAGGAGCCGTAAATGTTTCGCCGACCGTTACCACAGTCAGGTCGTAGGCCCCGGCCGGGGCAGTGGTTGGAATAGTTACGTCCGCGCGGAACTCCCCTGTGCTCAGCACGGAGACGTCGCCAACGATGAGCGTCGTCCTCCCCGGGCCGGTGAGCGATACCCTGGTGGCACCCTGGAGAAAATTCGAGTTGACAGCGATCCCCCGCACCGCCCCAACCGTCTGCCCCTGAACCCCGAATGCGTCGGTTAAGGAGGAAAGTGACGGGTTGGTGGAGAGAACTTGAAATCCAAGGGGGGCCACCACAATTGTTTCGTCCGTCACCACGGTGAGATTCCGCTGGCCGGGAACCGCCAGTCGGGCGCAATCGACGGTGAGAGCCAGGCGGGTCGCGTCTACGACGGACAGCGCGCGAAGTGCTACACCATCTCCCAGCTTTACGGCGGGTGGGGCGGAGAGGAAGTTGGTTCCCACACCGGTAATGGTCAGGGCTAGATTGCTGTTTCCGGCGATGCAAGTGGCGGGGCTGATCGAGACAGAACCGCTAGTGCTGCGGGCAACGAAAAAAGCATCGGTGAGTGTGGTCTGGCGGCCGCCTATTTGCGTTACGATCAGGTTCCGCAGGCCTGTCTCCGCGCCGGCAGAAATCGAAATATTCGCGTTGATGATCTGAGTGGCGGCATCCACCGTGTACGAGTTCACCGTTAGGCCCGTGCCGCTGAATGCCACAGCTGTGGTAGCGCTGGGAGAAAGCTGTGTGTACTCGCCGCGAATAGCAACCTTCAGATTTTGGCCCCGAACGCCGGCGGCGGGAGTGACTGAAGTCAGCCGGGGGGCGGGAAGGATGTTCAAGCTTTGGGGCGAGGCGGAGGCGAGAGCGATTGGCCCTGTGGCGCCGCGCAGAACGGTGCCGCGGAGCGAGATGCGGGCGGTGAAGGGACTTGGGTTCTGGAACTCAGCGGGGACGCGAAAACGCATTTGCCGGTTAGTCGAAAGGGGGACGGCGGTGATCGAGTCGGCTGGGACCGTCAGGGTCGGCCCAAAGGCTGGGTCATGGGGTGTGAGTTCGAAAGACACCGCGCTGGGGGCTAGCGTTCCAGCCGGGATGCCAGAAACCGTAATCGTGATCAAATCCCCAACCCGGGCCGGGTTCGGAGCCGCGGTGGACATCTTTACGGGCAGTTGCGCGTAAGCCGTCGAAAAGCTTGCCGCCAGGAGACACAAAAACTGTAGGGACTTCCGCACAAATGCCGGTCTGGTCATGAGTATTCTCTTTTATCCGTTGGGGTTAGATGATGCTTCAGGTTCACTGTCTGCGCCGGTACAAAAGCGCAGCGCTCCCGACCATCAGGAGCAAGGCGGTGTAACCTGGTTCGGGCACTTCGCTCGTGGCGGCCGTCGAGACGGATAGGATCGTAAAGGGTTCCTCGAACGGATTAAAGTTACTTCCTGTCACGTTTCCATCGGAGAAAAAGAATCCCGGGGCTGTCAGGGCGAAAGAATCGGGGCTCAGCACGCCGCTGAACCGGACAGAAGTCAAAATCCAGGACAGGGGTAAGATCCACTCAATCGGGGTTGCCGAAATGCCTGAGTCGAATAGGTCGAGAGTCTCGCGGATCGTTGTCCCGGGCACGTTCAATTGGTTCAATGCGTCAAAAGAAAAATAGTCGACAGTGAGAATAGTCTGGGAAAGTGCCAGCGGATCAGAGATGGACGGTGAGCCTAAGTCGATCTGGAAGTATTGCACTCCCTCCACATCGTCTTTTATCAAAGTCAGAAAGCCGACGTCGATGGTGCTCGCATAAAGGCTTGTGGCACCAAAGAGTGTAAAAGCTGCGGCGAATATTCGAAATATATAGTAAGGCATTGGGATGAAGTATCTTTCTAATAAAGGAATAAGTACTGGTACCGCCAGGGCAAAATGAAGGTCTTGCTGGCAGAGGCAGACGTTAGAATTTTCTAAGCAAGAATTCGGGAGCCAAGGTCGAGGGTTTCGGTATCGCGCCACCACCGCCTTGGGTGTCCGTGCTGGTGACTGAAATATTGTCCAGCGCCAAGTTATCATTCAGGGGGACGCCGTAGTTTGCAGACTTTCGGTTGTCGCTGAATCGGAGAGTCGTCGCTGTCGTTGCGGCGACAAAGTTAAACGTTGTACTGAGCCTTGCAAGATTGTTAAACCGCCGCTGTGCGGTGCCAAGTGCGGTTGCACCATCCAGTGCTTGGGCCAAGAGACGCTGGAATCCTGGATTGGGATTCTGTTGGGCAATGTATTGAAAGCTAACCTGATAAGTGCCCCCGGCCAGTGTGTGGAAGGTCTGCGACAAACTCACAGTAGTCGAACCATTTCCGCCGAAACCAAAAGCTCGCGAGCCTTCGCCGGTGAGTGCCGGCAGCGGCCCTGAAATATAAGTCTCATAAAACAAGCCTCCGCTGGAGGGTCCCTTGGCCCATCCCGTGGGGACGTTTGAGAAGTCGTATCCACTCGGTGCCGTTCCCGTTTCAAAGCCGCCATTCGTAAACGCGGCCGCAAACAGGCCTCCGCTGCACAACCCAAAAACAAGTACAAAGTTTTTCATCATTTCTAATCGCTTGTTTAAGCAATAGTGCGGCGGGGGTTTAAAGTGGCTCAAAATACTTTTCTTTTGGCATCTTGATCCGGTTTGCCCCGCTACCGCACTATCCTTCACATGGTCACTTCCATCACATGGCGTAAAATGAAGAAAACGACATGGAGCTGTCAGCCGCGGAGCGATTCATACAGGAGTGGGGCAACGGTGAGCGTGCGGCGCTCGATCAGCTCATGGCGCTCATCTACCACGATCTGCACCGGATGGCCGCCGGCGTGTTGCGTGGGGAATCCACAACCAACCGCACCCGCCCTACTGCCCTCGTCAATGAACTCTACGTCGAACTGCAACGCCAGGGCCGCCTGGAGGCGCAAGGCGAAAAGCATTTCTTCAGCATCGCGGCCTTCTTAATGCGCCAGATTCTTGTCGCCAAAGCTCGAAAGCGAAATACGGAAATGCGCGGGTCGGGCCTCTCCTCCGTCCCTCTCAGCGCGGCTTTCGGTCTGCGGTCCGATTGGCAGCATCAGCCGGAAGTCGTCCTGATCCTCAATGACGCCCTCGTAAGGCTGGAGGAATTCGATCCGATCAAAGCCCGCATCGTCGACCTGCGCTTTTTTGCCGACCTCTCCATTGAAGCCACCGCCCAAGCTCTCGATCTCTCCCCAGCCACCGTAAAGCGCCATTGGGCGGTGGCGCGCGTCTGGCTCTATGAACAGGTCAAAGGCAAACCATGAAACCTGAGCTCTGGCGGCAGGTGGACGAAGTCCTCGCCGATGCTCTCGACATGCCCACCGGGGAGCGCGAGGAATTCATCCAGCGTAGCCTGGCGGCCCTTCCCGAGGCCAGGGACGAAGCGATGCGGTTGGCCACCGGCAACGAGGCGGCAGAAGAGTTTTTCGAGAAATCCCCCTTGGCCACGTGGTCTGGATTGTGCGAAGGCGCGCGCATCGGCCCCTGGGAGCTTCTGCGGCCCTTGGGCGCGGGCGGCATGGGAATCGTCTGGCTGGCCAAACGCGCCGACGGTCAAGTGGAAATGCAGGCCGCCATCAAGGTATTGCCGGTTTATTTCTCCGGGCCGCTGCTCGACGACAACAATTTACTGCGCCGCTTTGTCCAGGAAAAGCAAATTCTCGCCCGCCTGCGCCACCCCAACATCGCCACTCTCCTCGAAGCAAGCGCCGGCACCGGAGAGCTGCCCAACTTCGTCATGGAGTACGTCGACGGTGTCTCGCTGCTGCAATACCTCAAGGAGAACAAGCCCAGCCTCGCGCAGCGGCTGCGGCTCTTCCAGAGAGTCTGCGACGCCGTGCAATATGCCCACAGCCAGCTCATCATCCATCGTGATTTGAAGCCGTCCAACATCCTGGTCCAGCGCGACGGCCAACCCAAGCTGCTTGATTTCGGAATCGCAAAAGTTTTGAGCGAACCGGGCTTCGATGACGGGCTCACCGCCCATCGGGCCTTTAGCCTCGACTACGCCAGTCCTGAGCAGATCTTCGGTAATAGCATCGGCACTGCCTCCGATATTTACTCACTCGGGCTCTTACTCTTTGAAATGCTCACCGGCAAGCGAGCCCGGCGATGGAACGATCGAGCCTTGGGAGAAGTGCTGGACGCCTGCCAAAATTTTGAGCTTCCCCCGGATCCCGGTATTGAGCCGGATACGCTGGCCGTGGCGCGCATGGCAAGCGCTGTGGATCCCCAACTGCGCTACAAGACCGTCGCTGAGCTGTCCCAGGATACCGGCAGGCTGATCGCCGGGTGGCCCGTGCAGGCCAAGCCCGCCAGCGCGTTCTATCGTACGAAGCATTTCTTGACTCGCTACTGGCTAGCCACCCTGGCGGCGGTTTTGGCTGTGACGCTGGCAATCGTTCTGGCCGCATGGGGCCTCCTCTCGGCCAGCGCGGCGCGATCCAATGAAGCGACGGCGCGGCGCCAAACAGCGCTTTTGCAGCAGGCTCTCGACGCGGAGTCCGCCGAGCGAAGGCACGCTGAGCAACAAACGGCGTTGGCCCAAAAGATGGGCGAAATTGCCGGGATCAATGAGCGGGATGCCGACAAACAGTTGCGCAAAGCCCTCGCCATTCTCGAATCCGTAATCGGCATCGCCCGCTTTGAAGTTTCTAAATTGGAAAAAGGCACGCAGGCAAGCATCCGGATTACAGAACGAGCTCTATTGCAGTTGGAAGCGCTCGACGCCGGCAAACGGGCGGAGGCAAATTATGTCCGCTTGAAAGCCGAGGCTTATGGGCATTTGGCGGAGATGTACGGCGGTTTTAATGGCAACCTTGGCGATGCTGAGAATCGCGATCTCTATCTAAACAAAGCGATTGAGTTACAAAAAACTCTAGTCAAGCTGGAGCCAAACAAACTCGAGTGGCAAGCGATCTTGCTCGAATCGGAGTTCAGACTGGCCTACGCGCGCCGCCGGAAGTCGCCCATCTTGGAATCGGAGTGGCGCCAGTTTGAGATTGGCTTTGAATCCATCGCGGCCAAACTTCCCAACGACTATGAGACAAATTTGAAACTGGCGAACTTCTATTTCTTCCGGGCGACATCAAACTCAGCTAGTCCCGCTACCGAGTCACGTTACCTTCGCTCGATTGGCGAGTACGAGCGCGCGCAAAAGCTCCGTCCTACAGACATTCGCACCCTGCGATACCTCGCATTGGCGCATAAGTACCTGGTTCCGCAGCTCTCCGCCGCAAATCCAAACAAGCGTTACCACGCCGAAGAAGCGGTCCGAATCGACCAGCTCCGGGTTGCCCAGGATCCTGCAAGTACTGAGGCGCGCCTGGACTTGACTTTTAGCTTGAACACGCTGGCCGACGTTGAAGCTGCGGAGGACAAAGACGGGGCTGCCCTGCCTCGATATCTCGAAGGCTACGCGATTCGCAAAGCATTGCTGGCCGGGGACCCGCAAAACGCCTTCCTGCTCCGGTCGCTCACTTATCCGGTCAGAGCGATTGGCAAGACTTACGTGGTCCTTAAGGACTGGGCCGCATTGAAGGAGTTATTGCGTGTCGAAGTCCCCTGGGTCAAAGCGACAGCGCGCCCGGCCACGTCTTATCAAGACGAATCTGCATACCTGTACTGGGAAGGCCAGCTGGCGCTACAGGACAAGCAGACTCAAAAAGCCTGTGACCTCTTCCGGTCGGTCAAGACCCTAATCGCCGGCAAGCCTCCAAGAACGCTCATGCACGTCGACAAAGACGTAGACCGTTACCTGCGGGCTTGCCCCGTCCCCTAGCGGGACTTTCCTACGGCCTTACGATTTGGGTCGCGGTAGGGACAATCATCGCTGACGGCCCTCCGCACAGATCCGTACGGGCGCTACTCACGCAGCCAACTTATTGAACCGCATTAGCAACTGGTTGCAGCAATTTTCTGAAATCGCGGAGCAGTTGAGCCCTCGGCCTGAATGGGGAGCAATGTTGCGCCAGATATTTCAGGATTTTGGCAGGTTTCCAATCGTTCCCGGACCCGAAGAGGGAGTCTTGGTGCCTGTCAATCGCCGCATTTAGGGTAATAGGTTTTCGACCGCCGGCCATTGATCGAAGCCGTCGAGAAAGCCGGACTCGTAGAATACGAGTATGCAGTTTGCGCCCCATCTGCCTAGAACGTCGACGACGGCCGAGCATAAGCGTCATAACCAAAAGACTGACTCGCCCCATTCCCGCTCGAAACGCTGGTCAGCCCCAAAAACCCAATCCAGTTCATCGTGCTCCCCAGCGCGGAGTTGTTATTCGGAGTAATCTGGGTCGGAACCATGCTGCCACCGATACCGCCGTAAGTAACGGATTGTGAAAGCCCCTGCCCATCGGCACTGTTCGCCGGCTGCCCCGCCAGGTTGTAGCCCATCGTCCGCGACGTGTATCCATCATTAGCGGCGGTCATCAACGCCCGAACCGTCGTACCCGGATCTTCCCAAAGCCGCACCCCTCCAAGGCAAAGCGGTCAAGGTGAGGTTGCTCTATCGCTTACGATCAATGAGAGAAAATTATGTAAAGTTGACCTGTCCCTTTGCGTTTTTTCGAAAATCTGGACAGAGACCGAGTGTCTGATAGACAGCTTACATGGCGATGAGAGTGTGCCCTAAAGTGTTTCTGTTCAATCGCTTAGCCACAAATCAGTATGGCCGCGGTCAAAAACTTGATTTTGCCCGGTTGACGGCTAGCTTGGCGAAAACAGTCAAAACTGCCAATAAAACGCACAGTGACGGGTCAGGCTGTCAACAAATCAAACACCAGTTGGTAGCCAGAATCGACCTGTCCCTTTGCGTATTTCGGGAAATTTGGGCTAGGGCAGAAGGCCAGGTGGACAACGCACAGCGTGATGCGGGTGGGCCTTAAGGTTATTATTAT
>Ga0105048_10020354_pt1 | contig 10124 bp, 5 predicted proteins | sample MAT05_FD_78382 | JGI IMG/M metagenome (GOLD analysis project Ga0105048, IMG submission 78382) | Freshwater microbial communities from Lake Fryxell liftoff mats and glacier meltwater in Antarctica - MAT-05 | ecosystem: Environmental > Aquatic > Freshwater > Ice > Liftoff microbial mat | place... | reverse complement strand
GAGGCCGATGCGGTGGATCGTCATCGCGGGAGACTCGGTAAACTCCGTCACCACGCTCGTGAGGATCGCGGCCCCCGTGGGGGTAGTCAGTTCGCCTTTAACGGTGCTCGCGCCGAGCGGTACTCCTTTGAGAAGTTCCGCGGTTGCGGGGGCGGGGATGGGCATGATGCCGTGGGCGCACTTGAACGTCCCGCTGCCGACGGGGACGGAGCGAGATGTGAATTTTTCGATGCCCAACAGATCGAGCCCCACGGCCGCGCCGACGATGTCTGCGATGCTGTCCAACGCGCCGACTTCGTGGAAGTGGACACGCTCGATCGGCATGCCGTGAACCGCGGCCTCCGCGACGGCGACTTTGCGGAAGATTGACTTTGCGAGTGTGCGCTGCTTCTCGGTCAGGTTCCCGCGGTCGATGATCGCTTCGACATCGGGCAGGAAGCGGTAGTCTTCCTGATCCGGGGCGACGATGTTGACCTTGGTCGCTGCGATGCCGCACTTCTTGACGCGTTCGATTTCCAATGTGATCGGTAAACCCAACGAATCGAGGGCCGCACGGATCGCCTCCGCGGGCACGCCCACGTCGATCAAAGCGCCGAGCACCATGTCGCCGCTCAGGCCGCTGAAGCAATCGAAGTGGGCCACTTTCACGGGAGTTCCTCGGTATCGCGATCTGGACCTATATTAGCGGAACGATTCGCACACCCGCAGATGAGTGCCGGCATGACCGATCCCGCTTCGATCCGCGAGCGCCTCGCGTCCCTCGCTTCGCCCGGCGGCGGCTGGGGCTACCACGTCGGCCAACCGGCTCACCTCGAACCGACGTGCCTGGCGCTGCTCGCGCTTTCGGTCGAACCGACGAAGTACGCTGCGGCCATCGAAGCGGGCTTGAACGCACTCGCAACGCACGCCCACGCGGATGGCAGCTATCGGCTCACGCGGGGGCGTCCGCAGGCGGTTTGGCCGACGGCGATGGTCCTGTTCGCGCGAGCGGGGATGGGCCACCCGGCCGAGCAATTGAAGCCCATATCCGATCGGTTGATCGCGACCGAAGGCCGGGTCATCAAGGCCGACCCCGAAATCGACGACATGCTCGATATCGACCTCCGCTTGCTCGGCTGGCCGTGGGCGGAAGATACCTTCTCCTGGGTCGAACCGACCGCGTGGGCGTGCCTCGCGCTGCGGGCCACGGGGCAGGGAGGCCACCCCCGCGTTCAGGAAGGCTTGCGACTCCTCTTGGATCGGGCCTTCGACACCGGTGGCGCGAACTACGGCAACCGAATCATCCTCGGCAAAACGACCGAACCGATCCCCGGACCGACCGCGATTCTCCTGCTCGCCCTTCAAGGCGTGAAGGACGAATCGCGGGTCGATGCCGCGGTCGGGTATTTGCGCGTACACGCCGAGAAGACGACGGACCTCGAACACCTCGCGTGGATCAAACTTGCCCTGGCGGCGAACGCCGAGGACGGTGCGACCCGAGCCGCATTGCCGAAGATCGACGACCGCATCCGCCAATCGCTCGCGACCGGCGTCGATCCGAGCACGGGGCTCGGGGCCGGGCCGGCTCGGCTCGCCCTCGCGGCCCTCGCGCTCGATGTCGATTCGCGAAACCCGTTCCGCGTTACGGAAACCGTCGCAGTCGCCCCGGGGCCGGTTTTGGGAATGACCCGCGAGATGGACGACGGCAAGTCGAGCAAGGCTCCGCCTGCGAAGTCGATCGTCGAGCGATTGAAGTCCAAAGTCCGCGGGTTTTTCATGAACGGCCTTGCCCAGATGCGGGCGGTGCCGACGTTCTCGGCCGTTCACATCGCGAAGGCGAACGATTACGATTCGAACTTGTTCGAGGTGCTGAAAGTTCAGTTCGAGCACTTCCGCCCCCACGTCCCGCTCGCGGGCAAGCGAGTCGTCTTGAAGCCGAATCTGGTCGAGTACCACCGCAACAAGGTCATCAATACCGATCCGCGGTTCGTGGATGCCGTGATTCAACTCTGCAAATCCGAAGGGGCTGCCGAGGTCGTGGTCGCGGAGGGGCCGGGGCACTGGCGGAACGTGCAATACCTGGTCAACGAAAGCGGTTTGGGGGACGTGCTGCGCAAGCACGGCGTGCGGTTCGTGGACATCAACCACGACGAACCGGTGAAGGTGCCGAACCTCGGCCGGACGACGGGGCTCGACTTCCTGTACATGTCGCGGACGATTCTCGAAGCCGAGGTGCTCATCAGCCTGCCGAAATTGAAGACGCACCATTGGGCGGGCGCGACGCTCTCCTTGAAGAACCTCTTCGGCACGCTGCCGGGGATTTGCTACGGTTGGCCGAAGAACGAACTGCACTGGCGGGGTATCCCGTGCAGCATCGTGGACATCGCGGCGACGCACATGCCGCACCTCGCCATCGTGGACGGCATCGTGGGCATGGAAGGCGACGGCCCGTTGAACGGGACCGCCAAGCACGTCGGGGCTCTCATAATGGGTGCGGATTTGGTCGCGGTCGATGCGACGTGCTGCCGCTTGATGGGTTTGCCGCCGGAGCGAGTGCCGACGCTCGTGCTGGCGAACCAGAAGAAGCTGGGGCAAATCCGCGAAGACCTGGTTCCCCAACTCGGCGAGGCGATTGCCAGCTTGGCCCAGACATTCGAGTTGCCCCCGAAGATCGAGAAGCAACTCATGCCGGTGGTCGAAGGTGCGCGAAGCCGCTAGCGGCTTTGCGGCCTTACGCAAACTTCCAGAAGAGAATCCCCGCCGCCAGAATCGCGCTGGCGACCACGAGCGAAACGAAGGCGACGGTCCGCAGCGGAACGCTGGCGGGGGCTGTCTTCAGGGGTGCCGTCTCCGGCCGGAACACGGGCCGCTGGTGCGACGGCGTGTGGTCGTGCGCCGAGGTGGCGTTCGTCGGCACTTCGGTTTGCGACAGCGAGAAAGGGCTCCGCGATGGCGGCTTGGAATCGGGACGGCGGAACGGCGAAGAGTTCGGCTGACTCGGCCTCGGCGGTTCCGCGACCGCGGCGGTGAGCGGAGCATAGTCCGCCGGTGCAGGTGCGAACGGGCCGGCCGCCGCGCCGAAGTTCGAGCCCGATTTATTCGAGAAGTTCGCCGAGCCCCGAATGCTTCCGATCAACTTGGACTCGGTCACTCCCGACGGTGCCGCCGCTGCGACGAGCATCGGTGCTTCGGCCAATTCGGTCGATGCCCCCGCACCCTCGCTGGCCGCAGGGCTGAGTTGCGGCATCTCTTCCGCGGCGGGCAGCGGAACGAAATCCGCTTCCCACTGCGCCAAGTCCGCCGCCACTTCCGCGGGCGTCTGATAGCGTTGGGCCGGCTCTTTCGCCATCATCTTCGCCAGCACCGCGGCCAGGCCTTCCGGCACTTCGGGGCGAATCTGCCGGATCGGGGTTGGGTCTTTGGTGCGGTGCCAAAGGAGCTTCTGCGACACGGTGCCGGACGGGAACGGCGGGTGCCCGGCCAGCATGAAGTAGAAGCTCGCTCCGAGGGCGTAAATGTCCGCCCGCACGTCTACGGTGTGGCTGTTCGCCACTTGCTCGGGGGCCACGTAGTCCGCGGTGCCGAGCACGATCTTGTCGTCGTACTTTACCGTCAGGTTATCGGTCAGGTCGTTGTAAAAGCGGGCCAAGCCCAGATCGAGGATTTTCGCTTTGCCGTGGCGGTCGATGAGCACGTTGCCGGGCTTGATGTCGCGGTGGATGATCCCCGCTTTGAAAGCGTACTGGAGCCCGACCGCGATCTGGTTCGCGTAGTTGACCGCCCGGGCGATGTTCATCGGGCCGAACTTCTTGACGACTTCGAGCAAATTCGGGCCGTCCACGTACTCCATGACGATGAAGTGCAGGTTGCCGTCCTGGTCGATGTCGTGCGTCCGGACGATGTTCGGGTGTTCGAGCGACCCCGCGGCGCGGGCTTCGCGGTAGAACCGTCCGAGCGCTGCCGGTTGATCCGCTTTCGCGGGCGGCAGGACCTTCACCGCGATCCGCCGCTTCATGAACATGTGCTCGCAGAGGAACACCTGCCCCATGCCGCCGACGCCGACGCGTTCGAGGAGCTTGTACTTGCCGATGGTGAAGCCCCGCCACTTCCCGAGGAGAAACTGCTCCGCCTGGAAGTAAGTGATGAGCCCATCGCGGATCATCGCGTCCGCCGCTTCCCGCGGGTCTTGGGGCAGACCCCGGCCGACCTGCCGCCGCTGCAGGTAAGCCGTCAGCTTCGTTTCGTCGATCATTCCGCTCTTGCGGATCAGTTGGAACAGTTCTTCCACCGACGAAGGGACGGACATCGGTTCACCGGAATAGTTCGGTTCTCGCCGGGGGCGGCGGAGCAGGGGGCTCTAACTCCGCAAAACTAGAACAGAGTCGCGCCGGACGCAAATAACCCTCACACACTTCGCGCCGGAACTGAACGGAAATTCTTGCCCAGGCCGTAGTTTTTACCACTCGGGTCGGAACGGTCGGCGAAATCCGAACGCTCCGCAAACCCCGCTTTCTGCACCGGTTGAAAGAAATCGCAGAGGCGAAACGGTCTCCGTTCTGGCAAAACAAACTCGGAGCTCTATTGTTCTCGAACTTCTCGTCGGAACGGTCCGTTGCGACGACCGGCGCGACTGCGTAAACTGCTCTCTGGCAATCCTCTTCCGGAGCCTTTCCCATGAACCGTCGGGACTTTTTGAAGACTTCGGCCACCGCCGCCGCGGTCACTGCCACGGCCGGGCCGATCATCCTCGGAGCCGAGGACAAAGCGGGCTCCAAAAAAGCCCGCGTGGGGACGGGGGAACACACCTACGAGTGCAACCACAACTGGGGCGAACTCCCGCCCGATTACGCCTGGCAGACCACGCACAACGTCGCCCTCGATTCGCAGGGCCACGTTTACATCACCCACCAGGGCGTCGGCAAGCAGATGGACACCGTGCTGGTGTTCGACCCCGCCGGCAAGTTCGTCCGCTCGTTCGGCAAGGAATGGCACGGCGGCGGCCACGGCGTCGAAATCCGCAAGGAGGGCTCGGAGGAGTTCATCTACCTGACGAACACCTGGACCCCCGAACTGAAAGTCGTGAAGACCAATTTGAAAGGCGAGGTGGTCTGGAAGAAAGGCCGCCCGGAGTCCCAGGAGTATGCGGACGAAAAGGTGAAGTACAACCCCACGAACGTCAGCTTCTTGCCGGACGGCGGCTTCACCGTCGGCGACGGCTACGGATCGAACTACGTCATGATCTACGATAAAGACGCCAAGCTCACCGGCGTCTTCGGCGGCTCGGGGAAGGCGGACGGCAAGTGCGCCACGCCGCACGGGCAGTGGACCGACTTGCGGAACCCGAACGAGCCCGTCCTCGTCGTCTGCGACCGCGGCAATCACCGCTTGCAGTGGTTCGACCTCAAAGGCCAATTCCTGAAAGCCTCCAAAGCGGATGAACTGGTCTACTTCCCCGCCCACGCCAAGACCCGCGGGGACGTGCTGATGATCCCGGACCTGCACGCCCGGATCAGCCTCCTCGACAAAGAAAACAAGCCGATCGTCCACCTCGGCGAAGACCCGGTCTGGCGGAAAAAAGTCGTCGATAGTTTGGGCAAAGGGCCCGCGGTGCGGTCGCAGCCGAAGGAGTGGGTCGATGGCAAGTTCGTCCACCCCCACGACGCCGCGTTCGACAAAGATGGAAACATCTTCGTCGTCGAATGGGTTTCGACCGGCCGGGTGACGTTCCTCAAGAAGGTGGGCTAAAAGCCATTTAGCCCCCGGTGAATACACCGGGGGGTTGTCCAAACGCCCCCGGTGTATTCACCGGGGGCTAAGTGTTACTTGACGACCCGACCGGCTCGCGCAACAATACCTTCGCCTTCCCCACGTCGCCGTGCCCGCACGACGACTCCGACCGAGACGGATTCCGATGCGACTCTCCCCGATCTGCTCGGCATCGTTCGCGATGCTGGTTTTGGCATTGGCGCTCGGCTGCGGCCGGGACGACAAGATCCAAACTTACACCGTCCCCAAAGAGCCCGAGGCGAAGCTCGAGGCACCCGGTGACCCCGCGAAGGCGGGGAGTTATCGCCTGCTCGGCGCGATCATCCCCATCGACGACAAGTACAGTTGGTTCATCAAATTCAGCGGCCCCGCGGATCGGATCGACCCTTACGAAAAGGAGTTCGACGGTGTCTTGAACTCGCTGAAGCCGAACGCGAACGAGCGGATCGGCTTCGACTTCGCCACTCCGCCCGGCGGTCGACTCGGGCCACCGAAGCAAATGCGAGTGAGTACCATCGTGTTCGGATCGGACGATAAAACCTCCGAACTCTACCTTTCCGGTCCCTTCGGCGGCACGCTCCTCGATAACGTCAATCGCTGGCGAGGCGAAGTGGGCGCGGCGAGCGTGGACGATGCCGGGCTGAAAGCCGTCGTCGAAGAGAAGCAAATCGGAACCGTCAAACTCTACCGCGTGGACTTCAAAGGCCCCGGCGGCAAGGGCGGCATGCGCGGGCCAATGCAGGGCAGGTAGCCCCCGCGAGCCGAGCGGGGCTACAATTCTAACAGACACTCGAATTGCCGGGCAAGGAGCACGACCATGAGTACCGCAACCCCCGAACTCGCCAGTTCCGGCAGCAGCGAACCCCGCCGATCCCCCGCCAGCAAACGCGGCGTCAACCCGCTCATGGTCCCCGTCAACATCCTCGCATCGTTGCGACTGACGGTCACGCTGTTCGCATTCTCCATCCTGCTCGTCTTCTTCGGTACGCTCGCCCAAAAAACCGGCGGCATCTGGACCGTCGTCGATAAGTACTTCTGGTCCTGGATCGTCCTCGTCGATCTCCAGCCGACGCTCGAATTCTGCAAGATCTTCTTCTTCTTCGACCAGGATGCGACCGCCCCCAAGTGGGCGAAATTCCCCCTCCCCGGCGGCAAGCTCATCGGCATATTGATGTTCTTCAACCTCCTCGCTGCCCACGCAGTCCGGTTCAAACTCACCTGGAAGCGCTCCGGCGTGTTGGTGGCCCACTCCGGCATCCTGCTGCTGTTCATCGGCGAAGCGATCACCCGCGAATACCAGGTCGAACAGCGGATGACGATCACCGAAGGCCAATCGTCCAATTACACCGAAGACACCCGGCACTACGAACTCGCCTTCAAGACCCCCGCCGCGGACGGCAACGACACCCACACCGTCGTGCCCGCTCGGTTGCTCGAACGGGCCCTTCGCAACGGCGAGCGGATCAAGGACGACGGCGTGCCCGTGGATATCGAAGTCCACGAGTACATGGCGAACTCGAAGCTCGAAGACCCGGTCGGCCCGAAGAACCCGGACGGTTCCCCGAACCCCGCCACCGCGGGCCTCGGCAAAGACATCGTCGCAATCAAGAAGGACGAAGTCTCCGGCGTCGATCCGAATCAGGAGATCGACTTGCCCTCGGCCTACGTCACCCTTTACGAAAAGGGCACGGACAAAGTCCTGGGCAAGTATCTCGTCTCGCTCTGGTTCACCTTCAGCCCCTTCGACCGCGAATCGCAGGCCAAGCAGTACGTGGAAGTGGGCAAGACGAAGTACGAAGTGTCGCTGCGCTGCCAGCGGTACTACAAGAAGCACGAGTTGCAACTCGTGAAGTTCAAGTTCGACCGCTATACGGGCACGAGTTCGGCGAAGAACTACTCCAGCGACATCATTTTGAAAGACCCGGAACGGGGTTACGAACGCGAAGTCCGCATCGCCATGAACGAGCCGATGCGCTACGGCGGCGAGACCTACTACCAATCGAACTTCGACAAAGACACCGAGAGGACCACGATCCTCCAGGTCGTGCGGAACCCCGGCTGGATCATTCCCTACGTTTCGTGCGGGTTGGTCGCATTCGGCTTACTGTTCCACTTCGGGCTGTACCTGACGCAGTACCTCACGAAGAAGCGGGCGGTCTTCCGCGAAGTCGTTCGGAAAACCACGATCACCGAAGTGATTTTGCCGTGGGCCATCGTCGGAATCGGCGCGCTGTTCCTGCTCGGCCAGACGATGCCGAAGTCCCACGGCGAGAAGCCGAACCTCAAAGAAACGAGCAAGCTCCCCGTCGTCGAAGGCGGCCGAGTCAAACCGCTCGATACGGTGGCCCGCGTCTACCTCCGGAAGATCAGCGGCCGCGAAGAGTTGATCCTCGACGACGGCACGACGTACCCCGCCATCAAGTGGCTCATGGACGTGATTTCGAGCCCGCCGAGCACCCGCGGGCCGGCGTGGAAGTACAAGGTCATCCGCATCGACAACGAACAGGTGCTTTCCCTGCTGAGCCTGACGCGGCGGGAAGGCTTCCGCTATTCGCTCGACGAGATCGAAGCGAAGATCCCCGAACTGAAGCGGGCCGTGGACCGCATCAAACCGAAGCCCGGCAAGCGGCCGACGGCACCCGAAGATGCCAAGATCGACGAGGGGCTCAAGAAGTTCTTCGAATCCGAAGATCGCGACGTGTTTCAAGCGAAAGTGATCGAAACAGCCGAGCGCATCGAACTCTACTCGAAGCTGACCACCCGAGCCGCCCCGATGATGCTCCCGCCGGGCGACCTCATCAACCCTCAGCGCGATGCGCTGGGTGGCCTCATCGGCAGCCCCGTGGGGATGCTCGCGCCCGCTGGGCGAGATTGGACTTCATTCGGCGATCTGGACCAGGATGCCATTCGCGCCGCCCGGAACCAAGTCTTCGCCGAACGCGGGATCACGCCGCAGATGATTCCGCAGATGAATCAGAAGCAACTCGAACAACTCCAGCAGGAGGTTGAAGTCGCCCGCGTTCACTACCTGGAACAAGACCCACACGCCGTGAAACTCGTGGACCTGTTCGTCGCTTACCGGGCGAACGAGGATTCTCGCTACAACAAATCCCTCGACGAGTACAAGAAGGCGACCGCGGACGGAGTCTCCGATTCGGACCGTCAAAAAGTGAAGTTCGAAGTGTTCCTCAACGAGTTCGCTCCGGCTTACCAGGTGCTCAAACTTTATGCGATGGCGCTGTTCGTTTGCTTCGGCGCTTGGATTGCAACCACGCTCTCCCCCGGCTTCGGCCAATCGCTGCGGCGGGGAGCGTTCTGGTTGTTGTTCCTCACGTTTATCGCGCACACCTTCGCTCTGTTCTCGCGCATGTACCTCATGGACCGGCCGCTGGTCTTCGTCACGAACCTCTACTCGTCCGCCGTCTTCATCGGTTGGGCGGGGGTCGCGGTCTGCCTCATCCTCGAACGGATTTACCCCATTGGCATCGGCAATTCGGTCGCCGCGGTCATCGGCGGGGGCACGGCCATCATCGCCCATCAACTCTCCGCCGCGGGCGACACCTTGGAAATGATGCAGGCCGTGCTCGATACCAACTTCTGGCTCGCCACGCACGTCACGACCGTGACGCTCGGGTACTCCGCCACCTACGTGGCAGCACTGATCGGGATGGTTTACGTCTTCCTCGGCGTGTTCACGCCCCTGCTCAAGCGGCCGATTGGATCGCCGATGGTGAAGGGCGGCACCCAGATGGACCTCGGCCGGACCCTCGGCCACCTCATGTACGGGATCGTTTGCCTCGCCACGCTCCTGAGCTTCGTCGGCACCGTCCTCGGCGGCATTTGGGCCGATCAATCGTGGGGCCGCTTCTGGGGCTGGGATCCCAAGGAGAATGGGGCCGTGCTGATCGTCATCTGGAACGCCCTGATCCTCCACGCTCGCTGGGCGGGCCTCGTCCGCGACCGCGGAACCGCCGTACTGACCCTGTTCGGGGCCGCGATTACCACCTGGAGCTGGTTCGGCACCAACCAACTCGGCGTCGGCTTGCACGCCTACGGGTTCAGCAAGCAACTCGTATTCGTCTGCCTCAGCATCTGGGTCACGAGTCTGGCGTTCATGGTGCTCGGGCTCGTGCCGACGAAGTACTGGTCGAGCCGCAAGTAGGTGCCGCGAGCCGAAATAGTATCTCAGTTTGCTCCTGATTTGGTGGCACAGGTCTCTGACCTGTGCGAGCGTGCACAGGTCAGAGACCTGTGCCACCACAAAAAACAAACTGAGACCCTACCCGAGTCGAGCGGCACTTGACGAACAACGCCCCAAGTCCGGTCAACCCGTAGGCGCACGCTGACCGGACTTGTGACCGGACTTGTGACCGGACTTG
>Ga0105048_10020353_pt1 | contig 10124 bp, 4 predicted proteins | sample MAT05_FD_78382 | JGI IMG/M metagenome (GOLD analysis project Ga0105048, IMG submission 78382) | Freshwater microbial communities from Lake Fryxell liftoff mats and glacier meltwater in Antarctica - MAT-05 | ecosystem: Environmental > Aquatic > Freshwater > Ice > Liftoff microbial mat | place... | reverse complement strand
TTGTTCGGAACCTTTAAATTTTTCCATCCACCATATTTTTTGTTCGAGGCCAGCGGCGTCTTTTACCTTAAAAAAGGAAAAACTTCCGGACGTTTCGATGCCGATGAAGGTGCCTTCCAGCGATTCGATGGTTTGGACTTGTGCGGCGCCTTGTTCGACCATGGTTTGGATCATGCGTCTGAATTTCGGACAATTCAGACTGGCTTCCTGACCAATGATTTCACCCAGTTTTGTGAAATCCTCTTGGTTGGTCATGTCCAGCCCCAGTTCCTTTTTAATTTCCTCTGAATACTTGCCTGCGATAGGAATCATGAGCATGCCGATTTTTTGCATGTTCGCTTCCGACATATTTTCCTCAAGGTTTTGCTTCGTAAGTTCCTTGCAAAACTCGTCGCCCAGTTTTTTTTGAAGGGTTTGGGCATGGGTAAATGCAGGAAACAGCAGGAACAGGCTAAATACTGGCAAAAGGGGCCTCAAATTCATGGTTGTGTTTGTTTAAAGTTTGAAACAAGACCGAAAAGTCCGCCTTTTTCAGCAATCTGCACACAACAGGCTTTATCTTTTTACATGAAAGCAGCGATGCAGCATCCAGTCGTATCTGAAATGTTGTTGGTTAAATCCCGGCAACCGAGTTTAAAAGTCAGTACCTTCGACCATCAACCCTAAAAAACCAGCCCTCTACTGTACAAATTGAACCCATGGTCCATCCGTTTTGAGCGAAGAAGAACTCATCCGGGGTTGCTTGCGCGGCAATGCGCAGTGCCAGCGAAGCCTTTACGAGCGTTTCGCAGGTAAGATGTATGCCGTTTGCCTGCGCTATGCCCGCAGCTCATCAGATGCTTCGGACATGTTGCAGGAAGGATTTGTAAAGGTATTCACCAAGCTCGAGCAGTTCCATTTTCAGGGCTCCTTTGAAGGCTGGATTCGGCGGATCATGATCAACACGGCCTTGCGCACCTACCAGCGACAACGCTTCGATCAGGAAACCACAGGGTACGAAAACCTGCCCGACATGCCGGTGGAGCCCGATGCCATTTCGGCACTTTCGGAAGCCGAACTGCTCAAACTGATCGAGAAGTTGCCCGACGGCTACCGCATGGTGTTCAACATGGTTGCCATCGAAGGTTTTTCCCACGCCGAAGCAGCCGATCTGCTGGGCATCCAGGAAAGCACCTCCCGATCGCAACTTACCAAAGCGCGAAGGTGGCTGAGTGAACAAGTGCTGTTGTTGCAAAAAGTATAAACCAAAGAAACATACCCAAACGCAAGTTTGGGACATCATAAGAAAAATGGAATCAAAACCTGAACTGGACAAAATCATGCAGGATCGGCTGTACGAACACAGCATCGCTCCCCCGGATTTTGTCTGGACCAACATCAAACAAGAACTTCGGCGCAAACGGCGCAAGTTTGTCGCATTGTGGTGGTTTTTAGGAATAGGACTCACCGCTACAGGACTCTGGGCGTTAACCAGCGGGAAGCATGCAGCAGGCAGCAGGCAGGAATTGTCATCCCAACAAAACGCAGGAACTGGGCATCAGGAAGTAGGAACCCAGCAAAGCTTGTCATCCCAACAAAACGCAGGAACTGGGCATCAGAAAGTAGGAACCCAGCAAAGCTTGTCATCCCAACAAAACGCAGGAACTGGGCATCAGGAAGTAGGAACCCAGCAAAGCTTGTCATCCCAACAAAGCTTGGGAACAAGGCAGCGGGCAGCAGGCAGCGGGCAGGAATTGTCATCCCAGCAAAGCGCAGGAACCGGGAACCAGGCAGCGGGTACCCAACAAAGCTTATCATCCCAGCAAAACGTAGGAACCATGCAGCAGGCAGCAAGCAGCAGGCAGGAATTGTCATCCCAACAAAACGTGGGAACCATGCAGCAGGCAGCAGGCAGCAGGCAGCGGGCAGCAGGCAGCGGGCAGGAATTGTCATCCCAGCAAAACGTGAGAACCATGCAGCAGGCAGCAGGTACCGAAACCGAAAAGACCATCTCCGCTTTTTCCGCCCTTCCTCCAGTAGAAACCGAACTGGGTGGGTGGAAACGGCCTTCGCCGCAACACCCGAAGGTAAAACCCATCGTAAGGAAAAAACAGGATTCTAAAAACTGTTACGACTTCGAACATATGGGTACTGTATGGTGGCTCGACGCCTACGTAGGTCCATCGATTACGCGCCGGCAATTCAGCGCCAAAGATTCGGAGTACGACAACTACCTTCAACAGCGCCTCGAAACCGAAAGACCCGAAATGGCTTTCAATGCAGGCATTAGGGCAAACATGCTTTTCAGGGAAAATTTTGTGGTGCGCTCCGGCTTTCATTACGACCAGTTTGTTGAAAAATTTGAATGGGCCGACCCCAATTCCATTGAGGTAAACATCCGCACACGCACACAACTCGTTAATGGGGTGTGGGAGACGGTGATCGACACGCTCAGCATCGAATACGGCGACAACTACATTAAAACCTACAACCGTTTTGGCGTACTTGACATACCGCTTGAACTGGGCATCGAACTGCGGCGCGGCCGCACAGGCGTAAGCATAAACGGTGGTGTATCGGTAAACTTGCTTTTTTGGAAACGCGGCGCCATTTTGTCGCCCGACAACAACCAACCGGCCTATTTTACCCCCGAAGAAGGCACCCTTGAGGTATTTAAAACCAACGCCGGAGTCAGCATCAACGGAAGTGTTCAATGGTTTTACCACATCCAGCCCACGTTGCGACTGTTTGTTGAACCCTATTACCGCCAGGTTGTCAAACCGCTTACGCTGAACGGTCACCCTGTAGACCAGCAGTACGGCATAGGCGGCCTGAAATTGGGTATGACCAAAATCTTACACGGTAAATAGTTACAAATTTTGGAAGTTAAAGCAGCGTCACACATGTAGGGCGTATCTCCTAAGCAGTACACGTTAACTTCAGAAACCAAACAACAAACATGGAGCACCGCAGTACACCATGAAACAACGACCGAACTTGAACAACGTTAAAACATACCTGTACTTAAGCATCCTTATCCTATCGGGGTTGTGGAGTTGCCGTCCGGACGTGGAAGAATTCCGTCCCTACGACGATTCCCTTGCCGACATAAGCCGACTGTTTACTCAGGTGCCAACTACCTCGAAGCCGCAAACTTTTGCGTTCAGCGCCGCTGTGGAAGATACCATCCTGAGCACAAGCGGAGGCGTTCGTGTTTTCCTGTCCGACACCGAGGAGCTTTTCGCCGACAGCAACGGCAACACCGTGCCTTTCAGCGTTTGTCAGAACATCAGCGTTGAAATCCGTTACATCACCAAACGGAGTGATTTGGTCGCTCTTGGCAGGCATACCATGACGACAGAAGGCGCCGTCCTCGAAAGTCTCGGCATGGTGGACATTACCGCCAAATGTGACGGGACACCGCTTAAACTTTTACCGGGCAGAAGCATCAAAATACAAATACCTTCCGACCAACCTTTGAAAAACGGACTGAATACCTACATCGGCAACCTGGTGAAAGATACTTTGAAAGGTTGGGACGAAGGGGTCAACGAAGTTTTTTGGGCCGATTGGCAAGCAGGCAATTCCAGTTTGCAGCTTGGCTATGAATTCTTAGCAACTCAACTTGGTTTGCAAATGCTTGCCAAACCTTTTGAAGAACCGTTAACTACTTTTTGCGTTACACTACCTGAAAATTCAACCCGCGACAACAGTGTCGTGTATGTTTTAACCCAAAATGTATTGTCGCTGGCATACCTGACAGGAGACCCTGGCTCCAATACATTTTGTATCGGCCATGCCCCATTGGGATATCCTGTTGAAATCCTTACCATCAGCAAAATCGACACCGATTTTTTGATTGGCTACAAAAAAACCGAAATCGGTACCAATGCAACCATTGCCATCACTCCTGAAGAAAGTAGCATGAATGCGGTGATCGATTTCATCAAAAATTTGTAAACAAAGACCTCTTACACGAGGTTAATTAAGATTATACCCGTGTTTAGTAATTCGTACCAGCCGAGTCGGGAAAGTTCCGCGCTCGGTTTTTTTTTGGAGGTCGGGCTTCAGGCCGACAACTGGAGGATGTGTTTTCTGTGAGGTGTCACCTCACACCGGGCATTCCACATTTTTTGCACAACCCCACTTATCCAGAAAAATCCTTTCCCTTTATTGATATTTTGATCTTTTATGAACAATTGCCGCCATAATGCTATTTTTACGTTGTTTAACATCTCAACGTATGGCAACCCAGACCACCAATGGCATAACCGTGAGTGTAGCGACGCAATACCTCGACGAGCACTCAGATCCACGTTACAACAAATACATTTTCGGATACCACATCACGATTGAAAATGCCAGTCCACACACGGTGCAACTGATGCGCAGGCATTGGGTGATTCAGGATGGCAACGGCCAACTGCACGATGTGGAAGGCGAAGGGGTGGTGGGCCAGCAACCTGTACTTGAGCCCGGCGCGGTACATGCCTATACTTCTTTTTGCAACCTGAGTTCCGAATTCGGTAAAATGTCGGGTACCTACCTCATGAGCCGCGCCGACGATGGCAGCCTTTTTGAAGTTGCCATTCCAGAGTTTCAATTGGCGGCGCCGTTCAAATCCAATTAAGACCGGGATTTGGAGGATTTTGGGATGAGGATTTGAGGGGGTAAGGAGATTAGGGTGATGGGATGGGATTTTTTTTTGGTTTCGGTGCACATGCATCTGCCGGAAAAAGCAGCAAACCTACCTTCTTGTGTATCTTAGCGCAATAAGTGTTTGTTTCATCCCGCCAAGTCCACGCTGAAGTATGGAAAATCGATTTACCTCCGTTCTGATTGCCTTGTTTATTGCTTTTTTGCCCCTGCAACTTGTTTCTCAAGACGACCAATTGAGCATCAATGGTCCAAATGTTGTTTGTGATGGCGAATGTTTCAACCTCACCGCCGTATATACGGGAGGTATCAATCCCACCAACACTACTTTCTTCTGGACAACTACCGGTGGTTTGATTATTGCGGGTTCAACAACTCCCACCATAACCGCCTGCGCTGGTGGTACGTACACCGTGAGTGTAGCAACGGCTAACGGTACCATTGCTACAGCAACACAAATTGTGCAAACCGTACCCTACCAACCCGTCTCCATCCTATCGACCAACCTGAACTATTGCGCAGACAGCCTCGACTTCTGCGAAAAGGTGTGCCCGAACACTACGGTAACCTATTATCTTTCCGGCGACCCCAGTACCCCCGGAGGATCACAAGGATCTGTAGCGCAATGGTCGGTAAGCGGCTCTTCCAATTTTAGCATAGCACCCAATGGCAGGTCGGTAACCGTAACATGGGAACAAGCTGGCAGCGGATCGGTGAGTGTGGTGGTCAATTCAATTTTTGGTTGCAGCGGCGAAACCTCCCTTTGTGTTACCATTGTACCCGAGCCCATCGCCGATTTTACCACTGTGGGCGCCCCTGCAGCTACAGGTGACACCATTGAAATATGCCGCGGACAAACGCTTTGGTTCACCAACAACAGCCAGTATGCCAGCTATTTTAACTGGTCGTTCAGCGACAACAACAGTCAAAATTCTGCCATAAATACCCAACATACCTTCAATACTGATGGCCTTTTCACCGTCGACTTAAGCGCCACGAGCGCCTGCCTTTGCGCCGATACAACCAGTGTTTACGTGCGCGTGCTCGACGCCGACGCACCCGCGCTCGAATGCCTGGGCACCGTGTGCCCAGGCGCAACCGTAACCTACACCAGCAGCCCACCGTGCAGCAGTTACAACTGGCAGGTGTCGCCCAACGGCAGCATCCTGACCGGAGGCAGCACCACCGACGACAGCATTACCGTGCAATGGAACTCTGGACCAGCAGGCATCATTACCCTCGGTACATTGGCTTGCACGGGCAGCACTTGTCCGCTCGAAACAGCATTCCAGGTACCCGTCATCGACAACAACGCCGAAATCCGAGGCCCTGAACAGGTTTGCCCATCTGAAGAAACCCTGCACAGCATCGACGCCTTCGGCGGTACAGGTTTTACCTGGACACTCAGCGGCGGCGGCTCCATCAAAGGAGGCCAGGGTACCAACAGTGTACGCATAGCCTGGGGCGCATTCCCCAACCCCAGCACAGTGTTCTGGTTGGTTGTGGAATACGACAACTGCTACCTCGGTTGTGGCGGCCGCGACTCGATTCCCGTGCGCATTGTTTCACCCTTTATCGTAAACGGTCCGGTGGAACGCTGCGAAGGCGGAAGCGGGACATTTACTTCCAGACTGACCTACAACAGCAACAACCTGTTGTGCGATTGGACACTCACCGACCCGACCGGTGCGACCGTATGGACCTCACCGGTACCAACCGCCAATCCAACCGTGGTGTTCAACAACGGACCCGGCTATTACAGGCTTTTCGCCGTACCCGATGACCCCACGCTTTCCTGCACCGTACAGGCATCGTGGAGTGTTTCGGTGGTTGCCGCCCCTGTTGCGCCTTCGGGCATTTCCGGCCCGACGTTCATTTGTCCTTCTTTGCCGTTTTCCTACGAAATCCCCGGTGCGCCTGCAGGTGTCAATGTACAATGGAACATACAAAACGGACCGGGCGCCGCTGTGGCCGACGAAGGCAATCCCATCAACATCAGTTTCGGCGCCGCAGGACCATATGCCTTGCAGGCCTGGTACGAAAGTGCTGATGCGTTGAAATGTTCATCGGACACCGTTTCCCTGAACATATTGCCCCTTTCAGCAGCCGACATCACTGGTTCAATCGTGGTTTGTGAAGACCATGCAGGAAGCTATACCTTGGTGGATGCTCCTCCGGGTGTAAATATTGTTTGGAGTGTAACGCCTGCTTCAGCCGGAACGGTTACCATCGGCCAGGGCAGTGGAGCTTCCGAGGTTTTTTGGTACGAACCCGGCGGTCATGCTTTAAATGCAAACGTATGCGGCCAGACTGCTATGTTGCCGGTAACAGTACTTGCGCCACCCGACCCCATGGTTCAATATCCCTCAGGACTTTGTTCGGGCCAAACAGCAACGGTTCAAACCAGCGGCAGTTTCAGCAGTTATTCGTGGCTGGATGCGGCTGGCGTTGAGCTTTCCTCAGCTTCGAACATCGTTTTGGGACCAGGAATTTATTCCATTAAAGTGGTCGATGCCAATGGTTGTGAAGGATCGGCCGATTTTTCCATAGCCGACTACACCACACCCAACGTGAGTGTAACCACACCCAACCCGACCGGTTTTTGCAACAATGCCTCCTTTGTAACACTCAGTGCATTGGCCAATACAGGTGGTAGTTTGACGTATGCTTGGTTTGTAAACGGCGTGCCTTTGGGAGCAACGGGCCAGACGTACAATACCAACCAATACGGCAACTACACGGTTCAGGTGACCAACAGTTTTGGTTGCACGGCAACGGGCGGGCCCATCCTCCTTTTCAATTATTGCGGCACCGGGGGTGGTGGCGTCGGTTTTCCAGGCGGCGGAAGTGAATGCCCTCCGGGTTCTGTGTCTATTGTACCAGCCATTACCACCCAATGCGATTCCTTTGTTTTTTCGGTTGCCGGACCGCTGTACGTGGCCGGATCAGCAACCTGGCAACTCGGAATTTCGGGTGGTATACTGCTGGGAACAGGCTCTGGCGACAATTTTGGTTTTTTATTTCCCAATGCGGGTTACTACATAGCCATAGCACAGGTTCAGTTGAGCAGTGGCAGCAATTGTGAGCTGATCGATTCCGTAACGGTTGACGCTGTAGCGCAATTTACCGTGCCCGATGCCTGCGTGGGTGCCTCCGTAGCCCTACAGGATGAAAGTACTTTCCTTCCGGGAGGCGGCATAAGCGCCTGGCTTTGGAATTTTGACGACCCTGCAAGTGGCGCAAACAATACCTCCTCGGCCACCAATCCGAGCCATACTTTTGATGCTCCAGGCATTTACGATATTACGCTCACGGTAACGTCCAACAGCGGCTGCACGGCTACCCAAACAGAAAGTATGAACATCATTGCAGCTGATACGGCCTTTTTCAGCGAACCGCCTGCCCGTTGCGCTGGCAACGCACTGGTGTTTACAACAACTTTGACCCCGGGCATGGTCAGCGTCGTTTGGGACTTCGGTGACCCTGGCAGCGGAAGTGCAAACTTCAGCAACGGCGATACTGTTTTTCATACTTTTTCAACAGGAGGTTTGTATACCGTTGCTACTACCTCCACCATGGCCAATGGTTGTACGGCGGTCTACACACAACAGATTACAGTGAGCAACAATACACTTGCAGGAAGTATTACGCCTGTTGGTCCCTTAAACCTGTGTGAAGGCCAAAGCATCACTCTAACGGCTCCAGCGGGAGGTGTCACGTATCTTTGGTCGGACAACAGCAGCACAACAACAACCCTGGTCATTCAGCAAGAAGGGTCCTTCACGGTCACCCTGTCCGACGCCAATGGATGTTCGTTTACGCCGCCATCCGTGCAGGTATCCGTGGTGCCGGGCCCCGATGCAGTGATCAAAGCCCTTCTTCAAAATGCCCTTGGCCAGGTGGTGGGCGTGGATTATCCTTCACTGAGTTCGTGTGAAGGCGAAGATGTTTTTCTTTTCGCTGAAAGCGGTGGTTTGTACAGCTACCTGTGGTCGACCGGCGCCGCAGGCAGTACGCTCGAATTTTCAGACATACGCAACAACCTGCTGGGCCAAGGCACTTATGTTTACACTGTTACCGTAACCGAAGCGTCTACCGGATGTACATCGGTAACCACTCCTTTTACCGTGGAAGTCCATCCTGTACCTTCCGGATTTTCGATCAACGGCAGCGGTTTTTGTGCCGGAAACCTGAATGTCCTCACCTACACAGGCCCGACACCTCCCAACTGGCAATTGTTGTGGAGCAATGGAGAAACCGGTCCAACCACGGAAACCGACAACCCAGGCGTGTACACCATTACAGTACTTAATGAATTTGGCTGTTCGGCCGAATCCAACCCCTTTACGGTGCTTCCCGGACCGTTTGTAAGTGCAGTGCCTGGAGGATGTCACACCCGCTGTTCGCCCGACACCCTTTGCTTACCCGTCATACCGGACATCACCTCGTGGCAATGGTTTTTCAATGGCATGGCCATCCCCGGGGCCACCACCACCGATTTTATCGCACAACAAAGCGGTACCTATTTTGCCGAACTCACCGATGCAAACGGATGCACACGCCAAAGTGATCCGCTTGATTTGCAACTGCTTGCCAGTTTTGGCAACGTACTTGGAGAAGTGTGGATGGACGTAAACAACAACGGGTTGATCGACGGTCCCGATACGTTGGTTTCGGGTATTGATGTTTTGCTTAAACAAGGATTTACAACCATCGGTAACAACACCTCCAATACGCAGGGAGCTTATGCTTTTGTGAATCTGCCCGGTTCGAGCTACACCGTGCAAATAGATGCCGCCACTTTGCCTACCCAATGGGAAATTGTAATCGGTCAAGTTCTTGCAAACTTAAGCGGTTGCGGCACAGAGGTCGCCACCGGTCTGCTCATCCGGCCATTTTCCTGTCAGGATGTGAACGTCACCGTTCAACTCAGCGCCTGTGCAGGCGACTCGGTGTTGTACAACAGTATTTACATACAAGCTGGCAGCAGCATTGTTTTCCCTTTGAACACCTACCTTGGTTGTGATTCAACGGTAACCGTAACGGTTGCTCCCTTGCCGCCCACCAATTCTGCATTTACAGTAAATATTTGCGACAACGAAACATACCTCTACAACGGCAATGCTTTACCTCCAGGGTCATCAAACTCGTTTGTTTTCCAAAACGTGCAAGGCTGCGACTCAACCGTAGCCGTCACGGTATTGGCATTACCCACCTTTGATGTTTTCCTCGATTTGTCGGCCTGTGAAGGCGAAACCGTGGTTTACAATGGAACATCCATTCTTGCCGGACAAAGTGTGATCCTTACTTACCAAAGCCTGAATGGTTGCGATTCGGTCATTCACGTATCGGTGCTCAGTTTGCCGCTCGGTCCCGATACCCAAGCTGACTTTACGGTTTGTCCAGGTCAACAGTACGACTACCAGGGCAACCTTTTGCCGGCAGGTACCGTACAGGATTTTATTTACCAAAACCAGTTGGGCTGCGAT
>Ga0105048_10020350_pt1 | contig 10126 bp, 9 predicted proteins | sample MAT05_FD_78382 | JGI IMG/M metagenome (GOLD analysis project Ga0105048, IMG submission 78382) | Freshwater microbial communities from Lake Fryxell liftoff mats and glacier meltwater in Antarctica - MAT-05 | ecosystem: Environmental > Aquatic > Freshwater > Ice > Liftoff microbial mat | place... | reverse complement strand
ATCGGCGCGAAGTTCCTGGGCGACCGGTATCGCGATTTCTTCCAGCGCATCTCGCGCCACCACCACTGCGACAGCCCGCAAACCTGGACGGCGCGGTTGCAACGGCACGGCTTCGAGGTCGAGCGAATCTGGTATTACTTCTCGCCCAAAGCCCTGCGCACGCTGGAGATGGGCCACTATTTAGGCTTGCCCAACCTGCTCAGCAAAAAGCTATTTGACCAGTGGGTGATGTGGCCGTCCAGGGCCAATCCGGTTTTGCGACTTTTGGATGCGTGGCTGCGGCCCATCTACAACGAGCCGCTGGCCAACCCCGGCGCGTATTTGTTTTGTGTGGCGCGGAAGCCGAAGATTGGTGGCTAGTTGTTGGTTGCTAGTGGCTGGCGACTAGTCACCAACAACCAGCTACCAGCAACTTTATGGAGTTCAAACATGTCTCATCCTCTCGTTTTTCAGTTGCGCTTTGCGCGGAGTGAGTTTGTTCGTGGGTTGCAGGGGCTGTCCGATGAGGACGCTCGCAAGCGGTTGATGCCGTCGAACTGCATCAGTTGGAGCATCGGCCATCTGGCCTGGCAGGAGCAGCGTTATTGGCTGACCCGACTGCAGGACAAGGTGCTGCTGCCAGAGTTGAACACCCAATTTTGTGGCGGCTGCCTCGGCCACACACCGCCGCTCGATGAGACGTGGCAGGTCTGGCACACCCTTGTGGCCGCGGCCGACCCGTTCCTGGACACACTGTTGGCGGAGGATTTACTGCGGGTGCAGGTGTATGCGCCGCAGCAGGTTGAGTTCACCATTGGTTCGCTCCTGCTGCGCACGATCTACCACTACTGGTATCACACCGGCGAGAACCAGGCCCTTCGCCAGCAGTTGGGACACACCGACCTGCCTCAGTTTGTCGGCAACATCGACGACGAAGCGCCGTATCTGGCGCATTCGTGATGCTCACGATTTCAGCCGGTTAAAGATAGGGCTCCACGGATTCGATGAGACGGGGCAGGTATTCCACGCCGCCGGCCATCACCACGGCCAGATCAGTGGACAGGCGCCATAGAGGCTTGCGCTCGGCAAAGCCAGGATCGATGGGCGCTACATCGCGATAGCCGTCGAACACATCGTCTGGCACCGGCTCAAAGTAATCGAGCTGGGCCAGATCGATTTCGGGGTGAGCGAAGTGCACGGACGGATCGACGACGACGGCACCGTGCGCGGCGCTGATGAAGTTGTTCTTTTGCGCGTCGCCATGGATCAGTGCCGGAGTGATGGCAGGGCCGCAGAGCTGGGGGAACCGCGCAATGACAGTCTCAACTTTGCGTGCGATGGCGATGGGCAGGTGGCCGGCATCAATCGCACCGATCAAGCGTGGCCACAGACGCCGCTCGGCATAGAACGTGGGCCAGTCTGTACCCGACGATGTCACAGGCCGGTTGTCCTGGTAGAGGGAGCCGAAGTAGCCGTGCAGGTGCAACCCAAATTGATCGCCTTTGATCAGGTGCATCCGAGCCAAGGCTTGTCCAATCTGTCGCCAGCGCTGCGGCGTGCGCTCCACAGCTTCAACCGCCTCCAGCAACAATGCCGCGCCATCCTCGGACGAGACGATGCCGATAGGGGATGGGATGCTGACGCCGGATTGATCAAAAATAAACTTGAGCCCCAGCATCTCGGCCTCAAACTGGTCGATGGCGTTGAGGGCGCGGCTGAACTTGGCAAACACCGTCGCGCCGTGGCCGGACAACAGTGCCGAGGGATGCGAGGCCAGATCGCTCAAATCTTGAAATTGAGCCACGCACCAGGGTTGGCCGAGATGGCCTGACACAGCGTGCTCAATGCGTTCGGTGAGATCGGGCTGTTGAAGCGGATGAGCCGACTGTTCCATGAGGCAGGATTATGGCTGAAGACGCTAGATTCTTGAGACTTCGTTCTTGGCTATACTAGGCACTAGAACAAATGTCCATTCCAGAGCATCTTGAAGCGGCCGTGCGCACCCTGCCGACTTTGCCCGGCTGTTACCTGTATTACGACAAGAAGGGCGAGGTGATTTACGTTGGCAAAGCGGTGAATCTGCGCAACCGTGTGCGCTCGTACTTCAACCCCGCCACCTGGGTGCAATACCCCAAGACCGGCCGGCTGGTCAAGGAGATCGCGCGCCTCGAATTTGTGGTGCGAGCCAATGAGCTTGAGGCGTTGATCCAGGAAGCCGAGCTGATCAAGCAGCACAAGCCGCGCTTCAACATCCGGCTCAAGGACGACAAGCGCTACCCCTATCTCAAGGTCACCTGGCAGGATGATTTCCCGACGGTGATGGTGACGCGGCGGATGGACCGCGACGGCGCCCGCTACTACGGCCCCTACAGCAACGCCAAGGCCGTGTATGCCACCCGCGATGCACTGCGCCGCATGTTCCCGTTTCTGAATTGTGATCGAGTGATTACGGGTCAGGACAAGCGCGCCTGCATGTATTACGACATCAAACTGTGCAGCGGCCCGTGTATCGGCGCAATTCAACGAGCCGAGTATCGCGCCAACATTCAGCGCCTGTGCGACTTCCTCGAAGGCAAAACCGAGCAGGTGATGAGCGATGTGCGGGTGCGGATGGATGCTGCGGCCGAAAATATGCAGTTCGAGCGCGCCGCTGAATACCGCGACCAGTTGCGGGCGCTGGAGCATGTGGTCGAGAAGCAGCGCGTGGTCAGCAGCACCGGGGCCGACCAAGACGTGATTGCGTTTGCGCGGGATGAGGGCGATACCTGTGTTGAAGTTTTGTTCATTCGCGGCGGCAAATTGCTGGGCCAGGAATATTTTGTGCTCGACGGCGCGCAGGGCGAGAATGATCAGGAAATCCTCGATGCGTTTATGAAGCAGTTCTACGAGGAGGCGGCGTATGTGCCGCCAGAGGTGGTGCTGCCGGCCCAGATCGAAGAGGCCAACATCATCCAGAACTGGCTCAAGCAAAAGCGCGGCAGCAATGTGCAGTTGCGGGTGGCGCGGCCGCGCGTTGAAGCCACGCTCGAAAGCGAGAGCAGCGAGGCGATTGGAACCAACAACGATCAGGAATTGATCGCGCTGGCCACCCAGAACGCGCAAGAAACATTAGGTTCGTTGAAGGCGCAATGGCAGGAGGACACGCTCAAACAGGAGGGCGTGCTGAAGGAGCTACAGGAGCAACTGGATTTGCCGCGCCTGCCGACGCGGATCGAGTGCTTCGACATCAGCAACACCCAGGGCACGGCCATGATCGGGGCCATGGTCGTGTTTGTGCACGGCGTGCCGAAGAAGAGCGAGTATCGCCGCTTTAACATGCGCGGCATCGAAGGCCCCAACGACTTCGAGTCGATGCGCCAAACGTTGACCCGCCGGTTTCAGCGCTGGAAGGATGCGCAGGGGATTGCAGAGACGACGGACGACGGACGGCCGACGACAGAAGAGCGATCAGCCGTCGGCGGTCGTCCGTCTTCCGCCGTCTCCCCCTCCATCTCCAAAGAGGCCGAAGCAAACGAAAAATGGAGCATCCTGCCCGACCTGATCATTATCGACGGCGGCAAGGGCCAGTTGGGCATGGCGGTCCAGGTGCTCAAGGATTTTGACCTGGCACATGTGGTGCCGGTGGTGTCGCTGGCCAAACGTGACGAGGAGATATTTGTGCCGGGCAAGGCCAAAAGCATTTTGCTGCCGCGCACGGCCCAATCGTTCTATCTCGTTCAGCGCGTGCGCGACGAAGCGCACCGCTACGGCATCACCAGCCACCGCCGCCAGCGCGAGAAGATCGGCATGGCCTCACAGTTGGACGCGATTCCAGGTGTGGGGCCGACGCGCCGGCGCAAGCTGCTGGTGCAGTTCGGCTCGGTCGAGGGCATCCGCAAGGCCAGCGTGGAAGATTTGGCAGCGATGGTGCCGACCGAGGTGGCCAACACGATTAAGGATGTGTTGGGTGGGTGAGGAGAGGGTGTTGGAGGTGTCAAAAGTGTCGTGGTGTCGATGAAACCTGTGACATCGTATTCGGCTCATGAACGATGAGTCGGTATGAATGTTTTGCTCATAGCAATGGACGGCCAGCCGCGCGCAAGGCACCAATCATCTGGGCCATGATACTGACGGCAATTTCCTCGGGCGTCTCGGCGTAGATCTCCAGCCCAATCGGCGCATGCACACGGGCCAAATCGGCCTCACTGACACCCGCTGCGAGCAATGCTTTTTTAGCTGTCAACCAACGGCGCTGGCTGCCGATCACGCCAATATAAGCGGTGGGCGAGGCCAGCATCATCGGCAACACGCCGACATCGATGGGAAAGCCGCGAGTGACCAGGGCAATATAAGTCAACGGCGTCAGCGGCACCTGCGCCATCTGCTCGTTCAATACGCCGGGCAGATACACATCCGCACCCGGACAGGCTTCGGGCGTGCACAACTCAACACGATCATCAGTCAGGATGACCCGAAATTTGCACCAGTGGGCCAGATTCACCAGCGCCCGGCCGACGTGTCCAGCGCCAACAACCAGCAGCGTTGGCGTGGTCAACAAGGGCTCGACAAACAGCTCGGCTGTGCCGCCGCACACGCCGGCATCGCCGCTGGCCGGATCCACCAGTTGCACCACGAGCGTGCTGGGGTGGCCGGTTTTGACGGCATCCTGCGCCGCTGCCAATGCACGCTGTTCCAGCTCGCCACCGCCCACGGTGCCGGCCAGGAGTGCGCCATCCGCTCCAACCAGCATTTTGCTGCCCTCGCGCCGCGGCACCGAGCCACTGGTGCGAATGATGGTGACCAGTGTGCAGGCTGTGCCTTGCGCCACCAGGTCGGCTGCCAGCCGAAGCACGTCTTGCATGGAGGTATCAGGTTTGAAGCGTTTTAAGCGCTCCGAACTTTGGAATCGCCCACGACGTGTTGAATGACGCGCCGGGTCAGAACCTGCGCCGTTTCGCGGCGGTATTCGGCGGTGCCGAGGAAGTCGCTGGGCGGTGTCAGCTTCGCGATGGCCTGGCTCAACTCATCCTCTAAAAATGTGGCAACGACCTTTTTCTCCAGACCCAGTTCAAGGCTGTTGAGCCGAACGGGTGTGGCCGCGACGCCGCCCAGCGCCACGTGCACATTGCCGGCGATGCCGTCTTTGATCGCAAATTTGGCTATTGCACACAGGATGGGGTAGTCGTTGGGCGTGCGGCCTACCTTGTCGATGGCGACGCGCGTGTCCAGGCTGGGGTAGGTGACGCGAATCTCGGTGATGAGAATGCCGTCGCTGAGGATGCGATCCTTGTAGGCCAGAAAGCCAGCCAGCGGCAGCATTTTTTCTTCGTTGCCACTCCCTCGCACGATCAGCTCGGCATCACAGGCCAGCAACGCCGTGACCAGCGGCGAGGACGCATCGGCGGTGCAGATGGCGCCGGCCAGGGTGGCGCGGTTGCGAATGTTGAGCCCCGCCATGAAGGTGGCGGCCGTGCCAATGACGCTGAGCGCGGTGTCAGCGGCCAGCCCCGTGGTCTCGTGCTCGATCAGGGTTTGGTGGGTGACAGCGGCGCCGATGCGCACGAGGGTCGGCCGGCCCGTCTCCGAACCCATCACGGTTTCGATGCGGTTGAGGCCCAAATCCGCAACATCGACCACGGCCTGCACCTCGCGCAAATGGCGCAGCGCCCCTTCGCCATTCAGCCAGGTGCCGCCACCCAACGCCACAGTGCGTGGGGACTTGCGGCCCAATAATTCGACCGCCTCGGCAATCGTGTTCGGTCGGTGATACTCGCTCAAGTTCAACATCGCAACCTCAGAGAGCTGAGAGCGGTGAGCCAGGAGCAAAGCGCCTTCAGACAGCTCATCGCTCCTAGCTCACCGCTCTCGGCTTTAACGCAATCCCATATCGCCTTCGTAAATCATGATGCCGTAGCCGGCGGGGCCGATGATACTGCCAATGATTGGGCCACAACTTTCCACCGGAATCTGCCGTTGCCCAGGGAAGGCCGGTTGGATCGATTCGATCAATTGTTGAATCTGTTCGTTTGTGGTGTGCAATTCTGGCACCAGTTGCAAAATGGCCAGCCGCTCAAAATCCTCAAACTCGCTGGCAAATTCGGCCAGCCGCTCCACGGCCTTTTCCGAGTTGCGTACCTTCTCTATCGCCACAATGTCGCCGTCTTCCAGCGACAGGCAGGGGATGACGCCGAGCATGTGGCCCAACTCGGCCTGGGCTGGCCGCAGCCGTTTGCTGCGCTCCAAAACCTTCATGTCGTCGCTGACAAAGATGCCATACACATGCGAGATGAGGCCGCGCACATACTGCACCACATCCTCCAAAATCATGCGGCGGTCAATCGCTTTTTGCGCCGCGTGAACCAATTCATGCAAGCCCAGTGCGACGCAACGCGAGTCCACCACCTGAATGTTGCACCGGCCGCGATAGGCCACATAGGCCTGAGTGGCATGGGCGAGGGTCGTGCTCAGTGCCGCCGACACATGCAGCGAAATCACGTCCACCTTTTCATCCGCCAGCGCCCGATAGGCCTCGCTGAACTCTTCCACCGTGGGCCCTTGAATGTCAATGGATTGACCCGCGCGCGTCGCTTCGGCGATTTTTTGGCCCAGCGTTGGGCCATCCAAATCAATACCTTCCCGATAGGTTGTGCCGTTCACTGTGATGTGATGCGGGAGTACGACGATGTTGTTTTGCCGCACCCATTCTGGATTTAATTGTGCGGAGCTATCTGTCACGATCCGAATCATGTATTTATTCAATCCCAATCACGAACCAGTAATGCGGTTGATCGCCCGCATACACATCCACTTGCTGATTGGGGTACGTCGCGCGCACTTGCTCAGCCACTTGCTCGGCGTCATTGGCCGTCAGTCCGTTGCCGTAATACAGCGTAATTAATTCATGGCTGGCCGCATCGGCCTTTTGCAACAGGTCCAACAGGGTGTCGGGCACATCGGCACCTGCCACGGCCAGCTTGTCGTTGATCAACCCAATCACCTGTCCATCCCGCACCGTCACCCCATTAATTGTGACGTTGCGGGTGGAGGTGGTGATCTCGCCCGTTGTCACCCGGCTCAACGATGCAACCATGTTGCTGGTGTTCTCATCGAGGCTGCCGGTGTAGTTGAAACTGATCGCCGCGGCAATGCCCTGCGGCAGCGTTTTGGTTGGCACCACCTGCGCTGGAACCGGGCTCAACTCGGCCGCCTGTTGGGCTGTCATCACGATATTGCCGTTGTTGGGCAACAGAATCACATGGCGCGCATTGGCTTTTTGAATGGCATTCAAAAAGTCATCGACACTGGGATTCATGGTCTGTCCGCCTTCAATGACGATACGCACGCCAATATCTTTGAACATTCGCACCAGGCCCGCGCCCGACGCCACTGCGACGACGGCAATGTCGGCCTCAGGCAGAGGTTCTTCGGCTGCCACGGCTTTGCCCTCGCCAAAACTCTCGCTCTGGGCCTGCATATCCTCGACCACGACATCCCGCAGCGAGCCGAGTTGCGCGCCGTAGCTGATCGGCACGCCGGGGTCCGGCACATGCACATGCACTTTCACCACCTCCTCGTCGCCGATGACCAGGGGGCAATCACCCATGGCTTCGATGGCCGCACGCACGGCATTGACATTGAGCGTGCGGCCGCGTGGCGCATAGATCAGATATTGCACATCGTAGCCCCAGCCGCCCTCTTGAATGGGCAGGCCGGTGTGGCTGTCTGTGCGCGTCTCATCCGTTGCGCTGATCTTCTCGGCGCTGTTGAGTTCAGTCGGCAGGCCATCCAGGAAGCGCCGCATGCCGCTCAGGATAATCAGCAGCCCATAGCCGCCGGAATCCACCACCCCCGCCTCTTTCAAGATTTTCAACAGGGTGGGTGTGCGTTGCACCGAGGCATCGGCCGACTGCACCGCGATACCCAGCAGCGCCCGCGTGTCGTGGGTATTGCGGGCCGCGTGCTCCACCCCTTCAGCCGTCTCGCGAGCCACGGTCAGAATGGTGCCCTCGACCGGCGTGCTGACCCCACCGTAGGCTGTGCGAGCCGACTCTTTGAACGCCAATACCATGTCCTGGGCATCCATCACGTCCTTGCCCTCCAGCGAGCGGGCAAAGCCGCGCCATAGCTGAGACAGGATGATGCCGCTGTTGCCGCGTGAGCCGCGCAAGGCCCCATTGGCCACGGCCTTGGCCATACGCCCTACGTTGGGCTCATCCAGGTTGGCAATCGCCTCCCAGGCCGAGCGCATGGTGTGCATCATGTTGGTGCCGGTGTCGCCGTCCGGCACGGGATACACGTTGTAGTCGTTGACAACCTTTTCGTTGTGCTTCAACCAGAAGTAACCGGCGCGCACCAGTTCTTTCAGCCGCCGGCCGTCCGTGGTCAAACGCATCCAGCGGGTGCCGTTCTCGGCGAGGCCGCGGTCCGCAGACGCGCTGCTCGTAAGCGGGTTTGTATTGGCCGGTGCCGAAGGACTGTTGGAATGCAACGATGGGGAATTGGGTGCATGGGGTCCGGTTCCTGCCGGGTCCTGTTTATTCATCCTTGTTTCGTTCCTTCTTTCGTTCTGTCTTCGTGCTCTTCTCTTCACGTAATCTCTCGCGATGGCTCTCAGTTAGAGGGTTCGCTACTAAGTTAGTGCTCAAAAGTAATAGCCACATTTCAAAACGTCAATTCCCTAAGTGGGTGCACCATCCAAGGGAAGTCAATGAGTAACCCCGTCATTCCCGCGGAGGCGGGAATCCAGGCCTCCCAGTTACGGTAGCGTCGGGGTTACGCCTGGATTCCCGCCTCCGCGGGAATGACGGCTTAAGCTATTTGCTTTGACCTACTTCAAGTTGGCATCGTTTTGAAATGTGGCATTTACTTCTGGTCACTAACTTAGTCTCCAAAGCGTAGCGCGGCCACGTGGATGTGAATCTCTTCCAACACATAGCCTGTACTTCGCGCAATGCTGTATTCGATCTGGTGTGCCAGACTGTTGGTCACGGCTGGAATGCGTACACCATAGTCCACAATGATATGGATATCGACTTTCACCCGTCTTTGACCGCGAGATGTCTCATCTGGTTCCAAGATGTCGATGAGCAGCCCGCGATGCGGATCGCGGTGGGTGTTATCGGCGCCGGTGTAGCGAGAGGCGATGCCGACCACGCCGTAGGTGCTCAGGGCAGCCTGTTGGGCCAGACTAAAGATCACCTGGGGCGAAATCACAACCGGGCCGTAAAAATCGGTGGATGGGTCAGCTTGCGGCGCGGTGGAGATTCCGTCTGTAAGTTCAGGCGTGTAGATTCGGGGAGAAAGTGTGGTTGCGCTCATATGAACATGCTGTTTGTGCCGTAGTCCTTGCAGGTTTGCAGGTGATTTATGGATGCGCTATGGTAGAATCGCGCGCCGCTCACGAGAGCTATGGTGCTGCAACATCTGCAAAATCCATCGTTCGCGGCTGAGTACACTGAGTGTACGGCTCGGTAGAACAAATATCAAGAGAATCTTAAGAGTTAAAAGCCGATCGCAAGTGCGAATTGAAACGCCGGGCGAGAGGACACATAAGCTGCGTCAGATAGATGTATTTAGACGCGTTAGGAGAAAATTATGGCAAAGTGTGCAATTACTGGTGTTCACAAGGCGTTCGGCCACTCGCGCACCTTCTCGAACCGGGCCAACCTTCGCACGTGGAAGCCCAATCTTCAGCGCCGCCGCATGATGATTGACGGCCGCATGCAGACGGTGATGGTATCCGTGCGCGCGCTCCGCACGCTGGCAAAGTCCAGGTAAGCCAGCGGCGAAGCAATTCGCACGTGTGGTTTTGAGTAAGCGGATGGTGTGCGTTTTTAACGCCACCATCCGCTTATTTGTTTTCCGCTTGCTGGCGAAGCTGTCCACAGCCGGCCGCGATGTCGATGCCGCGCCGCACCCGCACCGTGTTGGGGATGCCAGCTTTGTCCAGCACTTCGCGAAAGCGGGTAATGCGCTCGCGTTGTGATGCCGCACCGCGAAACCCCTGGGTCGGATTCAGTGGAATCATGTTGATGTGGATGAGGCTGCGCAGCGGGTTCGGCGCTCGTGCCGCGTTCTCACGGCGTCGGCGCGAGAGTGAATTGTTGCCGGCATTGTTCGGCGCATCAACCGGCTCGGTGGTCTGCCGCACCAGCTCCACCAGCGCAGT
>Ga0105048_10020348_pt1 | contig 10127 bp, 5 predicted proteins | sample MAT05_FD_78382 | JGI IMG/M metagenome (GOLD analysis project Ga0105048, IMG submission 78382) | Freshwater microbial communities from Lake Fryxell liftoff mats and glacier meltwater in Antarctica - MAT-05 | ecosystem: Environmental > Aquatic > Freshwater > Ice > Liftoff microbial mat | place... | reverse complement strand
CGATAGTTGATCAGAAAGAGATCGGGGGGCGTGCCGGCGGCAAAGTCGGCAGTCAAGCGCTTGCGGAAGTCGCCACTGCTGGGAATGTTGATCAGCTCGAAGGTGATATCATTGTGCTCGCTGACAAAGGCATCGATCAAGGATTGATAGGCCGTTTGATCTGTGGGATCGCCTGAGATCAGAAAGGTGAGTTGAGTGCTGGTTGGGCTTTCCCCAGTTGGCTGCTGCTGGATCGGTGTACAGGCGACCAGCAGCACGAATAAGGGCATCAGTAGTAAGCGTAGCTTGCGTAGCATGATCGGGAACTCCTTTTGCGTGCGTAGGTAAAATATAACTCATATTACGCAGGAATAATGACAAGCTGCGTAGGGGCATGAGGTGGGCGGCGGATCAACCTTTGGTAAAGACCCGTGACTTGATTCGCCGCCGACCGCGTGCCCGTCCTTGCCCAATGATCTAGATTAAGACGGGCACGCGGGAGTGGTGGCGAAGAAAATTACGGGAAAAACGTAAGTTTTATCCGCCCCCTCATGCCCCTACCTTGCGTAACATGAGAATATAATAGACTTATTCCGATTTAATTTTAGGTCATTGCAAAGAATCAAGTATGCAGTAGGGGCGGCTTGCAGCCGCCCGTTCGCAGCGAGCCAAACGCGGGGCGGCCGCGCAGCCGCCCCTACGCATGATTTTGTTGGGCAAGCGCTGGATACTGATTTCTTTGCAAGCGCCTTATACATGCGTAGGTGCGGTTTGTAACCGCACAAGTCGGCATCGACCGCGCTTGTGCGGTTACAAACCGCACCTACAAGAACAATTGCCCCTGGTTTGTTGCCGAAATAACAAATCGGCATAATCTCTAATCAATTAGCGCTTCATCAGGCGACTCAGGCCGACATCATCGCGGATGAAGTGTTGGATGACGAGATAGACGAGGACAACGGGGGCGGTCATGACGACGACAGCGGCTAATAGGAGTGACCAGTTGGTAATATCCATTTGTTGTAACATGCGCAGCCCAACCGCCAGCGTATAGCGGCGTTCCGACTTGAGAAAGAGCAGCGGATCTACAAAATCGCTCCAGTAATGATTGAAGGTCAAGAGGAGCACCGCCAGCGCAGTGGGCAAGGCCAGGGGCAGCGCAATGCGTCGCCAGATCAGGAAGGCTCCCGCCCCGTCCAAGCGCGCCGATTCGAACAATTCCAGCGGCACCCGGCGAAAGGTCCAATAAAACATGAGCGTGTATAACGATTTGGTGCCCATCACCGCTGGCGCGATCAAGGCCGCATAGCTGTCGATTAATCCAACGGATGTAAACATGATATAGCGCGGCAGCCAGACCACCGTACTGGGAATCATCATCAGCACAACCGCCAACCCAACCAATAGCTGGCGTACACGGTTGGGCAGTTGCGCCAGGGCAAAGCCGGCCCACGACGCCGTGACCAAGGTGATGACAGCGCCCAGGGTGCTTACCAGCAACGAATTGCCAATCTGGCGTCCGAGCGGGACAATGCGAAAGATCTCCGCATAGTTGGACCACGCAATGGGCTGGGGAAACCATTCGAGCGTGCGCGGTGGGGGGAGCCCCACTGGCCGCAGCGAGTTGGTCAGCACCCAGCAGAGCGGCACAACAAAGAGCAGCGCCATGCTCACTGCGGCCATCTGCCAGAGCACGCGTTCCAAGCTCACGGTTTTAAACTTCATCAGCGTAGCCCCACCCGCCCACGGTTTTGTAGAGCAACCAGAGCAACGCGCCAATGCCGACAAACATCAGCAGCAGCAGCGAAGCGGCATGGCCAATGCGAAAGTGGCTGAACGCCTCGTCATAAATTAAATAGGGCAACATGGTGGTGGCGTAGCCGGGGCCACCCTCGGTCATCATATAAACCGAGGTGAAATTGCTCTGGGCACTGAGTAAAATGTCGCGGATCAGCAGCAGGAGAAGCCAGGGTGCTAATAGGGGCAACGTGATATAGCGAAAGAGTTGCCAGCGGTTGCCACCGTCCAGCGCCGCCGCCTGAAAATACTCGGGTGGCATCCCTTGGCGCGCGGCAATCAATACGAGCATGCCTTCGCCAATCCGAAAGCACGCCATGAACACCAGGGCAAACAAGGCCAGATCGGCATCGACCAGCCATGCCGGACCGGGTAATCCCACCCACCCCAACACCTTGTTCAGTGGACCATACAGAGGATTGAAGATCCAAAGCCAGATCAGCGCATAGGCCACATCGGGGATGACCGAGGGCAAGTATGCGGCAATGCGATATTGGCGCACCCCCAGGCGTTGTGGGTGCAGCAACAAGGCCAATCCCAGCGCACCGAGTAATTGCAAGGGGGCCGCTGTCCCCACAAACAGCAGTGAATTGCGCACGGCGATCCAAAAGACCTCGCGCCGAAACAGCGTGACAAAATTCTGAAGGCCACTCCACGTCGGCGCCGACAATGCATCATATTCCATAAAAGCCAGGAGCACAGTCAGCAGCCCCGGCACCAGGATCAAAATGGTTGTTCCTAGCAGAAAGGGAGCCAGTAGCAAACTCAATTCGATGCGATAGCGAACAAGCGGACTACGCCGGTTGCTAAAAAAGACTTTGCGTGTGGCAGTGCGTGGGGCAGATGAAAGTGCAGGTGGGGTTGAGGATGCCGTAGACACAGATAGATTCGCAGTTGCTCACACGAGCACATTAAGAAAGGCAGAGATCAAAGTAGCAAAAAGCACAACCGCTATGCCGGTCAGGCAGCTTCGTAGGTCTATGTCCAGTATAATCTATCTTTGATTGGGGACAAAATGGGGTGACAAAGGTACAGGGCGACGGCGTGCAGATGCAGCATGAATTTATGACAAGAAAGTTACAGTTGCCGTCTATAGACCGACGAAAACTTTTCTGGAAGATGAATGTGTAGTACAAAGAATCGGTGGCGATTCTTGGGTGGACGGTACTTGCCGTAGGAGACAGCTTTCGATATGGATACATTTCAAATCAACCTTCAGCAACTTTTGGATGCCGTACGGGGTGCCGAACGTGTGTTGATTCTGCCGCACAACAATCCTGATCCCGATGCGATTGCCTCGGCGGTTGCGCTGCGCTATCTGCTCGAGCAAAAATTGTCACTTACCGCAAAGATTGCGTATACGGGCATCATTGGCCGGGCAGAGAATCGCGCCTTGATCCGCTATCTCGACTATCCGCTAGAGCGCCTGGTGGCCGCGGATCTGCGTGCGGGCGCACCGATTGCGCTGGTCGACGCGCAGCCGGGCGCAGGCAACAACCCAATGACCAACGCGGCTGATGTGACAATTGTGATCGATCACCATTTCCTGCGCGAGTCGTCGGCAGCCGCGCGTTTTAGCGATGTACGGCCCGAGATCGGGGCTGCGTCGACGATGCTTGTCGAATATTTGCAAGCGGCCAACCTGCCGCTCACCCCCCAATTAGCAACGGCACTCTTCTATGGTATCAAGACGGATACGCTAGATCTGTTGCGGGCGGCGACGGCGGCTGATCGCGATGCCTTCTGCTATCTATTGCCCCAGGTGGACTTGGTTGCCGCCTCGCGCTTTGAACATGCCCAGTTATCGCCCGCCTACTTCAAAAGCTTGGTCGAAACTTTGCAATCGGCCCACGTCTATAACAACGTGATCGTAGCTTATCTGGGCACTTTGCAATACCCCGATTTAGCCGCTGATATGGCCGATCTGTTATTGCGTATGCAAGATTGCCGCTGGGTGATTTGCCTGGGTGTTTATAAAGAAACGCTCTTTATTTCTGTGCGAACACGCAACAAACGCGGAGCTGGTCAATTGGTACAAACCGTGGTCGGCAACCGCGGCACTGCTGGTGGGCATGGCTCGATGGCCGGTGGTCAAGTGCCCTTAAATGGCGTGGCACCCGATGTGCTGGTTGCCCAATTTCGCCAACAATTTCTCGGGTTGTTGAATATCGCACCAGACCAAAAGGGCGAGCCACTGCTCCCCGCATAAGGCTTGCACACTGTACCCAGACAACCAGTTGCCCAGCGCGCTATAGTGTGCATTGTCGTCTATTGCGCGCCCTGTACGACAAGCGCCAAGAAGTTACAATTGTTACTTGCTGTCCCGTTCTCCCCGTATTCTCTTCGGTTTCTTCTTCGTTGATATCCAGATCGTCACTGTCTGCCTCGGTTACTGCTTGCATGTTTTCATCGTGGCAGAAGAGCTTGTCTACGCAGCGACTGCTGTACGAACTGACAAAGCGTAGGCAAACCTTGATAAGCACCACATCTTGCTGATATTTCTGTCAGCATTTAGCAAGCTTTTGTTAACATGTTCATTAACATAGCCCTCTATCTTATGGCAGTACGACGTATGATGTAGAAAATGGCTTGTGCTTTATGCACAAAATAGTAGCTGAAAGTTATTTGACTTACATTTTCCAAATATTTTTGTCGTATAAATGGATGTATCTATCGGGATAATACAACTGGGCGGACATTGTTGAACCCATACCCTGCTGCCGCTGTTCGATTACCAGTAATGCCGTATAGTTACCATAAATTTTATAATTTGTTGGATATTACAGTCTGTGTAATGAATGTAGAGGAGTTTTGATTATGTCGAATATCTTAGTGGTGGGCGCAGGGGTTGTGGGGCAGGCGACAGGAAAAGGCTTTGCCAAACATGGCCATCAGATTACCTATGTGGACGTTGATACAACCAAGGTTAATCAACTTGTTGCACAAGGCTTTCTGGCAACTACGCCCTCACAAGTAGACTGGAACGCGCAAGATATTATTATGCTCGCTGTTTCTACCCCCACCAAGCAGGAACGGATTGTCTTAGATTATCTTAAATCTGCCGCCGAAAACATTGGTCGCGGCCTCAAGACGACAGATAAATATATTACTGTGGTTGTGCGCAGCACCGTACCCCCCACTACGACCGAAAAGGTGCTGCTGCCGATCATTGAACAGGCTTCGGGCAAAATTGCCGGCGTCGATTTTGGTATCGCCTTTAACCCCGAATTTCTCCGCCAACGCACCAGCGAACAAGATTTTGATCGTCCCTGGATTACAGTGATCGGTGCCGCAGATCGCCTGACGCTGGATGTGCTGAACACGCTCTATACGCCCTTTGGCGGCTTGATGATCCACTGTCAGCCAACCGAGGCAGAGATGATTAAGTATGTGAACAATGTATATAACGCCGTAAAAATCAGCTATTTCAACGAAGTTCACCAGATCTGTGAGAATTTGGGGATCGATGGTCGCTTGGTGGGTGCAGTGGTGGCGCGCAGTGCCGAAAGTATGTGGAATCCCCTCTATGGTACACGTGGCGGTGTGCCGTATGGTGGGGCTTGTCTGCCCAAGGATACGCTGGCGTTTATGGAATTTTGTGCCGACAACGGTTTTGAACATCTGATGCTCCAGGCCACGATTGCCGTCAACGAGCGCCTGGAACGCCAAATCCCCGCCGTTGAATCGCCCGAAGCTATCGATCAGATTATTAAATTGCATCGCGCGCCTGTTGAGCAAATGGCCTATGCGGCATAGGCTACCCTAGCATCGCTCATCCAGCGTCGGTTGTCTATCATACGTATGCTGGCGCGCCTGTGGCTCTCTGGCTGGGTTAGAAAATACGAAATTTCCCTTTGTGTACCCCTACCGCTAAGCGGTTGAAATGAGTGATTTATGCCCAAACTTCTACCCTATCAAAAAATAGTTATTCCCGCTTGTTTTCTTTTCATGGCCCTTACCCTCTTCGGGCTGACGCGTCTACCAGCCTATGCCGCGCCGGGGGCGACCCCAGCCGTGAGCTATGTTGTTGCCACCAACACCATTCTGATTGGCAGTAGCAGCGGCACACCCGCCAGCGAAGTGATCACGCTGCCCGAGTTGGCCGCGTTGCTGGTGACACAAGGCTATCCCAATTTGTTGCTCGACCAAGGAAGTGGCACCTGGCTACTCAAGGCCAGTATTGTCGTCGGTGCTACGGCAAAACTCGACATAACCAGCGCCACGGTTGCTTGGCTACGCATGGAAAGCCCGCCCATTCACGCGATCAAAATCATGCCGCGGCGCGGTGGTCATCTATTGATCGATGGTATCAAGTTGACCTCTTGGGACAGCACAATCAACGCGGTGGATGAAAATATTACCAATGGGCGCGCCTATTTGCTGGCCTTTGAAGGCGGGCGCATGGATATTTTGCGTAGCGAAGTTGCCTACCTTGGGTGGGAGACCGGCGAACCCAGTGGCCTTTCCTGGCGCAAACGGCTGAATTCGGCTGACCCGACCACGGGCGCAACTGGTCGGCTGGAAGATAGTCTGATCCATCATAACTTCTACGGCATGTACTCCTATGAAGCCTATGGCATTACCATTTTGCGCAACCAGGTCTACGAAAATCTGGGCTATGGGATTGATCCTCATGATGACTCGCGCGGCCTGGAAATAGCCTATAACCGCGTCTATAAAAATGGCAACCACGGCATTATTTTATCGCGTTTGTGCCAGGATAACACGATCCATCACAATGAAGTCTATGACAACGCGCTGCACGGCATTATGTTGGATCGTGGCAGCAACAACAACACGGTCAGCGACAATGTGGTTTACAACAATAATGACGGTATCGCCATCTTTCAATCCTCGGATAATCTGATCCAGAATAACTATGTCCATCACAACCGGCGTGGGATGCGGATTAACGCCACCTACGATCTGGGCGATCCGTATGATGGCTTGAGCAATAACAACCAAATTGTAAACAATCGCATTGAAGATAGCCTAGAGCATGGTCTCTACTTCTATGCGCGCGCCGACCGCAACATTATCACCGGCAATACAATTCTGCGCAGCGGTGTTAACGGTGTTTACATCAAGTCGGGTGGCAATCGCCTGGAGAATAATCTCATTCAGGATGGTGTCACCGGTATTACTATCTTGGGCGGCGAGTATTTGAATGATCCGCCCCAAGCCCTGCCTGCGGTGGATCTGCCGGGCAGCAACAATGTGGTGATCAGCACCACCGTGACGGCCAATAGCAATGTGGGGATTCGCATTTTGGGCGGTAGCAACAACCGTATTGGCCCAAATCAGCCCACTGAACTGGGCAATCGGATTGAAAATAGCGGTGTCGATGGAATCTCAATTGGCGATGCCACCAATGGCGCAATCGCTACCGATAACCAGATCCTGAAAAATACAATTCACAACAATCTGCGCCACGGTATTTTGATCAAAGATGTGACCAGTGCGCGCAATCGCATCAGCCAAAACAGCATTACCAACAATGGTCAGCGTGGGATCAAAGTCGATACCGGTGCGCAACAGGGCATCCTGCCGCCAGTCATGACGGGGGTGTTGGCCGATGGGCAATTGCATGGTACTGCCCAGCCTAATGCGCTGGTTGAGCTCTACAGCGATCCTGGTGATTCGGCCCAGCGCGCCCTGGAAACCGTAACTACGCTGACCAACGAAGATGCCGTTTCGGCGGCTAGTGCCAGTGCGGTGGCTGTGGTCTACGCTGCCGGCGATCTAGAAGGAAAGACCTATCTCGGTACAGTTTCGGCGAATGGCAGTGGCGCATGGAGTTTTGTTTTGCCCGCCGGCCAAGATTTCAAACTGGTCACTGCGCTCACTACTGATACCAGCGGCAACAGCTCGGCCTTTAGTTCCAGCGTCAGCGGCACCGGCCCCTTCTTTACGCTGGCTGCCGACGATAACGGCCAGACCACCATCCAGGTGACCGGCTCGGCGATCGTGGTGACGCTGGCGACTGTGCAAACGGGTCTAGGCGCAGGCAATGAGATGTTGTTGCAAAATTTGGGCAATGGTATTTGGCTGCTCAATGCTAATCTCTTTATCGGCCCCGGTGTTACGCTGGATCTATCGCCACAAACGGGCGTCAACGAGTTGCGTCTGCGCAGCCAACCTAGCGTCGTGAGTGCTGGCGCGTCGGCTGTCAGCCTGATTGACTACGCTAGCTTTGTCTACTTGCGCACCCACAGCGGTGTTATGAATCTGGACGGTGTCAAAGTCAATTCGTGGGATGCCCAAGCCAACACCTTTGATCTGGATGTCAACAACGGTCGCGCCTATGTGATTGCCAAGTATGCCGCTGCGCTCAATATCTATAATTCGGAATTGAGCTATCTCGGCGCGGCAGATGGCGAAAGTTACGGTGTCTCTTGGCGCGATACCAACGCAACTGCTACGCCCACCCAGTTGCGCGCGCGCGTGACTGGTGATGTGATCAACAGCCAATTTCATCACAACTACTATGGTATCTATACATACCAGGCCAGCGATATGCTCTTCCGCGGCAATCAGTTCCGCGACAATCTTCGCTATGGCTTTGACCCGCACGATTTTACGCACGATGTGTTGGTAGAGAATAACGTAGCGTTCAATAATGGTAGCCACGGCTTTATTATCTCGCGTGGGTGCAACAACTTTGTCTTTCGCGGCAATACCGCCTACAGCAACAACGATCCCAGCCCTACCAGCTTGGCCCACGGCTTTATGCTCGACCCTGGCTCGCCCAGTTCCGAATATCCGCAGGCGGCGTCGACGAACAATCTGCTCGAAAACAACGTAGCGTATGACAACGAAGGCTATGGCCTGCGCATTCTAGGTTCCAATGATAATCAGATTCTTAACAACTTTTTCTACCAGAATCGCCAGGAAGGGTTGGTCATCGATCGAAATAGCTTGGGAAATATGGTCGCCGGCAATCGGCTCACCAAGAATGCCTCGGTTGGCTTGGTCGTGCGCGAGACCGCCAATGGCAATACGATTGCCAACAATACGATCAGCGAAAACGGCAATCACGGCGTCTATGTGCGTGCGAATAGCACTATTGTCAGCGGCAATGTGATTACGCAAAACCTGAAATCGGGGATTGCGCTATTCCCCGCGATTGGCATCCCGCTGCTACAAGATAACCAGTTGCTGTCCAACACTCTGGCGTTGAACATTGAACATGGCATTGATCTGCGCAAGGCGATCAAAACCTTAGTCCAAGGCAATCTCAGTGAGCGTAACGGTGCCCATGGTTTCTATCTCTCGGATGCGGCTGGTCAAAATGCCATTGTGAAAAACATTATCCGCAACAATACCAACCAGGGTATTCGGGCCAATGGCATGCAGACCTTGAGCAACACGTGGTCCGAGAATGCAATTTATGGCAATCTGCTGGGCGGCATTGCCAACACCACCGGGGCGAATCGACAACTCGCGCCGCCTCAATTGATAGGTGCCGTCGAAAGCACTGTGCAAGGCAAAAGTCTGCCTGGCTTCACGGTAGAGATCTTCTCGGATCTGGGTCAACAAGGCCAGGTCTTTGAAGGTAGCACAGTGGCCGATGGCAATGGCGATTTCAGTCTGACAATTGTGGGCGCGTGGCGCTCGACCAATCTCACGGCTGTGGCGATTGATCCCCAGGGCAATGCCTCTACCTTTGCGGCACCCATTGGCGCGCCAATTGTGGCTACACCAACCACCACGCCAACGGTCACACCAACCGGCACCCTGACACCAACGTCTACACCGACGGTCACGCCAACCGGCACACTGCCCACGGCCACACCGACACCGACTGCGACAATTGATCCCAGCGCGACGGCCACGCCAACACCGACGATTATCCCAACGGGCGATGGAGACAAGCAAATTTTCTTGCCCTTGATCACAAAGTAACGCTTTACCCGCGTTTCAGGCAATATCGATGGGACCATCCGCACTGTAATCGCGCGGATGGCGCGTTATGATAAGCGGTCAGGCGCAATCCACCTGACCGCTTATCTGTTTCCACGACCGGTGCTTCTGTGCTATTGTCAGGCGATGACCATCGTGCGTCATTCGCCCTTAAATGACACTGGCAAATGTTGCCGGTCGGATCAGTTGAAGATGAGGAAAAATATGAACCAGAAAATTTCGGGCTTGCGCCGCACGTCGATCAGCATCGCCTTGGGTGCGATTGCGCTGCTCTTGGTGATACAAGGTCTGCGTAATTTCGCAAACAAGGGTGACACGACACTGGCCCCGCGCCTGCAAGCGCAAGCCGCCACAGGTACGATCGAAGGCATTACGGTTGATACAACGAGCGATCCCCAGGTCACTGGCTATCCCGATAGCCGCAAGAT
>Ga0105048_10020347_pt1 | contig 10127 bp, 4 predicted proteins | sample MAT05_FD_78382 | JGI IMG/M metagenome (GOLD analysis project Ga0105048, IMG submission 78382) | Freshwater microbial communities from Lake Fryxell liftoff mats and glacier meltwater in Antarctica - MAT-05 | ecosystem: Environmental > Aquatic > Freshwater > Ice > Liftoff microbial mat | place... | reverse complement strand
TTCGTGTTGAAATCCACGACCGTAATCTGAGCGTTCGCCGGAATTGCGATCACTGCCAGCATGAGCAATGCGGCCACCAGTCGGAAATCCGCGATTCTGCGCCCCAAAAGCGACGCCGAGCCGAGCAGCATTAGAAAACCGTTGATCGCAACGTGCATAGTCATCTTCCAAAAACAATTCATCACGAGAAGCACCTTTTCAGAACGCAAGTCCGGAGCAAGTCTCTGATACCGATCCCGCTTCGCGAACGACCTAAAACAGCCTGCGGAATAATCAGACCAAACCTTTTGTAGGCAACTTGTGCGAACATCCGCGCACGTATCCAAGTAGTTTCGATGAAGCTTGTCGAGCAACATCTTCGTTAGGCTCGAATAACGGCAATCCGAAGGTCAGCGTGTACAGCTCTACACAACGGACTTCGCGGAACGCTCGGCGGGTTCAATCGCCAAACAACGATCGGCATGAACGATACTACTGTCGGTCAATGTTGATAAATCCTGCGGGCTCCCCGCAGGCTCGATGTCTCTAGGCCGCGAGCGGTATGATTCATCTGAACAATCCCAAACCAATTGCGACGGAAACACGGAGAGAAGTGTCAGTCGGCGGGAAGTAAAACTAGCGGAGTTATAGGGGCGTACCGACTCCGCGGAGCGAGTTGGGAGGAGAGATGTCCAACGTGTAAAGAAAATTTAATCGATTGATTGCGTGGTTTCAAGTGCTGAAGAGAAAAACCGGACAACCCGAACGAACCGGCAATTCGGCAAAGGCGTTCCAACACTCAAAAGCCAGCGTGAGCGATCGAGCTCGCGAGGAATCCTTCCCCGCAAGTCCGACCTTCTCTTGCATCAAGAATATGCAGATATTTAGATCTGAATAAACAGAGAGTCGAGGGCGACTTCCAGTTCCACCTCGGCATCGGTCCCGATCCCTTGGACATGAAGGATGCTCGATCGAGTCCGTATATCGAGAGAGATCGGCTCGCTGACAGGCGTTGCCCGTGCAACCGGCGACGATTGATGATCGTTGACGACCCCGAAGTTCGTTTCGTGGTTAGCGCTCCAGAACCAGCTGTCGCTGTTCGCCGAGAACTGGATGGAACTGGACATCGGCTGACTGCCGGCGTCGATGATCTTTTCACCCACGTCCGCGAAGATCTCGCCGCTGCCCGCATCGTCAAAGCTTCTAGCGGCCGCCGATGAGCTGCCGGTGGTGACGGTTAGCGACCAGTTGACGAGCGTGCCCGTGTCGTACCGAGCCATGTCGGTGATGACGAGTTTCCATGTCCCGAATGCATTGAGGTTTTTGTAGGCCGACAGCGCCATTTCGGGCCGGAACGTCCCGGTGAACGGGGCGGCCGCGGCACGCACCGCCGTCGTGCCGGAGTCTGAGAACGTGGTATTCGTCATGTTGTCGCTGCTGCCGCCACGACGATTGAACAGGACGATTTCCTTGCCCGTTGGCGACACGAGCTTGATCACCAGGTCCGAATCGTACGTGTGCCGGAGGTTGACGGTCACCTTCAAATCACTGATCGAAATATGTTGATTGATGGTGATGGACGAAGTCAGGGTCGCCAGATCGGCGATCGTTTGATTGAGCGTACCCGAGGCGAACGTCGCCGTGCCGCCCAGAGCACCGGAGAGAGCGAAGACGTCGGCCGCTTCGCCGGCGACGCCGTTCTTGTTCTGATCCATCAACTTGTTGGATACATCGCGGATGTCCGGACCGATCTTGGCTGAGTAGGCTCCGATGGACGTCTGCGTGGCGAAGTTGGCGATGAACTGAGTGTTGTTCGATCCAACGACGGCCGAGATGCTCGTCACCGCGATGCGTTGCCCGTTCGGACCGGTAATGTTGACATCGGCGGCGGTAAACGTGCTCGAATTAATGGGCGCGGCGAAGGTGATGCGCACGCCGTTCAAGAAACCAGACCCACCTACGAAGGTTGCGTTCGTGATCGACGGGGCGGGGGTCGGCGCGGGTGTCGGGGCAGGCGGCGTCACAACGGGAGCGGCCGCGGTGATGGCTTTGCCGATATTCAGCAAGCCGCCGGTCGCGACTTTACCGTTCAGGCTGGCCAGCGATGTCGTGTTGTTGAGCACATTGGAGATGACTTGGCTGTATGTCCAGTTGGGGTTCAGGCTCCACACAAGTGCCATGGCGCCGGCGACGTACGGAGTCGCCATCGAGGTGCCGCTGTAATAGGCGTAACGATTGCCGTTGAGGGTGCTGAGGATCGAGACGCCTGGGGCGGCGATGTCGACCGTGGTTCGGCCGTAGCTGGAGAAGGTTGCGAGGTTGTTCGCGGAGTCGGTCGCCGCCACGCTGACAACATTGCTGTTCGCGTAGTTGGCGGGATACTGCGGCGTGACGTCGTTGTTGGTGGCCGTGTTGCCGGCCGCGGCAACGAAGATGACGCCCCGGTTCTGAGCATTCGTGATGGCCGAGGCCATGGCGGCATCGAAGCCGCCGCCGCCCCAACTGTTGTTGAGGACCTTGGCCCCCATCTGCACGGCGTAGTTGACGGCCCGCACCGCGTTGCTGAGGTAGCCCGACCCGTTGGCATCCATGAACTTAACCGACATGATCTTGACGTTCCAGTTGACGCCGACCACGCCCAGACGATTGTTGCCCACGGCGCCGATGATGCCGGCCACGTGCGTGCCGTGCCCGTTATCGTCTATCGGGTTCGAGTCGTTGTTGGCGAAGTCGTAGCCAAACCGGTCGTCGACGAAACCGTTGCGGTCGTCGTCGATGCCGTTGCCGGCGATCTCACCCGTATTCTGCCAGATGTTCGCCGCCAGATCGGGATGCGTGTAATCAACGCCCGTGTCGATGACGGCCACGATGATGGTGTTGCTGCCCGTCGTGTAGTTCCAGGCCGTCTGGGCGCCGATGGCGCTGAGAGCCCACTGCGACGAGGCATAGGTATCGTTCGAAGTTTTTTCGGTCGAGATCACAAAGTCGGCCTGGGCGAAATCGACGCCGGCCAGATTGCGGTAGTATTCGATGGCTTGCTCGATACCGACACCGTCGGCCAAGTCGATGGCATAGGTATTGTTGCCCAGCGCTTCGCGACCGTCGGAGAGTGTCGAATCGACCGGGACGTCATCGAGCCAGCGGACCAGGATATGGTCGGCGGCGAAGTTGGAATGATCGATGGTGAATTCGGGCAGAGCGCTGCTGGGGACGTCGCGCGACTCAAGTTCTTCCAGATTGAGGCGGATTCGACGGAAAGCTCGTTTGGCGGTGGTGCTTATACGTGGAGGCATGGTGCGGATCCTTCAGGTTGCATCATCTAGGAGACGTAACGCGATCCAGCCGGCGGTATCGACCGTCAGCGTCGCAGGGAATATTCGGAAACCACGCAGTTCGAGGGGGAACCGAGAGGAAACGGAAGAACCGCTTATGTGAAATGGATCGATTCGAATGATCGTGCCATCTCTGTGCTCAATGCTAAGTCGCCGGGATGAGCAAGTCAAATGGATGAGAACGATTCTAGGCTTTAGAACGGCGGGTTTCCTGCCCGGTCCGTCCAAAGATTATGGTCGCAGCAAAACGACGGGTTGTAGGAGATGTGACGATCATGCCAAAAAGAAAGAGCCAGCCGCGTGTTCACCTGAACACCCGGCGGGCTCTTTTCGTGGACTTTTCTCATTCTGTCGGTGATGTGAAGTCAGCGATGTACAGTTGGGTCGGCGAACGACCGTCGCGGCTCGACGTCCACATGAGCTTCTTGTAGTCCGGGCTGAAGACGGGAAGAACGTCCTGTCCGGGGGCATGGGTAATCCGGGTGACCTTTCCGGTCTCGATGTTCATCCAATAGAGGTCATAGTTTGGCCGGGCCTTCTCATCGCTATGGTCGGCCGCCGTGTAGATGATGTGCTTGCCATCCTTGTACCAGTAGGGCGCCCAGTAGACCCATTTGTCGTTGGCGGTGAGCGCCTTTTCCCCCGTGCCGTCGGCGTTGATGACGTACAATTGCAGCCGATCCTTTTCCTTGCGGTCGCTGCGGAAGATCACTTGCTTGCCATCCGGTGACAAGAACGGTCCGCCGTTGTAGCAGTCCTTCGTCTTTGTCAGTTGCCGAACGTTGCCGCCGTCGGCGTCCATGATGAACAAGTTCAGGTGCCCGTCGCGGTTCGAACAAAAGACGATCTGCTTGCCGTCGGTCGAGAACGACCCTTCCGCGTCGTAACCCTTCGCGTTCGTCAGGTTCTTCAAGTTCCCGCCGTCGAGGTCGCCTTCGAAGATTTCCATGTAGGGGTCGAAGTCCCATGTGTAGCGCCGGCGAACCCCGTTCTTGAGGTCCTCCGCCCGTTTGGCAATCTCGGCCTCCTGATTCTTCTTCGCTTCCGGATCCAGATGGCTGCTGGCGAAGATCAACCGCTTGCCGTTCGGGTGAAACGCGGCACACGTCGTTCGGCCGGAGCCGGGGCTGATTCGCCGGAAGCTGCCGGTTGCCAGATCCTGAACGAAGATCTGGTAGAACGGGTTGCCCTTCTCCTTTTCCTCGGCCTGGTAGACGATCTGCTTGCCGTCCGGCGCGAAGTAGCCTTCGCCGGCCCGGACAAAATCCTGAGTGAGTTGCTTGACGTTCTTTAGATAAGCGGACTCGGCCTTCTCCCAATCCGTGAGGGCGGGATCGGCGGCCAACGTGTATGCCAACAACAGCGAAAGCATTTCTGGTGTACTCCTGATCGAGGTTCCATCGCCATCAAGGGCGAGGGGGGCTTACTCTCTATCATACGGGCAAATCAAGGGCGCTTGAATCGCTCTCCGAGCATCTTTTGCAAATATCGAGCTTCAATGCGGTCGCACCAATCCGGTGAGTGCGCGGAGAGATTGTTCTCGCGAGTCTCGCTCTTCTCGAGTCGCAGACTTGCTTCCTTAAACTGTTGACGAGCCTTGAGTGGCTGACCCGCCTCTTCGTACGCCCAGGCGCGAATGAAGGCGAGGCTGGGGAAATCGGCATAGGTTTCCTCGGCTACCTGACTGAGCAGAAATAGGACAGCTTCCGGCCGATCGAAGCCGAATCGCGAGAGGATCAACAACGGCGTCTTGTTCTCGATCAATCGCATCAAGACTGCCGCCAGGGCGATCGCCGCGTAACGGTTGCCCGGCGATGCAGACAGACTTGCCAGCGCGTGAAGAGCCCTTGTCTCGGCTATGGGACCCAGCGGATAATTGAGAACCGACAACGTCCGCGTCATGCGCCATTGCACGGTTGGAATCTGATGTCGGGTAAACATCCGCACCAATAAACTCAGCGAATGGGTTGCCTCGTCCGGGCGTCCCGCCAGTGCCTGCGCGAAGGCCAATCCCTGCAATGATCGGTCATAGAACGTTTGCGGGCCATCCTTGGGAGTCGGCATGGCCGAATCTTGGAGCACCTTGATAGCGTCTTCGAGCTTGCCGTTCTCAATATGACAGGCGGCCTTGTAGCCTTGCCACTCCCGCATTTTCACATCGGTGTATTCCTTGCATTTCTTGGCTCGAGCATATCCCTGGTCGATCGCTTCCTCCGCTTCTTTCAAACGCCCGCGCATGAATTCCGATCGGCCCAAATACAAATAGCCATCAATGCCGAGGGGGGTCTTGATGTAATCGCTCTGGGCCGCCAGTTTGACGTACGCGCTCAAAACTTCGACCGACTCCTGATAGCGGCCGGTGCGCGACAAAAAGGAGCCAAAGTTCCGTTGGATCACCGCAATTCGTTCCACGCTCGCTTCCGGGTACGTCTGACTGATTTCAGATCCCTTGCGGTATAACGGTTCGGCCAGGCGAATGAATCGGCCGTCGTAAGTTTTTGCGGAGGCATTGTCGCATCCGATGGCCGCCTGATTGAGAAAAATCAAACACTGATCGGCGGAGTCGCGCGATTGAGGCAGCATGTCCAAGATGATTTTGGAATCGCGCTCCGCGATATCGAACTTGTCGAGCAACGCGGCCAGGCGGCAGTGTTCCGCATGAAGCCAGAAACGCCAGCGATTGTTTTCGCCGAAGCGTTTGAGATTCACCGCGATGGCCTCTTCGACCAGGTCGTACGCCTCCTTCGTTTTCCCGATCTGCACCAGAAACATCGTGATGCTTGTGATGGCAATGCGGGATCGCGGATATTCCAAGCCCACTGTATCGCGCAGCGTCTGCAAGCACGCGTTGAATGATTCTTCCGCCTCGGCCAGCTTGTCGCGTTGCCATTGCGCCATGCCCAACTCGTGCAAAACCATGGCCAGATAAAGATGCTTCTCGCCTAGCTGTTTTTTGCCCAAGCGAAGTGATTCGGTGAACGACTTCTCCGCGAAGGGATAGAGCTTCAATTGCAAGGCTGACTCCCCTTCCAGGAAATAATCAAGCGCTTTCAAATTGTCCTCCAGGCCCATCTTCTTCACGTAGGCTTTCAGATCAGCGAGATAGGGGAGAGCCATCAGCGGCCTTTGCCGATCGAAGTACCAGCACGACAAACCGGCCTTGGCAATGATCGTATCGCGATGCATCGGCCCCAGGATTCTCGAACGGGCCTCGACTACCTCTTTCAGCAACGGCCCCGCTTCTTCTGTTCCATCGATGCCGAGCGACCAGCCGATGTGCAACCGGGTTGTCAGCGTTGCCAGATCGTCTTTCGGCAGCATCTTCTCCTGAATCGCGAGCGCTTGCCGATTGAGTTTCTCCGCTAAATCATAGTCGCCGCGATCCAGGTGCAACCAACCAAGGTTGAAGAGGGCCGCCGCGGTCTCCGGGTGATGGGGGCCCAGAATCTCCTGACGCAAGGCAAGCGAGATATTCAGTTGCTTCTCGGCCTTCTCGTACAAACCCATGCCGCGGTAGACGTCGCCGATCGTCCCGAGCAAGGTCGCCCGCACCAGAGGTTGATCCTTGAGTTCCTCATCGACCTGCTTGCTGCCGCGTTCGAGAAGCTCGAGCGCCGTCAAGTTCTGACCTCGCTCCTGAGTGCTGCGCAGGGCCAAGCCGCCGAAATCAAAAGGGTCGGAAACTCGAAAGAGATTGGACAGAAACTCGAGCGATTTGTTCGAGCGTGCCTTCTCGGCGACCGCGCGTGCTTCTTCAATCTGCGCCTTCTGAAGGGAGGCAACCGCTTTGAGTTTGGCCTCACGCTCCTGTTCCGCGAGCTCGGCTTTTTCCTGGGCGGAAATCTCGAGAGCCTTGCGGGCATTTTCCGTTTCCAGACGGGCTTCTCGCTCTGAGTGCTCCCGCACGAGAGCCAGTCGCCATTGATGCGTGATGACCCCCATGGCCAAGCCGGTGAGGAGCACGATGCTGGCCAGAAGCGACGCGACGGCCGGATTTCGCGCGGCCCATTTTCGCGCCCGTTCAATGGGACCCACCGGGCGGGCCAGGATTGGTTTACCGGCCAGGAACCGCGTCAAATCATCCGACAACGCCTTCGCGGTGGTGTAGCGTTGCGACGGCTCTTTCCGCAAACATTTCAGGCAGATCGTTTCGAGATCAACCGGGATGCCGGCACTCAAACGGCGCGGCGGCACTGGTTCCTGATGACGGACCAGATCAATCGTTTCAACGAACGACGCCCCTTTGAACGGCGGCCGACCCGTCAGACAATCATAGAGCACCGCCCCCAAAGCGTAGATGTCCGCCGCGGGGCCAACATTTTTCATGTCCCCATGAGCCTGCTCCGGCGCCATGTAGCTCGGCGAGCCCATGATCGCGTCGGCCTTTGTGAGGCCCCCCTCGGGCGTCGCGGCCCCATCCGTATCGAATCGCTTGGCCAGGCCGAAGTCCGTCAGTTTGGGCGTGCCGTCGACACTCAAGAGCACGTTGCCCGGTTTCAGATCGCGGTGGATGATTCCTTTTTGATGAGCGACGGCAACCGCTTCGCTAAGTTGTTGCACCAACTCGGCCGCCTCACGCGGCGGCAAGATGTTATTCGGCAACATCCGCAAGCGGCGGTCGAGGGCGCCGCCCGCGCAATATTCCAGGGCGAGATAGGGTAAGCCGTTCGCCTCGCCGATATCGTAGATTTGCACAATCAACGGATGTTGCAAGGCGGCGATCGCCTCGGCTTCGAGTCGAAACCGCTCAAGCGAATCGCGGCTAGCGTGGCTGCCGGCGAGGATCATCTTCAAGGCAACGTGGCGCTGCAACTTGTCTTGCCGAGCTCGGTAGACGACCCCCATGCCGCCGCGGCCCAGTTCTTCGATGATGGTGTAACCAGGCGGCGCTTCGGCCAGCGGCGGGGCCGTCCAGCTTCTCGTCATCGACTGAACTTGTTCCGCCGGCAACTGTCGAAGAGTGCCAAAGCGCGACGGTTGATCGCGGGAAAGCGTTTCATCCGCTCCGACCCGCGCAGCCGGGGGCAAATCGTTCTTCGTGCCGTCACCGGGTCGGGCGTCGTTCATGATCATCCCACTCGAACGGGGAGGGAACGCAAGTCACTGCCAATGATTGGTCTTACCCCGCCGCCGGGGCGTTGTCAACGATCTCGCGTCGCGGGAAAGATCCGGCTGGCTATTGAATACAGGGTGCGGTCCGCCTATTTGTTCGATGGGATGAGTTCGCACCTTGCACCCAGACTGAGCAACTTTCACCCATGAACAATGCACCCTCTGAAAATACAGTGTCGTCACCTAATGCCGTGACCCACACGAATGTCGGCTTGCTCGAAGCGACGCCGGGTGATTACCGACCCGTCGAAACCGGCGCGGCCCATGAGTCGCCCAAGTTTCAGGTCCCAGGGTATGAGATCTTGAGCGAACTCGGTCGCGGCGGCATGGGCGTCGTCTACCGAGCGCGGCAGGTTCGAGCCAATCGTGACGTGGCTCTGAAGATGATCCTCAGCGGCAACCAGGCCGGGACCATTGAAGTGGCCCGCTTTCAGATCGAGGCGGAAGCCGTGGCTCGCTTGCAGCACCCGAACATCGTCGCGGTGTACGAAGTCGGGGAGTACGACGGTCGACCGTATTTCAGCATGGAGTATTGCTCCAGCGGTTCACTGGCATCGACCGGCGGACAACCAATGCCGCCGCGAACGGCTGCCGAACTCCTCCTGAAAATCTGCCGGGGCGTCGCCGCGGCGCACGACGCGGGGATCGTACACCGCGATCTCAAGCCGGGGAACATTCTCATCACTGCCGACGGCACCCCCAAGGTGTCCGACTTCGGACTCGCTAAAGAAATCGGGGGAACGTCCCGTCCGGCCGAGCGCGAAGTGACCGGATCAGGCGCTGTGTTGGGAACGCCCAGCTACATGGCGCCCGAACAGGCTGGCGGCGCCAAACGGGTTGGACCAGCCGCGGACGTGTATGCCCTCGGCGCCATCTTGTATGAACTGCTCACCGCTCGCCCGCCGTTCAAGGGACCGACGCCGACCGAGACAATCCTGTTGCTTCTGACCGAGGATCCGCTCCCTCCCCGGGAGACCCATCCGGAAATCCCCCGCGATCTCGAACTGGTCTGCCTGCGTTGCCTGGAAAAGGACCCGGCACGGCGCTATCCGAGCGCGGCCTTGCTTGCGGAAGACCTGGTCCGTTTCCTAGAAGGAGAGCCCGTTTCCGCAGCCCGATCGGGACTGGTTGGCCGCCTGGTCAGCTCCATCGACCGGGTCCAGATGCACGAGCGCTTCGGACGGTATGGCAATCTGCTGCTCGCCCTTGCCCCTGTGATGCTATTGCCGGAGTTAATCATCTTCTGGTTGTTGACGTCTGGAGAGTCGACCCAGTTCGCTTGGATGGTACGTGCGTTTCAAGCAACCACTTTCATCGGCCTGGTCGGTCACTTCCTGGGCTGGCGTTTTGCCCCGAAAGGACCGGCTGAACGACAAGTATGGGCGATCTGGGCCGGGTACTTCCTGGCGGCGTTCACGTATGGACTTTCTGTTATGCTGATGATCGGAGAATCCGAGCGGGTGATGGAGTTCTATCCAGGGTTCGCGTGCCTCACGGCGCTCGCATTCTTTGCCATGGCCGCCGGCACCTGGGGTTACGCGGCTGTGATCGGGGCTGGGTTTCTGGCGTTATCGTTCGTGATGTGCATCAATCCGAAATGGGCGTTGATCGAGTTCGGCATCGCCTGGGCCGTTGTACTGGTACTGATTGGCTTGCGAGCCCGCAAGCTGGGACGAGTTTCAGCAAGCATCCATGAATGATGCA
>Ga0105048_10020340_pt1 | contig 10129 bp, 11 predicted proteins | sample MAT05_FD_78382 | JGI IMG/M metagenome (GOLD analysis project Ga0105048, IMG submission 78382) | Freshwater microbial communities from Lake Fryxell liftoff mats and glacier meltwater in Antarctica - MAT-05 | ecosystem: Environmental > Aquatic > Freshwater > Ice > Liftoff microbial mat | place... | reverse complement strand
CGTTCGAGCCCTTCGACCCGAACGGCCTCGTGATCGGCGAACCCCGACCGAGCGGTTCCGCCGGTTCGTCGTTCCTCGCTGATCCCGAACTCGAGCCGGAACCAGAGCCCGAGCCCGAGCCCGAGCCCGCCAGCGTGGAGTCCAGCCCGAACGACGCCGCGGAGATCGCCCGCCAGTTGGCGAACCTCAGCCCGAAGGCGGCGAAGGCGGTTGCGGCGGCGGCGAAGGCCACCACCCAGGAGGAGCGCGAGGCGGCGCTCGCCGAGGTCGACGAGTCCGAGGACCCCATCAACCGCGACCTGCTGTTGAAGTTCCTCGGGTCGGTCAACTCCTGACCGGACACGTGGCTCCGAGTCCTCCACGGTCCCGGCGCCCCCGTCCGCGAACCCACCACGGATCGACGCGGCTGCGATGACCGACACCGCTCTCCTCGCGCTCTGCGGGGTGCTCGCGCTGCCGGCCGGGTGGTTCGCCGGCGTGCTCTACGACCGCGTCCCCGACGATCTGGCGTTGTTCCGCCCCTTGGCGCGGCCCCGGTTGACGGGCCCGTACCTGGCCATGCACCTCACGATGATCGCGGCGTTCCTGCTGGCGGCGAACCGCTTCGCCGACGAACACCCCCTGGAGCTCGCCGACTACCTGTTGCTGTTCGCCGCGCTGGTGACGCTGTCGTTCATCGACCTCGACACCCTGCGGCTCCCCGATCGCATCGTGGCGCCCCTGCTCGTGGTGTCGATCCCCCTCATCGTCGTGACCTCGCTGGTGCAGCACGACGCGGCGAGGATCCGATTCGCGATCGCGGGCGGCGCCTTCTACTTCGTGTTCCTGCTGGTGGTCCACCTGATCATCCCGAGGGGCATGGGGTTCGGCGACGTGAAGCTCGCCGCCGTCATGGGTCTGTACGTCGGGTGGTTGGCGCCCTCGATCTTGGGGGCCGTGTCCCTCACGCTCTACGCCATGATGATCGGGTTCCTCGTCGGCTCGCTGGCCGGGATCATCGTGTTCGCCTTCCGGCGCAAGAGCCGGGCCATCCCGTTCGGGCCCTTCCTGGCCCTGGGCACGATCGTCACGATCGTGTTCAGCAACCAGCTCGTGCGCCCCTACTGAACCCCGCCGTCGGGCACCGAGGCCGCCAACGGGTTCGGAGGCCGCGGGAGCCGACCGGTAGATTGGGACGATGTTGCGATTCCTGACCGCAGGCGAGTCCCACGGGCGTGCCCTCGTCGCTGTGGTCGAAGGGATCCCGGCGGGGCTGTCGCTGACCGTCGACGACATCGCGGGCGAGCTCGCCCGCCGCCGCCTCGGCTTCGGACGCGGGCCGCGCATGAAGTTCGAGCAGGACGAGGTCACCCTCGTGGGCGGGGTGCGCCACGGTCAGACCCTCGGGTCGCCGATCGCCGTCGAGATCGGCAACAGCGAGTGGAACCGGCCGGGGAACAAGTGGAACGACGAGATGTCGCCCGCCCCCGGGGTCACGGCCAGCCGGCTGACCCAACCTCGACCCGGTCACGCCGACCTCACCGGCATGCAGAAGTACGACCGCATCGACGCCCGGGACATCCTCGAGCGTGCCTCGGCCCGCGAGACCGCCGCCCGCGTCGCCGCGGGAGCGATCGCCAAGGCGCTCCTGCGCCAGATCGGAACCGAGGTGATCTCCCACGTGGTGCGCATCGGCGCAGTCGAGGCATCGTCGGGCCGCCGCCCCCGGGTCGCCGACCTCGGCGTCGTCGACGAGTCGTCGGTGCGCTGCTTCGACCCCGAAGCCGAAGGCGCGATGATCGCCGGCATCAAGGCCGCGGCCAAGGACGGCGACTCCCTCGGTGGTCTGGTCGAGGTGCTCGGCTACGGCGTCCCGGTGGGTCTCGGCAGCCACGTCCACTGGGACCGCAAGATCGACGGCCTCCTCGGCCAGGCGCTGCTCAGCATCCAGGCGGTCAAGGGCGTCGAGCTCGGCGACGGGTTCGAGATCGCGGCCGGTCGGGGGAGCGAGGCCCACGATGCCATCACCTGGGATGGCGACGAGCGCGAGTACCGGCGCACGTCCACCCGCGCGGGCGGTGTCGAAGGCGGCATGACCACCGGCGAGCTCTTGGTCGCCCGCGTCGCCATGAAGCCGCTGGCCACGCTCAACCGTCCGTCGCTCGGCACCGTCGACCTGGCCACCAAGGCCGAGACCGTGTCGTTCAAGGAGCGCACCGACGTCACCGCAGTGCCCGCGATGGGTGTCGTCGCCGAGGCCATGGTCTCGCTCGTGCTGGCCAACGAGGCCCTGCGCAAGTTCGGCGGCGATTCGATGGGCGAGCTGGTGCGCAGCGTCGAGGCCTACCGCATGCAGCTCAAGGCCCACACCGACCGAGTCGAGGTCGAACCGGCCACGGGCGCGGCTCCGGTCAACTGGGACCCGACCGAGGCGTTCGAGGTCGGCGACGATCCCCGGGGGACCGATGACGGCGACGGCGGGCCGGGCGGGCCCGGGGAGCCGGGTCGGTGACCGTGGTCGCGCCCACGATCACCCTGCGCCGGCCGCTCGTGCTCATCGGGATGATGGGGTCGGGCAAGTCCAGCGTGGGCAAGCGCCTGGCCACCGTGCTCTCGGTCCCGTTCGCGGACACCGACGCGGTGATCGAAGCGCGCGCCGCACGCACCGTCGCCGAGATCTTCTCGACCGACGGGGAAGCCGCCTTCCGCGCCACCGAGGCCTCGGTGGTGGCCGAGCTCGTCGTGGCCGAAAACCCCTCGGTCGTGTCCACCGGCGGGGGAGCCGTCCTCGACCGGACCACCAGAACCCTCCTTCACGACCGCGCCACCGTGGTGTGGCTCCGGGCATCGCCCGCGATGCTGGCCCATCGCATCGCCCCCGACGGCACCCGCCCCCTGCTGGCCGACGACCCCGCCGCAGCGCTTCGCCGGCTCGCCGCCGAGCGCGAACCTCTGTATCGCGAGACGGCGCACCACATCGTCGATGTCGACCACGTGGCCCGTAGGGTCGTCGTCGAGCGCATCCTCGAGGCGCTCGCCCACCAGGAGGTCCCACGGTGATCATCGTCCCGGTCGGTCTCGGAGAACGGTCCTACGACGTCATCGTCGGCGACGGCGCGCGCCACGAGCTCGCCGGCGTGGTGCCCGACGCCGCCCGTCGGGTGGCGATCGTCACCCAGGACGGCGTGGGGGTGGAGGTCGACCCGGGGCGCGAGCACCGGGTGTTCACCATCGGCCAGGGCGAGGCGGCCAAGTCGCTCGCGACCGTCGAGCAGCTGTGCCGCGACTTCGCCCAGTGGGGTCTGACACGGGCCGACGCCGTCGTGGCGGTCGGCGGCGGCCTGGTCACTGACGTCGGGGGCTTCGCCGCCGCCGTCTACCACCGGGGGATCCCGGTGATCCACGTCGCGACGACCCTCCTCGGCCAGATCGACGCGGCCATCGGGGGCAAGACCGGGGTCAACCTCCCCGAGGGCAAGAACCTGGTCGGCGCCTTCTGGCAACCCTCGGCGGTGCTCTGCGACACCGCGGTGCTGGCCACGCTGCCGCCTCGCGAGCACCGCAGCGGCCTCGGCGAGCTGGCCAAGTACCACTTCCTCGGAGGCGGTGACCTCGATTCGCTCCCGATCGACGAGCGCGTCGCGGCCTGTGTGCGCATCAAGGCCGATGTCGTCGGCTCCGATGAGCGCGAGGGCGGGCGTCGGGCCATCCTCAACTACGGCCACACCCTGGCCCACGCGCTCGAGACGAGCGGGCAGTACGACCTGCGTCACGGTGAGGCGGTGGCCATCGGCCTCGTGTTCGCCGCCGAGCTGGCCCGCACCCTTGGTCGCGTCGACGACGCCGCCGTGCGCGAGCACCGCCGGGTCATCGGTGCCTACGACCTGCCCACCTCGTTGCCCGCCGGCTCGTCGGCCCCGGAGCTGATGGACATCATGGGCCGCGACAAGAAGGCGCTCAACGGGCTCACGTTCGTGCTCGATGGTCCCGACGGCGTCGAGGTCGTCGAAGGCGTCGACCGCTCGGCGATCGATGCGGCGCTGGAGCTGGTCCGATGACGCAGCCGGTGGTGCTCGTCCTGTCGGGTCCGAACCTCAACCTCCTGGGGACCCGCGAGCCGGAGGTCTACGGATCGGACACCCTCGCCGACTACGTCGCCGCCGTCACCGAGTCGGCCGGTGTGCACGGCTTCACCATCGAGCACGTGCAGTCGAGCCGCGAAGCCGACATCGTCGAGTCGGTCCACGCCGGCATCGGGCGCGTCGCCGGCATCATCATCAACCCGGGGGCCTTCACCCACTACGCCTGGGCCATCCACGATGCGCTGGCCGCCTTCCCCGGGCCCGTGATCGAGCTCCACATCTCGAACCCGGTCCGACGCGAGGGGTGGCGGCACACGTCGGTCATCACGCCCGTGGCCACGGGCACGATCACCGGCTTCGGGATCGTCGGGTACCGCCTCGCGCTCGATGCCATGGCCGCGCTGGTCGGCGCGCCGTGACCACGACCGCGCCGGAGCTCCCTGCGCTGCCCGACCTGGACGCGCTCGACCCGATGGACGTCGCCGGCCGGTCGGGCCGGGTCCGGCCCCTGCTCGACCCCGCCGGGTGCGATGCGCTGCTGGTCACCACCCTCGTCAACATCCGCTACCTCACCGGGTTCACCGGCTCAGCCGCCCGCCTGCTGGTGCTGGCGAACGAGCTCGTCTTCGTCACCGACGGCCGCTACCGCGATCAGGCCGCCGACCAGCTCGCCGCCGCCGGGGTCGACGCCCGCATCGAGGTGTCGAACACGGCCCAGCGCGAGATCATCGCCGGTGCCGCGCTGGGGTCCTCCCGCGTCGGTCTCGAGGCCGAGACGGTGACGTGGGCGGATCAGCGCCGCTACGCGAGCGAGTGGTTCTCCGGCGCCGAGGTCGTGGCCACCGAAGGACTCGTCGATTCCCTGCGGCGGGTCAAGGACCCGGGCGAGGTCGCCCGCATCGAGGCGGCGGCGGTCATCGCGGACCACGCGCTCGCCGAGGTGCGCCACCGGCTGGCCGAGCGGCCCACCGAGGCGGAGGTCGCCCTCGAGCTCGACACCGCGATCCGACGGCTTGGTGCGGCCGGGAACTCGTTCGAGACCATCGTCGGATCCGGACCGAACGGGGCCAAGCCCCACGCTCGACCCGGCGAACGCCGCATCGTCGACGGCGATCTCGTCGTCGTCGACTTCGGCGCGCTGGTCGACGGGTACTGCTCCGACATGACCCGCACCATCCAGGTCGGATCTCCGTCGCCCACCCAGTCCCGCATGTACGAGACCGTGCTCGCGTCGCAGCAGGCTGGCGTGGATGCCGTGGCGGCCGGCGCCGACGTCGTCGATGTCGACCGGGCCTGCCGGGCGGTCATCGAGGACGCCGGGTGGGGCGATGCCTTCCTGCACGCCACGGGCCACGGTGTGGGGCTCGAGATCCACGAGTGGCCCCGGGTGGCCGCGACCGGCGATGCTACGCTCGCTCCCGGTCACGTGGTCACCGTCGAGCCCGGCGTCTACCTCCCCGAGCACGGCGGCGTGCGCATCGAGGACACGGTGGTCGTCACCTCCGCCGGTTGCCGAGCCCTCACCCACACCGCGAAGCTGGCTCCCGTGTGATCTCCGGGCGGAACGCTCCGCCCGACGCCACGGTGACCGCCCACGACCTCGAACCCCCTGAAGGACTGCTCCCGGATGCCCACCATCACCACCAACGACCTCAAGAACGGCATGGCCCTCGACCTCGACGAAGGGCTGTTCGAGGTCGTGGAGTTCCAGCACGTCAAGCCGGGAAAGGGCGGGGCCTTCGTGCGCACGACCCTCAAGAACATCCGGACCGGCGCCGTGGTCGACCGCACCTTCCGCGGCGGGGAGAAGGTCGAGCGGGCGATCATCGACAAGCGCGAGATGCAGTACCTCTACCGCGACGGTGACGACTACGTCTTCATGGACAACGCCAACTACGAGCAGCTCAACGTGGGCAAGGGCCAGCTGGGGCCGAGCGTGAACTACCTCATCGAGAGCGCCAACGCCGTCCTCGAGATGTACGACGACGAGATCGTCGGCGTCGACCTCCCGGCGGCCGTCGAGCTGTCGATCGCCGAGACCGAGCCCGGTGTCCAGGGCGACCGCGTGTCGGGTGCGCGCAAGCCGGCCACCCTCGAGACCGGCCTCGTCCTGCAGGTCCCGCTGTTCGTCAACCCGGGTGACCGCGTCAAGGTCGACACGCGGACCGGCGACTACATCACCCGGGTGTGAGCGGCGCACCGGGTTCACCCGACACCCCCGACACCCCCGACGGCGCCGACGGCGCCGACGCCGGATCCGGGGCACCGGGCGCAATCGACGACCTGGAGCTCCCGGGCTCGGCGCCGCTGCCCGACGAGCTGCCGCCGATGCCCCCTGACGATCCCGCCGACGCCGAGCGCGAGCCGCTGCTCGTGTACCGGGGTGGGGGCGTGGGGAGCCGGCGCGAGGCCCGAGAGCGGGCACTGGCCCTGCTCTACGAGGCCGACGCCAAGGCGACCGCTCCGGCCGACGTGCTCGCCGCCCTCCCGCTGCCCGCCGAGCCGTTCGCGGCCGACCTCGTCACCGGCGTGGGGGAGCATCAGCGCGAGATCGACGAGCTGCTCGGCTCCTACGCCCGCGGCTGGTCCCTCGAGCGCATGCCCGCGGTCGATCGCGCCGTGCTGCGCCTCGCGACCTTCGAGCTCGTGCACCGCCCCGACGTGCCCACCGGAGCCGTGATCTCCGAGGCCGTCGAGCTGGCCCAGCAGTACTCCACCGACGAGTCGGGTCGCTTCGTGAACGGGATGCTGGGCGCCATCGCCGCCGACGTGCGTACCTGACCGACCCTGCTCTTTGCGCGGAGCGGCCCGTCCGCCGGGGCGGACGGGCCGGTTCGGTCTCGGGTCGCGTGACCGGAACGGTCAGATGCAGCCGAGGGTGATGGTCTGGATCACACCCTCCTGCTCCGGGGTGATCGTGCCGCCCTGGTCGACCAGCGTGCCCAGACCGATCTGAAGGTCGACCCCATCTGCGATGCACTCGGACTGCGCCTGGGTGAGGCCCTCATCGAGCAGGGCATCGATGAAGACCTGTCGGTAGCCCGAGGGGTCACCGCCCGGAACGATGGGCGGCAGGGTCGCGAGGACCGACGACGTGGTGGTGAGACGCGATGACGGCGGCGACCTCCTCGTCGTGGTCGACCGTTCCCGCTCGGTGGTGGTGGTGGTGTCTTCGTCCTCGGCCGTGGTCGTCGACTCGGCGGTGGTGCTGGTGGTCGGTGCCGTGGTGGTGGTCGAGGCGGTTTCGGTGGAGCTGCTGCGGGTGAGCGCGAACGCCAAACCACCGCCGAGCAGCACGACCACGAGCACGACGATGGCGATGATCAGGCCGGTCTTGCCACCGCTCTTGGGGGGCGGCCCGCCGGGCACCGTGGCGCCGGGGTAGGCCTGGGGCGGGTACCCGCCCGGAGGGCCTCCGGGCGCGGCGCCGGGCATCGGGCCCGGGGCCACGGTGGGCGGACCCGCCGGGTAGCCCCAGCTGCCGGGCTGACCGGGCTGCGGCGCGGCGGGATCGGCCGGCGGTTGTGCCGCGGTCGGCATCTGGGTGGTGGGCGTGGCGCCGGGATCCGAGGCCGGCGGACCGGTCGGGGTCTGGGGGGCCGTGGCGGCCGCGCCGGCCGCCGCCTCCGGTGGGTACCACTTCCCGTCGGAGGCCAGCCACCATCCGGGGCCTTGAGATTGATCGCTCACGCGAGCCTCCCGAACTCGTGTCATGGTCACCGCAGAGTCGGTGACCTCCCGAGAGCATAGGGGGTGCGCACGCGGCCGTGTGCCGTTCGATTGCGCCGGCGCGCTGCGGATGCGCAGGTCAGCGGCATCGACACGACCGGGCCTGCATCGTGGTTCAGCCCCTGCCGAGGATGTCGTGGCGGCATCGATGGTGGGTCGGCGACCGGCGTCGTGCTGGTGGGCACCGCGCTAGGGTCGGGCCGTCCCCCCTGATGGGCTGACCGACCCGCGCCAGGAGGGCCCGATCCGGGTCCGGGTCCTGGTCCTTGTACCCGCACCCCCGACGGAGCCCGCCTTGGACGAGCTACGAGCCGCCTTCGAGTCCCGCACGTTCGACTTCGTCGACTTCGGAGCAGGCGTCGGCGAGTCCCTCGTCCACTACGAACGGGTGTCGGGCGCGACCGGCGCCGGCATCGAGCTGCGACCGGCGAAGGTGCGCCAGGCGCAGGAGCACGATCTCGCCGTGTACGAGGGGAGCATCTTCGACCTCCCGGACTCCGTGCGGTCCACCTTCGTGACCGCGGACAACGTCCTCGAGCACCTCCCCAACCTCGACCAGGTCGAACTGGCGCTGGTCAAGGCGAAGGAGATCGCCTCGGACTTCCTGCTGGTGCGACACCCCTCCTTCGACGACGAGGCCCAGCTCGCCTTCCTCGGCGTGCGCCCGTTCTGGTGCAACTGGAGGGGACACAGCTGCCACATCCACCTGAGCGACTTCGCGGCCATGGCCGGCCGGATCGGGGTGAGCTCCTGGAGCGTGCAACCGGTCGGTCGCATCCGCTCGACCGCCGATCCCGCCCTGATCCCGCTCACCGCGCCGATCGATCAGCAGTTCTACGACCCCGCCATCCACGACGAGAAGCGGTACTTCCAGCTGCTCCACCCCGTCTACAGCGCCTACGACATCCTCTTCCACTTCTCCGCCGAGCCCCGGGTCCGTCTGCTCTACCACGAACCACCGGAGGCGTCGATCCTGAAGCCCCGACTGCGGCTGGGGCCGGTGACCGGACCGGTCGTCGCCGACCCCAGGGCGCCGTCGAAGGTGGTCAGCGCGATGACCGCCGTCGCCCGGTCCGTGCCCGGCGGCGACGCGGCGCTGGCGCGCACCCGCCCGCTGCGGCGGCGGGCCCGACGGGCGCTCGGCGTCGGTACGGCCCGGCCGACCACCGCCTGATCGGCGGGGCCCCGACGTCGATCCCGGTCGTCGGGGTGCCTGCGACCCCCGGACGGCGGTCGGCGTCGCAGGACGGTTGCGCTAAGGTGCCGTCCTGACCGTGAAGTGGGTCCAGTGAGGCCCACACGGACAGAGAGGACCACGGATGTGGCTGAGCGCGAACGCAGACTGACGCCCCCGTTCGGGGGCGTTTTTGTTGCCCGCACCCGGGTGATGACCGCCGAGGACATGCAACGGGCCATCTGGCGGATCGCCCACGAGATCGTCGAGCACAACCACGGGCTCGAGGGCGTGGTGCTGATCGGTCTGCAGACCGGGGGCGTGCCGCTGGCCCGCAAGCTGGGGGACGCGCTCCAGGCCATCGAGGGCACCGAGGTCCCGGTGGGCACCCTCGACGTCGCGTTCTACCGCGACGACATCGGGCTGCGCCCCGTGCTGCCCGAGGCGGTCACCGACATCGCCTTCGATCTGGGCAGCCAGGTCGTGGTGCTGGTCGACGACGTGCTCTTCACCGGTCGCACCATCCGAGCCGCGCTCGATGCCATCACCGACTTCGGTCGCCCCCGTGCGGTCCAGCTCGCGGTCATGATCGATCGCGGTCACCGCGAGCTGCCGATCCGGCCCGACTACGTCGGCAAGAACCTGCCGACGCGCCGGGACGAGGCGGTCGACGTGCAGGACGACGGGGTCGACCTGGGCGAGATGGTCAAGTGAGGCACCTGCTGGCGATCGACGAGTTGGGTGCCGCGGGCATCGAGGACGTCCTCGGCCTCACCGACTCGTTCGTCGAGGTCTCCGAGCGCTCGATCCCGAAGGTTCCGGCGCTGCGCGGCAAGACCGTGGTCTCGCTCTTCTACGAGGACAGCACGCGGACCCGACTGTCGTTCGAGACTGCGGCGAAGCGGCTCTCGGCCGACACCATGACGTTCAGCGTCTCCACCTCGTCCACCAAGAAGGGCGAGTCGCTGCGCGACACCGTCGAGACCATCGAAGCGATGGGGGTCGATGCCATCGTCATCCGCCACGGCTCTGCCGGGGCGCCGTGGAACGTCGCCCAGTGGGGGAGCTCGGCGGTCATCAACGCCGGCGACGGCTGGCACGAGCACCCCACCCAGGCGCTGCTCGACAGCTACACGATCCGCCAACGTCGCGGGTCGATCCAGGG
>Ga0105048_10020336_pt1 | contig 10131 bp, 8 predicted proteins | sample MAT05_FD_78382 | JGI IMG/M metagenome (GOLD analysis project Ga0105048, IMG submission 78382) | Freshwater microbial communities from Lake Fryxell liftoff mats and glacier meltwater in Antarctica - MAT-05 | ecosystem: Environmental > Aquatic > Freshwater > Ice > Liftoff microbial mat | place... | reverse complement strand
TGGAGAACAGACCGGCAACGATGCTCGAAAAGGAGAGCTAAATGAAAAGTTTCTTCGATCAACCGAAAGAAAACGTTGTCGAAACCAATGCATACGGCTCAAGGAGAGCCAAAGCACTTCGTTTTCGTCCAAAGTCCACGCCTTGCGGCGACCTTTTAGACGAAATCATCCAAACCTTCTTGCACTCGCTTTTTGCCGAAAATGGAGTCGCGGCAGCGAAACACAAAAAGGTATTCCCGGGCATGCAAAATCGATTCGCGCTTAGGTCGAAACGCATTGCAAACAAAGGGACTCCAGCCAAAAGAGCAATCGCTAACGGGAGTACTAGGACGAACGGAATCATATCAACGCAATCGATAAAGTTGGGCGAGCAATCAGTTCGCGACTCGAATTCGACGCTCGGCAGGCGGAAAAAAGCCTCAGAGCGGTTCATTGTGTCTGTTTTTGAGTTTCTCGGTGGTCCAAACCATGGATAGATGCATTGAGGGAGTACAATCCTCCGCCGACGCAACCAATCTCAATGGTAACACATCGGAGGCCGATCGAAAACGCTGCCCGGAAAAAAGATCCCAATCTCCACCCCAGGATTTCCTCGGTCTACGGTTGATAAAGCACCGAAGGATGTGGGAATCCAAGACTTTTGTCCACCAAATTGTAAAGCTGCCCACCGGAGAGATAACGCCTTAGGTTTTCGCAAATCAATCTTGTCGTGTCGTCTGTCCGCTGACCAGCTTGCGCGCCCACGTGAGGCGTGATGATTACGTTCGAAAATCCCCAAAGGGGGCTCGACTCTGGTAAAGGTTCGATATCTGTCACGTCCAATCCGGCGCCCGCTAAATGGCCGTTCTGCAATGCACTACACAAATCCTCTTCGTGGATACAGGGTCCGCGAGCTACATTGATCAGATACGCACCTTTGGGCATGGCCGCCATGATTTCTGCATCGACCACTCCGCGAGTCATGGAATTGAGTGGCAAAGTCAGGATGAGGATCTCCGACCAAGCGGCCAGATCACGTAGTTTCGTATGCGGCCAGAGCTCTTCCACTCCAACAGGTTTTTGCTCTGGGAAATAGTCGGTTGCTCGCATCGCGACGTTGAATGGCCGTAAAACCTCCACCAAGCGTCTACCGTTTCCGCCCATTCCCACGATCCCTACCCGTTTGCCGTGCAAGTCGTCGGTGGGCCGTCGGACGAATTCTTTCTTCTGCCATTGCCTGTAGAAAATCGGTATTCCGCGAAGGAGCCCCAACAGCAATGCGAGCGTCTGTTCCGCAACTTGATTTGCGAACAGCCCAGAAGCGCTGCACACCACCACATCCGATGCGATCACCGACGGTGCCAGGCAATGATCGAGACCAGCTGCGGAGGACTGAATGAATTTTAATCTGCCGTTGGCTACTACGTCGTCCCAGGGCACGGGTACCTTGGCGTGCCCCACGAAGATATCGGCGTCGAGGATCTTCTGCGGGATGGTCTCTTGGGTCGCTTCGATCAAGTTCGCGTTCGGAGCTGCGGTTTGCATCCATTCGCGATGACGCAGCTCGGTCGGAAAACAATAGACCAGATTCGTCACGTTTTATGCAAGATCCCGGTCTTCGAACAACAGCAAACCTATCAGTGTGGCTGCCACTCCATAGATTGTCGTGTAGACCAAAACGCTGGCTATCACGGACCACGGAATACTCACGTCCGCATCGATGGAAGCCTCCATCGAGAAGTGGCTCAAATTTGGAACCACAGCCGAGATCAATTGGGAAAAGAACTCGACGAGCGGCAAACCACCGGCGGCCGATTCCACGATCGTCGGAGTCAAGTGTCCCAATAAGTAGATAGAAAAGCAGATAGTGAAATTGGCCAACAGCGAAAACCGAGTCCCCAAGGCTACCGAAAACGCTCCCAAAACAACCGACTGGAAGAATGCTAACGCCAGTCCAGGGATAGTCTGCAACATTTCCTGATGGCACACTTGCCAGGTGGGTTGATCGAGGGACGATTCTCGAGCCTCATAAATGGGTTTGTAGGCCACCGCCAGAAGCTCGACGCTCCCTAGAACGAGGAACATAAGCATTACGATCCACACCACCCCCAAAATCTTGCCGATAATAAACGACCGCCTGTGGATTGGTTTGCTGAGCAAAGTCAACGCCGTTCGGCCTTCGATTTCTTCGTTCACCGATGTGCTGGCGGACCAGACGGCTTGAAATGTAGCTGCGATCAATATCAAGGTTACGCCGCAATCCTTGAGCAGTTTGATGTCTTCCCCCAGAGTATGAAATGGCAGGAACACAAAGAGGAGAATGGCGAGCGAAACGATGATCATCAGGATCATCGGTAAAGGCTGGGAGAGTTCACTCTTGGCGGCAGAAAGCGCGATGGCGGAAACTTTGGGAGAGACGGCTTGCATGACCATAAACAGCAAGCCAAAAATAACAACGAAGGTCGCAACCAAAACGAACGTCCAGGACTCCCGAACGGCCGGGGCGGTGACCACACGGATAGTAAGCTGGGCCGAGTCAATTTCTTGATTCTGAACGAAGACTTCAGCACCTCCGAACATTGGAAGCGGAGCCAAACTGGCTCCCATTTTCGTATTCCAAACAAGTGGCACGTTCGCTTCAACCGTTTGGGGAGCACCGCGCACTTCAGCGATGCTTGGGGCATCGGTCAACAACAATCGACGATTGGAATTGATTTCGATAGACGACAGTTTGGATGCGTTGTATACGAGGTCGAGGAGTTGAAAAGGGGCTTCTTTATCGTCCTTGCTCCCGTCGATGTTAAAGGTAGGGTAGGTCCGATCATTCCTTGCAAAAATCTCCGGAATAGCCTGTATCGCAAGCATGGGCTTGTCCACCAAAAACGAAGAAGCCAACCCAATGGCAGCCAACCCCGCCAAGGTGGAAAGCATGTAGCGACCGACCCCTTCGAACAGTAAGGCCCTTAGCTCACCCAAAAATCTCGGCGAGGAACAAAACAACACGGCCCAAACGATCACCCCCAGCATCATCGTGCTGGCGACAGAAATCATCGCCCATTCGTCGGTTGCAAAGATGCCGTCGGCGGTAAAGATCGCTTTGCCATCGGCGGAAAGGGCTAGGTATGCAGCCAGCGAAACGCCTAGTAACAGCGTAGTTATCGACGCTATGGTGTGGGCGGAACCATCCCGTCGTAACTTTTCCAGGCCGGGCACTTTGGAAAGCACGTAAAATAGAACCAGGAACGCAATCAGTAAAACCAAGCCAATCAGGATCCCAACCCCTAAAAACCAAACGGGCGTTAGCCATTTCGACATCCAAAAGTCAGCGGCAGCTAAAACAGGAACAGGGAAATCAAAGGTCATAGCTGATAGGCTCAGACGTGGAACTGTTGTGAAAAAACAACCTAACGGTTTGGCAACTACGCGTTAGACATTAGGTGGGTTCGTCTCATTTTCGAGACGAAGCCTTAAGATACGCCAAAAAGCTAAGAATAGAAGTGGCTCACCCGAAGAGACTGGTGAGGGCGGATCGGTTGCGGTATGATGTTTCACAGTCGGACTCGAAAACTTTCGGCATCGCGTTCGGCCCCATTCATTCTCGCAAGCGTGAGGTTAGATTCGTTGTTTCGTCAAGGAAATCCAGGTTTTTTGGCACTTGAAGATGGAACCATTGTCGAGGGATACTCGATCGGAGCCGAGGGCGAAATGGACGGCGAGGTCGTTTTCAATACCTCCCTGACTGGCTACCAAGAGATTTTGACCGATCCGAGCTACCGGGGTCAAATTGTCACGATGACCTACCCGATGATCGGCAACGTCGGGATCAACGCAGCGGACTTGGAATCGAGCCACCCTCGGATCGCTGGATTTATTGTTCGCGAAAACAGCCGCATCCACAGTAACTTCCGCGCCAGCGAGTCCCTTTCGGACTACCTCAAAAAGCACGGTGTGGTCGCGCTATCAGGCATAGATACGCGCGCTCTCGTTCGCCGTATTCGTGCCAAAGGTGCCCTCAAGGGGATCATCTCGACCACGGATACCAACCGTGACTCCCTCATCGAAAAAGCGAGATGCAGTCTCGGCTTGGTCGGACGGGATCTAGTGCGGGAGGTCATTCCGACCCAGGCCAGCCAATGGAAAGAGCCATTGCACCCCTTTGCCGTCAACGGCAGCGAGTCGCATTCTTCCCGAAAATCTCCCCACATCGTTTGCCTCGACTTTGGGATGAAATGGAATATTCCTCGCCACCTAACTCAACGTGGAAACAGAGTCACCATTTTGCCTGGGACCGCGTCGGCCGACCAAGTGCTCGCACAGGATCCCGACGGCGTGTTTCTAAGCAATGGCCCAGGCGATCCAGAGCCCCTGACCTACGCAATCGATACTATCAAGTGCTTGTTCGGCAAGAAACCTGTGTTCGGCATCTGTTTGGGACATCAGCTCCTTTCGCTAGCCAGCGGCGCGAAGACCTTCAAGCTAAAGTTTGGTCATCGCGGTGCGAATCAACCCGTTCTTAACTGCAAAACAGGTCAAGTGGAGATAACTTCACAGAACCATGGTTTTGCCGTCCAAGAAGAAAATCTTCCAGACTGCCTCGAGATCACCCATCGCAATCTTAACGACAACACCATCGCGGGTGTGCGGCATAGGAAATTCGATGCCTTCAGCGTTCAATATCACCCCGAAGCCTCGGCGGGACCGCACGATAGCAGCTATTTGTTCAACGAATTTCAGAAGGCAGTCGATCGTCAAGTGGAAACCAGCCAATCGGCACCCAGATAAGGAGTTTTACATAGCATGCTCGCCCGACGAGTGATTCCTTGTCTCGATGTCCATCAGGGACGCGTCGTGAAAGGGACTAATTTCGTAAATCTTCGCGACGCCGGCGATCCTGTCCAAATCGCTCAACGGTATGAAGCCGAGGGTGCTGACGAGTTGGTTTTTCTCGACATCACCGCCAGCCACGAAGATCGCGGCATCATGTTGGACGTAGTTCGACGAACGGCTGAGCAAGTCTTCATGCCGCTGACGGTAGGTGGCGGTATCCGCACTCTGGAGGATATTCGCGAACTGCTCCAAGCGGGTTGCGACAAAGTCTCCATCAACTCGACCGCTTGCAAGAACCCTGAATTCGTTCGCCAAGCCGCAACCCGATTCGGGTCGCAATGCATTGTGGTTAACATCGACCCACGCCGAGTCCAACGCGACGGCGCAGAATTTTGGGAGGTCTTCATCCATGGGGGAAGAACCCCGACCGGATTGGAAGCGGTCGCTTGGGCGGAACGCGTCGAAGCACTCGGAGCCGGCGAAATCGTAGTTACCAGCATGGATCGAGACGGAACCAAGGACGGATACGATTTGCCGATCACCTCCGCCGTTAGCCAACGGGTTCAAATACCTGTGGTCGCCAGCGGAGGGGCAGGCAAACCTGAGCACTTGGTGGACGCCATCCTCATCGGGCACGCCGACGCGGTTTTGGCAGCCAGCATTTTTCACTTTGGTGAATACTCCATCGCCCAAACCAAACGCATAATGTCGGAAAATGGAATTCCCGTAAGGTTGTGATTCCAATTCCCTGCGAATGAGTCAACATAGAGTAAGAACAGCCCTTTTTAACTACTATCTCGATCGAGATTGATTTATGGCAGCCACAGCAGCCCATTCCGCACCTAGCAAACCGATTGGCCCCGTCTCGACCTCAGACGAGTTGGCAGCCTCACTCCTGACGATCAAGCAGGAGCTGGAAGTTGACAAGTTGTTTAAGGCATGCGTCAAATTGGAAGGAAGCGACTTGCACCTCAAGGTCGGTACTGCACCGATTGTGCGGGTCAAAGGAGATCTGAAACCGCTCAATCGACCACCCATCGAAGTGGAAGAAATGGTTCGCCTCCTCATCCCTATGCTCGACGATCGAAATCGACGGATCTTCGAAGAGGAAGGGGGGGCTGACTTTTCGTACACGGTGAGTGTGGATGGAGAGAACTGGAGATTCCGTGTCAACATGCTGAAACAACTTGGCAGACCGGGCTTGGTCGCTCGGCGCATCAATAACTTCATCCCAAATTTCGAAGGCCTTTTCCTCCCGCCCATTCTCGAAGATCTTTGCAAGTACGATCAAGGGATGGTTCTGCTGGCGGGCGTTACGGGCTCTGGAAAGAGCACGACCATCGCCTCCATGCTCAATTGGATCAATCGAAACTATCGCAAACATATCCTGACCTTGGAGGATCCGATCGAGTTCGTGTATCACGAAGACAAATGCTTGATCAATCAACGCGAAGTCGGGACCGACGTAAAGGACTTTAGCATCGCCATGAAACACGCGGTGCGAGAAGACCCTGACATCATCCTCGTCGGTGAAATGCGAGACCAAGAGACGTTTATGACAGCCATCCACGCGGCCGAAACAGGCCACTTGGTGTTCGGGACGATCCACGCCTCGACCGCCCCATCAACGATCGGTCGTATTCTCGACTTGTTCCCAGAAGCCCTGCACACCGCCATCCGAAACGCTATGGCCTTTAACATGAAAGGAATCGTGGCGCAGAAGCTGTTGCCCTCGATCAAACAGGGAGTAAGCCGAGTGCCGACTTGCGAGATCATGTTGTTTTCGCCCATGATTCGAAAGCTCATTCTGGAAGGCAAAGACCAAAAGCTTTCCGACGCGATTAGAATCGGTGCGCAAGATGGGATGCAGGACTTTACGATGAGTCTGAAACAACTGATTGATGACGGCCTCATCGACCGACCAACGGCCTTCGAAGTTGCACCGAATCCAGAAGCGCTCAAGATGGCTCTCAAGGGTATCAACGTTAGCCAGCCGGGCATCATCTAGTTTCTATCGGATTGTTCGATATGTGCCCTATGTGCCCTATGTGCGATATGTTCGACGCTTTACTTCCACGCGAGCAAGCGAAAACAGTGTTTTGTTTCCCTAGCCATACCATCCACAGATTCCCATGATATTTGGAAAAAAGAAAACCAAACCAGCATCCGACAATCCCTACGAAACGGGTGAAGGTGTGGAGCTGCCTCGGCTAGAGCTCAAGACGATGGGAATCGCAAAGGATGAGGCGCAGGGCCTCATGATCGCGTCGCGTCAGCTGCCCGGGTACCCCATCGCACTAGTCCTGCTGGCCAATGCGATCTCTTCGCGAGCGGATCGTATCCTGATGGACTATTCCGCTCAAGGAGCAGTCGTTCGCTATCGGATTGACGGAGTTTGGGAAACCCTACCGCCTATGGACCGACCAACGGGGGATGCGGCGCTAGTGGTCTACAAAAAAATGTTTGGTCTCAATCCGGCCGAACGACGAGCCAAGCAAGAAGCTCGCTTTGCGACGAACTTTCAAGCGACCGACTGGGTTGCTTCCTTCACGAGCGCAGGTGTTCAGGCAGGAGAACGGGTTCTTTTTTCTATCGAAACGAAAAAGCCAATGCTCAAGACCTTGAACGATTTAGGGATGCGGGATGCCATGCAGGAATCCCTCCGCGGAATGCTCAATGGTGATAAGGGAATAGTTTTGATTAGCGGCCCGCCGGGCCAAGGGTTGCCAACGTCGTGGCGCATAGCGCTCGAGTCGGCCGACAAGTATGTCCGTGACTTCGTTTCGCTTGAGAATAAAGCCGACCCCGACCCAGATATCATCAATGTCTCTCAGAACTTCTTCGAGCCAGGAGTGGGCGATACCCCCGAACAACAATTCGAAAAAATGCTGCTCAAACAGCCCGATGTTTTGGTCATGCCATCCCTAATCAACTCCTACATTGCCGATCGCGTCATAGATCAGATCACCAAGCTGGACAAGCATGCGATCACTCGCATGGTCGCAACTGACGCCGTCGACGCGATCATCAAACTCCTGGGAACCTATCGCTCCGAAGCCAAAGAGTTGGTCAAGTTGCTTTCTGGCGTACTGAATCAGAGACTCGTACGGCGTCTTTGCGATCGTTGCAAACAACCCTTTCAACCTACTCCTCAATTGCTTCAAAAACTTGGGATCCCTCCGGGGCGAGTCCAAAAGCTCTTCCAGCCGACGATTCCGCCTCCACCCGAACAAAGGATCGATGCCAAAGGAAATCCGATCGAAATCGAGATATGCAAGAAATGCAACGGCCGCGGTTACTATGGACGCATGGCAATCTTTGAATTGCTCACCATTGACGGTACGATGAAACAGGCCATCTTAAAATTGGCTGCCAACCCGGACGCGATTCGTCAGTTCGCCAAACAGCGTGGCCATCTCGGTTTTCAGGAAGAAGGTGTTCTCGCGTGCGCTCTTGGAATGACATCGCTGAAAGAAATCCAAAAGATGGTTGCCGGAAAGTAGCCGTAAATCGCTTCACGCTAATAGTTACATCGCCGATCACCAGTGACCCACGAGAACGACGCCGTGAACAAAAACACAAATGTGATTTCGTGCGAATTGGCTGATGCATTCGCTCGCTCCCTGCTCGCATGGGCTTTGCAGCTTCGGAACGATTGGTCGGCAGGAGCTACGAAAGCGAGTCCGTCGGAGGAGCTGGAAGCTCTGTTCGGAAAAATGGAGTTGCATTTAGGACTGCCTGACCGCTCGGCGAGCGTCTTGCATCGATTGCAAACTTTGTTGGAACCTCTCGAGCTGGCGGATCTAGAGAGCACCAGCAAACGGAACGCGAGGAATGCGATTCATGGTTCGATTTCGAGTCTTTGCCAAACCATGCAGTTTCAAGAGGCCGTTGAAAACGCGAACCGCCGGTCCATTTATGAATTCGCCTACGGCCTGACACACGAGATCAACAACCCTCTTGCCAATATCGTCGCACGGGCTCAGCAGTTGATCGCCGGGGCAGCGTCCGAAAGCGACCAACGCTCGCTCGCCACGATCGTCGATCAAGCCATGCGAGCCCATGAAATGCTCGCCGAGATGATGCGAGTCGTTCAGCCAAGACCCCATCGGTGTCGCTGCGAAGACATCGTGTCCATCGTCCGGGCCGCTGCGGAAGCTCAGCGCAGTGAATGGCCTCACGCCAAAATCCATTTCGAATTTAAGTTGTCCGCGACGCCACTCTATTGTTCCGCGGATTGCGCTTCGTTGACCGAGGCGATTCGATCAATCCTTCAGAACGCAATGCAAGCGTGTGGACCCAACGATTGCATCGAAATCGCGTGTGCCGAAATCCAAAACAGCGATGCCGCTTTTCGTTTCCTAGAGCCTCCGTCATCATCGAATCGTGCATCCCGCGAAAACGTTCTGGAACCGACGGTGTGGAAGCCATCGTCGCAAATTCGGTTGGCCATTCGAGATACCGGTCCCGGAATGTCGCTCGCCGCGAACGCTCGCGCCTTCGATTTGTACTTCAGCGGTCGGGAGCATGGGCGGGGGCTCGGAATCTCTCTTGCAAATGTTCGTAGAACCGTAGATGCTCACGGAGGATCGATTTGGATCGATTCCTGCCCCAAGGAGGGCTGTACTTTTGAGATCCGGCTACCCAAATTGCCCGATCTTCCAAAAGCGCGAAGGAACACTCGGGTCTAAGAGGCTTCTTTGGGTACGCACACAGGCTTGCTAGCGAAACGATTCCGGAGATTGGTTGTGTGCGCGATGCTGATACTGCATCTCGGATGCGTGCAAAGCAGCTATCGCTATGGCATTTCCAACTCGGACCTCTTGCCCAAATTGCCTCGCACTCCCAATCTCATCACCATGGGTGGGCAACACCCCCGCATCGATTCGATCGAACGAACCGTCCAATACCCTCGCAAGGTCTTTCGCAAATGGTTTCCTTCGAAGGATCCAGCAGAAGCGATCGAGCCGAGCGTCCGGCGTCTCCAAGCAGTTCAGACGGCCACAGACTATTTAGACCTGAACGGGCTTCAAGGTGTTTACGTGGACGTCTATGAGTACAATCCGCGCGAGCAGTGGAATCGATTGCGGAACAATTCGAGAATTTCGCCATTTTGGAAATACACGGGTGGAACGCTGTACCACCTAGGCTATTGCTTGCTGCCAGGCAGGGCTTTCGGCACGGATAGATTCAATGGCTTCACCAATACACTTTCCGTGAATTCGACTTCCTCGTCCAACGCAGTTTTTCATGCGGGCTATGTCAAGAAGCTATACGACCAACGCTATCCCGGGACCTACATGGCAGCGGGATGGCTCCCTATCG
>Ga0105048_10020334_pt1 | contig 10131 bp, 5 predicted proteins | sample MAT05_FD_78382 | JGI IMG/M metagenome (GOLD analysis project Ga0105048, IMG submission 78382) | Freshwater microbial communities from Lake Fryxell liftoff mats and glacier meltwater in Antarctica - MAT-05 | ecosystem: Environmental > Aquatic > Freshwater > Ice > Liftoff microbial mat | place... | reverse complement strand
TTTTGCCAAAAAATATCCGACGGATCCGCGCCGCTGGGAGGCCCGGCTCACCGCGGATCGGCTCACCCAGCGGGTGGCGAATGCGAAGCCGCAATCCGAAGTGGAGAAGCTCTACCGCGAGGCTGCCGAGGCGGCGGATGCGCCCACGGAGATCAAGGCGCGCGCCCGGCTCGGGCTGATCCAGATGCATCGCGAGGCGCTGAAGGATGAACCACCGAAGGAAAAAGTGCAGGCCGTGGAGGCCGAGATCATCGCCTTTGCACATGACTTCCCGAAACACGACGCGCTCGGCCAGCTCGTGCCCTCGCGGGCGCTGCTCTGGGAGCGGCGGGACCGCGCCCGGACGATCACGCTGCTCACGGAGTTGACGATGCACGAAAACCCGGAGGTGGCCCGTGAAGCGGCCGCGCTGCTGCGCTTCAAAAACATCCTGCGCCAGCCGTTCCCGCTGAAGTTTACCGCACTCGACGAGACCGAATTCGATCTCGAATCGCTGCGCGGCAAGGTGGTGCTGGTGTTTTTTTGGTCCACCGCATCCACCGCGGCGGTGGCGGAGATCCCGGCGATCGTGGCCGTGCAGGAAAAGTGCAGGGAGAGCGGCTTCGAAGTGGTGGCGATCTCGGCGGATACGAACCAGGAGCGGCTCGTCGCTTTTCTAAAGGAAAAGAACCTCGCGTGGCCGACCTACTTCGATGGCAAGGGGTCGCGCAATGCCATCGCCAGCAGCTACGCGCTGCGGACCCTCCCGGCGATGTGGCTGGTGAACAAAAAGGGCTTCGTGACCTCCACCGATGCCCGCGGCGAGCTCGAGGATCTGGTAAAAAAGCTCCTCAGCGAAGAGTAAACCGGCGAGTGTCTCCCGCATTGAAAGACCAATCCCGCCGACTAAACTCGCGCGCCATGGCCCGCGCGCAGGAGAATCAGAACCAGACTTTCCAGGAAGTCGTCAGCCTGCTGCTGTTGGGCGCGGGCACGCTCTATTTCCTCGCGCTCATTTCCTACAGCCCGGCGGATGTGCCGAGCTGGTTTCCGCTCAGCACGCAGGCCGGTGCGCATGGGCCGGTCTTGAATTTCATCGGTCGCATCGGCGCGATCGTCGCCTGCTGCAGCTATGCCTTCCTCGGCGCGGCGTCCTATCTCGTGGCGGCGCTGCTGCTCGGCTATGGCGGGGCCAAGTTGCTCAATCCTGAGACCCGCGCCGGGCTTCGCGGGCTGTGGTCGGTGGCGTTTGTCTTGAGCGGCGCGGCGCTGGTGCATCTGTTGCCTTGGGCCGTGCTGAACCTCGACCGGCTGAATATCGCGGGTCAGGGCGGGTGGGTTGGGAAGTGGGTCGGCGAATTCGTCTTCAAGAATGCCGTGGGCATCGTCGGCGCGGTGCTGGCGCTCTTCGTTCTCTACGCGATCAGTCTGATCTACCTCACCGGGATCAGTCCCATCAGCGTGGCGCATCAGCTCATCGCCATCCCGCCGCGGTTGCGGGCGCGCTACTTTGTGTGGCGCATGGCGCGGGCGAGTGAAACGGAAAAGTTGCAACTGCAGGCCGAGCGGGTGGAGCAGCAGGCGCGCAAGCTGGAGAAATCGCTGAGCAAAAAGCGGCCCGGCGCTCCGACCCGATCGCCGGCCGAACCGGGAGAGTTGATCATTCCCGCGCCGATCAACGCCCAGCCCTCGCTGCCCGCCCTCGCCGAGGAAGAGCCGCCGCGGCCCGCGCCGCAGATCATCGACAGCTCGCTGCCGCCGCCGCCGAAAAAGAAAGACGCGAACAAGGACAAGTTTCCGCCGCTCAGTTCCTTTTCCTGCGAAAACTACGAACTTCCGTCGCTCAATCTGCTCGATCCTTTTGATGAAGCCGGCCGCGAAACCGCCGACCCGGCCGAACTGCTCGCGATCCAGGATCAGATCATCGACACGCTCGCGGAGTTCGACATCTCGGTCTCGCGCGGCGATATCACGCGCGGCCCCACCATCACCCGCTACGAAGTGTATCCCGCGAAAGGCGTGCGGGTGGACAAGATCTCCAACCTCGAGCGCGACCTCGCCCGGGCCACTCGTGCCGAGCGGATCAATATCCTCGCGCCGATCCCCGGCAAAGACACCGTGGGCATCGAGATCGCGAACTCGAAGAAGCAAAAGGTGACGCTGCGCGAACTCCTGGAGAGCGAGGATTTTCAGAATGCGAAGGCGAAGATCCCCATCGCGCTCGGCAAGGATGTGTATGGCCGCACGATCATCGGCGATCTCGCCGGCATGCCGCACGGGCTGGTGGCCGGCACCACCGGCTCGGGCAAGAGCGTGTGCATCAACGCGATCATCGCCAGCATCCTCTACCGGTTTTCGCCGGAGGATCTGCGCTTCATCATGATCGATCCGAAGGTGGTCGAAATGCAGATCTACAACACCCTGCCACATCTCGTGGTGCCCGTGGTGACCGATCCGAAAAAGGTGCTGCTCGCGCTCAAGTGGGCGATCGACGAGATGGAAAAACGCTACGCCATCTTCGCCAAGACGGGCGTGCGCAATATCGGGAGCTTCAACGCGCGGCCGAAGCCAAAAACGCAGGCCGAACTCGACGCCGAAGCCGAGGCCAAGGCCGCGGCGGAGACGCCCGAGCTGCCGCTGGAAAATGCGGCCCGAGTCGAGCCGGTCGAGCCCGTCGATCCCACGACCCTGACCAGCGAGGAGCGGATCGAAAAGATGACCACGCCGCGCAACATCCGCGACCACGACCTGATCATCCCGGATCGCATGCCCTACATCGTGATCATCGTGGACGAGCTCGCCGACCTCATGCAGACCGCGCCGGCCGATGTGGAAAGCGCCATCGCCCGCATCACGCAAAAGGCCCGCGCCGCCGGCATCCATATGATCATCGCCACGCAGACCCCGCGCGCGGATGTCATCACCGGCGTGATCAAGGCCAACGTCCCGTGCCGCATCGCCTTCCAGGTCGCCTCCGCGCTGGATTCGCGCGTCATTCTCGATGAAAACGGCGCCGAACGACTGCTCGGCCAGGGCGACATGATGTATCGCCCGCCCGGCACCTCGCGGATGATCCGCGCGCAGGGCGTGCTGGTCACCGACGAGGAGATCCACCGCGTGGTCGAGCACGCCTCCGCGCAGAGCGAGCCCGCTTTTGAAACCTCGATCCACGATCGCCTCCAGGGCGGCGGCGAGGGAGACGAGGAGGCCGTGAGCGACGAGGACGAAGAACTCGTCGAGAAATGCATCGAGGTCATGCGCCAGGAAAAAAAGGCTTCCACCTCGCTCTTTCAGCGCCGGCTCCGCCTCGGCTACACCCGCGCCGCGCGCATCCTGGATATTCTGGAAGACCGCGGCTACGTCGGCCCCGGCGAAGGCGCCAAGCCCCGCGAAATCCTCGTGGACCTCGACGCGATCGCGTGACCACGCCCCGCGGGTCATTTGCACCCGGCACAAACTCGGTCCTGCCCTTTCGCCCAAAACGTGCTATCGCATCCCCCGCAGTGAAGATTCAACCAACATCATGGAAGAGAGCGTAGGCAAACGCCTGAGCAAAGAGCGCCTGAAGCGCGGGCTCAGTCTGGACGAGGCCGCGCACGCCACCCGCTTGCGACCGGACAAAATCCTCGCGCTCGAAAACGACGACTATTCGCCGTTTGCGAGCAACGTTTATGCGAAGGGTTTCCTCCAGATCTACGGTCGGTTTCTGGGTGTCGACGTTGCGGCGTTTGCCAGCACCCTGGAGGGAAACTCAGGCATCAGTATCGAGGATTACCAGTATCTAAACAACAACGCGCCGGGGCGGCGTGAGGAGCGGAGCAGCTCCGTGGTGCGGGTGGAGCGCAGTGGACTGGGCCTCGGCTCGTTGTTCATGTTTTTGCTCATGGTCGCCCTGCTCGGTGCGGGGTTTTACTTTTATGTGAACTGGCAGCGGATCGCCGGAGAGCCGGTTGCTCATTTCAACATCGCCACGCCGGTGCCAGTAGGGCCAGCAGGCGCCGCGATCTCCCCGGTCAATCCGCCTGCCCCCGGCGCCGCCCCGGTTTCGCCCACCGCGCCTCCGGCGGTCGCCCTACCCGCCTTGCGGGCTGCCATCCCCGGCGCTCCACCGTCCGTGGCCGACCGCGATTTCGTCAATCCCGCCACCGCGGCCGCGCCGGCTGCCTCGAATGAGGTGCTCGTCCAGCCGCTGCGCAAAACCCGCATCACCGTCCGCCGCGACGACCCAAAATCGCCACCGATTTTCGAGGACTTCCTCTACCCCGACGCTCCCCCGCTGAAGCTCAAGGGCGCGCGCTTTTTCATCGAGGCCGCCGATCCCAGCGCGATCCAGATCCGCAAGAACGGAGCCCCGATGGCCTACCAGTCGCCGAATGGCGAGGTGCAGTAGGCCAGGCGGGTCAGGCGCGCGCTGGTTATTTTCCCCGCGGCGGCACGAGGCCTTCCTGCACGGCCTTGGCGATGGCGCTACCGCGGCTGTGGACCTGGAGCTTTTCATAGACGTCGCGGATGTATTCGTCGGCGGTGTAGTAGCCGATTCCCAGCGCGGCAGCCGCTTCCTTGATCGTCTTGCCGTGGACGAGGAGCTGAAGAATCTCCTGCTCGCGCGGCGTGAGGCCGTAGTCGCGGGCGGGCGGGTTCGCTTTTGAAAACATCTCCAATACGCGGCGCGCGATCGTGGGATTGATCGGTGATCCTCCGGCCGCGGCGGTGCGAATGGCGCTGGCGATCTCTTCGATGCGGGAAGCTTTGAGCAGGTAACCGGCGGCCCCGGCGCAGATGGCGCGGAAGATTTTGTCGTCGTCCTAGAAGACGGTGAGAATAACGAGCGCGGTGCCCGGAGCGTGCTGGCGAAAGTGCGCAAGGCCCTCGATGCCGCTCATCCCGGGGAGTTCGACATCAAGCAGCAGGACCTGCGGCGCCGGATGCTGCGACAGCGCGGCGAGCGCGTCTTCGCAGCTGCCATCGCCATTCTGGGCCCCGCGCCCCCCGAATACTCGGGGGTATCGCGGGCGCGCGATCCACCGCACAGTGACGTAAGCATGAGCCGTTTCGTTTCCCCCCACCCCGTCGCATTTTCGCTCCTGATGCTGGCCCGCATCGCCTCTGGCGTGGAGGCGGCGGACTTTGAGAAAATGGTGAAGCCCTTCTTTGCCGAGCACTGCGTGAGCTGCCACGGCGAGAAGAAGCAGAAGGGCGATCTGCGGCTGGATACGCTGCCTTTGGACTTCGTGGGTATGAAGGTTTCCGGGCAGTGGACGGATATTCTCGACCGCATCAATTCCGGCGAAATGCCACCGGAGAACGAGCCGCGTCCGAAGCCCGCCGCCGCCGCGCTCGCGGTGGACTGGATCGCCACGCGGCTCGCCGAATCCGACGCCGCCCGCCTGATCAGCGCCGAGCGCGTCTCCTTTCATAAACTCACCCGCGACGAGTACGTAAACACCATCCGCGACCTGCTCGGCGTGACCTACGATGCGCGCGATACGACCGGGATGTCGGAGGATCCGGACTGGCTCGGCTTCGAGCGCATCGGCTCGGTGCTCTCGCTCGCTCCCTCGCACATCGAGAAGTATTTTGCGGCAGCCAACGCCGCGCTGAATGAAGCGCTGGCGCTGGGGCCGGAGCCGAAGCGCGAGCTGATCCACTGGGGCCCCTTCCAGATGCGCGGCTCTACAGGCTGGGGCATCCGCGAAAAGGAATTCGCCGAGCGGGGTCTCACCGGCAAGGTGCGCGTCGATGTGGTGCCAAACAACAACGTCACCAGCACGCCCGGCGAAGGTCAAAAGCTGCAAATCGCCACGACCGGCGACTACCTCGTGCGGCTCAAGCTAAGCGGCATCTACCCCGCGGGTGGCCGGCCGCCGCGCGTTCAGGTCTTGGCCGCGAGCCTCGATCGCCTCCTCTTCGAGCGCGATGTGGATGCGCCGGAGGATCAGCCGGTGACGCTGGAGTTTCGCGCTCACCTGCCGGCGGGCACCCACACCATTCGCATCATGAATGCGGTGCCGGGGCCCGAGCCGACGGCGCGTTCCTCGCGGGCCGGCAGCGCGATTTTCACCAGCCTCCGGGCCCGCCGCCCGTGGCAGCTCAAGCTCACCGACGAAGCCTATCAACCCACCTGGCCGATCCTGCTCGTGGATCACGTGGAGTGGGAGGGTCCGGTCGCGGAATCGTGGCCCACGCCCGCGCACCGGCGCATCTTCGGCGAGGGCGGCAGGGACGCCGTCCACGTGCGGGACATCGTCACCCGCTTTGCGGAGCGCGCATTTCGTCGGCCGGCGCAGCCTGGGGAAGTCGAGCGGTTGGCCGGCTTCGTCGATGCGGAGCTGAAGGGCGGGAAGACCTTTGAGAACGCGGTGAGATCCGGGCTGCTTGCCATCCTATGCTCGAAGGATTTTCTCTACCTCGTGGAAGGCTCGCCAGAGCATGCGGCGCCGAAGCTGAACGACTGGGAACTCGCCTCGCGCCTCTCCTACTTCCTGTGGAGCACGCTGCCCGATGAACAACTCCTCGCGCTCGCCCGTGCGGGGACGCTGCACGAGCCGGCGACGCTGCGCGCGGAGGTCCGCCGCCTGTTGAGCGATCCGCGAGCGGCGGCATTCGCCGAAGCGTTTCCGCGTCAGTGGCTGCAGTTGCGCCGCGTCGGGATGTTCGCGCCGGACAAGACACTCTACCCGGATTACGACGACACCCTGCAGAGCAGCATGATCGCGGAAACCACCAGCACCTTCCGCGAAGTGCTCACCCGCAATGCGAGTCTGCGCGAGTTCCTCGACGCCGACTGGACGATGCTGAACCAACGGCTCGCCGAGCACTACGGCATCCCGGGCGTGAAAGGTGAAGCCATGCAGCGCGTGGCGCTCCGGCCCGAAGATCATCGCGGCGGGCTGCTCACCCAGGCCGCGCTGCTCAGTCTCACCTCCGACGGTACGCGGCATCGGCCCGTGCATCGCGGCAAGTGGCTGGCCGAATCGATCCTCGGCCGGCCGGTGCCGCCGCCGCCCGCGAGCGTGCCCGCGATCAAGACCGCGGCACCCGCGCAAGCCAAGACGAGCCTGCGCGAAAAGCTCGCCGCGCATCTCGAGGACGCCACCTGCGCAGCGTGCCATCGCAAGATCGACCCGCTCGGGCTGGCCTTTGAAAACTACGACGCCATCGGCCGCTGGCGCACGGAAGAAACCGTGCGCGACGGCGCGGGTGCAAACCCCAAAGTGGAGGCGGGCGGAGAGCTGCCCGACGGGCGGAGGTTTGCCGACGCGAAAGCCTTCAAGCGCCTCCTGCTCGACGACACCGACAAGTTTGGCGCCGCCTTCACCGAGAAGCTCGCCACCTTCGCGATGCGCCGCGTAATGAGCTTTTCCGATCGCGCCGAGCTCCAGCGCATCGCCAGCCAGGGTAAGGCGGATGACTACCGACTCGTCGCGCTGCTCGAAACCTTCGTCACCAGCGACCTCTTCCAGAAACGCTAATTCCCCGACCTCATGAGCAACCTCCAATCCCAACGCTGGCTCCTCAGCCGCCGCCACTTTCTGCGCGGCCTCGGCGCTACCGTCGCGCTGCCCTTTCTCGATGCCATGCGCCCGCTGCGCGCGGCCGCGGCCGCGGTGGAAAAGCCGCGTCGCAGCGTCTTCATCTACATCCCGAATGGCGTGAACGGCATGACCTGGCAGGTGCCAAAGGCGGGGCGCGATTTCGAGTTTTCCGAGGCGCTCGCGCCGCTGGCGAAACATCGGCAGAACCTGACGGTCTTCAGCGGCCTGTATCATCCGAACGGCATCGGCTCGGCCCACGTCTGCGCCGATCTGTGGCTCACCGGCGCGAAGCTCGACACGAACCAGCGCAGCGTGCGCAACAGCGTCTCGTGCGATCAGCTCATGGCCGAGGTGACCGCCGCGCACACGCGCTTTCCCTCGCTCGAGCTGTCGGTCGCGGCCGGCGTGGGCCAGCCGAATGCCTCGAACACGCTGGCCTTTTCCCGCGATGGCGTGCCGCTGCCAGCGGAAGAGAATGCGCGCACGGTTTTCAATCGGATGTTCGGCGCCGATCCCGGCGGCTCCCGCGCGGAGGGCGAGCGGCTGAAGACGCAGCGCAGCGTGCTCGATCTCGTGCTCGGCGATGCGAAGGCCCTGCGCCGCTCGCTGGGCAGCGACGACCGCACGAAGCTCGACGAATACCTGCACGCCGTGCGCGACGTAGAGCAGCGCACGGAGCGGCTGGAGAGCTGGCTCGACGTGCCGGTCCCCGTGCTGACCAAGGCGGAAACCGAACACTTTCAACGCAATGTCTCGAAGGCCCAGGCGGGCGAGTACTACCGCACGATGTATGACCTCATGGTGCTGGCGCTGCGCACGGACATGACGCGCGTGATCACCTACATGAGCGGTAGCGAGGGCAACGGGCTGGCCATCCCGGAGATCGGTGTGACCCAGACGCGGCATCAGCTTTCCCACCACAATGGCGACCCGGAAGTGCTCACGCGCCTGACGAAGAGCGAGGTCTTCCTCATGCAGCAGCTCGCCTACTTCCTCGATCAGCTCCAGTCCGTGCGGGATGGCGACGAGCCGCTGCTCGACCGCACGATGGTGCTCACCGGCAGCGGCATGAGCTACGGGCACAGCCACGCGAATGCGAACCTGCCGATCGTCTTCGCCGGCGGCAAAGGTCTCGGCTTCAAACACGGACAGCACCTCGACTACAACCGCATGACCGCGGCCGGATACCAGCTCGACTACGACGAGTGGCGCTCGATCAGCGGCCGGCCCAAGGACAGCGACGCGCACCTGAGTAATCTCATGCTCACCATGCTCCAGAAGATGGAGGTGAATGCGGAGCGCTTCGTGGACAGCATCGGCCCGGTCGCGGAAATCCTCTGACCCGCTCGTTCATTCGCATGTCTCGCCGAGCCTTCATTCGCCGTTTCTGCACCGCCGCCTTTGCGCTCTGCGTGCTGGTCCCTGCCGGGTTTGCCGCGGAGCCAAAGATCGATCCGCGCTACCCGTTTCGCACCGATTTCGCCAACCCGCACTTGCCGTGGTATCAGCTCCAGCCGGGCGAGTTTCCGCCGCATCATTCCGATCGCCGGATCGGCGGTGAACTGGTCGCGGTGGACTTTATCCATCGCTCGGGCGTCTTCCGCCGCCATGGCACCGGCGAACTGATGGACTTCAGGCTGCCGCCCTTCGGCGTCGTGCATTACCTCAATGCCCCCGCCGATCTCCGCGACGTGCCGCTCGGCACGGCGTTCCTTTTCTTCCTGCACGAGGATGAAACCGGCGCGCTCACCCAGGCGGCCACGCTGCAGGACGACTACACGATGACCGCGAATCATCACGCCAGCTACCGGCTCGATGCGGTGAAGTTGAGCGAGGGAAAACTCGTCGTCACCCGGCAGAAGCTGCCCGCCAGGGCGCCGGACGGCCCGAGCCGCGAGTGGCTGGTCACCGCCGAGACTCGCGTGTGGCAAGGCGGGGAACAGGTGAAGCTGGACGCTCTCGCGGAGGGCGACGAACTGCTCGCTAATTTCACCGGCAGCACCGCGACGCATCCCCGCCGCTGCACCGACCTCTGGATCGGCTCCGAGACGCATCTACGGACGACCGACCGCCAGCGAGCAAAGCACGCAGCTTTCGCGAAGACGCGCGGTCTGCCCGCGTGGATCCACAGCGTCGAGGCGAAGCAGATCACCGTCGATCTCCTCGCCAGCGAGGAACCGGCAGACCGGCAGCAGTTAGGCGCGCTGATCGCCGCCGAATTCACCGTGGGCAAGGCGGTGCAACTCGCCGTGGCCAATGATGAACTCCGCACCTACTGGCCGCCCGTGGATGGGAAACGCGCGCGCCTGGTGAAGGTGGAGAAGACTCCGACCGGGGCCTACGGCACGGGCGGATGGCGGTTCACGCTGGAGCCCGCGCTCATGCTCGAGGGCTTTCGCAAGGGGCGCGTCGTGCGTCTCTTCGCCGAAAAGTGGCCCGTCGAGGAGATGCCGCTCGGCGAAGGTTTGCAGGCGGAACTCAGCTCTGCGGAGACCAATGAAATCGCGGCGAAGGAATACCCCGCCGAATTTGCCTATCGCACGGACTTCGGCAATGCGCGCCGGCCTTGGTATCGGCTCAAGGCCGGCGAAATCCCGCCGCGCTATTCCGAACACCG
>Ga0105048_10020331_pt1 | contig 10133 bp, 8 predicted proteins | sample MAT05_FD_78382 | JGI IMG/M metagenome (GOLD analysis project Ga0105048, IMG submission 78382) | Freshwater microbial communities from Lake Fryxell liftoff mats and glacier meltwater in Antarctica - MAT-05 | ecosystem: Environmental > Aquatic > Freshwater > Ice > Liftoff microbial mat | place... | reverse complement strand
TCCTCCGCCAGCGCCAACGCCGCCACCAGTTCCTGCTCCTCCGCCAGCCCCGCTGGCGACGCAGATGTATGCACCCAGAAGGCAGGCTCCGCCCCGGCAATCAGCATCAGAAGCACAAGGCTTCACCCGATCGGTACAGCCGGTCGATGCAATCATGCCAATCAACACCAACGCCTGACTTCTACTGCTTCGCGCGTTCGAACCCATCACCCCCCCTGAAAAACAAAGGTTTCCTACGGACAAGAGAAGACATCAAGCGCCGAACTCGCATTGGCAGTTTGTCGCGGGTCGTGACGGAACAACGGCCAAGGAGCAGTGGCGTCCAACCCCCGGGAGTCGACAATGATCGCGGTAAAGCGCGAGACCGCTGCAGGTGCTGGCGCGACGTAGAGAACTCCCGGGCGACCGGGCAGGGGAACGCCGAAGGGGCGACGCGAACAGTCGAGGACAGAGAAGAATGACGAAATCTCGGGCGGTGCTGCCCACTGGACTTGGAGATCCGACTGGCGCCGCACCTGAAGCCCCGACAGCGCCGAGTGGTAGAGCAGGCCTCCTTGCCCGAGGGTCGCAGGGGCCTCAGAAACGTCTTGCGCGGTGCATTGCCAGCCTGGCAATCCACTGATCGTGCCCCGGCACAGGCGCCAATCGGTGCTGTTGAGCGTCTGAGCCACGAAGACCGTGTCGCCGGCGCCAATGACCGGGGCCGACAGCGAGAAGGCGCTCCCAGGAGGTAACACGGAGGTCCACTGGACACCGCCATCGGCCAGGCTGAACGCTTTGAGTTCATTCGTCACCTGCAGCAGCGCATTCGAGGTCACTGCCAGCCATTCACTTGCAGAGGCGGGCGAGGCAATCGAGGGTACGCCAACCGTAAAGCCAGCATCAGCGAGCACGTACGCGGTCAGCTTGCCCTGGGTGCCATCGTTGTCGCGCACCCACAACTTCCCCTGGGCGATCACGGGGTGGGTCATCGACACCACCCGCCCGGTGCTGGCGTGCACTGGATTCGGCGCGTCGACACGGTAGGCGAACACGGTGTCTGGATTCTTCAGGATGACGAAAGCAGTCTCGCGCGAGACCGGATCCCCGCTGGTGGCGCTCAACCCCAAGGCTGGCAGCGTCGCGTTGCTGCTGGTGGGGCCCGCGTTCGACCAGCCCGTCGGGACGCCCGGAGAGTCTGAAGTGTAGGCTCTGAGCCGGGTCTGCTCGGAAAGCCAGAGCAGCGGAGGGGCTCCCCCGATCGAGCGCCCCAGCGCGGGCGGATTGGCCGCGAACCCGTCGATCAGGGCCCAACGGTCGAGGCCTTCAGGGGTGAACGACAACTTCGAGCCCGACGGAGGGTGGCCGAGGAAGATGTTGCCGAACTCGTCCAGAGAAGGGACGACGGGGGCAGCGCCGGGCGGAAGTGGCCTCGACCATTTGAAGCGGGTGACCAGCGCCTGCCCGCCATCCACCGTCGCCCCCGCGTTGCCGAGGTCGTCGGCGGCGGTCGCGCTGACGCCTGCACGGGCGCGAAACGCATTCATCTCTGGCGCTGCAAAATCGACCGTGACTTCCCAGCAGAACGGGCCCGCATCGCATGGCGCGCCGCCATCGAATGACGCCGCTCCGCCATCGGCGACGGCAAGCCGGACCACCACGCTCGAAGCCAATACGTCGAGGTCGTTCGAGATCAAGCGGACCTTTGCGGTCTCGTCGCGGCGCCAGGAACCTGGAGCAGCCAGGTCGACCTCGGTGACGATGGCGTTGTCGGTGCGAGGCGGCGCCGGCGGCAAGACCAACCTGTAGTTGGGCGCGGTGCGATCGACGACGGTGGTGGCAGCAGACGACAGCCCGTAAGTGTCCAGTGACGCTTCAAGTCGCCAGTGGCCCTCGGCCGCGACGTCGATCCCGTAGGCGTAGAATCCCGCGTCGACCAGTGGCAAACCGACGAGCACACTTCCCCCACCAGGGGCAACGATGCGTAAGTTGATCCCAGGCGGGTCGAACCGGCTTCGATTTGGCGCGAGGGCCAGGACGGCGGAAACATTGACCGTTCCGCCCCGCGTTCGAGCGGGCGCGGCCAGGGTCAACCCAGAGTACCGAGGCAGACACTGGCCTTTGTCGCACTGCAGGGCGACGTCGCAGAAAACCTCAAGGCACAAGTCGGCCCCACCACCTCCCGCGCCGCCTCCGGCCATTCCACCGACGCCGCTGGGTTGCTCGACACAAATTCCGTCGCCCGGATGGCAATAGCCCCCGGGGCAGTCTGCGTCCGACGAGCAGGGCTTGAGCCTCCCGAAGCAGGAAGACAGCAACGCCAGCAGCCAGACGAAGACCGACAGAGTCCTGAAACCCAATTTAGAGGCCATGCGCTTCCGCCCAATCGTTCAGAGCCAGGCTGGCGGCCACGCACTGCGCCCCCGTAGAGGCCCGGTTGATCTGTTCTCTCACCCGCCCCAGTGTTCCCAAAGTCTTGTCGATCTGCGGCGCCTCGACGTGCTCGCCCAACAGCCGCTCGCGGACCCGGGCTTGAATCTCATCTGCGCGGGTTGCTTCTTCGTTGCGCCACTGACCGAGGTCGGCACAGCGGGGAAACTGCTCGATTCCCGGGGGCGCCGCGACCGCCGGGCTCGCTGGCGGCTTCGGGGTCCGCAGTGGCTGGACGGCGGGCGGTTTTCGCACCAGCGCAGCCAGCTCTGCATCGGGGCCGAGCACGACGGGAGACGACGGCTGCGGTTCGACTGGGCTCTTCACTTCCACTGGCGCCACTTCAAGCGGCACAGGCAGAGTGACGAGATCACGTGCAGGCGGCGCTTCGGGCCACAGCGCCCAGCCCAGCCCCCCCAGCAGAAAGAGCATCGCCAGCACTGCCACCCAGCTCGGAGCCCGTCGCGGCCCGACGGTCTTGGCGATCAGCTCAGCGGTGGTGTTCGTTGCGGTCACCGACGCGAGCGGTGCGGAGTTCGCGGCGTCGTCGGGACCCAGAGGCATCGGCTTGATCGAAGTCGCATCCCGCTCGAGCGCCTTCAACAGCCGTTGCACGGACTGACGGGCCAGGTCTGCAGTCGCCGGCCGATTGTCCGGCTCTTTCTCGAGCAGGGCGTGGACGAACTCGCAAACCCCTTCGGGCAGTGAAGGTGCAGAAAACGAAAGCGGCGGCGGGCGGGCATGAACGTGAAGGCGCAGCAGCTCGACGACGCTGGTCGACATGAATGGAAGCTGGCCAGAGAGCATCTCGTAGAGCATGACCCCCAGGGCGTACAGGTCGGCCCGCCCGTCGCCCCGAATGCCCTGGGCCTGCTCGGGGGCGATGTACTCGGGAGTGCCGGCCAGCAGCGACGAGGTCGACCGGCGCGACGTCGCCTCCCCGGTGAGCGATATCGGCGCCTCGCTGGCGAGGCCGAAGTCCACAATCTTCAACACGACCTGCCCGCCGTGCTCGCTGCTCTTCATGATGTTGGCGGGCTTCAGATCCCGATGAACGATGCCCTTCTTGTGGGCCTCGCCGAGCCCATTCAAGATCTGATCGGCAAACTGCAGCGCCTGCGCGGGCGGCAATGGCAGCCGGCCGCGCTGCCGTTGCTCGTTCAGATAGTGCTCGAGGGTGTTGCCCTCGATGAACTCCATCACCAGATACTGCAAGCCGTCGGGGGTGGCGCCGAAGTCCGAGACCTTGACGAGGTTTCGATTGTTGAGGGCAGCCAGCGCGCGGGCTTCGGTCAGGAAGCGCTTGGTCCACTCCGCGCTCTCGGCGACCTCGGGCCGCAGAAACTTCACCGCCGCCTTCATTCCGATCGCCTGGTGTTCGGCGAGGTAGACGGTTCCCATCCCACCTTCCGAAAGCCGCTTCTGGACCACGAAGGCCCCGATGCTGCGGCCGGTGAGGGAATCGATCGGGGGCAAAGTGGGCTCGGTCACGGGACCTGCGCTTCTACCAGCCGGGTCCCACCTGGTCGACTTCACCAGTCGCGCAAACCTCACCGAGCCTGGCGAAACACACTTCGGCAGCCCTCCGTATGCTCTGCGACCCCATGCGCTCCGCCAGTCCACCCTTCCCGATGCCTGGTTGAGCAAAGGTGCTCTTCGAAGACGACCGCGGTTACTCCGCGTTTGCTTTCGGCGCCCGCACCATTCGGGCGGACACAGCGCTGTATCCCTCGAGTGCGGCGTCAGGCCTACACTGCGCGACCGCTGCGATGGCCGACCTGACGGATGAACAATTGATGGAGCAGTTCTGCTCAGGGGACAAGGCCGCCTTCGCGACTTTGTTCGATCGCCTGGCCGGACGGGTGCAATCCTTCTTGCTCCCGATGGTGCGGGACCCAGCGCTGGCGGAAGACCTCACCCAGGCCACTTTTTTATCGGTGGTGCGCTCGCGTGACCGTTACACGTTCGGGTGTTCGGTCATGCCCTGGGTGCTCACCATCGCCGCCAACGCTGCCCGAGATGCGCTGCGCCGCAGGAAGCTCGATCAGAACAACGCCGAAGTCGAGGAAGGGGTGGTGCACTCCGACCCCACTGACCACGGGCTTCGCCGCCAGCTACAATCGGCGCTGCAGGAGCTGCCGGTGAGCCAGCGCGAGGTGGTGGTGCTTCACAAGGTCCAGGGCCTTTCTTTCGTGCAGGTCGCCGAGGCGGTCGGAATCACCGAGACCGCGGCCCGCATCCGCGCGCACCGGGGTTACGTAAAGCTCAGGTCGCTGCTCGCCCACCTGGAAGAGTCGAAATGAAGCTCGACGCGCTGCTGGTTGGGCAGAACACGTCGGCCTCGAAGCCGAGCGAAGCGATGCGCGCGGCGGTGCTGGCGGAGCTCGACGTCGCCAAGGTGTGCAGCTGGCGGGCCGACGTGGTGCGCGTCGTCGCGTCGTCGTGGTTGCTGGTGCTGGGCGTGGCCGGCGTGCTGCTCGCGGGTGGCGCAATCAGCGTCTCGCACCTCGCCGGCCGGGCCCCCAACATCCTCGGGCTGATGGGGTTGGCGGCGGCCTTCTCTTTCGTGGCGATCGCTCCGCGGCAGCGAGGCCGGGTGTCGCTGGCGCTCGGAGTCGGAGCCGTGGCGATGATCGGCCTCGTGTTCGCGCGGCAGACGGGGCAGGTCAGCGCGCTGCCCCAGTGGGTGTGCTCGCTGAGTCACCTGGCAGTCGCGGCCGGCCCCCTCGCGTTCGGAATGTCGCTGCTGCGCCACTCGGCAGTCTCTGCTCCGCGCGCGGCGCTGCTGGGCCTCGCGGTCGGCACCACGGGAGCGATCCTCGGGGAGCTCGCCTGCGACCAGGGCTGGTCACACGTCGCCATTTTTCATGTCGGGGCGTGGGTGGTGATCGCAGTGGTCGCGGCGGTCGTGTCACGCCGCATCGTGCCGCGCTCTTTCGCGCCCTGAGATGGCGGTGCCGACTTCGCCGACGATGACGCCGGTGATGATCAGGCCGCCGCCGACGAGCTCACGCTGGCCCAGCACCTCGTGCGTCATCGCGGTCGACCACGCGACGGCGAAGACGGGCTCCAGGGCGTAGACGAGCGCAGCGCGAACGGCGGTGGTGCGGGCCTGCGCCCAGGTCTGCAGGCCGATGCAGACGGTGGTGGCGAGGAAGCCGGTGGCCACGACAGCGCCCCACAACGCAGGGGCCGACTCGAGCCGGCGTTCGCCGAAGGGCACCAGGGCCCAGAAGACGAGCGCGCTGATGGCGAGCTGGGCGGCGACGAGCCCGAAGGCGGGGTGCTTCGGCGCGTACCTTTCGGTGAGCGAGATGTGAAAGGCGAAGGCGACGGCGCCGCCGAGGGTCAGCAAGTCGCCGAGCAGGGTTCCGGCTGCGGCTCCCGCGCCCGTCAGCAGGTAGAGGCCGGCGACGGCGATGGACGCGCCGAGCACGGCAGCGATGGCGAGGCGGCGGCGGAAGAGCAGGCCTGAGATGAAGGGCACGAGGATGACGCAGAGGCCGGTGAGAAACGCCGAGCGCGAGGGCGAGGTGTAGGCGAGGCCGAAGGTCTGCAGCAGGTAGCCGGTGAGCAGGAAGCCGCCGAGCACCCCGGCCGATCGCCAAAGCGCAGGGTCGAGCAGCGTGCGGCGGGCGATGACGATGGCGGTGAGGGCGCCGACGGTGAAGCGGAGGGCGAGAAAGGTCAGCGGGTCGGCGTGGCCGAGGGCGCCTTTGACGACGACGAAGGTGACGCCCCAGATGACGGTGATGAGTACGAGCACCGCATCAGCCGCGGGCTTCACGGAATGAAGAAGAAGGCCACTCCGAGAATCGCGTACACGCCGAGCAGCATCACGCCTTCGAGCCAGTTGGATTCGCCGTCGAGGCCGATGAGGGTGGCAGCGCCGACGCCGATGCCCATGCCGGCCACTTCCATGTGTGAGAACTCGAGCGTCAGTGGGTGGCCGAGGGGAATCGAGATGAGCACCAGCACCGGAGCGACGAAGAGCGCGATCTGCTTGCTCGACTCGAAGGCGATGTTGAAGGCGAGATCCATCTTGTTCTTCATCGCCATGATGATCGCGGTGCTGTGCTCAGCGGCGTTGCCGACGATGGCGATGATGATGACGCCGACGAAAGTCTTGGTGAACCCGAAGGTCGCGATCGCTGGCTCGAGGGCATGGACGAGGAACTCGGCGACGATGACGACGCCGACGGTGGCGAGCCCGAGGACGATCGCGGCCTTTTTGGTCGACCAGTGGGGCATCTCTTCTTCGTCGTTCTCGGCCTCGCCCGCGTAGATGTGCGCGTGGGTCTTGAGGGCGAAGAGCAGCGAGAGGCCGTAGATGATGAGGAGGATGATCGAGATGCCGATGGACATCGGCAGCAGCATGGGGACGCCGGCCTCACCGCGCGAGAGGTGGAAGAGGTCGGGGATGCTCATCGCGGTGACGGCGAGGAACATCATCGAGGCGCCCGAGAGTGCGGCGGTGGTGTTGAAGGTCTGTTTCTCGCGCTTGAGGCCGCCGGCGACGATCGCCATACCGAGGACGAGCAGGATGTTGCCGAGAATGGCGCCGGTGATGGAGGCCTTGACGACCTCGGTCTGGCCTTTGCGAAGGGCTGCGATGGCGATGATCATCTCGGCGGCGTTGCCGAAGCTGGCGTTCATCAGGCCGCCGAGCCCCGAGCCGACCTTGTGGGCGATGACCTCGGTGGCCTCGCCCATCAACCGCGCCAGCGGGATGATCGCGACGGCGCAGAGCACGAAGGTGTTCGTGCCCGGGAAGAAGAAGTGCGACGCGACCGCCGCGGGGAAGAACACCGCGAGGAGGATCAGGAAGATGCGGTCGGCGTTGAGCCAGACCTTCTGGCCTTCGGCGGCGGGCGCTGCTGCGGGCGTACTCACGGCGCGCTCTCTAGCAGGGTCCTGAGCTGATCTGCCTTGTGGAAGATTCGCCTCGTCGCCTTCGCAGTTTCTGCGAGCATCGGGGTCATGAGAACGATCCCAGGGGGGAGGTTGCTCGGAGCATTGGCACTGCTGCAGGCGGCATTGGCGTCGGGTGCGCCGACCGTTGCGGTGGTGTCGACCGACGGGTGCGATCGGCCCAGCTTGATTGGCAACACCGAGAACTATCAGCGGCTGCTCGAGCCGCGCGCCGGAGACCTGCTGCAGTCGCGGCCCGCCTCGATCGCGAGGTTGGGCGGAGCGGTTCGCCACGCGATGAGCCTTGCCGAGGTCGACCGGTTGTTGGCTGGCGCGAGCGCGGACGTCGCGCAGAACCAATCGGCCCGTGGGCTGAAGACGCTGACGGGAGTCGCCGAGGATGTTCAAAAGATGCCGCCGTCACCGGGCCGGTATGCCGCGCTGGTCAACGTGCTCTCTCTTGTCGGGCACGCACAGCTCAAGCAGCCGAGAACCGAAGCGAGCCCCGAGGACAGCGCCGATGCGACCTTCGAACGCCTGCTGCGCGTGGATCCGAACTGGGCGCCCAACCTCGATCTCTACCCTCCCGCCACTCGCAACTTCGTGGCGCAGCTTCGAACCCGGCTCGCGAAAACGAACCAGCGCATTGCGCTGAAAGTGACGACGCGGCCCGCGGGCATTCCGCTGTACGTCGACGCGAAGCCGATTGGAGTGTCGCCGCAGACGATCTTGCTTCCTCGCGGTGCATACACGGTCGAGGCAGATTGGGGCGAAGGCGTGCGTGGGCTCGCGCGCGAAGTCACCATCGAGGCGCCGGCGAGCGTGGAGCTTGATAGGTCTTTCGAAGGTTCGATCTTTCCGGATCTGCTCTGCCTTCGAACAGACGGCTCGCGCGAGGGGCGAATCACGATGGTCAGCCGGCTCGCGGGTCTTCTCGGCGTTCAGGTCGTGCATGCGATTCACGAAGAGGAGCCGTCGACGAACGAGCGCTACCTCGCCGCGGTGACGGTCAGCTCGTACGGAGAAGAAAGACTCGAGGGGCGCGTGAAGTTGCACTCCGGAGGCCTCACACCCTTCGAGTGGGAAAACTTCGTGCGCTTCATGACGTCTGGCGAGAAGCCGGTTCCTCCGATCGAGGCGGTGCGCGGAGAGAAGGCTTCTGCGGTGGTGGTCGCGCCTGAGGCGGTTCCGGTGGTGGTAGCGGCACCGGTCGCCGATCCAGTAGCGCCGAAGCGACGCAGTGCCCTGCTTTGGGTTCCGGTCGCTGGTGGCGCGGTGGCAGCGGCCGCGGGCTGCGCGATGCTCTTCGTTTCCTGGAGTCGGCATCAGACGTTGACCACGAAGGGGTCGACGCGGTTCTCGGTCACTGAGGCGGACCAGCTGGTGCAAGAAGAGAGCACCTTTCAGACCGCGGGCTGGGTCGCGGCAGGAATCGGTGCTGTTGCGATTGTCGTCGGCGCGGTTCTCTACTTCGCCCTGCCTGCTGACCACGTTCAGGTCTCTTTTGCCGCTGCACCTTCGGGCGCAGCCGCGTTCATCCGAGGAGAATTTCCATGAGGCGCTTCGTATTCGTGGTCGTCGCAGCTGGCGCGTTCGGCTGCTGGGATGCGCAGTCGGACCGTCAGACCTGCGAACGCATTGGTCAGTGTGATCCCGCCGACGCTGGAATGGGCGGGGGCAAAGGCGGCGGCGTCGGTGGTGGAGTCGGTGGTGGAGTCGGTGGTGGCGCAGGTGGAGTCGGTGGTGGCGCAACTGGAGTCGGTGGTGGCGCAGGTGGAGGCGGTGGAGTCGGTGGTGGCGCAGGTGGAGTCGGTGGTGGCGCAGGTGGAGTCGGTGGTGGCGCGGCTGGGGTCGGTGGTGGTTCGGGAGGAAACGGTGGAGGAGGTGGCAGCGGAGGGGGTGCTGGGGCCGTCGACGCTGGCTGCACTCCGACTTCCTGCTCGTCAGGTTGTTGCACTGGAAGCCAGTGCACCAGCCCATCCGTTTCACAGTGCGGCGCTGCGGGTCTGGTTTGCATAGCGTGCAATCCGAGGTGGGCGAACCAGTGCACGTCTGGCCAGTGCAGCTGCGGTGGCGGTGGAGCGTGCGACGCCGGCTACGTCTGCGACGCCGGCTCCTGCCAGCCCTTCTGCCTTCAGTTCTGCTGCGAGATCGACGGCAACCCGGAATGTGTGTCGAACCCAGGGGCGTGTTCGGCCGCCGGAGGAACTCCCGCGACCGGCTGCTAGCCGCCGAGCGCGAGTCCAACAGCCGCGCTCACAAAACCTGGCTGGGTCGGACTCACGTCTACACCGCGAGCCATCAAACCGCGTGCGTCCGCTTCTCGAATGACGCGATCAATCATCACGGCTTCGATTCCGAGACCCTGAGCGCGGCGCTGAAGGAACGCGTGGCGCACGATGCGGTCGGTGCCGACGGCGACGCAGCCGACCAACAGGCCGCGGCGGCGCGCACCGACGACGACGCCATCGCGAAGCAGCGACTCGAGCTGGGTCGCGCTCAGCGTTTCGTAGCGGGAAAGCGCGATCGCGAAGTCCCTCAAAGCTTCGGGCCCGAGCACGTCGACCTCGATCTTCCCGAGCAAGGTGCGGAGGCCCGACGTGTGCGGTGAGGCGACCACGGCGCCGGCGGTTCCGTAGGCGGCCCTCGAGATCTCCGACCGGGTTGCGAGCCGCCACAGGCGCTGAAGCACGAGAAGTGGCACTCGCGGCAGCGGCATCACCAGCGCACCCCGACGAACGGCGATCGCCCGGCCGAGCACCTCGAGGCCTTCTGCATCGGGCTTCCCGTCGAAAGACTCCGTGCGCACCGGC
>Ga0105048_10020327_pt1 | contig 10135 bp, 9 predicted proteins | sample MAT05_FD_78382 | JGI IMG/M metagenome (GOLD analysis project Ga0105048, IMG submission 78382) | Freshwater microbial communities from Lake Fryxell liftoff mats and glacier meltwater in Antarctica - MAT-05 | ecosystem: Environmental > Aquatic > Freshwater > Ice > Liftoff microbial mat | place... | reverse complement strand
GGGGCGCGGCCACCGCGGCGCTGATGTCGAAGGTCCCGCCGGGCCCGACCGTCGCAGGCGAGACCGACACCCGGTAGGTGCGCGACGTCGCGGACTCGTTGTTCACCGTCACGACGCCCGGCCTCCCCGGCGCCGCGGTCGTAAGGGCGACGCAGGCGGTCGCCCCGCAGCGGTCGGCGATGCGGACGACGGGCGCCCAGGGCGCGGGCGTCGCGCCGGGGGTGACCGTCACCGTCCCCGCGCTGCCGGCCGGCACCGTGAGCGCATAGAAGAGCTGGCCCGCCGCGACGGGCTGACACGCGAAGGCCGCGTCGTAGCCGCCGTCCACGGCCTGCGCCCGCAGCGTCACCCCGGGCGTGAGCGCCGTCGCCGTCGTGCACGCGCCGTTGTCCGCGGCGGGCGTGGCGCGCGCCGTGAGCTGGTAGCGCCCGGTCGCGCCGTTGTACCCGTCGACGACGACCGCGTACGAGCCGACGTCGAGGAGCGCGCGGAGCCGCGACGAGGTCCCCGCCGAATCGCCGTCGTCGTTGCAGGCGAGCTCCCCCGCCGCGCGATCGCAGTCGCGCCGGACGGCGAGGATCGTGTCGAAGTCGGTCGTGCCCCCCTCGGTGGAGAGCGACACGACCGAGCGGACGGTGACATCAAGGCGGTGGTAGTCCTCCGGCCCCGTGGCGTTCGCCTGGCACGAGGTGTCGGCGTTGCGCGTCGTCCCCGAGGTGATCGCCGTCCGCGTCACCGTCGTCGCCGCGGGGAGCGTGATCGTCGAGACGTACGGCCCCGGGCACGTCGGCGCGCTCGCGTCGAAGGGGGGCGCCTCGTCGGACACGTCCCCCACCTCGGCGACGTCCCCGACGTCCGCGACGTCCCTCGCTTCGGCGGCGTCGCTGCCGTCGGCGACATCGAGCGGCGCGCCGTCGTCCTCCGCGATGTCCGGGGGTGGAGGGCGGTCGAGGCTGGTCTTTCCGTCCGCGACATCCGGGAGGTCGAGGGCGTCCGCGTCCGCCGCCGCGTCGGCGTCCTCCGGGGCGGCGTCGTCCTCCGGGGCGGCGTCGAACACCGGCGACGGCGGGTCGGCGCAGCCGCTCGCGAGCGCGAGGAGCGACAAAACAAGCGAAATCAGGCGACGCGGCATCGGGGGCGCTCCGTACAGGGAGCGGCGATCACAGCGCGAAGCGCCGCCGGGGGCAACACCGCGCTGCGCGATGGGTGGTCTACGGGTCGCTGCGCACGCCGCCGAACATCGGCGGGTCGATGATGAAGAGCTCGACGCGCCGGTTGCGGGCGCGGGCCTCGTCAGTGGCGGCGGAGTCGATGGGGCGCGACTCGCCGTAGAAGCCGTAGGTGACGCGGTCGGCGGCGACGCCGCGCGCGACGAGCATCGCGCCGACCCGGCGGACGCGGCGCTGCGCGAGCTGGAGGTTGGCGTCGGCCTCGCCCACGTCGTCGGTGTGACCGTCGAGGCGGATGCGCCGGATCCACGAGTACTGCGGGTTGCCGAGGAGCTGGGCGATCTGCTCGATGACGCCCGTCGAGTCCCCGAGCACGGCGTCGTCGCCGACCCCGAAGGTGATCGCGAAGCCGTTGCGGATACGGATCTGGTTGCCCACGACCTCGATCGCCGCGGTGGACTCGGGGCAGCCGTCGTCGTCGGCCAGGCCGTTGCGCGTCTCGGCCTCGTCTGGGCAGCGGTCGCGCGAGTCGAGGACGCCGTCGCCGTCGCGGTCGCGCATCGCGTCGGCGAAGGCCGCTCGCTCGCCCTGCCCCTGCTGCCGGGCGGAGGCGAGGCGGGCCACCTGCTCCGCGCAGGCGCCGGGGTTCTGCTGGAGGAGGCCCATGGCCTCGTCGGCGTGCCGATCGGCCGCGGCCGCGGTGGGGGCCTGCGTGAGGCGGCCGATGCGCGCGAGGGTGTCGAAGGTGAAATACGCCCGCATGAGGTGCGTGCGGCGCGAGAGCCAGTTCTGCGCGCGCGTGTCGAGCGTCGGGAGGTAGTCGGCCGACGCGCCCTGGAGCTGCGAGAGGTAGCGCTGGGCGGGGCCGGCGCGGCGGTTCCAGATGGCGAGCTGGGTGAGGTAGAAGCGGGCGTTGGGCGCGTGCTCGCTCTGGGCGTGCTGGTCGACGACGGCGGTGAGCTAGCGCTCGGCGTTGGCCGCGGCGCCGGTCCACGCGTTGGCGACGCCGATCCACACGCGGCCCCGCGGCGGGTCGGCCTCGGCGAGCTGGTAGAAGGTCTGCGTGCCGCCGTCGAAGTCGCACGAGAAGAGCTGCGCCAGCCCGCGGAACTCCAGCGCCCGCGCGGTGTGGGCCCCGGCCGCGGGGACCTCCCCCGCCGCCTGGATGGCCCGCGCGTAGTCCCCGAGTTCGAAGGCGATCTGCGCGAGGCCCGCGCGCGCCTCGGCGCCCGTCGGATCGGCCGGCGGGAGCGCCTCGACGAGCCCTTCGAGGTTCTGCCGGGCGGTCTCCCACTCCTGCCGCGCGAGGGCCTCGCGGGCCCGCACGAGCTGTTCTTGATAGAAGGCCGAGTTGGCCTGCGTGACGGCCGTCGGGTCGACCGGGCGCTGCTGCGTGGTGCACGAGCCGAGCGAGCGCGCGGAGAGCGCCGCGACCGAGAGCGCCGCCGCCTGCGCGAGGAGCCTCCGGGTCACGGCGTCCCCGCCTGCTGTACGTTCTGGGTCTGGTTGGAGACCGCCCCCTGCTGGCGGAGGGCCTCCTGGTCGCGGGCCTGGCGCTGGGCGTCCTGGAGCTGCGAGCCCCAGTCGTCCTCGCCTGGACGGAGCGCGATGGCGCGGGTGAAGTCCGCGACGGCGAGCGTGTGGCGGCCGACGTACATCCGCACGAGGCCGCGGTTGAAGAAGGCCTCGCCGACCCGCTCGACCTCGTTGGGGGGGACGGGCACGGCGGGCGACTGGTACTGCCCGATCACCTCGGTGAAGAGGGGCTCGGCCCGCTCGAGGCCGCCGCTCCGCACGAGTTCGAAGCCCTGCTGGCAGCGCGCGTCGCTGTTGCAGTCCTCGAACTCCACCGTCACGTCCTCCTGCCACGGGAGGATCACGTGGGCGAAGTGCTCGACGTTGATGTTGCGCGCGCGGTGGACGAGCTGGTCGCCGTCGATGAAGCCGGGCGTGCGGTTCTCGTAGTTGCTCGCGATTCCCGTCGTCGTGACGCTCTGGGTCATCTCGTACACCTGGTCGAAGAGGACCTGGTTCGACTGCCCGTTGGTCAGCGTGAACTGGATCCGCGAGATGCCCGTCCCCACGCGCGCGAGGTCGGTGCAGGGGTACGTGTCCGTCCGGTACTGGGTGACGCCGTTCTGCGTGCCGTTGGGCACCTGGCGCGAGCACGTCCGGTTGTTGCGGTTCATCTGCTCGGCGTAGTCGTGCGAGAGGACCGCCCCCGTGATCACCACCCCGCCGCCCTGCGGCAGGAGCCGGATGGAGCGGTTGAGGCTCTGGGCGATGCGCCCCTGGAGCTCCGACACGATCTCCGCCGCGGCGGGCACGTAGGCCGGGTTGTTGGTGGTGACGGCGGCGACCGTCATCGTGTTGCCGACCTCCGCGGCGTTGAGCATCGCCGGGCGCGTGACGCGGAAGGTGGCGGTGCGGCTGGCGCAGCCGAAGGACGTGGCGAGCGCGAAGGCGGCGAAGGGCAGGAGGGGGGTCTTCAAGGGAGCTCTCACTTTCGGGGGACGGCGCGTGCGGGGCACACCCGCGCCCCACGCGAAAATGGCCGTGGTGACCGGTATACGCCGCCGTGGCGCAGCGTCTTCACACCGGACGCCGCCCCCCGTCAAGGAGTGCTTCGCTTCTCCTTGACGGCCCTCAAGGCCCCCGCGCCGCCCGCCGTTCACACCCTCGGAAGGAGTTGAAAGGCTGAATGACGAAGCTTCGTGGGATTCTCTCGATGGTGGCACTCCTGGCGCTCGGCGGGTGCGCCGACGATACGGGGGTAGCCTCCGGCGCGGTGGTGACGGGGGTCCCCACCCGCTGGGCGCTCCAGTCGGTCGACGGCAACGGGCTCCCGACCAGCCAGCAGGTGAGCGTCGAGGCGGCCGCGGAGGTCGTCGCCGCGCGCCTCTCGCTCGAGCCCGACGGCACCTGGGTGTACCGCTACGATCACCGGACCTTCTCGCAGGGCCAGGAGTTCGTCGCAACTTCGGGGGCGACCGGCATCTACGAGACCGTGGCGAGCGATCCGGTGACCCTCCGCATGCTCGATGCGGAGACCCAGGAGACCTTCGTTGCCACCTACGCCGACGGCGTGTTCGAGGTGGTGATGCGGGCGCAGCGGCTCCGCTTCGGCCGCGCGCAGTAGCTCCCTAAAGTCCCCCGTCAGTGCCCGTCGGCCGCGACGACGGCCACCATCCCCTGCACCCTCGCCACCCCGACGCGCGCGTCGAGCGCCGCGCGGACGCCGTACACCCCGCACGCCAGCGCCGCCAGCGCCCGCGCCGTCCCTTCGGGGAGGGCGACCCCGGCGGCCTTGATCGCGGTGACAGCGGCGAGGAGGGCGATCCCCCCCACCAGGAGGGGCTCCACCCACGGGCGCTCGTGGCCCAGGCGGCGGACGAGCGTGCGGACGCCCGCGAAGGTGTTCTTGGCGACGCCGATGAGCACTGCCGAGGGGGCGTCGAGCGTGCCCGTACAGAAGGCGGCGGCGATGGCGAGGTCGAACGCGAGGAGCGGCGCGATCGCGGGGGTCGCCGACGGGGCGGCGCGGGCCCCGCGGACAGCGCTGCGGACGAGCCCGACGGACACCTGGACGAACACCCAGACGCAGAAGGCGAGGCGCGCGGAGACGCCCGCGACGGAGAGGTTCGCGGTGAAGTCGTTGCCGAGCCAGGCGGACGCCAGGAGCACGCCCATGAGCATCACGGCCGACTCGATCTGGTTGAGGAGCCCGAGGCGGAACACCCCCGTGACGCACTGCTCCCAGTACGTCACGGCCACCGCGCTCGGGATGACGAGGGTGAGCGCCACCCACCAACCCGGGGTGGCGCCGAGCGCCACGCACGTCAGCACGCCCATGTAGATGACGTTGAGCACGTCGAGGCCGTGGTCGAGGAACTCCCCGAGCGGCGAGCACTGGTGGGTGCGCCGCGCGTGGCCCCCGTCGGCGTTGTCGCACCACACCTGGAGCTGCATGAGCGCCGCGGCGGCGACGAAGGGCCAACCCCGCGTCGCGCCCGTCCCGAGGAGGAGCGCGACCGCCGCGAGGTTGGCGACGTGACCCGCGTGGGTGATCGCGTTGGGGCTCACCCCCGCCGGGATGTACGGGAGCGCAGGCTCGATCAGGTACCGCTTGTAGAACGGCAGCAAGATGGAGCGGTCTTCGACGCGGTACTCGAGCGTCCCGGGTGACATCGCCGGGAGGATGCCCGCGGCGGCGCGCCGACCGCAATGTTTTCGCCTATCGACGGCCGCGGAGGGCGTTCACCTTGTCGAGCACGGACATCACCTTGTCCGAGTGCTTCTGGATGAAGCGCCCTACGACGGAGTCGTCGGCGCGCATCGGGTCGGTGTCCGTCCCCGGCGGCCCGTACATCGCCTCCATCACCTTCCCCACCGACCCCTTCACCAAGAACGGGAAGGGGATCCGCGCCATCATCCCGTACATCGCCGCGTTGCCGCTCGAGCGCAGCTTCGGGTGGGCCCGCACATGGGCGACGCTCGCCCGGAGGTCGGCCAGGTACTCGTCGGCGTACGCGAGGTGCTGCGAGGTCACCGTGAGGTGAATCGTCGGCGGCCGGTGCTGGCGGTCGACGTGCCAGCCCCGCTCGATCATCTGGTCGGCGACGGCGTAGAGGTCGACCCCGGGGTCGGTGCACTCCCACGCGAAGATGGTGCCCGCGGGGGTGCCGTGCACCGCGAGTCCGTCGATGGCGCGGACGCCCTCGGTGAGCCTCTTCGTCGCCTCCATCCCGGCGGCCGCGTGGTGGAGATAGCCCTCCTCCCCGAGGCTCATCAAAGCCGCCCAGGCCGCCGCGATCGTGCCGCCGGGCCGCGTCCCGAGGGCCGAAGGCGACGCGTAGATCCCACCCGGGAACTCGGTCGCGACGAAGAACTGATGCTTCAGGTAGCTCATGTCCCGGTAGACGATGGTCGACGCCCCCTTGGCCGCGAGGCCGTACTTGTGGAGGTCGGCCGACATCGAGGTGACGCCCGGGACGCGGAAGTCGAAGGGACGCACGGGGTACCCCAGCCGCTCGACCCACGGGAGCATGAAGCCCCCGATGCACGCGTCGACGTGGAAGGGAATGCCCTCCCGCGCGGCGAGGGCGCCGACGTCCTCGATGGGGTCGAGCACGCCGTGCGGGTACTGCGGCGCCGAGGACAGCAGCAGGATGGTGTTGCGGTTGATGCGGCGGCGCATGTCCGCCACGTCCACGGTGCCGTCGGGGTTCACCCGAGCGCGCCGGAGCTTCACGCCAAAATAATGGGCGGCCTTGTCGACGGCGGGGTGGATGGTGTCGGGCGCGACCATCTCGGGGAACAGCACCCACGGGCGCTTCGCGCGGGCCCGCTCGCGGTACGTCTTCACGGCCATGAGGAGCGACTCGGTGCCGCCGGAGGTCATGGTGCCGACCGCCTCCGGGGGCGCGTGGAGCATCGACGCCGTCATCTGAATGACCTCGGCCTCCATGCGCTTCAGGCTCTTGAAGGCCATGGGGTTGAGCGCGTTCTCCATGAAGAAGCGCTCGTGGGCGGCCATGAGGGTGCGCTCGTGCTCCTCGCCGGCCCAGTAGACGAGCGAGAAGCAGCGGCCGTCCTGCCAGCGCGCGTCGCCCGCGCGGTAGTCGTCCATCGTGGCGAGGAGCTCATCGCGGGCGCGGCCCGTGGCGGGGATGCGGAGGCGGTCGGTCATGGCGGGGACATCGTCATCGCACGGGGCGGGAGGCGGTGTCACGCCCGAGCGGACGGTTGACACGAACCGCAACGGGAGAGCACGGTAGCGCGCATGAGCTCCATGCCCGCACGCTCGGCCGCCCAGCTCGGGATCGTGCTCGACACCTCCTCCCTGATCACCGAAGACGGCGCGCCCGTAGACAACATCTACTCCGAGAAGCAGATGCGGCTCCTGACGGAGCCCCTGTACAACACCTGGGGGGCCCTCCCCCCGATGAGCTGGGCGGGTCGCGCAGCTTCGTCGCCCTCGCCGACGTGGGTGTGTTCGCGACGCTGCGCGACCCGCCCATCGTCCCCGACGTGTTCGTGAGCGTCGACGTGTCGCTCCCGGAGGAGTTCCGGATGAGCGAGCACCGGTCGTACTTCGTCTGGGAGTTCGGCAAGGTGCCCGACGTGGTGATCGAGGTCGTCTCCAACCGCGAGGGCGAGGAGCTCGACGACAAGAAGCGCCGGTACGCGAAGCTGCGGGTGCCGCACTACGTGGTCTGGGACCCCGACACGATCCTCGGCGAGCGACGGCTCCACGCCTTCCAACTGCACGGGCACATCTACCGACGGAGCGATGCGTGCTTCGTCGATGCCCTCGGGCTCGGGCTGGCGGTGTGGCACGGGCGGTACGAGAACGTCTCGTACGACTGGCTCCGCTGGGTCGACGCGAAGGGTGTGCCGCTGCCGACAGGAGCAGAGGCGACAGGCGTGGAGAGGCTCAGGGCGAAGGAGGCCGACGCGAGGGCGAAGGAGGCCGACGCGAGGGCGGAGCGGCTCGCGGCGAGGCTCCGGGCGCTGGGCGTCGACCCCGACGGCGAGGCGTAGGGGCACCTGTCGCCCCGGGTGGCGGTGGCCCTTGCACGCGTGTAGAGTCCGCGCCGCCTGCCGGACGGAGACAGATACAACGTGAAAAGCAAGGTCCTCATCGCAGTCATCGGCGCCGTGTTCGTGGTGTGCGCGGGCGTGTTCGCCTTCGCCGCCTGGAAGATCATGAAGCGCCCGCGCGCCGGGGGCGGCCTCGCCGGCCGGGTCTCGCGCGACGCCATCATCATCGGCTCCCTCGACCTCCGCCAGGTGCGCGGGTGGCAGCCTGCCCTCGACGCCCGCGACGCCCTCACCCGCCCGCCGCAGGGCGCCGCCGCGATGCAGCGCGAGGCCGCGGAGAAGTACGCCGAGTTCGTCCGCAACTGCGGCATCGACCCGTGGCAGAAGCTCGACACGGTCAGCGTCTCGGTCGAGCGCTCCGCCGTCGCCGGCACCGACAACTCCGCCATCGCAGCCTTCGCCGACGGCACCTTCACCCAGCCCGACGCCGACCGCTGCATCCGCTGGATCGCCACCCAGTCCAACCGCACGATCGCCCCCTCCACGGTCAACGGCCACACGGTGCTCACGCCCGTCCGCCAGGGGCAGCAGCCCGACGGGCGCGAGGGTCAGTTCACCCTCCTCGGCAACACGGTGCTGGCCACCGAGCAGCGCTACACGCAGCGCGCGCTCGCCGTCCTCGACGGGAGCTCGCCCTCGCTCGCCGCCGACGCGCCGCTCAACCAGATGATGCGTCGCCTCGGGCCGACGGTGTTCCTCGGCGGCGCGGCGGACGTCGCGGAGCTGCGGGCGCGCCAGGCCCGCACGGCCGACGAGGTGATCGACGACCTCGTGCGGGCCAACCCGACGGCCCCTGACCTCGCGCTCCTCCGTCAGGCCCGCATGGCTGGCTTCGGCCTCTCGGTGGTGGCCAACAACCTCCAGGTCGCCGCCCGCGTCGAGGTGCCCACCGCCGCCAACGCCGCCTCGCTCACGGGCGCCTGCACCACGGTGCTCAACGCCCGGCGCACCGAAGCCCTCCAAGCGCTCCGTCAGGCCAAGGCGGCGCAGGGCATGATGCGCATGACAGTGGGCGCCGTCGGGGGCATGGCCGAGCGATTCGCCGCCCTCGACCGGGGCTTCGATGCCGGCGAGCAGGTGCTCAACCAGCTCGCCTGCCGCGCCGAGGCGAGCGACGCCGTCCTCGCGGTGACCGTGACCCAGCCGCAGATCACCTCCCTCCAGAACGCCCTCCGCGCCTTCAGCGAGGTGATGAACGAGGTCAACCGCATGAACCCCATGGGAGGGATCTTCGGCGGCGGACGGCAGGGCGGTGTACCCTCCCTCGGCGGCCCCGGAGGCCTCGAGCTCCCGCTCCCCGCGCCGGGGCTCTGAGAATTCTCTCGGGCATCGGGTAACTTCGTGGGCACCGCAGCCGTCAACACTTCCCAAGGTCCAGCTCGTGGGTGAAGGTGATGCCGAAGCCCTCGACGGGGTCACGCTCGAGGCGCTCATGGAGCGCTACTGCAAAGGCGACCGCAAGGCGTTCGAAGCGCTCTTCGCGCGCCTCGCCCCGAAGGTGAACGTGCTGCTGCTCCGCCTCTCCCGCAACCGCGAGCTCGCCGAGGAGCTCACCCAGGTGACCTTCCTCAAGGTGCACCGCGCGCGAGAGACCTACGTGCCCGGGTCGAAGGTGTTCTCCTGGGTGATGGCCATCGCGCGCAACGTCTACATCGACGCGTACCGCAAGAACCGCGTGAAGCGCCGCCACGAGACCCTCACCGACGAGGGCGTCCTCCCCGAGCCTGCGCGCGTCTCGTACACCGAGGGCTCCTCCCTCGGCGCGCTCTCCGACGAGGAGCAGAAGCTCATTCAAGACACGATCGACAACCTCCCGCCGACCCAGCGCGAGGCGCTGATCATGCTCAAGGTCGAGGGGATGTCGCTGAAGCAGGTCGCGGCGGTCACCGGCGCGAGCGTTGCGGCGGTGAAGGTGCGCGCCTTCCGAGCCTACGAAGCCCTCCGTGGCGCCCTCGGGGTCGCGGGACGAAATCCACCCCAGCCGTCGTCCAAACCCACGACGAGGTAAGCGAAAATACCCGTGAGCGACTGTGACGCCATCGCCCTGACCCTCCTCGAGGGCGCCCCCTCCCCGGCCGACCGGTTCTCCGAACACCTCCGCGAATGCACCGCCTGCCGACGTCTGCGCCGCGCCGACCGATCCTTCGGGTCGGACGCCCCCGAAGCCGTCCCCCTCGGCGAGGCCCTCCGCGCCGCCCTCGACCGCGACCTCACCCCTGTACGCTATCGCCCCGCGTGGGAGCGCGCGGCCCTCCCGGTGGGCGTGATCGCCGCGGTGATGGTCTCGGGGATGACGCTCCTCGGGCGCTCCCCCGCGGCGGACCCGGCCGGGGCCATCGCGTCGGGAGCGATGCTGGCGATGG
>Ga0105048_10020326_pt1 | contig 10136 bp, 10 predicted proteins | sample MAT05_FD_78382 | JGI IMG/M metagenome (GOLD analysis project Ga0105048, IMG submission 78382) | Freshwater microbial communities from Lake Fryxell liftoff mats and glacier meltwater in Antarctica - MAT-05 | ecosystem: Environmental > Aquatic > Freshwater > Ice > Liftoff microbial mat | place... | reverse complement strand
TTTACATCTGCAATTGTAGATTTTACGTAATCTGTTGCAAGGGTAAAATCTGCTTCTGAAATTCCGTTCCAGGCGGGCTCTTCACCAATGTAAAAACAAGCAATTGAACCGGAGTTAAGCACAGATAAATTAATTTGTTTGAAGTCGTTCCAGCGCTGCTGATAGTCGATTCTAAGAGAATATATAAGACCAGAATTGACACCTTCGGACGTACCCGTTTGATAAAAAAATAGTTCATGCAGATGCAGCATTGCCTTTACCCCTTGAGTGTTCATTGCTTGTACACGACCAACAAGATTGTCAGCTGGCTCAGCGACTAATATATCGGCTATATTTGTAAAAGCACTCACCTCATCCAAATAATTTACTTTAATTTCTTTGTCCTGTGGATCATCCCAACCAACATCAATTAATGTAAATCCATAATAATTTAGATTTGGATTTGTTTTAGTAGGTATTTCCGCTAGCGTTTCTTTTTTACATGAAAAAATTACTGCAAGTAGGATTGGAAAAAATATTACTTTAAATTTCATAGTGAGCCGTTTCTGATTTCTAAATTTTGGACAAAAGTAGAGCTATTTTATTGATTACGGATAACGTTTAGCTTATGTAGGATTTTCAAATTTTAAACGCTATTTTGCTTAAAACGGATACATGAATTATCGCTTGTTGCCACATTAAAGTACCTTTAAATCTATAGGTGTCGCTCATTCAAATACAATACTTAAAAGCTTTTGATTTCAATTAGACAAAAAAACATTTTTCCATAAATCTTGCAAATTCAATTTCTTCTTGCATATATTTGCATCGTCGATTACAATGCTATGTAAGTTTTGTTTTTGATTTATAAAGAAGAGGTGAGAGAACAGGCTCAGTGATCCTCTGGCAACCCGAGAGAAAGTCTTGCAAGGTGCCAACTCCTGCTCCGCCAGCTGGCGGAGACATATAAATGAAATACAAAATGAAGACAAATTCAAAAAACAAAAAAGTGCCTTCAACTCCGGCTTCGATCCTTCGACAACCAGAGGGTTCAGCCATCGATCACGCTTTTGATTCAACTATGCATTGTTGTTGCTGTTAATCTATTTTTGATTTCAGCATTTTTCTTTTTAGCTAATCCTTTAGCGTAATTTAAAATTTTCAATCGTGAACAAAGAATTTATATACAATCAAACTTTTCAATTGGAGTCAGGAAAAAAACTCCAAGGAATAAAAATTGCTTACTCTGATTATGGTTCAATAGATGCCACACAAACAATCTGGTTTTGTCACGCACTTTCTGGAAGTTCACAAGTGGCAGACTGGTGGCCGGGTTTGGTTGGAGAAGGTAGATTGTTCGATCCTAAAACAGTTCGAATAATTTGCGCTAATGTTTTAGGCTCTTGCTATGGTTCTACCAGCCCAATTGATTTAGAAAATCCTTCAGAATTTCCTGATTTAACGGTGAAGGATTTTGTAAAAGCGCATCAAATTTTAGCAGATGAATTAGATCTAAAAAAAATTGACCTACTTATTGGTGCATCGCTAGGAGGCCAACAGGCGTTGGAATGGGCGATAGATGACAAACGAATTGACCAATTAATTTTAATCGCTACAAATGCGTTTCACTCACCTTACGGAATTGCTTTTAACGAAGCGCAACGATTGGCTTTAAAATCTGATGCTAGTTTTGGAAAAAAGAATGGGGGCAAAGAAGGTTTAAAAGCAGCGCGTGCTGTGGCTATGTTATCCTATAGGTCTTACAATGACTTTGAGCTAAAACAATCTGAATCTGAATTAAAATCGGATAATTATAAAGCAGCCTCTTATGTTCGTTATCAAGGTGAAAAATTTGTAGACAGATTTGATTCCTACTCATACTATCTGCTTTCAAAAGCAATGGATAGTCATGATATCAGAAGAAAAAGAAATCTCACTTTAACCGAAATTTTAAAATCAATTCAAGCTCGAACATTAGTGATTGGTATTAATTCTGATTCGTTGTTTCCGGTATCAGAACAAAAGTTACTCAGTGAAAATATTCCGGAATCACACTTCGCATTAATTGAATCACCTCACGGTCACGATTCTTTTTTAATTGATTATGAGAAGTTGAATGGATTGATTGATGCGTTTTTGAGGCAAGAGGACAGAGTAGAGAGTGCCGAGGGGGAAATTGAAAGTAGGGAAGAGGACAGAGTGCAAAGAGAAGAGGGGAAAAATGTTAGAAGGGCAGAGTAAACAGGGCACGGTGCAGAGGAAAACTTAAAAAAAAACAAACATAAAAAATATAGATTTAATACAATTCGGATTAGCTCAGTCTTTGGTCCTCTGGCCTCTTAACTCTGTACTCTTCCTTAAAAATAAAAAACATGAAAAAAAAATTAACGATAGGCTTATTCGGATTTGGTTGTGTAGGTTCAGGATTGCATGAAGTGTTGAACCGCTCTAATTTATTAGATGCAACGATAAAAACAATTGTTGTAAAAAATCGCGAGAAACAACGTTCTCTTACGGCTGACAATTTTAATTACGACAAAGAATTAATTCTCAACGATCCGGAAATTAATTTAGTTGTTGAGTTAATTGATGATGCCGATGCTGCATACGAAATTGTTACACGTGCAATTAGAAGCGGTAAACACGTTGTGTCTGCAAACAAAAAAATGATCGCACATCATTTAAGTGAATTGATTGATTTAAAGAATCAATACAAAGTTTCATTTCTTTATGAGGCTTCTGTTTGTGGCAGTATTCCAGTGATTAGAAATTTGGAAGAATATTACAACAATGATACGCTAAGATCTGTTCAAGGAATTTGCAACGGCACAACAAATTATATTTTAACGAGGTTGGATAGAGAATCAAAAAGTTTTGATGAAATTTTAAAAGATGCACAACAGTTAGGTTTTGCAGAATCTGATCCAACACTTGATATTGATGGGTTTGACAGTAAATTTAAATTGCAAATTTTAATTGCGCACGCGTTTGGTTTGATTACTTTGCCTGAAGATATTCTTAACATCGGAATCAGAAATTTAAAGAATCAAGATATTCGTTTTGCAAAAGAAAAAGGATTAAAAATAAAATTGATTTCTGCTTCGGAAAAAATTGGGCAAAACGTAATCGGTTACGTAGCGCCTCAATTTATAAAAGAAGATAGTTTTGCTTATGATGTAAATTATGAATTTAACGCCGTAGCAATAGAGGCATTGTTCTCGGACAGGCAAGTATTTAAAGGAAAAGGAGCAGGTAGTTTCCCAACAGCCAGTGCTGTTCTTTCTGATATTTCCGCATTGCAATTTGATTACGGATATGAGTATCGCAAAAAAGAAGCAACGCAATTATCATACGCAAAAAATTTTAGCACGCGTTTATTTATTTCATCTACCAATCCTGAAAAATTGAATCTTATTAAATTCACGGAAGTAGAGGAAACGTTTAGCTCTAAAGATTATGCTTACAAAATAGGAACGGTAAATTTTGGAGAACTCAACCATAAATTGTATCGCGAAAATCCGGAGTTGTTTATTGCGTTTTTTCCAGAAGCAGAGCAGCCGTTCAATTTGGAGGGCAAAGCAATAAGTGAAGAGTCCAGAGGGAAATTGGTTGTTTAAATAATTGAAAAAAAATGACACTCTTCCCTTTGCCTTCTGTCCTCTTAACTTAAAAAAAAACTATGCACGAATTATTACATCAACTAATTTACGAGTCGTGGCCTTGGTATATTGGCGGACCTTTAATCGGGATATTTGCAATCTCAATTTTGTTGTTGGAGCGCAAGGCTTTGGGTGTATCAAGTAGCTTTGATCAATTCTGCGCCGTAGTAATTCCTGCTGGCGAGAAACGTAATTTTTTATTGAAAGATACTTGGCAAATTTGGTTTGTTTTTGGAATGGTTTTAGGTGGTGCTATTTTATATTTCTCTGGATTGACGACAGAAAAAATTGCAATTGCAGAAAGTACAACGGCTATTTTAACGCAACAAGGTTTAACGGATTTCAATGGTTATGTTCCGTCAGAACTTTATTCATTCGCTTTTCCACAAGTAATTGTTTTAGTAATTGGCGGATTTGTAATAGGCTTTGGAGCTAGATATGCCGGAGGTTGTACGGCCGGTCATTCAATTATGGGAATTGCGCAACTTGCTCCTTCATCAATCATTTCAACAATTGGATTTTTTATTGGTGGTTTATTTAGTACTTATTTAATTGTACCTTTTATTTTAGGATTATGAAATACGTGAGATATATTTTTTACGGAATTATTTTCGCTATTATTTTAATTAAAGTGGAAGCTATTTCGTGGTTTAGAATTCAAGAGATGTTTCATTTTCAATCGTTTCACATGTATGGCGTATTGTTTAGTGCAATTGGTGTTGCGCTGATTGGTGTTCAACTAATTAAAGGGAGAAATAAATCGGTAGAAGAATCGAAACAAATTCCGTTAAGTAAAAAAGAATTACGTTTTAAAGCCAACCTCATCGGCGGAATTTTATTTGGATTAGGTTGGGCTATTACAGGCGCTTGTCCCGGGCCAATTTATGCATTGATTGGGCTAAATACATTTCCTGCAGTAATGGTTCTACTTGGAGCTTTGTTGGGTACATATGTTTATCTTTCGTTAAAAAATAAGTTACCAAATTAAAGCTGCATTTTTTGCCACTAAGCCACGAAGAGAAAAATAAATTAGAATGAAACGAGAAACCAAATTAGTTAGAACACAACTTGAACGAACAAAATTTCAGGAGCATGCTTCACCACTTTATTTTACATCGAGTTATATTTTTAAAGACTCAGATCAGATGGCTGCGCTCTTCAATGATGAAGAGGAAGGATACATTTACAGTCGCTATTCAAATCCAAATGTAGATGAGTTTGTAAAAAAAATGGCTGATCTTGAAGGCTCTGAAACAGGCTGGGCGACTGCATCTGGAATGGCTGCCATCTTTACAACTTTTGCTGCGTTATTAAAACAAGGTGATCATATTTTATCTTCACGTTCTGTTTTTGGATCTACGCATCGTTTGTTTACAGAGATTTTTCCAAAGTGGGGAATTGAAACTTCGTATGTTCCTTTCCATAATATTTCTGTTTGGGAAAAATCAATTACAAAAAACACAAAAATTCTTTATTTAGAAACGCCAACAAATCCGGGTTTAGATATCATTGATCTAAAAGCCGCAGGCGATCTCGCTAAAAAACACAACTTAATTCTGGTCGTTGACAATTGTTTTGCAACACCTATAAACCAACGCCCGATAGATTTTGGAGCACATCTGGTTATTCATTCTGCAACCAAATACATAGACGGACAGGGCAGAGGCATGGGTGGGATTATTTTAGGCTCAAAAGAACTGATCGATAAAGTTCAGGCATTTGCACGACACAGTGGTCCCGCTTTGTCTCCATTCAATGCGTGGAATTTTTCAAAATCGTTGGAAACACTTTCTCTTCGAATGGAAAAACATAATTCGAACGCATTAGAAATCGCAAAAAAATTAGAAACAAATTCAAAAACAGAAAACGTAAAATATCCTTTTCTTCCCAGTCATCCGCATTATGAAATTGCAAAAAAACAAATGACCGGTGGAGGTGGACTCGTTAGTTTTGAAATCAACGGCGGATTAAAATCAGGCAAAAAATTTCTTGATAGTTTGCGATTGTTGAGTCTTACTGCAAACCTTGGAGATACTCGATCCATCGCTATCCATCCTGCATCTACAACACATTCAAAATTAACGGAAGAGGATAGATTGAAAGTAGGAATTACGCCAGGATTAATTCGAATTTCTGTTGGCCTTGAACATGTGGAGGATATTTGGGAAGATATTGAAAGAGCTTTGAATGCATGATTTTTTTTGCCACGAATGCACGAATTATTTTGGTCGAACTAAATCGAAAATTCTCAATCATTTTAATGTCTTGCAGTAATTGTTTTTACAGCAATAAGAAAATTTATTCGTGCATTCGTGGCAACTTTTTTTCTGTCAAAAAATTAAAGGGGTTGAATTTAATTCACTTTTTTCGGATACTCAAAAAACAATAATTTCCCTTTTTTATTTTTGACGTCTTTCCAATGTGCTATCTCAAATTGAATAGCTACAACACCGCAAGTTGGCACTTCTTCAATAATTGTATCTGATTGAAATTTATTAGCAAGATTTGTGATTGTGTAGTTGTGACCAACAATCATGGCAGATTTAAACTCATCGCGGATATTCATTATTGCATCGAGCATAGCTTTATCTGAACAATGGTAAATGGTGCTATCCCAAACAACATTATTTATATCAAACTTAATTTCTTTGCAAATAAATTCAATGGTTTGTGTTGTACGTTTTGATGGACTTGAAATAATAATATCTGGTGCAACACTTAATTTATGCAATCGTTTTCCCATCTCAGGTGCATTGCTGAAACCTCTTTCATTTAAAGGTCTGTCAAAGTCTGTCAATGTTGAGTCTGCAAACGATGATTTTGCGTGACGAACCAAATAAAGTGTTTTGAAATCATCGGAATTTGAAAAAGAAAATCCTTCAATTATAAAAATTAAAATACTAAGAAAAACCCAATTCAAATTGATGTGAAAATTATAGTTGATATTTTTATTCATATTACAAATCTTTAATGAAAGTTGGTACTTCATCAAATTCTTTATCGCGAACAATTGAAAAAAGAAGTTCAAGCTCAGCTTGCCAGAGATTAGCTTTAAACATTGATGTTGTGTTAGGCTTTTTTGTTGTAGCAGGTTTGGTGGATTTTGCCATACATTTTTTTTACATTAAAAAGATAGAGTTTTCTCCACAATTTCCCCTACAATGCTTTCATCAAAACTTTATAAAGTTCAATCATTGACACGATATCACTTTTATGTACTTTCTCATCTGGGCTGTGCACATTGTCTTCAGCAGCGCCGATGAAGCACCAATCAATTGGCAACTCACTTGCTTGTAAAATTGTTCCATCGCTGCCACCTGCACTTTCTACTTCTAATTGAAAAGGAATCTTTGATTTTTTTGCAATTTCTATAATTCGGTTGACGTATTTTCTTCTTGGTATTCCATAATCACGCATTGATATGGCAACACCTTTTCCATGTGTAACACCTTCTGTTACCCACGTTATATCACAAACCAAGGCTTGTTTTATTTTATATTTCTCATGAAGAAATCTTGCTAAAAAACCAGCTGATCCGCCATGATGTTCTTCATAAGTAGAAAAAACAATTGCTCCGTTCTCCATTGTTTTAGCAAGCTGTAGCGCAACCCAAACTCCAAGTCGATTGTCTATGTATGGAGATTGAATGAAGTTTTTAGTGTCTCTGAACTTTGGTTTAAATGTGAGATTTGTGCCACGATCTATTTTTCTTTTATAAACGGCTTGCAAAAATTTATCACCGTCTTCATGCTCAATCACCATCAACTCTGTAGCAATTTCTCCAACCGAATCTTTTCCAACTAATTTGCACCCATCAATGATTCTTGGTCCGCCAATTTTTATTAAATGATTATCGTAACCAACTGTAAATCCAATTGAATCAATATGCGCGTAAACCGCTGTTTTTGGTTTTCCAAAAACTAAAACAAGTGCGTCTTGAAATCCATCACCAGAATAAATTTTTGGTTTTACTTTCCAATTCTTCATTTCCTTTATGATGTGATTGAGAAGAAAATCAGTCATAGCTGATTCGTCTCCACTCGTTGCTCTTATTGATGCTAGTTGTTCAAGTAATTTCATTTGTCTGATTCTATCAAAGTCAATTTATAGTTTGGGTTGATCGAGAATTCTTTTTGAATAATTTTTGTTCGTTCTTGTCTTACTTTAAATTGCGTCAGAGGTCCAACATCATTAAAATTTTGACTGATAATGTCTACGCCAATTTTTTGTAAAAGGTTCAATACATCGCCAGTTAAATCATACGGATAAACGATTTCAAAATAATCAGAAATGTAATTTTCTTCAATGACTGCTTTAACTAGCGCATCTTTGCTAGCTTCTTTGTAGGCTGTAATTAATCCGCCAACTCCCAAATTTGTACCTCCGTAATAGCGAACAACAGCAATTAAAATATTTGTTAATTCAAAAGATAAAATCTGACCAAAAATTGGTTTACCTGCTGAATTATTTGGTTCGTCGTCATCAGAAAATCGATCTTGAAATTTTACTTTTCCAAATCTCCAAGCAAAACATACATGAACCGCGTTCGGATTTTTTTTCCAAAGTAATGCAATGTGTTTTTTTGCATCATCAGAATTATTACAAGGAAAAACAAACGCCAAAAACTTAGAACCTTTTTCTTTATAAAGTCCTTCTGTGTTAGTTTTAACAGTTCGGTAAATTTGAGTCTGACTCATGAATGACAAATATAGCCTGATAATTCTGCATTAAGCACCACGAAAGAGTTTCTGTACAATTCTTGATTGTTAAAAAAACGAGTAGGATTATAGAAACAATGATATTTTTAACATTTAACTTTTAATCTGTCTTGATGGAAAGAGAAAAATATTCCTTTTAAATATCTAGTTTTGCACTCGGAAGATTTTTTAAGATTGAAAAAAGCAAAAGGTTTTAGTGTTGATTAATTATAAAACAAAAACAAATGAATACAATGGAAAAATTATCACCAGCAGCATTGATGGAATTGGAATCAAAACATGGAGCTCACAATTATCATCCGCTTCCGGTTGTGCTTGAAAGAGGCGAGGGGGTTTATTTGTGGGATGTTGAAGGAAAAAAATATTACGATTTTCTCTCTGCTTATTCTGCCGTTAATCAAGGCCATTGTCATCCAAAAATTGTGAATGCAATGATTGAGCAAGCAAAAAAATTGACATTAACGTCACGTGCATTTTACAATGATTCGTTAGGTGTGTACGAAGAATACATTACAAATTATTTTGGTTTTGACAAAGTACTGCCAATGAATACAGGTGCTGAAGCTGTTGAAACAGCAATTAAACTTTGCAGAAAATGGGCGTATGAGAAAAAAGGTGTCGATGAAAATCAAGCAATAATTGTTGTGTGCGAAGGAAATTTTCATGGAAGAACAACGACCATTGTTTCGTTTTCAAGCGATGAAGGTTCAACAAAAAGTTTTGGTCCTTTTACTCCCGGATTTGTAAAAGTTGCATACGATGATTTAGTTGAGTTGGAAAAAGCTTTGTCGAAAAAAAATGTTGCAGGATTTTTAATTGAACCTATTCAAGGCGAAGCTGGCGTTTACGTTCCGGCAGAAGGTTATTTGAGCGCTGCGAAAAAAATGTGCGAAAAATACGGTGTACTTTTTATTGCGGATGAAATTCAAACAGGAATTGCACGCACGGGAAAACTTTTAGCGTGTGATCATGAAAATGTAAAACCTGATATGTTGATTTTAGGAAAAGCACTTTCGGGCGGAACATTTCCTGTATCAGTTGTGTTAGCGAATAACGAAATAATGGATGTGATTAAACCAGGACAACATGGTTCAACGTTTGGTGGAAACCCAATTGCAGCAAGAGTTGCAATAGCATCGTTAGAAGTAGTGAAAGACGAAAAATTAGCAGAGAATGCAGATGTGCTCGGAAAGTTATTCAGAGAAGAAATGCAAAAGTTGGTGGAGAAATATCCTATCGTAAAATTGGTTCGGGGAAAAGGTTTACTGAATGCAATTGTGATTAACGATACAGAGGAAAGTTTAACGGCGTGGAATATTTGTATCCGATTAAAAGACAACGGACTTCTTGCAAAACCTACGCATGGTAACATCATACGATTCGCGCCACCGTTGGTCATGAACAATGAGCAGTTGTTGGATTGTGTTTCAATAATTGATAAAACGTTGGCGGAGTTTTAGAAAAAAAAAATCACGCTAAGACGGAAAGGCGCAGTTTTGTTGAGCGTTTTTTTGACGCCTTAGCGTCTTTGCATAAAAAAATCAAAGATTATTTACAATACGTTGAATTCCATTTTTAATCAAAGCATCATTAAAGTTTATCAACAAGCCTAATTTTATTCCTGTAATTTTGAGATACGTTAGTAGTTGCTTTTGATGCACAGGAGCGATTGCCTCAACGGATTTAATACCAATGTGATTTAGAAATTATGCCAATAATTATAAATCTTACATCGGTATAATTTCGATGATTACTTTGTTGGCAACGATTATGTCAGCTT
>Ga0105048_10020323_pt1 | contig 10136 bp, 3 predicted proteins | sample MAT05_FD_78382 | JGI IMG/M metagenome (GOLD analysis project Ga0105048, IMG submission 78382) | Freshwater microbial communities from Lake Fryxell liftoff mats and glacier meltwater in Antarctica - MAT-05 | ecosystem: Environmental > Aquatic > Freshwater > Ice > Liftoff microbial mat | place... | reverse complement strand
TGGGCAGGTTGGCGGGTTTGCCGGTGTAGCGGACGCGCTGTAAGGCCCCGTCGCGGGCGGCACTGGTCTGCCAACCCTTCAATCCCGCGATGTAAAGCTGGCCATCGAACGGGCTGAAACGCGGCCGCATGGTGCCCGACGCGAAGCTCACCGGAATCTTGACGACGCCACCCTGGAGCGTGTCGCCGTCCTTTTCGAGCAGAACCTTGTACAGCGAGCAGGTGCCGTAGGAAGTATGCAGCAGGTCGCCCTTGAAGGGGCCCCACTTGTCGCTGGTGACCCAGGCCTGACCGCCGTTGGAGTTATCGACGTTCTTGGGTAGAAAGCAGATGGGGGCATCGTACATATCGGGCTTGGTTTCACCGTGGAAGGTATCTTTGCAGCCGAGGAAACCGTTGGGTCGGGCGAGGCTGAGCCGGCAGGCGGGCGTCCAGGTTCCTTCGTTGTCGCCGCTGGTCACTTCGCCGTTCGGGCCGACGCCGATGCCGTTGGGGGCACGCAGGCCACTCGCGTACATCTCCATCTTCTCGCCGTACTTGTCGACTTTGAGAATGCAGCCCGAGTGGTTGGCGATGTACTCGAAGCCGCGACCACCGCCGCGTACAGGGCCGCCCTTCGCGAAGTAGAAGTTCCCTTCCGGGTCGGTCTGCAGGTCGAACGCGAACTCGTGAAAGCCAGTCGTGGTATGGACTTCGTTGTTGAACGCTTCGTAGAAATCCGCTTCGCCGTCGTCATTAAGGTCGTGCAACCTGACGATCCCCTCCCGGCCCAGGGTGTAGACTTTGTCGTCGACAATCTTCAGGCCGAGCGGCTGAAACAAGCCGGCGGCATAACGCTTCCAGGTGAGCTTCTCGAGCTTGCCGTCGATTCCCGAGACGATCCAGACGTCGCCACTCCACGTACATACCGCAGCACGGCCATCCGAGAAGAAGTCGAAGCCGCCGAGGCGCATCCACGAGTGGTATGGGTTTACCTCGGGCACGGTCAGGGTATCGACGGTGTAGGCACCGCTGTCTTTGCCGAGCACGCCCTGGGTGGTCACCGTTTCTTTCCACAGCGGGGGCCCGCCTTTGATGAACGATGCGGGTTGCGGCCAAGTCACAGCGTTGAGTGACTGAGCAAACTTGCCCTCTTCGCCGTTGCCGGGTGCGGCGATCGCCGTACGGAACGACGCAGGCTTGGCGAGTGCCGGCAGCTTCAGCAGAATCTGCCCGTTGGCAACTTCGAGCTTCGCCCCTTCGGGAGCACCGACGAGCGCCACTTTCACGTTGGCCAAACTGGCGATGCCGTCTTTGACTTCGCCGGTGCCTTTCTCGACATCGGCAACGACGAGCGTCATCGGCAACTTGGTTTCGGAGATGGCGAGATTGCGATAGAAGACCGGCAGTCCATCGACCGACGCGAAACTGCCGTACTCCAGCACATCCGCGGTGCCGACGGTATAGCTGAGCACCACGGTGTCGCCGCTGCGGTACAAACCTTTAAACTTGGCCCATTCCTTGGGCAGCGGTCCGTACGGCTCGACCCGGGGATCCTTGAAGTCGTCGGTGCCCGGTTTAGCCCAGCCCGGCTTGGCGGACGTGCCGAATACCTGCTTGCCCTTCACCGTCGGGAACGGGCCGTGGGCACCGTCGAACGGGGGGCCTTTCAGCGCGAGAAAGTCGCCCGTCCAGCCGGCCTGCCAGCGCAACAGATCCGTATCGAAGCTATATGCTGCTTCAGATCCCAGATGAATGGCCACGCCCTTGTTGGCAACGTTCTTCGCAGGCGCGGGGGCCAAGAGCGAAGCCGACAGAAACGGGCCGTAGTCCATCTCCTCGTACTTGGCGCCTTTTTTCTTTTGAGCGACAGCGACAGTTGGAAGGATGGCAAGTGCGACAAGCGTGCAGACTCGGGAAAACATGAAGGAAAGCTCCCGTGCGGGGTGGTGTGAATTCGGCGGGTACTTCAGGACTCGGCAACGGCGGTTTAGGCACACCGACTACTTGTATCCTAGCGAGAATCGGGGATTACCCAAGGCCAGTGATCATTCGCATTTTCTGTTCAAACAGAAGTAGAAGGGACAGGCACACCCCCGTTCGGCACAGTACTTACGCACTGACTTTCTACCCGAAAACTGGGAGACGCCCGCATTTTTGTCTGACGCATTCGAGGACGTCCGCGCATCAATGGTTTCATGGCAGGCAAGCGTGCCCGCAAGATTCGCGAGAGCTACGTTAGGCTGAACTACTTCGACCGGCTGATGCCGTCGATCGAGCGGCTTCACGATGTCGGCACTTATCGCGTTCCGGCAATCGGCGACTGTTCTTCGAACAGTATTGCTGTTATATCCTCTTGTTCCTGACGAATCTGATCGTCACGTCGTTGCACGGCATCCAGCACGCGAGTGAACTCGAGAAGGCGCAGATAGCAGGCATTTGAACGAGGAACAAAAGATGCGCCCACACCAAACCACAAGTGATGGCGATCATGGCGACCCACGCCGAACAGAGACGCTACGCGCCGACAAAATTGAGCATCGCTTCAGCGGCTCATCAACCGTAGAGGACGTTCTTGGGGCGGCGTCTGAGGAACCGCTGAGATCGGCCCTTAGCGACAGCCTGTCGCCGAAGTAGCGCCGCAGCAACTCGACTCGCTGCTTGATGGACCAGATACCGACCCCGCCATCGAACTGCCCGAGAGGCCGCCGCCCCTGCTCCGTTACGGCGGCAAGGCATGGAGTGTAGCACGGGTCGCCTTCGTCCTCATGGCACACCAGCACGCGGTCGACAGCCAAGTGCTTCAGGGCGGCCCAGCGAATGTGCAATCGTGAGCGGCCCCAGCCGGGACAGGTCGATCATCTCGCCGTACAGGCAGCGCGTGCCGCCCTGGGGATCAATCACGAGAATCATGGCCCACTCCTTCGGTCTGGGGACGAACGATCCGTCGACGTGGCCGATCGATGAGCAGTCCATCGAGTGTCGCCTGCACACCCGCCAACTGCGTGGCCACGTGCTGCCGCAAGTTGCCGATAGCCGAGTCGCGGAACACCTTGGGTCGGCCATCTCCCTGTGCCAATGCAACCGTACCCGCTTTGCAGCCCCTTGTTCGGGATGCAGCACGTTGAGCGCTTTGTCGGGAACGTGATAGTGCGACTGCCGGGCTTGAAATTGTCCGCGTCTTCCTTGGTACGCGGTGCGGTTGCATGTCGATGCGGGTTCTGGCGCTGCTAAGCGGTAAAGCGTCACGACCTCAGATGCTCACGCGTCAAATCCAGCCTGACCAATGCGGAAGAGCGTGAATAGGTTAGCAGCCCATGCCCGGGTACCGTCCGAGCACCGGGAACTCTCCAACGCCACCGAAGGGGTTTTTATGTTCAGGTTATATGCGCCCATTCTGATCGTGACTTTCTCATACGCCGGTCTGTCGCTGGCACAGCCAGCACGCAACTACGACGACAAAGGCGCTCCGCCGTTCAAGGTGCTGAATGAGGGCGAGAATCCCCCGCTCGATTCGTACGACAATTTCGTCATCGGGCCGGTGTACGTCTCTGCTCCGGAACGCAAACCGGTAGAGGGAGTCCCGCAGGGTAAAGTGCAACAGTTCGTGATCGACTCGAAGGACACGAAACTTCTCAACCCTGGCATCGCCCGCAAGCAGTTCGGCAAAGTCGACCCCAACAACCCGAAGACGCTGATCGTCGAGACGCACAACATCGACTACAAGCGCGCGGTCGGGGTCTACATTCCCGCTCAGTACAAAGCCGGCACCGAATCGCCGTTTATGGTGATCCATGACGGCGCCGGCCAGGCCAATGGCTATAAGACCATCCTCGACAACCTGATCGCCCAGAAGCGCATTCCCCCCATCATCCTCATCGCCATCGCCAACGGTGGCGGCGACGCTCAAGGACACGAACGCGGCAAGGAATACGACAACATGAACGGCGACTATGCGGCGTACATCGAAACGGAGGTGCTGCCGCGCGTGGAGAAGAATTACGACGTGAAGCTGACCAAAGATCCCGATGGCCGCGCGGCGATGGGTAACAGTTCCGGCGGATCGGCCGCACTCATCATGGCCTGGTTCCGAAACGACCTTTACCGCCGTGTGCTGACGACATCGGGCACCTTTGTGAACCAGGCGTGGCCTTTCGATCCCAAGTATCCCGACGGCGCTTGGGGCTTCCACGAAACGCTGATTCCCAAAGAACCGAAGAAGCCGATACGCCTTTTCATCTCGGTCGGCGACAAGGATTTACTCAACCCCAACGTGATGCGCGACGGGATGCACGACTGGGTGGAAGCCAATCACCGGATGGCCAAGGTACTCAAGGAGAAGGGATACGAATATCAGTACCTCTTCTGCCGCGGCGCCGGCCACAGTGTCGGCAACGCTCAGGCGCAGTTCCTCCCGCACGCTATTGAATGGGTGTGGAAAGGTTACGCGCCAAAGGAAGGGAAGTAGCCCTCCGGGTCGGTATCCCTTCTGGTTCACCGGCCCCCGGCACCGCGCTTGACAGTTCTTTCAGGCCCGCTCATCCCACCCGGACCTTCGCATCACGGAAGGTTTAGTCGTTCGACCGCCTATGTGTGAACCGCAACCTTTGCACCGTCGGTTTCATCGACCGGGGCGGTCAATCGAAACGCTCGATCGTCCGGTGTGTCGGATCGGTGCACGAATCAGGAATTAGGGGGAACATGACGACGTTCATTTCTCCAGGATCTCGATGCCGCTAAGGATCGACGCACTTCGTTCGGTCAGCTTTGGCGACTTCGGCACCAGCCGGATGTCCAGTTGGCGGTTCGCCGAGACTTTGAACTCCTTCACGACGGCGCGGAAGGTCCCGCCCGCTTCCCGCACGACGTCGAAGTCTTCCAGGGCGGTCGTTCCCTGGAGCTGCACGTCGAAGACGCGCTCGCCCGGCTGCACGTCATCGAGTTCCGCGAAGTGCAGGCGGACGGCGAACTGCCGCTCCTTTTCCGGTGTCCGGTCGTCCTGTACTTCGACGGCGGACTCAGCGAAGCGGCTCATGGGGCGGTCCTTCGCGCCGCCCCACGGGCCTTTCTTGTGACATTCGATCAGCAACCGGTCGCGTGTGAAACCCGCCGCTTTCAGCGACTTCCAGGGTACAGTAACCTCCGCCCGGAAGTAGTCGTCTGTCACCGATACCTTGTGCGTCCACTGCGGGTCCCACGACGTGTCGTCCGCCGGGTTGGGCATCGCCTTGTCCTTGAGGCCCTCCTTGCGGAGTTCCATCAGCCCCTCGTAGCCGCCGCCCCCGGCCGCGACAGCGAACGTCGCGATCTTCATGTTGCCCGGACTGTGAAACGAGATGCGGAAGTAGTCGTCCTTGTCGAAGTCCCCGTCATGCTTTGATTGCCGGGCCTTCCAGGGAATGCGGCGACCGAGCACGTCGCGGCGGACCGATTGCTCGTAGGCAATGTATATGTTGTCGGCATCGGCTCGGAACTGCACGGTCGCCCCGCGGTCGGGTAACGACAGGGCACCGAAGCCGTCCCAGCAACCGTCGTCAAGCTTGCCATCAATTGTCGGTGCCTTCGCGGCCGGGACGGAGAGGATCATTTTCTGCGGTTGGTGGTAAGTCAGGTCCATTCGCAGGCGCTGCAATCCCTTGATACCTGAGCCGTAGATCCACGGGCGGTCAGTGTTTGCGACAGGCCGGCGGTCAGAGTTGGTACGGAAAGGACCGAAGCCTTCCGCCACCTCCATCGTATAGGGGAGCGGCATCGCGACACCCTTGGCGATGGCTAGCGGCGGGCGCGGGAAGCCGAACCAGAGCAAGCCGTCCGCGTCGCGGCGGTCGCCGGGCGCTCCGAGGTTCAGTGCGGAGCGGCGGATCAGACCCTGGGAAAGGTTCTTTTCGTCAAACATCGCCCAATCCTCGTTGCGGCGGCCCTCCGCGGGGACGAGGCCGAGAGACGTGGCGAAACTGTAGGAACAGAGACAGTCCGACGCGCTCTCGCTGTAGACGAGCATTCCCGATGCGGGAACGAGTGTCAGCCCGCAACCGGAGCGGATACCGGAGATATTGCGCATGCCTGAGTCATCCAGTCGGTCGTACATGCCGATGGTGCCGGAGCGGAAGAAGTCCATCACTGCCGAGCAACTGGTGCCACTGCAGCCATAGGACCGGGAATAGTCGCGTGAGACATCTTCACCGGTCAACGGCTGCTGACGCTTGAGCAGTTCGAAACCGTTCGCGCGCTTGAGCGGGGCTTCCTTGCCGGCATCCTCCTTACCAAGGCCCTCCTTGAAGTCAGCAGAGTAGTCGCCGTCGTCCCGCTTGCGGGTCAGCGGTGTTAGCCGGCCGGGTCGGCGAGCGTGGTCGGGCAGGTCGAGGATGTCGCCGAACGCAACGGGGACCTGGGGAGAGAACACGTCCTTCACGTTTGCGGGCGGAGCCTCCAGGATCACGACGACTTCCGCTTCGTTCAGCCAGCGTTCCTTGCCCGGCAGCGGCCGAGCCCATAACCGCGGTCGGAAGTCCTCGGCCCAGAGCTTCAAGTCGGCCGCGATCGCGAAGTCAAGCGGCTTGCCACCAGGGAGGGAGTCCCAGCCGATGTCGAGCCGGATAACCGATCCGTCGTCGGTGCGCCGGGCGTCGATGTTCACCAATGGGTGGGGGAACGTCTTGTGCTCACGACGGACGCCGTCCCTGGCATACAGAACAAGTTCAAATGTGCCCGGCCCCGGTGCCCGTAATCGCTCGGCAGCGGGCCGGAAGTCGAACGCGAGTTCCCAGAGGTCATTGCGGGAAAAACTGGCCGCCTTGGCCGTGAGGGTGATGCGGAGTCCCTTCTCGCTCTGCTCAATGTCTACCGCAGCGAGGTCGCCCTGCCTGCCCCGCTCTTCGCGGTGGACGGGCTTGCGGGCGTCGAGGATTGCAGGGCCACGGCTTTCGCCATTGATCTTTGCAAGACGCCCGGTTGCCGCTTCGAACTGATAGATCGCTTTTCCCTCGTGGACGTAGAGAAACTCGTCGTCCGCGCTGACGACACCGTTCCCCGCGCAGATTCCCTGGCTGAGTCGGCGGCGCCACAATTCGCTGCCGTTGTAGGCGTCGATCGCCGTGATGTGTGACTCGCCGAACACGAAGACCCGCCCGTTCGCGGGGACGGGAGTGCGCGGCCGGCTGTGCCGTGATACCAGCAACTGCGCGTTCGGACCACCGAACCACTGGAACTCCAACGGCCAACGAACGCGCTCGTCGGCTTCGGTTTTACTGTCCCAGTCGAAGGCCCCGGGGAGCTTGCCGCGGACAACCGTCCTGCCCTTTACCTCGGCCGGCGGGATCTCCCTGGGCAGGTTCGGAACTTCGATCCCTTCGGCAAACGCCAGCACGCCGCCGCAAGGCCGGACCATCGAGTAGAGGTTCCCCGAGGGCGTTTCCTTGCGCGCGGCAACAACGAGGTTCGCGAAGTAAGGCAGGAGCCTGTCGACGCGCTCCATAACGACGAGCCGCGAACCGTAAAGGTCTCCGCCGACGAATCGGCGGCGCTCGTCCTGCAACTTCGCAGCGTCCACCAGCGCAACCACGTGCAGTTGCGACTGCCGGGCGATCTGCTCTGCAAGGGCCACGTCGCCGTCGACGACCGCGAAGCCTTTCACCGTCCCCTTGCCGGGAATCAGGTCGAGCAACCGCGCGACCTCCGGAGATGGTCCGGCGTGCTTCTTGCTGTCAGGTGCCTGTCCTTTGAAAGGTGCGGTGCCGAAGGTGTGAACCGCGCCATGGTGAGTGGCGACGACAAGCTTGCCGTCGGCAACCGCCAACCCGCGGGCCTGCCCGTCCACAGGCGCTTGCCAGAGTGTCTTGCCCGTTTCGGGGTCGAGTGCAGTCACACCATTGGTTGTGCCGAGCAACAGGGCGTTCTGCGTCAGCGCCTCGCTGTAGACCCGTGGGTGCTCGACACTCCAAAGCCGCTTGACACCGCCCCCGATCTCGAACGCGTCCACCCTGCCGTTACCCGCGGCGTAGACGCGATTGCCCGCGAAGACCGCCCGCTGCCGGCCGAACAGCCCCGAGCCGATCTGACTGCGCCAGCGCGGGCCCTTCACCTCATCGGTGTACTCGGCGACGGCCTTGGTATGTTCCCACTCCTCCTTGCCGGTGCGCAAGTTGATCGCGGCAACACTGTCCACCCGCTGCGGGTCGGACTCGCCCAGGCGGAAGCTTTGGTCGGGCTGCCACGCCACTGCCGAGGTGAAAATGGTGCCGTTGAACAATGTCGCCCACGTGCCGCCGCGGTTGGAGGGGGCGGAGTCGAAGAATCGCAGCTTCCCGGTCTTCGCATCGAAACCCGCGGGAGCGCAGCGACCGGTCGGCACGACGAGGATTTCGTCGGCCAACAGCAGCGGCCCCTGCGGTGCGGGGCCACCGAACGAACTTGAAGGTTGGTGCGGATAGTCGAGGTACTCGTAGCAGCTGGTGTCGTTGCACCAGACTACCTCGCCCGTGTCCACCCTCAGCGCGTAGACGAAAACGCCATCGCTAGGCCACATGCCGGCCGTCGCGTACGCAACACCGTCGTGGACCAGAATCCCGCTGCGGCAGGGCCAGCGCGACGAGAGCCGGCCCTCGGCGATGACTTTGCGGTGGTCGAGCGCCAGTCGCCGCTTCCAGACCTCTTTGCCCGTTGTCGCATCGACGCAATAGGCATGCCCGTCGTCGGACACGAAGAAGCACCTCCCGCTGTCGATCTGAGGCGCGAAGCGGACTGGCCCGCCGGTCGTGTACGTCCAGGCGGTATCGCCTGTGTTGAGATCGAACGCCCGTACCGTGTCGTCGGCCGATGAACCGAAATAGACCCGGCCACCCGCGACGACCGGTTGGAACGCATAGTCGAAGTCGAGCGCGTTCATCGCTCGTCCCGGTTCGGGCCACGCCGGTGCCGGGTGTTTCGGCGAGTGCCAGGCCCAGCCGGCCGTGAGCGGCAGTGTCAGCTTGTCCGACGAGACGCCCGACCTGGAACGATCGTGCTTGTACGACGGCCAGTCTTCGGCCGCCACAGGAGAGCAGATGCCGGCGAGCACGAGCAGCGTAAGGGGCCGCATAATGGCTCCGACAGGGAAGTTGATTTAGCGAGTCAGGTCAGGATAATGGTCGAGCTTCCCGATAACAACTCCCTTAAGCCGGAATCACGATGCCACTTTGCAGTTTCGTGCTGATGGCCGGCACCACGATGTTCCCGCACCTGTCGCCGATTTACCAGCGTCTGCACCATACTCTCGATCCGCTCCAGCCGTCCCTCGTTCGACATTTTTGAACCAACCAGTCGGGTTGCTCCTGGCCTCTGGCCGTCGCACGGCCTCATGGTCCCAGCGTCGCGGCTGTCGCCCGCAACCAAAACTCAAAGAACCTCTGTCGGAACACATCGGCGATTCGCTGGAAGGCGGCATTCAGGCCCGCAAGGAATCAGCGCGTTACAGCAATGCCATGCTTCCGACAGCCGTGCAGCCAAGCGACATCAAGGCAGTCAGCGTCTTCCTGATGAGGCCTCCGCGCTAACTGCAATTGGTAGTTTGCACGGGAGAGGCGGGACTGGCAGACTTCAAGCATCCTCTTCGAAAAGGCAATCCCCCTCCTTGGCGAATGTAGCTCTTCTTAGCCAGCCTCGACAAATCCGTCGGATTCCGCCAGCAGTGCGGTTGCGTTCCGACGTACGCAGCGGGCGGCACGGCGGAAGCAACGCAGAAACTCAAGGACGACACCGTGCGGTTGCGTTCTGACGTACCCAGCGGGCGGCACTGCTGACCGACATCGGTTACTCGTTCCGACTCCCGAACAATGGCCACAGCCACTCGGGGGCAATCAGGCCACCCCAAGGAAGCCAGCACAACCCGCGATGCGACTAAGTTGTCGCGTACCGTCAGTGATTGAGCTGACCCGGCAACGTAACCGCAATGCCAACTCAGGCGTGCTACCAAATTGCTACCAAACCCATTCGCTGCGAGAGGCAGCCGGGAAATGAAAATAGCCGCAAGTTGTTCACTTGCGGCCACTTGTGTTCAAACGAGGATGACGGGACTCGAACCCGCAACCACCGGATCGACAGTCCGGTACTCTAACCAATTGAGCTACATCCCCTTGGATAGAAAAATATAGGAGTGATGAAGGGGTGCAGCAAGCCCCCATC
>Ga0105048_10020322_pt1 | contig 10136 bp, 9 predicted proteins | sample MAT05_FD_78382 | JGI IMG/M metagenome (GOLD analysis project Ga0105048, IMG submission 78382) | Freshwater microbial communities from Lake Fryxell liftoff mats and glacier meltwater in Antarctica - MAT-05 | ecosystem: Environmental > Aquatic > Freshwater > Ice > Liftoff microbial mat | place... | reverse complement strand
TCAGGTCGAACTCGTCCACGGCACTCCCTCCCGACGTGAAAAGGCACCCACCCCGACCGAACATCTTACTGCGTCAGCAGTACGGCCTACAACGCCAATAGGCCACCACCGTTTGCTTGACAACCGTTCAATTCGTGGCCCCAGTAATAGGGGGTTGCGGTTCCACCTCTTGCCGCGTACTCCCACTCGGCTTCGGTAGGAAGTCGGACGCCTAGCACTACAGCGCGGAATGAATGCAAAGGCTTGCTGAAATGACGGTTATGCTCGATTGTCCTCGCCGGCAAATCGCCCACGTTGATCGGAGACGATGACCGCCTGTGGCGACCACACGGGGATTCCCTGGGGTTGCACGACGACTCCGAACTGATCGGGTTGAGTGGATGGATTTCCCAGGAGGCGATTTCGGATGCAAACCTTTGCTTTGAAGTCGTTTGCGTTGATTCCGCGCTGTAGTGCTAGACCCATGTTGTCCTTCAGGTTCTCGCAAAACTCTATCGCTTCTTGCCAGCTCACGGTATCCACGGGTCGGGTGAAATCCGGGAAGTAGCTGGGATTGCTGCCCATCACCGACAGCCACTGTTCTTGAGTCACGGGACAGACGCCGATCCAAAACCCTTTGGTGAGCGTCACTTCGTGCTGCAATTCGTTTTCACAACGGCCTTCCTCCGACGCCGGGCTGCCCATCAGGAATGTCCCCGGCGGGCACCACGCGAATGCCATCGACACACCGCCGGACAGCGTTACCTGTTGGCGGTCACGGGCTTTGCGCACTGGTGCAGGCGGCGGCAGTACTACCGCCGGTTCGGTTCTGGCGAGCGGGGGGCGTCGGCTTCCTGTTGCTTCGCTACCAACAGGAAGCCGACGCCCCCCGCTCGCCTGGGAAGGGGAAAGCTCCACCAGTTTCTTTCGGAACTCGCCCGCGTTCTCTGGACGCTCGTCCAGATCCTCCGAGGTGCAGCTTAGCAGCAACTCGGCCAGGTTATCGGCCATGTTCATGCGTTTCAACGCCCGCGCCGCACCGGTTCCGGGACCGCTGTCGAGCTTGCCCGTGAGCATCTGGTACGCGATGACGCCAAGGGCGTGGATGTCGTCGCGCGGGTCGGGGTCGTCACCGCGCCGCTGCTGCGGGCTGCTGTAAGTAGGCGTGTGCAATCCCCGCAGGTAGCTCAGCAACCGTCCGCCTCGACTACTTTCGCCACGGCTCTCCTGGCGGTTGGACTCGCGCGCCGCCACCGACGTACTCGAACATGATCCACGGGGCGTCGCCCTTCAACAGTCGGTCCTTCAGTGAGACGATGTGCGGGTGTCGGCCAGCCTGCTGAACGCGGAGGATCAGGGCGCTTTCGTGGATGAGATCACGGCCGGTCTGCCCGAAGCAGAACTTGACCGCGCCGGCGTGGGTGTGATCCGGGTCGTCCGGCATCTCGGCGTTGCGGGCGTACCAGACTTCGCCGAACCCGCCGACTCCGAGCAACCGCTGAAGCACCCACCCGTCTCGACCCGGCAGCGGCACGCCGGCCCGGAACCGCGGCACGCGCGGCGGCAACATCCGCGCCAGGTCTTCGGCGGTACGAATGGCGAAGACGGCGGGTAGCGAGCGACCGGCGGGGTCGTCCGACCGCTTCAGGGATTGCCTGACGGCGGCGGGCACCAGCGTCAGGTACGCCTCGACGAGGTCGATGACTTCCTGGGATTCGCCGGCGGCGACCTCGCGGGCAATCTGCTTCGCGTCCTCACGGACCTGATCCAGGCCAGCGTTCACGGCGGCGAGCGCGTCGGCGGCCAGATTGTCTTCGCGCCTGGCCTTGCGGTAGCGGTCGATCACGTCCGCGCCAATGTCGTAAATCTTGTCGCCGAACGGGACGAACTCGGAGGCAACTTTCAGCCCCTTGGCGACGACTGCCTGCCGACGGCCTTTAGGAACATCAGCATGAGGACGTACTCTGGGTGTGGGAGTTCTCAATGTGTTCGCAACCCATCTCCGGGTATTTTACGAATGGGAGGGGATTCTGAGAGGAAAACGGACCCGCGTGCCGCGTATCATGCCTCTCGGCCCCTAACCTAACCGGAGGATTCAAATGTTTCGCTCGCTCTCCGCGTTCGCATTGCTACTGTTCGTCGGCACCGCGCCGGCGGCCGACCCGAAGCCGACCGTTTCCGTCGTCCTCTGGTTCGACACCGAGGATTACATCCTGCCGGCCAGCGACGACGCCGCGTTGAGAGTGGCCGACTGGCTCACCAAACAGGACGTCCGCGCGACGTTCAAGATCGTCGGCGAGAAGGCCCGCGTGTTGGAGAAGCGCGGCCGCAAGGATGTGATCGCGGCGCTGGCCAAGCACGAGATCGGCTACCACTCGAACTTCCACAGCGTCCAACCGACGCCCGCCATGTACCTGTCCGCGCTCGGCTGGGATGAGGGCGTGGCCGAGTTCACCCGCCGGGAGAAGCCGGGCCACGACGACGTGAAACGCATCTTCGGCCAAACGCCCAGTTGCTACGGGCAGCCGGGCAGTTCGTGGGGGCCGCAGGTGTACGGGGCGATGCGCGAGTGGAAGACGCCGATGTACCTGGACTACGGCCGGCACGTCGGGCTGGACCGCAAGCCGATGTATTACTGCGGGGTGTTCACCGTGTACGACCACGAGAACACGTTGCGCACCGACTTGGGCGGCGAGAAGGACGTGCGGAAGGCGCAGGACCGGTTCGTCGAGGTGCGGCGGAAGTTGCTCGCCGAGGGCGGCGGCTTGGTCAGCATTTACTACCACCCGTGCGAGTTCGTCCACGACCAGTTCTGGGACGGGGCGAACTTCGAGAAGGGGGCGAACCCGCCGCGCGCCGAGTGGAAGAAGCCGCGTGCGAAAACGGAGGAGGAGTCGCGGGTCGCGTACCAGTCGTTCTTCGACTACATCACGTTCATCAAGCGGTTCGCCGACGTGAAGTTCGTCACCGCCCGCGAGGCCACCGCGACGCACCGGGACATGGCCCTCGGTCGGAGTTTCACCCCGGCGGACATCAAGGCGATTGCCGCCGGGGTGACAAAGGGGATCGACTTCCAGCGGCACGGCGAGTACGCCCTCGCGCCGAGCGAAATCTTGTTCCTGCTGAACGAGTCGCTCGCCGGAAAGCAGCCGAAGGGGGTGACGCTATCCGAGACGCCGTTCGGGCCGAGCAAGGCCGCGCCGGCAATGAAACAAGTTGTCACGACGGACGCCAGCCAGTTTACCCGCACGGCGGTGGACGTGGCGGATTATTTCCGCACGCATCGTCGGGTGCCGAGTGCGGTCTGGCTGGGCAGCGAGGCTATTTCCCCAGAGGCGTATTTGGCGGCACTGGCGAAGGTGGTGTTAACAGTGGGCGACGGGAAGCCGGTGCCGGAGTCGCTTGAACTCACCCCGGCGAAGCTACTGTCCGCGAAGCGGGTGCAGGACGACAACCCGAAGCTGTGGGGGTGGGTGATCTTCCCGACCGACTTCCGCGCCCCCGCGATGATGGAACTCGGCCAGCGGCAGGCGTGGACCATCAAGCCGGCCATCCGCCGGCCGTGAGTGGGTCAGCCGGCGGCGACGGCCTCGCGGCGACTCCCCTTCCCCGTCGGCTTCAATTCGCCCCGCGCCGCGCGAACCGTCTCCGCAAGCCCGGCGGCATCCAAGCCCATGTCGGCGAGCAGGTCGTTGCGCTCGCCGTGTTCGATGAAGTGGTCCGGATACCCGCGACGAATCACGGTGCGCGTGTCCAGTCCGGCCGCGTTCGCGGCTTCCAGCACGGCGCTGCCGAACCCGCCCTGAAGCGTCCCTTCTTCCACCGTCACCACGAGCGGCAGGCTTTCGACGGCGGCTAAGATCGTCTTCGTGTCGAGCGGCTTGACGAACCGGGCGCTGATGACGCCCACATTGATGCCGTCCTCGCGCAAGTCCTTCGCGGCTTTCAGGCAAGCGTGGGCGGTGGTGCCGAACGCCACGAAGCAGCCGTCCGGCCCCCACGTCAGCACCTCGGCTTTCCCGGCTTCAATCGGCTGGTGCGGCTTGGCGCGGGGCAGCGTCTCGGCGTTCGCGCGGGGGATGCGGATGCTGACCGGGCCGGACTGCCGGAGCGCCCATTGCAACATCGGCTCGATGTCGGCCTCGTCCGCCGGGGCCAGGCAGGTCATGTTCGGGAACAGCCGCAGGTACGGGATGTCGAAGCAGCCGTGGTGCGTCGGGCCGTCCGGGCCGACGACGCCCGCGCGGTCCATCGTGAACACCACCGGCAGGTTTTGGAGGCACACTTCCTGGAAAATCTGGTCGAAGCCGCGTTGCAGGAAGGTGCTGTAGATGTCCACGATGGGCCGCGCCCCGGCCTTCGCCATGCCGGCCGCGAACGCGACCCCGTGACTCTCGCAGATGCCCACGTCGAAGAACTGCTGGGGGAAGTCGGTGCGGACCTTTTCCAACTTGTTCCCCTGGCACATGGCGGCGGTGATGACGCACGCCTTCGGGTCGGCCTGAAGCGCGTCGTGAATCGCCCCGGACATGACATCCGTGTACGCCCGCCCGCCGCCCTTCTTCACGCTGATGTTCCGCCGGCCCGGCCCGACCGTCTCGAACACCCCAGGGCTGTGGAACGTCACCGGGTCGTCCGCCGCCTGCTGGACGCCGTGCCCTTTGTTGGTGAACACGTGCAGCAACACCGGCCCCTTCTGGTGCTTCAAGTCGCGGAGGATGCGGCGGAGGGCCTTCAGGTCGTGGCCGTCCACCGGGCCGAAGTAGCGGAAGCCGAACTCCTCGAACAGCATCCCGCTCTTGAGGGTCGCCTTCAGCCCGTCGCGGATGCTTTCGAGCGACGACCGGGCGGCCTCGCCGATGAACGGAATCTGGCTGAGAAGCGAGTTGAGCGTCCGCTTGCCGCCTTGGTACAAGCCGGTCATGCGGTACTGGTCGAGATACTGGGCGATGCCGCCGGTGCGCGGGCAGATGCCCATCTTGTTATCGTTCAACACCACCAGCACGTTCTGATCCGCCCCGCCGATGTTGTTGAACGCCTCGAACACCATTCCGCTGGGCAGCGCCCCGTCCCCGATGACGGCGACCGCGTGCCGCTCCGGGTGGCCGACCAAATCGTCCCCGGCCTTCAACCCGGCGATGGTGGACACGCTCGCGCCGGCGTGCCCGGTCATGAACAGGTCGTAGGGCGACTCGGCCGGGTTTGGGAACCCCATCAGCCCGCCCTGGGTGCGGATGGTGGGGAACTGCTCATACCGCCCCGTGATGAGCTTGTGCGGGTAAATCTGGTGGCCGGTGTCCCAGATGAGCCGATCCTGGGAGAAGTCGAAGTTCAAGTGAAGCGCGAGGCACAACTCGACCACGCCGAGGTTGCTGGCGAAGTGGGCCGAACGAGTGGTGAGGACCGAGACGAGCGCCCCGCGGATTTCCTCCGTGAGTTGCGCCAACTGCTCGTCGGAAAGTGCCTGGAGGTCGGCGGGCGACCCGATGTGGGGCAGAACCTCGGTCATGGAAAACACTCCGCACAAGTTGGGCGAGCCGGCGGTGTGAACCGGCGGGTTCGGGATCATCACCCGGCGGTGTGAACCGCCGGGTCGCCAAGAATCACCGGTCCCGGCCGACGACGTATTTCGCCAGTTCGGCCAACGGGCGGCCGGCCGGGCCGAACGACTCGGCGGCGGCGACGGCGGCCTCGCCCAACTCCGTGGCCTTCCGCCGGCTCGCATCCACGCCAAGCATTCCGGGATAGGTCAGCTTACCCCGGTCGGCGTCCTTATTCACCCGCTTGCCGGCCGTCGCCGCGTCCCCGACGACATCGAGCAGGTCGTCCGTCACCTGGAAGGCCAGCCCGAACGCCGTCGCGTATTCGTCCATTCGGGCCAACACCGACGCATCCGCGTTGCCCGCCGCATGAACGCCCATCCGCAACGCGGAGCGGAACAGCGCTCCGGTTTTCCGCCGGTGGATCGCCTCCAGGTCGGCCACCGACCGGGCCACTTCGCCGCGAATCTTCCCATCGGCGGTGAGGTCCAGTACCTGCCCGCCAATCATCCCGGCCGCGCCCGAACCGCGCGCCAATTCCAAGGTGCAAACCGCAGCCGTTGCGGGCGCGTAACCGACGGCCAGCACTTCAAACGCGAGCGTGAGCAAGCCGTCGCCGGCGAGAATGGCGAGTGCTTCCCCGAAGGCGACGTGGCACGTCGGCCGGCCCCGCCGGAGGTCGTCGTCGTCCATCGCCGGAAGGTCGTCGTGGACAAGCGAGTAGGTGTGAACCATCTCCACCGCGACGGCGGCCGGGAGGGCGACGGACTCCGACCCGCCGGCCGCCTCGCACGCCAGCAGCACGAGGAGCGGACGGAGACGCTTACCAGGGGCGAGCAGGCTGTGCCCCATCGCCTCGACGACGGCCGTGGGGGCGTCGTCGGTGAGCCGGGCGAGGGTGTCGCGGAGGGCCGCGTCCACCATCGCCTGCCGGGGGGCCAACTGTACCCACACGTCGCCGGACACCGGGAACGCCTCGGAATCTCGAAGAATGGCGGGAAGCCATCTTCATATTAGCCCGCGGGGTTGGTGTCCGGCGTTGGGAGTTTACTTTCTCCGGCAAAGCTTACAAGGGGAAACACCAGAATTGAAGTGTCCGTGCCGGACCGTCACTCGCCGGCGAGCGACGGCAACCGTGGCAACCGGGCGTCGGGCTGCCCGTCGCGGGTGTGCTGGTGGCACTTCACGCAGGTCATGGTCATGTCTTGAAAGCCGAGGACGACGCCATCCAGGTTGCGGTCCTTGGCCTTCCGATTGACGGTCTCGGCGGCCCGGCGGAACAGGTTGATTTGCAACTCGTACTCCTTCGACTTGCCGGCGTTCAGGAACTCGGCCGCCTGAGCGATCCGCCCCAGCGCGATGGCCGCCTTTTCGACCTTGGGGAAGTCGCCCAGCGCGATGCCTTCCAGCAGGGTTTGGCTCTCCTTCAGTTTCGCCACCATCAGTTCGTGTCCGCTCTTGAGCGGGGCGCGCTTCGGCGCGGGTTGCTCCTTCGGCTTCGGCACGTCCGGGTTGCGCGCGGGCGAGTGGCCGGCGAACGCCAGCGCGACGGCGGCGAGGACGACGGCGTTCACGAGTCGGGTACGGGGCATGAAGCGATCTCCGGCGAGGGGTCCGCCGTCCGAAACAAGACAGCGGTGTCTTTTACTGTACGCCGTCGCCCCGCCATTCGTAGGTGGCGGCCTGCCCGACCGTCTCTTCGACTTCCACCCGGAGGACGCCGGGCGTCAGGCCGTAATGGGTCTTCAAGTCGTCGAGCAACCGGTGGGCGATCCACCGCGCCAGCAATTCCGCCGTGGTGTTCTGGATCGGCAGCAGGACGCAATCCTCTCGCGGGAACGTCCACTCTTTCCCGGCGAACCGCACTGCGACTTTCTCGCCCACGACCTCCACGCGGATTTGCGGGTTCTCGGTGGCGAGCAGCATGTGGTGATCGAGTTCGTCCACGACGATTTTCGCGCGGTTCTTCAGCGCGACGAAATCGAACACGTACCAGTTCTCGTCGAGCGGCCCCTCGATCTGAACCGCCGCGCGGTAGTTGTGACCGTGCAGCCGCTCGCACTCGGACTTGTCGTAGGTGATGAAGTGCGCGCAGCAGAAGACCAAGTAGTCTTTCGTCACGCGGACGGAGAAGCGCTCGGCGGGCATGGGCGTCACAACCAGTCGGGGGCGGGCCATCGGAACGGGGCAGACGGTTTCAACTTATCTTCCCGCAGGGCGACGAACAAGCACGCGGCCACGAGGTCGGCCGTGGTGCCGGGGTTCAACTTGTTCCCGTCGGAGCGGAGGTCGCCATCGAGTTCCACCCCCGCGCGGCGGCCGGCAAGCGTGTCGAGTCCGCCGAGAGAAAGCATTGCGTTCGTTCGGCCGCGAATGTCTTCCGCAACTGTCACGCCACGCTTACGGGCGATGAGCGAATCGGGGAACGCGGCCATCCACCGGAGTTGGCAATCGACAATCGCGGCTTCGACGGTGCCGTACTTCTGGAAAGCCGCCAAGAACGCGGGCACGCCGACATCGAACACGTCGGCGAAGTCGGTGGCGTATTGCCGGGCGATGAGGTCGCGGTCGGCGGCCATCTTCATCGCTTCGAGCAATGTCACCGTGGGTCGCTGCCGCACGTCCTGTTCGGGCGCGTCGCCGAGGCCGCCGGGGTTCGCCAGCCGAATCGCGTGGTACGTCCGAACCGCGTCATCGATGCTCAGGCCAGCCAGAATTTCGCGGACACCGGCGACCAATGGCGTCCGCGCCGGCACCGCCGCCAGCGGCGCGAGCAACAGCAGGATGCCGAGGTTCGTGTTCTGCCCGACCGCATCGCGCGTGGCGCGGGTGGCCAGTTCCACCGTCAATCCGACGGGGTTCACGGTCGCGGACTCAAAGGCGCGGGCACTCGCGGCGGAACTCAGCAGGAAGTCCGTCAGGCCCGTCGTGGCGAAATCGGCGGCGCGGTGGACGTTGCCCACCTTCCGGGCGACTGCCTCCCAAATGCACGCCGTTTGAAACAGTTCCCCGACACGCATCACGCCTTCCCCGCCATGTGTTGGACGATTTCCGACGCCACGTCCACGCCGCACGTCGGCGCGAGCGCCCGCCAACCGGGCACGGCATTCACTTCGAGAACGAGCCACTCGCTCCGGTCGTTTTGCAGCAGATCGACGCCGGCGACCACGCACCCGGTTGCGGTCGCGGCGGCAAGTGCCAACTTCGCCTCGGCGTCGGCCAAGCGGAACGGCTCCGCCGTGCCTCCTTGGGCGACGTTCGTCCGCCAGTCCGATCCGTTGCTCCGCTTCATCCTCGCGATGACCCGCCCATTCAGTACGAACACCCGCACGTCCCACCCCGGATGCCGGACGAACTCCTGAAGGTACAGCACTCCGCCCGTTTGCTCAATGGCGCGGAACGTCCGCCACGCCAGTTCCTGGTCCGTCACCCGCACCATGCCGCGGCCCTCGGACCCGAACAGCGGCTTCACCACCACGTCGCCGCCGAGTCGGTCGAAGGCGGTCATCGCGTCTTGCCACGTCTGGCACACCACCCCGCGCGGGATCGGCAGCCCGGCGGCGCGGAGCCGGACATCCGTGAGGAACTTATCGACGCACGTCTCCACCGCCTTCGGCGGGTTCAGCACGAGTTGGCCGCGCAGCAGCGCGAGTTGCAACACGTCCATGCGGAAGACGACCTGCTCCAAAGACCCGGCTGGCATGGTGCGAATGAGGATGGAGTCGAAGTCGGACAGGGAATTCGTGTCTTTGCTGGTTCCCCCCTCCCCAGGCGGGAGGGGGGTTAGGGGGGAGGGGGATTCCGTTCCACCATTCCCCCTAACCCCTCCCGCCAGGGGAGGGGGGGACAAAACAATACCAGCCCATACCGTGCGGAAGTCCACGGCCCGCGCGTCGTGCCCCAGTCGCGCGGCGGCGCGGAGTACGTCCTGGACGTGCCAGCCGGTGCCACCGGAAAGAACGGCGAGATTCATGCCGGCGCGTCCAGGGGAAGCACGGCTACCGTCGCGGGTGGCAGCGGCGGGAACAAATCGGCAACTCGGATTACCAACCCCGGCAGGACTGGTTCGCCGGGCAACTCTTGGTCGGCCGTGTACCGCCGGATGGTGCCGTCGGCCAGATACACCAGCACCGTCCGTAGGACGGCGTTCACCACCCAGATCATCGGCACTTGCACGAGCAAGTAATCGTTCACCTTGTCGTCCACTTCCTCGTACAGGTCGTTCAGCGACACCACTCCGACACACAGGTCTGGCACCAGTTTGGCGTACCCGCGCGGCGGCCGGTCGTTCGGGAAACGCCCGGCGCGGACGAAGGACACGTCCGGCTTGCGAACCAGTTTCGGACGGTGCGGGAAGCAGATGTAGCCGGCGTCGTCGGAGAGGACGTAACCCAAACGGTTGTCTTCCACGAACGTGCCGAGACGCCGAATCAAAGAAGATTGGATCAGCCCGTTTTCCGTGCCCATGTTTTTCTCCACGGGAGTACCGTCGATCAGTTCATACCCCTCCATGCCCGACAGCGACTCGAACTGCTCTGGCGTCAGCGGGGGAGTCGGGCGCGCGGGGACTTCCCCCTTGTCCTTCTCCACGGGTTTCCCGTCGATCAACTCCCAGCC
>Ga0105048_10020321_pt1 | contig 10136 bp, 10 predicted proteins | sample MAT05_FD_78382 | JGI IMG/M metagenome (GOLD analysis project Ga0105048, IMG submission 78382) | Freshwater microbial communities from Lake Fryxell liftoff mats and glacier meltwater in Antarctica - MAT-05 | ecosystem: Environmental > Aquatic > Freshwater > Ice > Liftoff microbial mat | place... | reverse complement strand
GACGTGTCGTCGGCGCCGAACAGGCTCGAGGACAGCAATCTGCATGCTACGGCCGTGCTTGCTGCGTAGCCGGGATGTAGCGCTGCGCGGCGAGCTGGTCCATCGGGCTCGCGCCCACCTGCTGGAAGACCTTGGCGGCGGTGGCGGCTAGCTCGGTCAGGTCGACACGGCTGCCGGTGCGCCACACCCCAACAACGTGGGAGAGGTCGGCGATGCGGCTGGTGGGGTCGTCGCGGAAGGCCACCAGGTCGGCGGGCGCGCCAGCGACGATCCGGCCGGCGTCAGCCAGGCCGATGATGTCGGCGTTGCTCGCCGTCAGGCCGCGCAGTGCGTCGAGCGGGGTGAAGCCGGATTCGACCAGCAGGCCTGCCTCGTCGTGTAGCGCGAAGCCCGGGATCAGCCCAGGGAAGGGGGAATCGGACCCGATCAGCAACCTTCGCCCGGCCTTTCGCAGCACGGGGATGGAGGCCATGCGTTCGGCCAACTCGCGCATGCGCCGAACGCGGTCGGCTGCCGGCTGCGATGCATGGTGGGCTTGCGCCCACGCGTCTCGGGTGTGGCCGGGTACCCATGCGAACGCTGCGTCGCGCTCGGCACGAGGATCGCCGAGATGGGCGAGCGCGTGTCACACGACGAGCGTCAGGCAGTGGTCGAGGGGGGCCGCAGCCACCCGTCGTGCAGCGGCCTCCCAGGTGGGTTCACCGAGGTCGCTGGCCAGGCACCCCGCGAGGTGCTGCAGTTCGTCGACCCCTGCGGCCACTGCATCGTCGAGGTTGGACGCGCCGAGGTGACCGAGCACGCGCAGCCCTCGGCGGTGTGCCTGTTCGCTGGCCGCCTGCATCAATTCGGCGGTTACGTTCGCGTAGACCTTGATGCTGCGCAGGCCGCGGTCGGCAAGCTCGTCGACCGACGCCCGCATCTCATCCGTGGTCGCATGCGCCTTGGCCAGGGTGGGCCAGTTCACCTTCGTACTCTCCAGCAGCGGCCCGGACCAGTGCACCGTGGGGCGCGGCCCGGCGGGGAGCGCGTCGAGTTGTGGAATCACCGCGTCGATGTCGTTGCCGACGTCTCGCACTGTGGTGACACCAGCAGCGAGTAGGCCGTACAACATCCACGGCGCAAGGTGCAGGTGGGCGTCGATGAGCCCCGGTGTGAGCGTGGCACCGTCGAGCACGAGTGTCGCGGCGCCGGCTGGAACGTCGCTGATCGGCAACACCCTGCTGACCCTCCCGGCGGCGACTCCAACTGCGACGTCGTGCGACACGTTGTGCCCGTCGAACACGCGGTCGGCGATGAGGAACTGTTCGTGCTCGCTCATCGCGCGCCGTCGCCGAAACGGAAATGGTTCATCGATCCTCGAGCCGACGCAATCCGTTGCCGCTGCATGTTGCTCACCTCTCGTCCATTGACAGCCAGAGTCGCAGAAGATGGAGCGGCGCGACCGGGTCGTCGGTGAACGTGGGCTGACGGGTTGCTCTCGCAGCACTCGTCGAGTTCAGGAACACGGTGGTGGTTTACGGGGGTGTGGACCGGGGAACAGATGGCGACGAAGGAGCCCCATGTCCGCCCCGAATGCCCTGCAGCACAACCCACTTGGTCGCCTCGCCAGAGGCTCGACCGCCGAGAAGTTCGGCCGCGCCGGCTGGTTCGCCAAGGGCACCGTTTACGCCGTAGCCGGCGTGCTCGCGCTCATCATCGCCGGCAAGGCAGCGGGTTGGTCGCGCCTCGACGAGACAGCGGAGAAGGAGGCCAGCCCGACCGGAGCGTTGAAGACGATCGCGCAGGCGAGCGGCGGCGAGGTATTGATGTGGGTTCTGGCAGCGGGCATGTTGACCTACGCGGCGTGGCGGCTGGTGACGGCAGCGCTGCCCGGAGGCACCGACGCCATGGCGTGGGTGAAGCGCGTGGGCTATGTGGTGAGCGCGGTCGTCTACATCACCTTTGCGGTGACTGCCATCTCTCTGGCCCGTGGCTCCACGTCTGAAACCGATGGCAACGGCACGGTCAGGTCGCTTTCGGCTGACGTGATGGCGTACTCGGGTGGACGCATCCTCATCGGGCTTGCGGGCCTGGTCACGATCGGTGCCGGTCTGTACCGCATCGCGAAGGGCTTGAAAGTGGACGTGACCGACGAGCTCGACCTGTCGACGTTCTCGCCGCTGCGGCGACTCTGGACGAAGCGCTTGGGCGCCGTCGGTGAAGTCGGGCGCGGCATCGGCATTTCGCTCGTCGGTTTCTTCCTGTTGCGCGGGGCCATCACTTACGACCGCGCCGAGGCGACCGGCCTCGACGGTGCGCTGCGGCGGCTGGCGACCGAGACCTGGGGGCAGGTGGTGGTCGTCGTGGTCGGCCTCGGCTTCCTCGCCTACGGCCTGTTCTGCCTGGCGACGTTCACCCGCCGTGAGTTGCAGGCGCCGTGAGCAGCGCACCGATCTCCCATGGTCTCCGAACTGCGCCTCGGGATCACGACGAGTTGGCCGAGGGTGAGCCACCGGAGGCAAATGCCGACCCGGCGCAGCACGGGCTGCGCACTACTTGGCCATTGCACCGTCGGCAGCTTGGCCAGCTGGCCGCGGGTTGGGCGGTGCTGACGTTGCTGTGGATTGCGATGGGCAAGCTCATCACCGGCCCGTTCGAGGGCGGCGCCATCGTTCGAACCGACGTCCGGGCTGCGGAGTGGCTGGCGCAGCGCCGCACGCCGACGTGGAACAGCCTCACCTTCTGGGGCTCGTACCTGGCTGAAACGTTGACGAAGGTGGTGGTGACGGCCGTGGTGGCGTTGGTGCTGCTCAAGGTGTGGCGACGCTGGCTCGAGCCGCTGGTCGTCGCCGTCGCACTCGTGGTCGAGGCGGCCGCCTTCATCGTCGTCACGAACATCGTCGGACGTCCACGCCCCGACGTGCCGCGTCTGGATGGCTCGCCGGTCGACTCCAGCTTCCCCAGTGGGCACGTTGCGGCCGCCGCCGCATACGGCGCGTTCGCTGTGATCGTCTGTTGGCACACCCGCAAGTGGTGGCCGCGGTTGCTGGCCGTCGGGATCGCCACGATGGTCACGCTGATCGTGTCGCTTTCTCGGGCGTACCGCGGCATGCACTTCGCCAGTGACATCGTCGCCGGTGTCGTTCTCGGCTGCGGCTCGGTGCTGCTGGCAGTTGCGGTGCTCGGGCGATCACCAGAAGGCGCTCGATTCCTAGCGGCGAGGGGCGGTCAACACGACTCGACCGAAGGTGACCCGTGCCCATCCTGATTGCGCTCCTCATCGCCACGGTGGTGGTGACGACGGTCCTTGCAGTGGTGGCCCGTGGGGGCCACAGCAGCGACCCCACCGACATCCGCTCGGAGCCGCAGACCCTCATCACCGAGGTGCGTCGCCACCCCGCGCTGCGCCGGTTCCTCCGCGACCGCCGCAATGCATCGACCGCGACGGGCTGGCTGCTGACGCTGGCCCTTGCAGCGGTTGCGCTGCTGACGCTGACGGTGGGGCTGCTGTTGGAGATGGTGCAGCGCCGGCAAGGTTTCGCCCGGTGGGACGACGCAGCTGCTCGGTGGGGCGCCGCGCACACGACCGGCGCCGCAGAGAGCGTCGTTCGTGTGATCACGGATCTGGGCAGCACCCCGGTGGTTGTAGCTGTGCTGCTCGCCACTGCACTGGTGGAGTACCGGCGACTCCCGTCGCGGGCTGTGCCGGCGTTTCTCGCCACCGTGGTGCTCAGCGAGTTGATCATCAACAACCTGATCAAGGTCGTGGTCGGCCGCGAGCGACCCGAGGTGGCCCGCCTCGTGAGCGCTCACGGCTTCTCCTTCCCGTCGGGTCACACCGCGGCGGCTGCTGCTGCCTACGCCGCGATCGCGCTGGTCGTCGGGCGTCGCCGCAGTCGTCGAACTCGGGCGCTGCTGGCGGGTGCTGCGGGCGGCATCACCGTTGCGGTTGCCACCAGTCGCGTGCTGCTCGGCGCGCACTGGTTGACCGACGTGATCGCCGGTGCCGCAGTGGGCTGGGGGTGCTTCGCGCTGAGCTCGATCGCATTCGGCGGGCGCTTACTGCACTTCGGTGAGCCAGTGGAGAAGGCAGAGGCGATTGCCGCCGAAGCAGGCGGCTCGCTCGCCACGATGCAAGGGAGTAGTCCATGAAGAAGGTCGCTGTGATCGCCCACCGAGGGAAGGTGCTCGGCGACGGGCTCGGCCGCCTGCGCGAACTGCTGGCCAGTGAGGGCGTGCCGGACCCGTTGTGGCTGGAGGTACCCAAAAGCAGCAAGGCACCGAAGCAGATGCGAAAGGCCATCGAGCACGGGGCGGAGCTGGTGTTCGTGTGGGGCGGCGACGGGACCGTCCAGCGCTGCATCGACGCGGCCATCGGCTCGCCCGTCACGCTTGCCATTCTCCCCGCAGGTACTGCGAACCTGCTGGCCAACAACCTCGGTATCCCCATCGACCTCGAGCAGGCCGTCGCCGTCGGGTTGCATGGCGCCGGTCGCGCCATCGACGTCGGCAAGATCAATGACGAGCACTTCGCAGTGATGGCCGGTATCGGGATGGACGCGCGGATGATCCGCGATGCCGACGCGGGCCTGAAGGATCGCTTCGGGCGCGCTGCGTACCTGTGGACCGGTGCCCGCAGCACGCGCAGCTCGGCCGTTCCGACGAAGGTCAGGGTTGACGGAGAGCCGTGGTTCGACGGCGAGGCAACGTGCGTGCTGGTCGCCAACGTCGGTTCTGTCGTCGGGGGCATCACTGCGTTCGATCACGCCAGACCAGATGACGGCCGGTTGGACATCGCGGTGATCACCGCCGAAGGGGCTTGGCAGTGGATGCGTACCATCGCCCGGGCAGCGGTCGGCCATGCGGAGAAGTCGCCGCTCGTGGAGATGACGCAGGCACACCGCATCAAGGTGACAACCAGCAAGGCCCAGCCCTACGAGCTGGACGGTGGCGCGCGATCCAAGACGAACACTCTGCGGATCAAGGTGGTTCCGCAAGCCGTCACGATCCAGGTGCCAACGCCACGAGCGAACGGGGGTCGATGACCACCACCGAGTGTGCCACTCGCCGGGAGCATCGCCGGGGGCGCAGCATTCCGGCGTTCGTGTGCGCTGCCGTCGGTGCCGTGGTCATGATCGCGGTGCCGGTCATCGCCCGCCAGGTAGACGGAACCGCCGACGAGTTCAGCACCGACACCGTGCCCGTTCTGCCAGCACTCGGTTGGCTGCTGTTGGCTGGGTTGGCGGCGATCGTGCTCACCCATCGGCTGCAGATCTGGTTCTCGGTCGACGAGGGGCCCGTGCTCGCAGTGGCGTACGACTTGCTGCCGCTGCTGCTGTTGCTCGCGCCGGCGATTGCGACGGTCGCGTGGGCCGGCGGTCACCTGCTGCTCGGCTCCGCTGGCGCGGCTCTCTCCGGGTACGGCGCCGTGCTCGTGCTGCCGCGGTTGTTTGCAAATCGTCGGCCGTCATGGGCGGAGACCGCGCCGCGTTTCGAGCTGGCGGTGGCAAACGTGTACGTGGACAATCCGACTCCGCGCGCCGCCGCAGAGCAGCTGGTGGCGTGTGGAGCGGACGTGATTGTGATCGCCGAGGCAACCCCCGCGTTCATGGACCACTTCGATGCCGCAGGCGGTGATCAGTCGTACCCGCATCGGGTCACCGACCCAACCGACCAGAGTGACTACGCCGTCGCCATCGTTGCTCGCGAACCGCTGGGCGAACGGTCGCAGGTGTTGTCGCTCGGTCCGCTGCGCTTGGCGCTCGCTGAGGTCGACGTCGACGGAGTCGCCACCATGGTGCTCGCCCTCAACCCGATGTCGTCGTTCGACCCGCATGGCCAGGTGACCTGGAAGGGCCAGATCCGGGCCCTGGTGGAGTTCGTCCCCACGATCACAGGACCGATGGTGATCGCCGGCGACTTGAACTCCACGATCTATCGACCTCAGTTCGACGGGCTGCTGCGGGCGGGCCTCACCGACGCGATCGACTCGTTGGGCCAGGCGTGGAGGCCATCGTTCTCCCTTCGGTCGGTGTGGCCGCTGGGTGCGTTGGGAGCGTTCGTCCGGCTCGACCACGCACTCGTCAACGAAAACGGCTGCGCGCTGCACTTGCGCAACCTGGAACCCGCGGGCAGCGATCACATCCCGTTCATGATCACGCTGGCCGTGCGCCCCGAACAGTGAGTGAGTCGGTGAGAACGGCGAGGCGTCTGCCCGCGTCCTGCGGTTCCACGTGATGTCGCGCCTGTGGGTTGGATACCCCTGGAGGTAGCCGGTATTATACCCCCGGGGGTATAGGACCGAGTCAACCCTTCCCACCCGGCAGTCGCCGACACACAACACTCCGAAGGAGCATTCCGATGATCGACGAACCGGTCGACCACACCCCACTGGCCCGATTGGGCCGCTGGGCCCACAGCCACCGTCGCCAGGTGTTCATCATCTGGGGCTTACTCGTCGTCGGGCTCGGCGTGTTCGCGCCCAAGCTCGAGCACGCCCTGTCCGGCGCGATGTGGGAAGTGAAGGGCAGCGAGTCGCTCGCCGCCCGTGAGATCATCGACGAGCAGTTCGGCGGGCTGTCGTCACAGTCGGCCGCCGTCGTCATTCACAGTGACACGCTCACTGTCGACGACCCGACGTTCCAGCAGGCCATCGCCGACGTCAATGCCATCCTCGCCGCCGAGTCGGCGTTCGGCCCGGCCATGCCTGCGCAGCCAGGAATGGATGGTCAGACGGTGATGATCCAGGCGGGCGCACTCGTCGACCCCACCGAGGCGGTGCGAGCGGCTGACCGGATCCACGACGATATCGGCGGGCTCTCCACCGAGGAGAACGGTGCGGCGCTCACCGTGGCGCTCACCGGCTCGCCCGCATTCTGGAGCGACTTCAACACCGTCAACAGCGAGGGCATGGTCAAGGCCGAGCTCCTCACGTGGCCGGTCACCGCGCTGATCCTCGTGCTCGCATTCGGCACGCTCGCCGCGGCAGGGCTGCCGCTGCTGCTGACCGCTGCCGGCCTCGTCTCATCAATGGGCGTCCTGTACGGCATCACCCGGTTCACCGACCTGTCCATCTGGACGCTCAACTTCGCGATGATGTTCGCGCTCGCCCTGGGCATCGACTACGCGCTGTTCATCGTCACCCGCTTCCGGGCGGCGCTGCACGCCACACCCGACGACCCGATGCACGCCGCGGGCGTCGCGATGGACACCGCCGGCAAGGCCGTGCTGTTCTCCGGCATCACGGTGCTGATCAGCCTGTCGGCGGTGCTGCTCGTGCCGATCCCTGCGTTCCAGTCGATGGCCGCGGGAATGATGTTGTCGGTCAGCTTCGTTCTGCTGGCCGCCCTCACGTTGCTGCCCGCGTTGCTCGGCCCCGGCATCGACAAGTTCGCGCTGCCGTGGCACAGCGTGGGCGACCACCGCAGTGCCCGTTTCGCCGGGTTCGCCGAGCGCGTCCACCGCCATCGCGTCGGTGCGGCCATCGGCTCCACCGTGCTGCTGCTCGCCCTCGCGACGCCGTTGCTTGGTCTCAAGACCGGCATGCCCAGCATCACGATGCTGCCGAAAGATGAGCAGGCCCGTCAGGGCTACGACTACCTCGCCGCCTCCTTCGGTCCCGGAGGTCCTGGCCCCATCCAGGTCATCGTCCCCGCCGATGGTGATGTCGAAGCCGTCACCACTGCGGTTACCGGTGTCGGTGGCATCGTGATGGCGTTCCCCGCACAGCCAGGTGGCGCTGGCTCCTCGATGATCCAGGCCGTGGGCGCCTACGACCCGTCCTCGGCGGAGGCGATCGCTCTCATCGGCACGCTGCGCGCAGCGGTGCCCGACGGTGTGCTGGTCGGTGGGCCGGTGGCCGAGAACCACGACCTGGATCAGACGCTGCGCGAGAAGGCACCGCTGGTGATGGGCGTGGTGCTCGTCCTCGGGTTCCTGCTGCTGATCGTTGCGCTGCAGGGCCTAATCGTCGCGTTCATCGGCGTCATCTTCAACCTGCTGTCCGTCGGCGCCGCCTTCGGAGTCGGGGCGCTCGCGTTTCAGAAGGGTTGGGCGGCCGGGCCGATGGGCTTCGAGAGCCAGGGTTACCTCACCTCATGGGCGCCACTGTTCTTCTTCACCCTGGTGTTCGCGATCTCGATGGATTACACGGTGTTCCTGCTGGCCTCCACCCGTGAGCACTTCGAACGCTCGGGAGACGCCGACGAAGCGGTCATCAGTTCGATCGCACACACCGGCCGGCCGATCATGGCCGCGGCGGGCATCATGGTGGCGGTGTTCTACACCTTCGCCATCGCCGGCACGCTGCCGATGAAGGAGATGGGCCTCATCCTGGGCACCGCAGTTTTGCTCGACGCGCTGATCGTGCGTCTGGTGCTGGTCCCGGCGGTGCTGCACCTCATCGGCCCCAAGGCCTGGTGGCTGCCGCGCTGGCTCGATCGCATCGTCCCCAACGTGCGCTTCGCCCACTGACACGACGCCAGGGTGGTCTCCGGGTTCATTCTCGGAGGCCACCCCGTGGGTGGGTTCGCATGGATTAACGTTCGCCATGGTCTCGGATCCGCTGCGGCGCGTGCGTGTGTTGCTCACCTCCACGCCGGGGGCAGGGCACCTGGGGCCACTGTTGCCGGTCGCCTCGGCGCTGCGCGAGGCCGGCCACGACGTGCTGTGGGCGACAGCGTCAGAGTCTTGCGCCCGCGTTGCCGCTTGGGGCTTCGCGACGACGGCGGCAGGGTTCGGGGCCGGTGAGCGCACGGCGCAGCTGGGGCCTCGGATGCCGCAGATCATGGAACTCGACCCGCGCGAACGCCGTGCTCACGTGTTCGCCGGCTTCTTCGGCGACATTGCCGCGCCGCGCATGCTCGCTGACCTGACGCCGGTGTTCAAGGACTTTCGCCCCGACCTGGTGATCCACGAAGTGGCCGAGCTCGCCGCTGCGCCCATGGCCGTCGCACGCGGTCTGCCGCATGTGTCGGTCGCGTTCAGCGGTGCCCTGTTGCCCCACGTCATCGAGGCCGCGCTCACCGCAACCGCACCGTTGTGGGCCACCGAAGGGGCTGCGGTTCCAGACGCGGCAGCACTGTTCGGCGACCTCTATCTGCACCCGTTCCCTGTCGCCTTCGGCGCGCTTCCAGCGCACGGCAACGTGCGCCTGCTGCGCCCCGTCGCCAACTCCCGTCTGGCAGTAGAAGTCCCGGATTGGCTGCAGCGACTGGGGAGCAGCCGGCCACTCGTCTACCTGACCGCCGGCACCGAAGCGACCAGCGCGCTCGCGCCGTGGCGCCCGGCGTGCGAGGCGCTCGCGCAACTCGACGTGGATGTGGTGGCAACGATCGGGCCGGTTCTCGACCCGGCAGTGCTCGGCGAGCTCCCGGCCAACGTGCGCGTCGAGCGTTTCGTGCCGCAGGCGCTGCTGCTCGACAGGGCCGCCGTGGTTGCATCGCATGCAGGTGCTGGCACACTGCTCGGCGCGGCCGGGCACGGGGTGCCGCAGCTGCTGTTCCCGGCCGTCGCCGATCAATGGGAGAACGCCGACGCGCTTGCGTCGACCGGCGCCGGCATCGTGTGTGAACCAGCAGCCCGCACGGCGGAAGGCCTTGGTGTAGCGCTGCGCCGTCTACTCGACGACGCGACGATCAAGGATGCCGCGCTCCGGGTGGCCGCCGAGATCGCCGAAATGCCCGAGGCGTCGCACCACGTGTCGGAGATCGAGGCACTCGTTCGCTGAGCGCTGCGCCGGACGCACACCCTCGGCCGTGTTCACGTCGTTCGGACGCGGCCGGTGACCGCCGAATGACGTGATCGCGCACTCGCCGACTCGCAGCAGTTCGCGACTCGTTCCGCCGTCGAGCACCGTCACACGAGAGGCCATGCCGGCCGTCATCGCAGAGCGTCGGTCGCTGTGGTCCGACCGTGCGTCGGCGGTTGCGCCGGAACCACGAATTCGAGTGCGTGCGACTGCTGTACCGTTTCAGCATGAGCACCAACCTTCGTCTGTACACGTCCGCCGTCTACGGCTTCGAGCATGTCCTGAAGATGGCCAAGCCGACCGCTTTCTCACGCAAGGCGCCGTGCATCGGCTGGACCGGCAAGGACGTGTACGAACATGCGGCCGGGAACCTGGCGATGATCAAGGGCTTCGCTGCCACCGGCAAGGG
>Ga0105048_10020320_pt1 | contig 10137 bp, 12 predicted proteins | sample MAT05_FD_78382 | JGI IMG/M metagenome (GOLD analysis project Ga0105048, IMG submission 78382) | Freshwater microbial communities from Lake Fryxell liftoff mats and glacier meltwater in Antarctica - MAT-05 | ecosystem: Environmental > Aquatic > Freshwater > Ice > Liftoff microbial mat | place... | reverse complement strand
TCCCGCGTCGATTTTATAGAATTGCGGGGAGAGATGGCTCAACCGCGCCTGTGCCCATTGCAAGCCCTGCAGTCAGGGAGACACTCGTCCCACGCAGCGGACAAAACTCGTCTCACCAACGTCCTCCGAAGAATATTCATGAGCCCCGTTCACAGACCAAGCGGTCACCGGTCCGGAAATATAATCGAAAACAGTACTAAGCCAATATGTAGGGGCGGCAGGTCCGAGTTCATCGAAGATGTATTTGATGCCGTCAATGTCCGCGAGTTTATAGTCTGAAAGCGTGGGAAGGCGCCAGTAGACCCCAGCCGCTTCGTCTAACCCGCCTCGTTCAACGAGCGTTGCGGCCGCATTGCACGCTGGCGAGCCCGAAAAAGTTGTCATGCAAACGCCTGTTCCCGCATAGCCCGAAGCGTCGCACCAGTTAAATTTTTTGTTGCTATCATTTTTCCCCGAGTAGTCACTCCACACAAGGCCCGTTCGCAGATCTTGCCAAATCTCAACGTTCGTATTCATTTTTGAAACGAGTCGCCAGTTCGATTCACCCATGTTTCCCAGCACCGTGCCCGCCCACAGCGCCGAGGCGTTCACGGTGGCACAATGCTCCGCCCGCTCTCGGACCGTGCCCGTTGTTCCGCATTCGCTGAACGTTGTTCCTCCCGCATGTGCCGCCGAGGCGGCGACAAAGTCCACGTCTGCCAAGGTCGGGACGAGCCGATAGGCTCCGGAAAGAGTGGCCGCGCCAGTATGTTCACTTGCCAGGGGAAGGGAAATTCCCGGAGTGTGATGCATGGTAGAGGTCATGACTTCGATAAAAGAGAACGGAAAAAGACGACCGGCATTAACCGCAGCCTTGTCGCCGCGAGGCGGAGCCAATCCTGGCCCGCAGCCGGCTACGATAAGGGAAAAGAGAAGCAAGACTTTCATCTTGCTGTCTCATCGTCGTTTTTGCAGTCCGACATGAGAAGTTGTCGTTCCGGCATGCGAAGTAGGACTTGAACTTTCGCCAAATTTTTGGCGGGCGGGGAATCCTCTTTTTTTGAGCGAAGGACGACAACTCCGTCTTCACTTCCAGCGCTGAAACCGTCCGATAGGTCTCTGCCTCGGACGACCCGTTTCGGGTCCCTAACGGCCGCCAGCGAACTTGAGCCAGAGAACATTCGTCTGAAAGTTGGCTTCCATGAGACCCGTGAGCGCATCTCCGTACAGCGGTGAGAGTAGACTGAACACGAGCACCCCCACCCCGATGGTGATGGGGATGCTCACGGACCAGACGTTAATTTGCGGAACAAACTTCGAAAGAACCCCGAGCGCCATCTGCAAAAGAAGGAGGAGCACCATGAGGGGTCCCGAAAGCTTGAGCATCCAGGTGAAAAAGCGGGTGCCAACCTCAATCCAGAACATCGAGCCCATCTGCGGATCGAGCAGACGCGTGAAGAGGTGAGAAAGATCGAGCGTATAAGAATCGGCCAGCGCCTGGATGTAAAGAAGGTGGCCGCCGACACTGAAGAACATCATGATGGCGAGCCATTGGTGAAACTCGGCCCAACCGTTTTCCTGAGTTTGCGTCTCGGGGTTGAACATCCCGCCCGCCGCCAAGCCCATCTGCATGCTCACCCAGTAGGCGGAGGCGACGCATGCAGAAAAAATCCAACGACTCACGAGGCCGAGTCCCGCGCCGAAAGCAAACTCCCGAAAAAGGAACGCGGTGGCTTCGCCAAGCTCAGGAAGTTTCTCAACGGTCCAGGGTGGAAGGTGCGCGCCAACGAGAGGTTTGAGCGCGACCGAAAGCGCGACGGCTCCCGCGAGTCGAACCGAAGAAGGAATGCTTGCGTTACCAAAAACCGGGAAGAACATCCACAGCGTCGTCACTCGAACGGCAATCATCGCAATTTGTAGAATGGGTAGAAACAGGTCTTGAACGGGCATCCGTCCCCTACCGTAGGTGCAGATTCATGTTTTCGTACAAGTTGGTGGTGAAGCTCACGAGAATCCGGAGCATCCACGGTCCGAAGAGCAGAAGCGCGCCACTGATGGCGAAAATTTTGGGAATGAAGCTGAGGGTCGCCTCGTTAATCTGCGTCAGGGCTTGGAAAATGGAGACGATGAGACCGACAATCAGGGCGATGCCGAGGAGAGGTCCGGCGAGCAGGAGCATTATCTCCAGGGAGTTTCGTGCCAAGTCCATGACCCAAGCTTCGTTCATACATCTCCTTCGAGCGGTCGCACGACGAGCATTAGTGAAAACTCTTCACGATGCTCGCCACGACGAGCTGCCAGCCGTCGACGAGCACGAACAACATCAGTTTGAAGGGCAAGGAGATGATGACGGGCGGGAGCATCATCATGCCCATCGCCATGAGGACCGAGGCGACGACCATGTCCAGAATGAGAAAGGGCAGGTATATGACGAAGCCCATTTGAAAGGCGGTTTTGAGCTCTGAAATCATGAATGCTGGGACGAGGCTCATGAACGGGATGGTTTCCTTGGTCACCTTGGTGCCGGTGGGCGCGCCCGAAATTTTCATGAACAGCTCGATGTCGCGCGGACGAGTGTGCTTGAGCATGAACGCGCGAATGGGTTTCTCCGCGTTAGCGAGACCTACTTCCTGCGTAATTTTTCCGGCAAGGTACGGCTGAACCGCGGTGTCATTGACTTCTCGCAAAGTGGGACCCATGACCGCGAACGTGAGGAAAAGCGAGAGGCCGACCAGCAACTGGTTCGGCGGCATCGTGGTCGTGCCGAGGGCTTGGCGCAGGAACGAGAGGATGACGATGATGCGGGTGAACGACGTCATCATGATGAGAATGGCGGGAGCGAGGGTGAGGATGGTCAGAAGGACGATGACCTGAAGCACGCCCACGACTTCCGCCGGCTTCTGCACGGTTTTCAGGCCCATGGAAATGTTGGGCAACATAATCTGGGCGTGGGAACTGGCGGCAAAGCCAAGCCCCAAAACGGCAACCATGAACAGAAAGATTTTCGCAGAAACTTTCAAGCGATCAGACCCTCACAATTTCTTTGAGGCTGCTGGCGAAACTTTTCTTGGCCTTAACCGGGTTCGACTGCGCAAACTCTTCAACCAGGCTGCTTTCGAAATCTTCCGCGTGGTCCTCATGGATGTCGCCCATGTCGGTCAAAAGGTTGATGTTCCCGTTCGTCACGCCCACAAGCATCTGTTTGTTAAGACAGCGCACGAGGTAGAGGGCCTTGCCCGGTCCCAGGTTATGAAATGAAAGCACTTCAAGTGCTTTTTCCGTGCTCCGGCCTTTCTTGATGAAGCCGGAGCGGCCCATGAATTTCTTGGCACACATGGCGGTGAGCCCAAAGATGAGCAGAACGGCGCCCAGCGCGATGGTCATTTTGAGGGCGACGGCGATACTTCCCTGATCCATTTTGGTGGCTCCCTTAGCCCAGCTTCTCGATGCGCTCGATGGGCGAGATGATGTCGGTGAGGCGGATGCCGAACTTTTCGTTCACGACCACGACTTCGCCGCGGGCGATGAGCTTGTCGTTCACGAGTACTTCGAGCGGATCGCCGGCGAGTTTGTTGAGCTCGATGACGGAGCCTTGGCCCAGTTGGAGCAGGTCATTGACAAGCAGTTTGGTGCGACCCAGCTCCACCGACACCCGCAGGGGGATGTCGAGGATGAGGTCGAGCTTCTTCATCCGCAGATTAAGCTCCTCCTCGGGGGTGGCACTCTCGACGGCCGCAACATTGGCTTCTTCAGACATGTTTCATCCTCCTGGCCTCAGCCCTAACTCAAATCGTCCAAAGTTCCTCGCGCGGCTTCGTCGTCGCTTCGCTTCTTGAGGAACTCTTTGTTTTTGTTTTCGACCACTTCGGTCAACTGGACCGCGCGACTGCCGCGGCTCGCGCCGAAGAGGCCCCGAAAGCGCATGACGCCCTCGACTTGAACTGGAATTTCCGCGCTCGCATCCGTCCGGAGCGGAATGACGTCGCCCACCTTCAGGTTTAGAATTTGGCGGAGCGAAATTTCGGTTTTGCCGAGCTCCACCGAAGTGTCGAGCTCGGTTTCTTCCATGTGGCGAATGATCATGTTTGCCCAGTAATGGTCGGTCTCGACAATTTCCTGTTGGAAACCGCTGATGAGTTTTTGCCGAATGGGCTCGAGCGTGGAGAAGGGCACGACAATGCTGAGGGCGCCGGAGGCGTTCTCGAGCTCAACGCTGAAAGTCGTCACGATGACAATGTCGGACGGGGGCACGATGCCGACGAACTGCGGATTCGTTTCCGTTCGGACAAAGCCAATTTTCATCGGCGTGACGGGAGCCCATGCTTTTTCGAGGTCGTCCAAGGCGGTTTGAACGACTTTCTTCACGATGCTGAGCTCGATGGCGGTGAAGTCCTTGCCTTCAATTTTGGTATAGGGCCGGTCGGTGCCGCCGAGGAACGAGTCGATGAGGGCGTACGCGAGCTTGCTTTCGAGCACCACGATGCCGGAACCACGCAGGGTCTCGAACCGGATGACGCTCATGCAACTCGGGAGCGGAAGTGTGTTCACGAACTCACCGAATTTCATGGTGTCGGTGCTGGCGATGGTGAGGGTCGCGAGCTTACGAAGCTGGGAGGAAAGGTTCATGCGGAACGCGCGGATGAAGCGCTCGTAGACGATGTCGAGGGTCGGCATGCGACCGCGGACGACTTTGTCCTGCGAGGTTAGGTCGTACGTGACGACGCTTTCTTCTTCCTTGGGCTTGGCGGTCTCGGTCGGGACTTCCCCACCGACGACGGCGTTCAAAAGGGCGTCGACTTCTTTCTGCGAGAGTACCTGACTCATATTGCCCTAGCCCCTCGTCCCTTTCTCACTGCACGATGAATTGCGTGAAGTAAACATTGTTAATTTGTCCCCGGGTCAAATAGCCGTTGATCTTGTTGCGGATTTCTTCGCGAAGAAAATCCCGCCCATCGACGCTTTCAATTTGTTCGTAGGTCTTGCTGCTCAAGATGACGACCACGAAGTCCCGAATCTTGGGCTTGAGCTTGACGACTTCGTTCTTGGCCGCCGGATTGAGGACCTCGATGGCGACCGTGACCTGGGCATAGTGCGTGCCGTCGGCCAGGTTGACCGTGAAATTCTCCGTCACGTGCGTTTCCGCTTCAATTTCTTCCGGAGTCTTGGGCTTCTCGTCCTTCTTGCCCTCGCCGTGGCCGCCGGCTGCCTTGCCGGGTTCACCTTCGCCATGACCGGCTTCCTTGCCGTCCGACGCCGCGATGTCGCCGAGGGAGACTTCTTTCGCTGATTTCTTGGCGCCCATCCACACGACGGCCGCCAATGCGATGACAACCACCGTGTTGAGCACGAGAATCGCCAAAATAATTTTAGGGTTGGGTCCACCGCCACCACCCGTGGTGCTCGCCTTTTTCTGAACGGCATCGGCCTCTTCGACGGTCGCTTGCTCTTCAGCGGCGTTGTTTGTCTCATCTGCTGCCACGTTGTTGACTCCTCCCCAAGATCAAAGGAGCAAGGCACGTGCCAGGCTGAAAGTTGTCTGGTTGAGGCGGGAAACTTGGCGGCGTCAGAATTCCGCCGAACTACGGCCCCGCACCAGTTACTGCGGACCAGAACTTAAGCCATTTTACTTTTTCGGAACGGCCGGCGACGCCTTCTGTCGCTTTTTTCATTCGTCCCAGGCGATGAGCGGGCTCACCTCCACGGTGGTACCGTTCACGAGGTTCTTGGACAGCTGGGAGTCGGTGTTCGTAATTTCGAGGTTCCGTTTGGAGCAGATGAAGAAGAAATTCGCGAGAAGGACTGCAAGTAAAATGATGTGTTTCATTGGATGGGCCCGCCTTAGGAGTCGGCGGCTAGCGAGCGCTAGTCGTCGGCTGAAGCAATGAACTGAAAATGAGAGAGTAGAAACTAGAGGGGAGGGTCAGGCTTGCGCCCGGCCCCTACCCCCTCATCAAATCGATTACCGCTTGAGGTTGATGACTTCCTGGAGAAGCTCATCGCTCGTGGTGATGGTCTTCGCGTTCGCTTGGAAGTTCCGTTGGGTTTGGATCATCCCGACGAACTCGTGCGCTAAGTCCACGTTCGAGTTCTCGAGCGTCTTCGCGAGGATGGCGCCGCGGCCGGACTCTTGCGGGTTACCGACGAGAGGTTGACCGCTCATAACGGCTTCTTTGAAGCGGTTGGAGCCGACCTTGAAGAGGCCTTCCGGGTTCTCGAAGCGAGCCAGCGCCATGACCGCCAGCGGGCGGGTGATGCCGTTCGAGTAGGAACCGGAGATGGTGCCCGACTCTTCGACCGAGAAGTTCGTCAAGGTGCCCGCGGCGTAACCGTCTTGCACCTGGCGGTAGACTTGCGACTTCGCGCCGTAGGCGGTCGTTCCTATCAGACCCGTGCCTTTGCGGCTGAGGATGGCGTCACCAAAGTTGAAGTCTACCTTCTGGTTCGGCTGTGCGCCTTTGAAGTTGATGTTCGAGTTCGAAAGCACGTCGTTGTTCAGCTTACCGTCGGTGGTGAAGCTGAGCTTGCCGCTCGCGATTTCTTGGGAGATGCCTTCCTTGCCGCCGGCCAGCGAGCTGCCGTCCGCGCTGGCGTGCCAGGTCCACTCGTTCTCGGTGGTCTTGTAGAAGTGCATGTTCACGGTGCGGCTCGTGCCGGTCGTGTCGTGCACCCGGACGCTGGTGCTGTAATCGGCGGTCTTGTCTGCTTCGAGAACGTTGTACGCTTGGGTGTTCACCACCGCGCGCGCGTCGAGGTTCGAGTCAATCTTCACCGTGGCCGTTCCCTTCGCGGGGATGGTGTTAGAGTTGAACGCCACGTCGGCGAGCTCGGCGCCGGGCTTGCCCGACTCCGGATCAATTTTGTAACCTTGCACGAGTTGGTGATCGGCCGTCTGGAGACGACCTTTTTCGTCGAAGCGAAAGCTTCCGTCACGGGTGTAGCTCACTTCGTTGCCGGCAACCGCCGATTTCACGACGAAGAAGCCATCACCGCGGACGGCCATGTCGGCGTCGCGCTCGGAGGGAGTCAAGTTGCCCTGTTGGAAGATGGGGGTCACGGCGTTCAGCTTCACGCCCGACCCAATTTGGTTACCACCGAGAATGCCCTTGAGGTTCGTGGCCACGACGTCCTGAAACTCACCCCGGCTCGCCTTGAAGGCGGTGGTCCCTGCGTTCGCGATGTTGTCGCCGATGATGCCCATGTTGGTGCCTGAAGCTTTGAGGCCCGAGACGCCGGTGTGAAGACTTCCTAAAATGCTCATATTATATCTCTCCTAAAAAAGTAGTTCAGTTCAATTTCGACTTTTAGGAAGAGTGCCTCAGGCGCATCGGCCTTGGCTTTTGGGAACCCCGAGCATTTCTGCCCGTCCAGCTCTTTTGTTCTCAACCCGTTCGGTCGTTTAGTTTCTAATTCGTTTACGTTTTTTAAATCATTACCGTGCTATCGATGTTCGTGAAGATGTTGTCTCGCATCGACTCCTTATCGACAGCGGTAATGACCGTGTTGTTTTTCACACTGACCACGAAAGCCGCCTTATCCGTAAGGATGAGACTTTCCTTCGAGCCCTTGTCGCTCGCACGCTGCACGGCTTCCTGCATCCGCAACATATCTTGCGGACTGAGATCGATGTTCCGGCTACTCATGCGCGCTTTCGCATGCGCCGAGAACTTGAGCTCCGGCGGAATGGCGGGGCTGGCCTTTGCCTCAGGCGGCCGCGCGGGCGTCTTGTCGATGCGACTTCCGAGCAAATCGGAGAAGGGAACTGCGCCAGCGGAATTCGATCCGCTTGCGGGTTTCTCAATCCGTTCGCTCGGAACTTTCAACCGGTCAATGCCGATGTTCGGTGCCGTGGTTGCTGTCTTGATAGAGTCCATATTATTTTTATACCTCCTTTCCCATTATAGTATTTTAATTTACCGTCCGTAAGCGAACGGCATCGTGTCGTTCACCCGGCTTCCTTGGTTGTCGCTCGCCAGGGCGCTCGCCGCGTCCTCGCTCACCGCCACCGCCGCTTTTTTGGCGGGCTCAGCGGCTTTTCCGGAACTGGCTTCTCCGCCGGCAGCGGCAGCGGCAGCGCCGGCGGCGGTGGCGGTGGCGGCCGGTGCGCCATCGATCGTGCCTTCCTTGATGGTCTCGATGTCGGAAAGGCCGATGCGTTGGTCGCCGACGAGCAGGAACACGACGCCCTGGCTCGAGGTGATGCCGGTGACCCGGCCGTCAATTTTGGTCTCGACCTTGAAGTCGTTGCCCTTCATGTCTTTGGCTTCAATCTTATAAGTGTACTTGCCCGAGGGCGCGGGCTGCCCGTTGTCCTGCAGGCCGTCCCACTTGGTATCGATGTTGCCGGTCTGCCGGCCGCCGAGGTCGACGGTGCGGACGGTCTCGCCGGTCGCGGCGTTCTCGATGCGAACCTTGAGGACGTCGGCATCCTGACCCAGATTGAACTGGAGCGCGGAGGCTTTGTCCTGATCATGGTAGAGGGTGGCGCGGTCGGCGGCGATGTTCTTGCCGACGAGTTGAAGCGCCTGGAGCTGAGTGTTGTTCTGCTGACTCACGAACTTTTCCAGCGTCTTGTTCATGTTCACCTGCTGCTCGAGCTGCGAGAGCGCAGTCATCTGCTGGGAGAACTGCTCGTTCTTCACCGGGTTCAAAGGGTCCTGATATTGAAGCTGGCTCATCACCATCTTCAAGTAAGCTTCCTTGCTCAACTCGTTCTTGTTCTCATACAAGTTGCGGCCTTCGGGTGCGGCTCCGGCGATGCGATTCAATTGTGCGCCGAAAGACTCCTGGCCTACCGCGCTTTTGGCGGTCGACTTATTGGGCGAAGCGACGTTGGACTTCCATTCGGTTTTCGCCGGAAGGGGTCCCGCTACGGGTGAGTCTTTGCCGATGTTCACGAACGCCTTTCTATTCTCTGACCAAAAATTGCCCGGGGCGACAGGCCCCGGGCATAAACTAACTTACCTTATGAAGCTTTCCGCTTCTCGTTGAAAGCCTCTTCCCAACGGTCCAAGGCCTTTTCCCGACGATCTTCCCGATCCCAACCCTGGTTGCTCGCCGCGCTCTCGCGCTGCGCTCTTTCCGGGGCCAAGCTCGTTCCGGTCGCTCCTTTCGGAGCTTCCGCCACATTCATCCGGGCATTCAGTCGATCCATCGACTCTCCGCTCGAGATTTTTTGGCTCTCTACTGAAGATCGTTGCATTTCTGATGCCACCGGTTTTTCTGACGAACGTCGGACGGCCAACATGTCCTCGCTGCTGCCGGACGTCAGGGACTTCGCGGCCGGCGCGGACTCGAAGTTACCGGGCGTGGAGGAGCTTGCGACTCCTTCCGCGCTCGATCCGACCTCGAGTTGCACGGGCGCGATGGCGCTCAGACGCTCGCGAAGCTCCGCTTGGCTTCCTTGCAACGCGGCCAAAGTTGACGGTTTCTCCGCCAAAATCTGAACCTGAAGCTCACCGCTCCGGGTTTTTGTCACCCGCAGCTCGACGACGCCCATGTCTTTCGGGTGGAGTTCCACCAGAAGACGACCGCCGCCCTGATCTTTCAGGCTCTGAATTTTGTCCGCCACGAACTGCGCCGACTGCGGGCTGATGCGTCGGTCCTCGGCTGACCCGAGACTCGAGGCCCCGACGATGACGGGTGCGGCTTGCGCCGCGTCCGTTACCGGTTTGGCCATCGCCGCCGAAAACTCGACGCTGTTCTGCGCCATGAAATCGCTCGCGTTCTGCGCGCCCTTGCCCTCGCCTTTGCCCTCGACCTTGGTCCGGTCCACGCGTTCCGCAAAGGCAGGAACAGACTCGCCGCGACTTCCCGCCACCGCTTTCTCGGCCTTCGGGCTCGCGTCACTGCGGGCGAAGAAGAAATCCTTCGCCTCGACCGCTTCGCCCTTGGGCGCCACGGTCTGGCGTTCCTCGCGCGCGACACCCTTGACTTGCGCCTTGGGGCTAGCGTCGGAGGCCTTGAGCCATTCGCTCGCGAGCGCGCCTTCGCCCGTCACCCTCTCGGCCGCCGGCTCGAGATTTCGCGGAAGTCCGTCGACGCCCGTCACGCTGAGCGTGGGGGCTTTGACCGGCTCCACTTCCAAACGACGAAGGTCGTTCGCAGCGAAAGCCTGAGCCCAGACCGCAACGGCTTCGGGTTTCGGGGCCCCTCCATTAG
>Ga0105048_10020318_pt1 | contig 10138 bp, 8 predicted proteins | sample MAT05_FD_78382 | JGI IMG/M metagenome (GOLD analysis project Ga0105048, IMG submission 78382) | Freshwater microbial communities from Lake Fryxell liftoff mats and glacier meltwater in Antarctica - MAT-05 | ecosystem: Environmental > Aquatic > Freshwater > Ice > Liftoff microbial mat | place... | reverse complement strand
TGCCTTGAACGGTGCAGTGCACGATGCCGGGTGCGCCGCCTGGCTCATCAAGCGGAAATACCACGGCCCGCTCCCGATCTCGATGATCCGCAGCATGGCTACCCTCGGCCAATCTTCGTTGCCCGACCACCCGACCTACCATGTCAACGGCCTACCCTTAATCTCTGGCTTGATCGAAATCATCACCCCGGAAAGCTCGGCCCCGGGTGGACGCCACGCCCACCTCGCCACTTGGGCGGGCACCGAAATCACCATCAAAACCTGGCAGGGGAACCCGAGCGATCCGCGCAACCAGTTCGGTGGCGTCGGCTGGATCCGTGTAAAAAACCTGAAAGCCCTAACAGCTTGAAACCTTCGTCAGCCCTGCCTTCCCCGGCGATGTCTCCGGTCACAGCACCTTCAGCGCAGCCCATGGCGACTCAGAGCAACGACGGCATCACAAACCTCGTGGAATACGCGCTTGCCGATAACACGCGCGGCACCTTCACCGGTAACACGCTGAGTTTCATCAAACGCGGCGCCCCATTCGGCACGGATATCACCTACACCATCGAGGTGACGTGATTGCAGATTGCACGATACAATCAGCCAGGGAAGCATACCGCACCCCGCTTGGATTTTTTGATTGGTTTTTCAGCCCGTAAGCAGTTGGTTTTGAATAACTTGCCAATTGGCTTGTGGGTGGTATGGATAATGTTAATCAGTAGCCCTCTATGGATGTTCTAATTGTCGATGACGAACGGTCAATCCGCATGACCACCTCGGTTGCATTGGAAGTGGAAGGCCATTACGTGGAAACCGCCGAAGATGGAGCCGTGGCCCTGAAGCGGATCAAGGAGGAGAATTTCGCCCTCATCTTTCTGGACCTCCGATTGGGCGATGAAGACGGGCTGGACGTGCTGCAAAAGATCATCGCGCTTCGACCGGAGGCACTGGTGGTGATTTTCACCGCGTTCGGATCGATCCCCACTGCGGTGCGCGCGACTCAACTGGGTGCATTCGACTATCTTGAAAAGCCGTTCACTCCTGACGAACTGCGAGCGATCCTCATCAAGGCGCAAAAAGCGCATCGGAACCAGAAGGAGGTCACCGAGTTGAAAGCCACGGTGCAGAGCCTGAAGAAAGAGGTCGTCCAATCTTCGCCACCCATTGATTTTTCGCCTGTGGATCCCACGGCCCAAGCGGAGTTTGATGTGCTTTTCCGAGCCGCACCCACGTCGGCGTCCATTCTCATCCTCGGCGAAAGCGGCACCGGAAAAAGCGTGATCGCCCGAGAAATCCATGATCGCAGCCACTTGCGTGACAAGCCTTTCGTGACGGTGAGCTGCCCGAGTCTATCCAAAGAACTTTTGGAAAGCGCACTGTTTGGTCACATGAAAGGTTCATTCACCGGTGCGGTCAAAGACACTTGGGGAAAGATTCACGCAGCAGACGGCGGCACCTTGTTTCTCGACGAAATAGGCGAACTACCCATGGAAATCCAGCCCAAGCTACTGCGGTTCCTGCAAGAAAAGGAATATGAGCGATTGGGAGAAAACAAGGTCCGCGAGGCCAATGTCCGCATCATCGCCGCCACCAACCGGGATCTCAAGGAATCTATCAAAGCGGGTGATTTCCGTGAGGACCTTTATTACCGACTGAACGTCATCAGTGTGACGATTCCTCCCCTCCGGCAACGGCCGACCGACCTAGAAAATTTTGCAAAGACTTACCTGAAATTTTTCGCAACACAGGTGGGTCGCCGGATCGAAGAGTTCAGCGAAAGCGGACGCGCCGCCTTGCTGCGGCATTCCTGGCCCGGGAATTTACGAGAATTACGAAATGCGATCGAACGCGCAACCATCTTGGCGCGCGGATCCAAAGTCGCGGCGGAAGATTTGCCCACCCCGTCATCCCAGTCCAACGGCGCGGAAATCTTCGAACCCGGAACCCCAACGATAGGAGGCGAGCACAGCCTTGACGAAATTGAGCTGGCGCACCTGACCCGGGTGCTCCACTGGGCACCGTCGTTCCACGACGCAGCCCAGGTGCTCGGCATCGATAAAGCCACACTTTACCGGAAGCGGAAACGCTTGGGAATCAATCAGATCACTCCATAAACCATGCTTCGTCTTTGGCTTATCTGCGGACTCATGATGCCCGTCCTTCTTCTTTGGACCATGGGAGCGGCCGCAATCCTGGTGATGCGGGATTCGGGTTCCCGCTTCGAACATCTTTTAAAATCTGATTCGCAAGCCATCCTTGCCATGATCGGGTTGATCCTCCTCGGCACGGCAAGTTCCATTTTGGTCTATCTCTTTTTCGCCAGGCATCTCTCGGCAGCGCAGCCGCCATTGCCCGGTGAAGAGAATGAATTCGTGGGCAATGCGGCGGCCAATGATGAAAAGGGATCCGAGGTGGCAACCCAGCACGATCAAAGCGCCCAGAACCTTGTCCGTTCCAACCACGTCAACCGTGCAATTCTCGAAGCCGTCCCCTCACCCGTATTCGTCCTGGGAGAGGATGGAGGAGTTATCCAGGTCAACCCGGCTGCGGAGAGTCTGTCGGAGAACCTTGGCATCGCTGGTCAATTGCCCCTGAAAATCCAGCGTCTCCTCGACGAGTGCAGGAAAGATCAAAGCAACTACCTTCCCCAGGATCCGCGGGATGCCATGGTCTTCCGCATCAACGACGAGGAGGTCTTTTTCCTTCCCCGCATCTTCCACTTCGAGTCCAAAGTCGATTTGCTGTCGGGTTGGGCTGTCCTGCTCCACAATGTCAGCCGGATCCGTTGGCTGGATGACATGAAAACAAACCACATCGCCACCGTCAGCCATGAAATCAAAACCCCGTTGACATGCATCCGGATGGCGCTTTTGCTGCTTCTTGAAGAAAGGACCAGCACCCTCGATCCAATTCAAAGGACCCTGGTCACCTCGGCGAGTGGCGATTGCGAGCGCTTGCTCACCACTGTGAACAGCGTATTGGCCCTTTCCATCGCCGAAAGCGGTGCCACCCATTTGAACCGGGTTCCCATGTCTCTTCATTCCAGTGTGGAAGGTATCGGAAGCCAATTTGAAAGCACCGCCGCCAAACGGGGAATCGAACTGCGGATCGAAGGAAATGATGGCAGTCTGCCCAAGGTTCTCGCGGACCCCGTCCGTCTTGCCGAGGTTCTAGGCAACCTTGTGTCCAATGCGATCAACCACAGCCCGCAAGACGGAAAAATCATCCTCAGACTCTCGAAGCCGGACGGGGTCCACATCCGTCTTTCGGTTGTCGATCAGGGTGCGGGAGTTCCAGAATTGAGCCAACCCCGGATCTTTGAGCGTTTTTACCGAGCTCCGGGTCAGAAGACACAGCGACTCGGCCTGGGCCTGTTCATCTCCCGCGATATCATGACAGCGCATGAAGGACGTATCGGGTTGCTTGAACGAAACGAAAACCTCACCGAATTTTTCATCGATGTCCCGATCGCTTGAAAACTCAAACGCCAGTGATTCCGCAGTTCGGAATGTGTTGGTCGTGCAGAACGAAGCGACCCTGAGGATGGGATTTGCATACGCGCTCTCCAATCCCACTACAATGGTGGAGACCGCTGCCAGTGGTGGTGAAGCGCTGTTGATGATGGAAGTTAACGACTATGACATCATGATACTCGAACTGATGATGCCCGGCATGGACGGGATCAACGTGATCGAAACACTTCGCACGATGGAGAACCGCATTCCAGTCATCCTCTATACCGCATCGCAACATCCGAATGCCTCTTTGCGTGCGATCAGTCTTGGAGTGGTTGACTTCCTGACCAATCCGACTAGTCCCGCAGATGTCCGGCGGGTGGTGGATTACGTTATTTACCCGCCACCCTCCCCACTCTCCCAAGCGTTGCATGCAGTCCGCACCGGAAACATGGAGCTGGCTATTAAAATTCTCGCAAATCACCCATCCCCGGAACTCAAAGATCGGGTATGGCTGAGGACGCTGAAGTTAATTCCGGGCGCCGGTTTCAAGGGCGACACAGGATGGCTTGAGGAAGTGGTGAGTTCTGACTTTCCGTCGCTCGCATTCAATGCTCTGCCCATACCCTGACAAGTGGCGGATTACCTATCTCCGTGCCGTTTCACGAAGGACTTGGTATGGACGCCGCTTCTTCCGAGATCGCCGCTGCCTCCCTCTGCCCGGCCTTGATCTCCATCGCGATCTGGGTGTGCTTGCGGAGGGTGGCGACGATGAAGTCATTCACATGGAGGCCATTCGCGGATGCCTCGGCATGAAGTGCTACGAACTCGTCGTCTGTGAGGTTCAGGTTGAAACGGTCTGTGGTATTTTCTTTCATGGCTTATATCATTTTTTGTTCAATCAGGGCGGGGCGGAATTTAAGGACTATTGGATTTTACGGTAAATCTCCGTGGTGGTCATCACATCCCCACTGATCGACTTTCCCGCCCGGATTTCCTGCAACCAGGCTCGCACGACAATCTCGCTTGTGTCGTTGCATGCCTGAAGACCATACGAATAGGGCCTCACTCCTGATGTGTGTGGAAAGGCGATATCGTGGATCCGTTGATCGGCTTTTCCGTCCTGGCCGATGATTCGATAGGCTCCATCAATGTCCACACCCCCCGTGTGCAGGAGAAGTTCCCCATCATTTTGGAAGAGATGATTCTGCTTCTCCTCCGGGAGAGCTGCCGCCTTCGCAGGATCGATGAAGGAAACGCGGGCTTTTCTAACCAATCCGTTGTTCACCAGGGAGGGGAAGGGATACTCCTCCAACTCCAGCGCCTTCTGCCCGCTGCAATCGATGAACATACGGTAACGGGCGCTCGACGACTCACCGTCATGCTCCACAAGAATGGTGGTTTTGCCCGTTTCGTCCGGTATTTCTGAAAGCGTTACCTTGCCCGGGATCATATCGAGCTTGCCCGCATCATGGAGAGCCAGAATCGTATTGGCAGAGTCCAGCGGCATTGCGGCGATGACGTTCATTAAAAAGGGCATCACCACCCCCTTCAGCCGCAGGTGATCCTCCGCCGGCATCAGCTCGCAGTGGAAGTTGAGCGTGTAGATCAGGTCATCCATCACCTCCTTCCAATGCACAGGTCGGTGGTTCTTCACAGACTCCCCAGCCTCCACCATTTCCACCCGCATTCCTTCGAAGGCATTTGCATATTCATGCTTCGCGGACATCGTGGCGACGAAGGAATCAAGACCAAAACCCGGATCAATCAGCTTGGCCACCATCTCTTCCATTCCGTCCTTCCGGAAAGCGTCTGCAAGTGTGGGCCGGCACACCTTATCATAGTATAGCTCCAGCCGCAGGAATCCGTTTTCATCCACCAGACCCAACAAACTCCCGCGGTCCACATGCCGGTAGATTTTCCGTAGCGGGTTCACCTGGTCGAATTGCAAATGCGGCAACATCCCGTTGGCCGAGTGCATGATGATCCTGAAATTCTCCGACCCTGGATGAGGAAGAAACACCCACTTTCCGGATTCTTCCGTAAATTTCCCGTGCCGATGCGCGAGGGATGAAAGGACGTCGAAGGCGCTGAGCGATGCACCAAGGGTGCCAATTTCGAAATCGTAATACTGCCCTTCCGCAGGGAGCAGCTTGGAAACCGGCCATGGGGAAGCATAATACCCGTCTTCCGGCCTGTCCTCCTCCGCCCAGCGGTGACCCGTTGCGATGATGACCTTGTCGAACCCCGCCATGGATCCATCTGCAGTCAGCAGCTCGAATGTTCCGTCTTTGGCAGATTCCAGGATGTCGCTGACCTCGCAGCCAGGGCTCTCGCGGATCCCAAGCCCCGCCGCTCGGAGTTTTCCTACAATCAGCTGATATTGTGAATTGAGGTATCTGCCGAGGGCAAGGCGGCTGTAAACCTCGCTTTCGCTGATCGGAGCGTCCTCCACGCCGAGGGATACCAGAAATCCCCGGTCCTGCTCCCGCAGCCATTGTGCGAAGGATATGTTTAGCTCCGGCAGCTCTTCGGAGGAAATGTTAGACATGTGGTAGCGGTCTGTGTTCAGCGGGCTGTAGGGCATCCCCATTCCCATGATCGGGCTTTTCTCGACGATGGATATCCCACCGAGGCTACCCTTCAGGATTTCCACATGGTCGAGCACATGTTTAAGGAGATAGATCGCGGAAGCACCACTCCCGATGATTGCCAATTGCGGGTTTTTTTTCATGATCTCATTGACTGTTAGATAAACGATAATCGGGGACGGGTCTGAAAACCTGCACAATCGGTGAGCCCGTGCAGAAATCAAGTGAAACTGTTTTCTAGAAAATCATCCTGCATGCTTGACTCCACCCGGAATCAGTTGAATGGAATGGGTGGTGGGTATTTCGAATCATTTCCACTCCCCCGACACCCCGCATTTGGTCCTGCCGGCATGGAATGGTATATTGGAAGATATCTATATCACCCCCGGGCATGATTATTGGGGAAAACAAGGTGAGGGAAGATTGCAAAACGGCATCACCGCACTTGAGGAAGCAGAATGCGTGGCGGGCATGGGGCTGCGTGGGGCAAGGTGTAATTCGGTAAATATGGCGGGTTCACGACGATTGGCTTATTCTAACGGATTGGCCGGTTTGTGCGGATTGATGGATCGCCGCGATGATGCGCATGTCGGCGATTCCCATGGAGGCGGGAGTAAGGATTTCAGCGTCCTTGAGAATCGCCTTGGAGAAGGCATCCATCTCTGCGGCAAAATGGTCGACCTGCCTGATGTTCACCTCAACGGCCTCGGAACTTTCCTTCTCCGGCAATTGCTCCTTGGTCTTGAGCTTCAGTCCCCGGTAGCTGAACGCCGGATCCATTTCGATGAATCCTTTCTCGCAATGCACGCGGTAACGCCGACTCTCGCTACTGCCAAACGAACAATCGCAGACCGCGAGGACACCGGACGGATAGCGAAGGACAAAAGCGACGGTCTCCGCAACTTCGCGGAATCGGGGATCGTCTTCCGGCTGGATCGCGGTGGCGATCACTTCGAACGGCTCCTCACCGATGACGTAGCGCGCGGCGTTGATGCAATAGACTCCGACATCGCCCACCGGACCACCGCCCAGCTTGGCGCTGAGGCGGATGTTGGGGGGCTTCACGTTTTGACAATTGCTGGAAACGAAGGTTTTGATTTTGCCGAACCTGCGCTCTTTACACCAGTCCATCACCCGCCGGTTCAATGGCTCGTAGTGGAGCCGGTAGGCGATTGCCAGCTTGCGTCCGGCATCGTCCGCCGCCTCGCGCATGGCCTCACCCTCAGCGACGGACACCGCCATCGGCTTTTCGCATAGAACATGCTTGCCGGCCTTGAGCGCCCGGATTGTGAACTCCGCATGCATGCTGTTAGGGAGTACGATGTAAACGACATCGATGCGGGGATCGGCGGCGATTTTATCGAAGTTATCGTAGTTGTAGATTGCATCTTCGGGGATGTCGTATGTACGTGCGACTTTTGCAGCCTTTTTCGGATGACCACTCACAAGTGCCACTGGTTTTGACATGGTGCATTCGGAAAACGCCGGCAGGATTTCTCCCAAGGCGAGTCCGCCGAGACCGACGACCGCCCATCCAAGTTTTTTTGGAGCTTTCTCCTCGATTTTGAGTTCCTCGGGTTGATCGTCCGGAGGTGCCAGCGTGATTTCTGATTCTGCCGGATCATCGGCGAAGGCAATGCTAGGAAACGATCCTGCGAATGCGGTGGCTACGGTTAAAAATTCCCTGCGTGTCTTTTTCATAAGAGGAGATACTGCCGTCCGCCTCTCGCAAAAAACGTGCCCTGATGACCGAGGCGATACATCCTCCTCGCTAAAGAGGGCATTTTCATGAGGTTCATGCCTTTGAACGACTGAAACCAATAGGGCGGGACCCGAACCCTTTCCCGATATCTCGGACCCTGCATGCAAAATGCAGCGATGATGACGGTTATTGCACGGCTTATGCGGCGGGATTTTAACCAAGACCGGCAAGCCTAGTGAGCAATGACAATTAGAAATGCAGGTTGTTCATGGGATCGGGACCGAAAATTCATGGTTCTACAAAGGGGTCTGTATATGGCGTATCACATGCAGAAGGACTGTGAACCCCAACACTCCAAAGAGATGACTCCAATTGACCCAGTTGAATCAGCCAGTGCCGACCCTCGTTCTCCGATGGCACCTCCATATGTGGACGAAAATCCAAACCTCACCATGGTGGAACAGGGAATGGATGCAGCGGAAAACGAAGTTCGAGAGGCTGTGACGGACGGATATGAGGCATCCGCCAAACTGAGCGACGACGAGGAAGCCGAACTTGACGACATTGATTTTACCGATGCGGACGATTCGACGACCGCGCCGGAAGTGGCGGCAATTCATGAGGAATTCATACTTTCCGACGAATACGAGGATAAGGATGAGGAGGATGAGGATTTCGAAGACGACGAATAAGAAGGCCGTCTAAAGCGATAAAAGCGTAATACGCCCAGCCAACGTGCGGCTCATACCGAGCTACTGGACGGTGTGTTGGTCAGTTGGGCCATCCCGAAAGGCATACCCGAGGAGACCTCCGCCAAGCGTCTCGCGGTGCACGTGGAGGATCATCCGCTGGATTACGGAGGTTTCGAGGGAGTTATACCAACCGGAAATTACGGCGCGGGAACCGTGGCAATCTGGGATAAGGGTAGTTGGGAACCCATCGAGAAAGGATGGCGCAGGAAGTTTGACAGTGGCAAACTGAAGTTCTTGCTTAAAGGCCACCGGCTGAGTGGAGTCTATCTACTTGCTCGAATGGGTGAGGAGCCAAACTGGCTGATGCGGAAATTGGAAATGGGCAAAGCCACTGCTTCCACCAACGAACTGCACCGGGAAGAGGCGGAGTTTATATCTCCACAACTCGCACGCGTGGTTCCAGCGGTCCCTTCGGGTCCCGGGTGGTTGCATGAAATCAAGTTCGACGGCTACCGCATGATTGCCGTGCGGCGAGACGGACTATTGAAACTTTACACTCGAAGCGGATTGGATTGGACGGACCGGTTCGGAACTCTGGCAAAGCATCTGTCCGGCCTATCGAAACGCGATTTCATCATCGACGGGGAGGCGGTGGTATTCGATGGGAAAGGCCGGTCAAGATTCGGGGATTTACAAGCCGCATTACAAGCGGGTGAGCAAGAGAAGATAGAGTTTGTCGCGTTCGATCTCCTTCACTTCGACGGCGCAAATCTGCGGAATCTGCCCCTGTCCCACCGCTTGCGGAAGCTAGCGGAAATTGTTCCTGAAGACAAAGGCCCCATCCATCTCTCAAAGGTATGGCCTGCTGACCAAGGCAGGAGTTTGTTCAAGCAGGCTTGTGCCACGGGACTCGAAGGAATCATCAGCAAGAATTCCAGCGGGAGATATATTGAAGGGTCAAGACGGGATTGGGCAAAATCCAAATGTCGTGCACGACAGGAATTTGTGATTTGCGGCTACACGCAGCCGAAGGGGTCCCTGCCGGCATTCGGCGCACTGGTCTTGGGCTCGTTCGAAAACGGGAAACTGGTCCCGCGCGGCAAGGTCGGAACGGGTTTCTCGGATGCCGCTCGCAGGAAGATGTTGGAGATGTTTAAGGAAATTCCCGCCCGAAAGGTGCCGCTTGGATTCAAGGAAAAGGATATAACGTGGGTCGAACCCCGGCTGGTGGCGGAAATCGAATTTACTGAGATCACCCGGGACGGCTCAATCAGGCAGGGAAGCTTCATCGCCACGCGCGATGACAAGGCGGCGGCTGATGTCCACCTGGATACGCTGCAAACCGCTGCCGCCGAAAGTAAGGAGATCAAGGTCCTCGGCATCGCCATCAGCCATCCGGAACGGCTGGTGTATGCGGATCATGGGATTTCGAAATTAGAGGTGGTCCGCTACTATGAAAAAGTAGGTGAAATGATGTTGCCTTTCGTCGCCAGGCGCCCTCTTGCGGTCCTGCGCGCACCGGGCGGAATCATGGATGACACGTTTTTCCAAAAGTCATTTCATTCGCATGTTCCACCCCATGTTTTCCAGGGAAAACTGGAGGACGGAACGACGGTCTTCAGCATCAGGGATGTTAAAGGCCTCATCTCACTTGCTCAGTTCGGAGTGATCGAGTTCCATCCTTGGGGAGCACCGATGCCAAAGGCGGATAAG
>Ga0105048_10020315_pt1 | contig 10138 bp, 12 predicted proteins | sample MAT05_FD_78382 | JGI IMG/M metagenome (GOLD analysis project Ga0105048, IMG submission 78382) | Freshwater microbial communities from Lake Fryxell liftoff mats and glacier meltwater in Antarctica - MAT-05 | ecosystem: Environmental > Aquatic > Freshwater > Ice > Liftoff microbial mat | place... | reverse complement strand
TTGTGGATTAATTATAATACCACCAGCTTGGTCGGCATTCCATTTGCTTAGAGTAGCTTTTAATTCTGATTCTAGCGTGTGTTGTGTCGATGGCTCGATTGTAGTCACAATATCACCTTGGCCTTCATTATTACTACTCGCTACATCTTTAATATTAGAAAATACTTCTGCAAAGAAATTCACATAGGCTTCATCTTTTGGTTTTGAAAGTGTCGAATTATAATACCTCTCGATCCCATATTGTCCGACTTTGTCATCATCTTTATTAAAAGCAAGGAATCCGAGTGTGTGAGATGCTAGTGATCCTCCTGGATAAAAGCGCCAATTATCTTTATATATTGATATACCAGGAATATGAAGATCTTCTATCTCTGTGACTTGCTCTTTTGTCAGACGAGTTGCGACTTCTTCATAAGGATCATTCTTCTTTGAAGCTTTTGTAATAAATACTGCCTTGTCCATCTCTATATATGGATCAAGCTTGGCATAAACATCATCAGTATCAATTATTTCTTTTGGTTTAATTGCGAGCTTGAATCCTGATGATACAGTGCCAGCAGCGACGAGAGACCCATCTTTCTTTGAAAAGAAAATTGTACCTCTTTTGAATATATCACCTGCTGGAGTAGCGTACTGCTTGTCAGCTTTTTCTGCATAGACATTCTTGTGGAGAATCTGAACATAAAAAAGCCTCGATATGAGAATTGAGGCAATGAAAAAGACAAATACGGATACAATCCTTATTCTAACTTGGAATGAAGATAGCTTCATTAGCGAATAGCGACACTACTTGGAGTATTTCGTGTAGCAAATATACTGGTATGAGAATCGACGAATCCCAGAGACAATGCATAGCTCTTGTCTATTTTATTTGTAATATTTAAATATGTAAGCTCGAGTTCGCTTACTTGTGCGCCGAGATTGCGTGATGTCGTTGCTAGTGCTTTACGAGCCAGAACATTAAATGTAATAGATCCAATTAGGTACACATACACTAGGGAGAGCACAGTAATACCAGATATTAATACTCGAAATAATGTTTTCTGTATACTAGTATCTTTCATTATATTTGCTGTTATTGTTTGTGCTTTGCTCATATTTTTTCTATTATTCTTAATTTTGCACTACGTGCACGTGGGTTGTTAATAATCTCATCACTACTTGGTACTATTGGTTTTTTTGTTATAACATTTGCATATCCATCACTTTTTAGTTTTACGAATGCCCTCTTTACAATGCGATCCTCCAAACTATGAAATGTAATTATGGCTATTCTTCCACCAACTGAGAGCATCCTAAATCCACTCTCTATGGCGCGCTCAAGGTTAGACAATTCACCATTTGTTGCAATTCGTAAAGATTGGAATGTTCTTGTACTTGGATGAATCTTCATGCCTCTATATGATCTACCTACAGCACCATCGATAATTTCAGCTAATTGGAATGTCGTGTCTATGGATTTAATAGTTCGAGCTTCGACTATTGCTTTGGCGATCTTTCTTGAATATTTCTCTTCACCGAATCCATAGATAATATCTGCAAGAGTCTTCTCTTCCCAAGTATTTACGATATCGCGAGCTGTTAGATCTTCATCAGTTGGATCCTTCTTCATAGTCATCAGTAGTGGCTCGTCTTTCTTAAATGAGAATCCCCTACCTGCAATCTCAAGCTGAAATGATGAGAGTCCAAGATCCAAGAGTATCCGATCAACGTGTGGCATGTTTAGTTCATTTAGAACCTTGTCCATGTCTTGGAATCCAATTGTTCGGAATAATGTGTCATGAGGAATATCAATAAGTCGTGATTTTGCTCGGTCGATCGCATCCGCATCAAAATCAAGGCCAATGACTTTCACCCCAGATCCAAAACGCTTGATGATTTCAAATGTGTGTCCTCCTCCACCGAGAGTGCCATCTATAATAATGTCACCAGAGCGGATAGTAAGTCCGTCGATTGATTCATCTAAAAGTACAGGAATATGCATATATTAAAGAACACCTACCTGCCCTAATTTATCTGCGAGGGCATCAGCCTGTCCATCGATAACTTTCTTATAATCGTTCCAAGCTTTCTCATTCCAGATTTCTGCACGATTCTGAACTCCGATGACGATCACTTTGCTAGTAAGGCCTGAACGATTTTTTAAATTTTCCGGGATTAATATTCGGCCGTTTGCATCGACGTCTACATCGACTGCTTGCCCAAACATAAATCTCGAGAAACTTCTATTGTCACTTGTGAGCATTGAAGAGTCAGAAAGCTTACTTGAAACTTTCTCCCATTCTTTGGTCGTGAAGATAGAAAGACATTTATCAAGCCCTGGAGCAACTACTACACGCTTGCCCATCTCCTTGCGAAACTTCACCGGCAATGACATGCGGTTCTTGTCGTCTAGAGTGTGAGTAAATTCCCCGATAAGCATAATAATGAGCAGAATATTGAAATTATTAAGTTTCCCACAATATCCCACTGCATTTAATTATAAACCACTTTGCCCCACAACACAAACATCCTCCCCCACTCCAACTGTGGATAACAAAAAGGCTCTTTACTATGAAAATAAAAAGTGGTGTGATAACATTCTATTAATCAACTTTGTTCTTTTTCGATTATAAAACTACCTTTAGGGGTTTTAGAATTAAGATTAGATAAATTTACAAGGCTAGCAGCGCGTACCAGCATAACTACGTTTTTATGCTACAAAATAAATTTATTTAAAAAGAACAAAAACGGGTTACCAATTGGTAACCCGTTTTTTTATTTATAAATTATATTATTTATGCTACTTCTTTGTAGAAAGGTAATTCTTTTATACGATCTTGAAAACTTAAATTACTTTCTTTTTTGTACTCTATAATCGCGTGATTAATAGCACTCTGGACAGCAATATTTTCTTTAAATATTTCAAGTGGTATGATATGTGACACAGAGAGCTTGTATATTTTATCAAAGATTTCACCGTCTCCTACTTCACTATTTTGTATATGTTCTATCAAATATTTTTCAACTTTCGGCAATACTAGCTTTTCAATTTCTGGCATGTGTACCTCTTTCTTATGATCATGGACAAATTTAGTAAGCCCTTCTAAATTGTCTTTTTCTAAATAGTCTGAAATAAGAATAACTGGATTCTCATTTTCAACTTCTACTTTCTCAATTTTATTCTTGAAAAAATTAAACATATAGTTAGTCTATTTTAGGCTTCATTATTGGGAAGAAAATCACATCACGGCAATTCTTCTGATTTGTCAGGATTGTGACTAGGCGGTCAATTCCCATTCCAAATCCCGTCATCGGTGGCATACCATGCTCCATAGCAGTTAGGAATCGTTCATCTATATCCATGGCTTCCACATCACCCCCCTCTCTTGCTTCTGATTGAGCAAGTAGCAAATTCCTCTGAATTGTCGGGTCGACGAGTTCAGCATATTGATTAGTAATCTCAGCTCCTGCAATGATGAGCTGGGCTACTTTGGCAGTTCCATCAGGATTTTGCTGCGCCAATGGCTTCAAATCTCCGGGGAAATTCGTCACAAATGTCGGATTTATTATTTTGTATCTCGATGACTTTTTATAAATATGATCAAGGAGATTTCCACGGCCAGTAGTCTTGGCTTCATCTTCTGACATTCCCCATTTTACAGCTTCTTTTCTTGCTTCTTCATGCGAAATTGTAGTTATATCAATACCTGCATTCTCACTGAGTAATTCACCAAATGTAACACGTGGCCAGACACCATCAAAATTGACCTCTTGGCTATCGCCTTCTTTATCATAAACAGTAAAAGTAGTTTTTTGTACAACTTCACTTGCAATGTATTTGAGCATTTTTTCAGTCCATTCGATATTGGTCTCGAGGCTCTGATATGCAGCATACCATTCAATCATTGTGAATTCTTGGATATGTGTAGGATCTGATCCTTCATTGCGGAACATTTTGCCTATCTCATATACTCGCTCATAACCTCCAGCCATTATCATCTTGTGATCGAGCTCGACAGCAATACGGAGCACCATAGGCATATCAAAGTCATTGTGATGAGTATCGAAAACACGAGCCATGGCACCACCGGCTTGATTTTGTAATATTGGAGTTTCAATCTCTAGGAAATTTTTCTGATCTAGAAATGTACGAATGCCTTTTATCACTTTTGAACGAATTTCAAAGCGACTGTACACATCCGCATCCATAATAATATTTAGATATCTTTTTCTGTATGTCTCTTCCACATCTTGAAGCCCGTGCCATTTATCAGGAAGAGGAAGCAAGGCTTTGGTGCCCATCATCCATTTCTTTATGAGAATACTCTGTTCCCCACGATCAGTCACAAAAAGTGACCCTGTGACTGAGATAAAATCACCATTATCTACTGTATCGACAAATAGTGAAAATACATCCTGTGGTAATGTGTCTTTTTTAAGTACTGCTTGTAGGCGGTTCGTGCCATCTTGAATCACAATAAAAAGAATAGCCCCTTGGCCACGAATAATAATCACACGGCCGGCTATTGATATCGGGTAGTCTTCTGAATTGTCAGCTAATTTATCAAAATTATTTTTAACTTCTAGTATTGAATAATCACGAGAAATAGATGCTGGATATGGATTCATACCCACTTCATTTAACTTTTCAATTTTATTTATTCTTGCTTGTCTTAGTTCTTCGATTGAGGCCATATCTCTATTGTATATTAACAATAGTGTATTTGACTAGTCCCTTTGGAGTTGTGATAGACACAACATCACCTTTTGTCTTACCAAATAGTGATTCTCCGAGTGGTGATTTGTTTGAAATTTTATTTTTTGACATATCTGCTTCCTCTGAGCCGACAATGCTGTAAGTGACATTTTCTTTTGAATGTTCCTTTTTGACTTCAACAGTTGTACCAATTTCAACTTTATTACTGTGATGCTTCTTTACTACGACAGCACTCTGGAGCATGTATTCAATTTGATTTACTCTGTCTTCAGTCTTGCCTTGATCTTCACGTGCTTGGTGATATTCAGCATTTTCAGACAGATCCCCAAGGGCTTTTGCAGCCTCAAGTGATTCTAATATTTCCTTGCGCTTTACTGTCTTTAAATTATTCAATTCTTCGATTAATGCGTGCTTTTTTTCTTCAGTTATGTAATGTGTTTCTTCCATATATAGCTCTTTTATTATTAAGAATGGCTAATTATAGCTGTTATAGCCAAATAAGTCAAAATAATTACTGACTAATGAGCTTGGTGCCCTTGTTCTATTCTAGCTTAATTCCCTTGACATTATTATATATAAATTGTATGGTGTTTGTATGAAAAACTATTGTTCTTTTATATTTTCTAACTTTAAAATCCAAAAAAATGATAAAGATTATTTTTCTTATTATTGCTATTGTTTTGGCAGCAATAATTTTTAATCAACCACATATTGATGAACACAGTTCAGAATTATTGTGGTTCGGAGTAGAAACATTCATTCTTGGAATTATTTTCTATTTATTATCTAAAGTAGTAGAAAAACTGGATGAATGTATATTTATCTTTATAAAAAGTTTATTTTATATATTAATAACAATAGCATCATGCGCATTGATGCTATTGTTATTAAAAATTAAATATATAAATTAAAAAAAATTATTATAAATATATAGAGAACCGCTGAAAAGTGGTTCTTTTTTATTTCAAATACTCTGGGGTGTAGACGCTCATATAATCGATAACTTCACTCATGACCCGAGTGGCATTGCCTGAAGCTGCCTTTGGACCACGCTCCATTAGAATAGCAAAACTGTATTTCGGATTCTCATACGGGAAAAATCCAACAATCCACGAGTTCGTATTTGTATTACCGAGTCCCACCTGAGCTGTACCAGATTTAGCAGCGACTTTGACAGACGGTAAGTTAAGAGCGGCACCCGTGCCTTCTGTGACAACAGCGCGCATCCCTTCTTTTATAATTTTCATATTTTCTATATCGACTGGTATTGTTACTTTTTTTGATTCAAATGATTTATCATTGAGTTTTACATGAGGATTGACCAGTATGCCATCGCTTGCTATACCACCAATTGCTCTTGCCATCTGAAGTGGTGTAACTTGAAAACCGTACTGACCAATCGAGGTGTTGTATGTATCTCCGACTCGCCATGCATCACCTTTAAAAGTCTTGGCTTTCCATTCTGGAGTAGGGATAATACCTTCTTTCTCATTACCCACATCGACACCTGTTTTCTCAGCAATGGCAAACATTCGACTATACTTATCAATATTTAAAATTCCAAGGCCTTTTTGATCTTGAAAACCTCCACCAATTTGATAGAAATAAACGTCAGAAGATACAGCCAATGCCTCCCTCATATCAACATATCCAAATACTCCGTGATCTTTGAAAATAGATTTCTTTTCTGGAAAATATGGATTCGGTATTGAGATTGAGCCATTTGATAGTATTTGTTTTAGTGGATCTATTATTTCTTCTTCGAGTGCTCCATAGCCCAAGAAAGGCTTTACAATTGACCCTGGTGTATATAATCCTGATACTGATCGATTCAAAAATACCTTACGCTTGTCAGTCAAATATCCATTAATAATTTTCTTGTCTTTACCAGATGAAAGGATGGTCGGATTGTATTCTGGATAACTTGTCATTGCTAATAACTCCCCACTTTTTATATCCATAAGTACTCCTGCTCCTCCAGAGAAAGAAGCGTTGTTTGCCATTGCTACTATTGATTCATACATCTTCTCTTGTATGCCAGCATCGATAGATAGTGTCATATTATCACCTGCTTTTGGTTGTGATACTGTGTTCTCTGACTGAATTTCTCCATTAACATTTGTCTCTGTAATACGGACACCATTTACTCCTGTCAAAGTTGTATTATATGATTTTTCTATACCATCTTTACCTATAAATGAATCCTGCCAATATTTACCCGAAGAATCCTTTGCAGGCGAACTCACATACCCTAGCAGTAATCCAAAACCGGGTTTTGTAGTATATGCACGTGATGGAGCTTGAAATCTATTCGTATCAGTAGTCTCCCATGCATTCCATGCAAGGAGTGTATTCTTTCTATCATAGAGTAATCCACGGTCGGCAAATATTGGCTCTTTGGTTAATGTATTATTCTCGCTCTTTTTGAAGTAGGCTTCGCCTTTTGTTATTTGCAATGTTCCGACTTGCCAGATAAATACGAGTGTCATAAATACAAAAAATCCTCCGAGTAAATGTATTGAGTGCTTAGGGATTGGCTTCTCTAGGCGACCCTCAAATTGCTGAGTATTAAAATTCGGTAAGTTTTTTGAATCAAGAAATATCTCATCTGGAGCGATGTCTCTATTTGCAATATTATTTCTTCTTTTGTAATTAATTCTAAATTTCATTTTTATATAATACAATATAACGGCGTGAAAACTGAATGATAATAAATACTATTGATATAAATAAAGAATACCAAAGTGGTGAAGCCATAAATCCTAGGTCGGGTACTACATAAAGTGCATATATAATACCTGCGGTAATAAAGAACTCATAAAAATATTTGTATGAAAATATCCCTACAAAAGCAAGTAAACCTGCTACCCACCATGGGAATATAAATAATGAAACAAATAAAATAGAGTCAAAGAGGATCCGGTTCATACTCTATAGTATACGCTAGGTAGAGGCGAGTTGACAAATATTATCTATATTTTATTTTGAGGTAAATAAAACGAATAATAAAAAAGACAAAAAGAGCAATAAGTCCATAAAATACAATAGTATTTCCAAATATGAACCCGACAATTGTCAATAAAAATAACTTCACATAAGCAATGGGCTTGTCTGTAGCGTCTAGAGGTTTAGATTTCTTGCTCTCTACTTTAGATGGAATAATCTTGCCATTCTTGTCCTTCATTGGTTCAACAATATTTTTATTATTCATTCCATCAATTTCTTTTTGTGTTTCATTTTTTGAATCTAGGATAGATTTATATGTATCATCACGAAATATGTCAAGTGAATTTGCACTCGTTGATATTGATCCTGTGACAGAATCTGGAACTATATCTTTGACGGCCGAGCTTGCTTTTGCTATCTCATTTTTTACTACGTCACCACTACTCGCTTGGACACCATCAATAGTCTTTATTGAGACTGGGACAAATGTACGATTTTCTTTTGTAGCAGTATTGCCCAATACTATTTGCTCTTTTTTACCATTATTGGTAATAGTCGAAGATATAATCTTGGCAGATATAGTATGATCCCCTGATGTCACTTTCCATGATACTGACACATCTTGAATTTTTGATGGTAAAATTGTCACATCCCTTGCACCGAGTAGAGTTTTATTATCATAAAATTCTACATGAGCAGAAAGGCTGTTTGTAGCACCATTCCAGATTGCTGTATAAATCTTTACAGTTTCCCCTTCTACAAGTGACTCTTTGGAATACCAAATCTGCCCAGAAATAAAACCAGTTGTATTTTCAGTAACTGCATGTGTGAAAGATGCATTACTTACAAAAAATGCAATTACAAAAATTAATAAAAGGTAATTATACTTATATCTTTTCATTTATATTACTTGAGTGTGAATGAAGCTTTTACAGTCAGCATGATATTTTTCTCAACTTTAGATGTGTCGTATGATCCATAATCTGAGACATCAAGTGAATTGGCAGACATGACTTGAACTACCCCTGACGATGCACTCTTTAACTGGCCAACTACTTTGCCACTTGAAAGTGCAAGTACTGATGCTCGAGCTTTTGCGTCTTTGATAGCATCAGCTAGCATATTTACACGCTCTTCGGGAAGCTTGCTATAAGTATATTCGAGTGATTGTGTTGAGAAGATTACACCCTTCTCTATTAGGGGTTGGATGTTCTTGGCAACCTCCGCAATAGCATTCACATCTAATGAATTGACATCGATTGTCTGCCGCAGAGTATATGCACGCTCTGCACCTTGAGGTTGATCATAATTCTGATCCATAAATATTGGTGAAATTACAATCTGATCATCGGTAATATTTTTTTCTTTTAAGAATGCTTTTACTTCTGTAAGATCACGAGCCATATCAGCATAGCCCGCTTTTAGAGTACTCACTTTTGCTACACGATTTATAGTTCCAACCCATTTAACATGATCAGATGTAACGAGCTTTGTAGCAGAACCAGTGACAGTCAGAGTATTGTCGAATGAACGTACTCTATAGAATGTATAGGCACCAATAGCTGTACTTATAACGAGGGCCATTGCAATTAGAAATCGTGAATTAATAAAACTTCGCTCTTTTATTATAGTTTTTTGTGTATTTTCCATAAGTCTATTGTACCACAATACAAAAAGTCTAGAGTAAGCTATCCCCTATAGTATATGCAGTTCCTGCGCCCATTGTAATTATTATATCCTTCTTACCTAGCATTATATCTTTAGCATAATGTTCCGCATCTTCGAATGATAAGGCTTGGACACTCTTATGAACTTTTGATAATGCATCTGAAAATACTTGTGAACTCATCGTACCATCATCTATTTCACGTGCTTTGAAAATCGGTAATATCACTACTTCGCAAGCTTCATCAAATGAATTCATGAATTCATTAAAAAGAGCTTTGGTTCGACTAAAGAGATGTGGCTGAAAAAATACGTGAAGCCTGTAGCCATCATCTGATTCGCCTTTCGGATATTTCTCTCGGAATGCTTGGAGGCTCGCTTTAACTTCAGTCGGATGATGAGCATAATCATCATAAACAATAGCACCACTTTTTGTAGTTCCTTTATATTCAAATCGTCTATTTGTCCCTCTGAATTTCGATAGAGCTTCGTCTATATTATCTTTTTCCAAATCAAGAATTATTCCTACTGCACCCGCTAGGCTTGCGTCCAATTGAATATGACGGCCGGGAATCAATAGTGATCGCTCATATAAATAATTTTTATAGTCAACTATTGTGCATTGTGCCTCATTGATAACATCTTTTATATCAGTATTATCTGGGTCACAAATAACAAAGCCGTCAGTAGGGACTTTGGATACGAGCGCCTTGTATGCACTTTTTATATCATCGAGGTCTTTATAATAATCAACATGATCTAGATCGATATTTGTTATTAATAAAATATTCGGATGTAAATTCAAAAATGCCCGATAGTATTCATCTG
>Ga0105048_10020314_pt1 | contig 10140 bp, 8 predicted proteins | sample MAT05_FD_78382 | JGI IMG/M metagenome (GOLD analysis project Ga0105048, IMG submission 78382) | Freshwater microbial communities from Lake Fryxell liftoff mats and glacier meltwater in Antarctica - MAT-05 | ecosystem: Environmental > Aquatic > Freshwater > Ice > Liftoff microbial mat | place... | reverse complement strand
GTACTGCAGCGCAGGCCGTTCTTCGTGAAGAGCTGGAAGTAGCCGACCCCTTCCTGGGCACCGCCATTGAAGTCGTCGGTACGTGGCACGCCCAGCTGTCCCGCGCCGTCGATGATTGCTTCGATCAGTTCGTGCCGGTCACCGATATCCGAGCAAGCGAGCGGTCCGTCCGCACCATGGGTGGCACTGGCACCGCGCACGTTGCCCTCACTGCGCACGAAGTAGGGCAGTACGTCGCGCCAACCCCACCCGGCGTTGCCCGCCGCAGACCAGGCGTTGTAATCCTCCGGTTGCCCGCGCACGTAGACGAGGCCGTTGATGGACGACGACCCGCCCAGCACGCGGCCACGCGGCCAGTAAATGCGCCGGCCCAGCATTCCGGGATCAGGCTCGGTGTGGAAGCCCCAGTTGTAGACCGGATGAAACATCGTCTTGCCGTAACCGATGGGAATGTGGATCCACAAGTAGCGATCCGCAGGTCCGGCCTCGAGCAGCAGCACCGTGTGCTGGCCATCGGCAGTAAGCCGGTTGGCCAGCACGCAACCCGCCGTGCCGCCGCCGACGATGATGGTGTCGAACGAAGTCATGGTCGTGATCGTCGCGCTCGCCTGCGCTGGTGTCCATCGAAGGAAAGGAGTGGTGACATTCGTAATAGCTTATCGAAAAATGAAATATAGGTGACCGAAGTTTATGGAAAGTTATTGCCATAACTGGCGACTCTGTCTACATTCCTTGTGCACGCAGATCGCCAACGATGCGACGCGTCGCACCTGCCGCACCATCCGGTGTGTCATCAGTCCAGGAGGATTCATGAACAGTCATTGGCTCGTCAGGGGTGCGGTGGCGCTCGTTGCCACGGCGCTCGCCGCCAGCGTCGCGGTCGCCCAGACCGCGCAGGCACCGGTCAAGATGCGCATCCAGACCGCCGTACCCTCCGCCAGCATCTATTTTGAACTGCTGAAGCGAATGGGTGATCGCGTCGACCGGATGTCCGCCGGACGCATCAAGATGGAGATGTTGCCCGATGGCGCCATCGTCCCGGCGTTCGAGATCCTGGATGCAGTCGACAAGGGCATCGTCGAAGGCGGCTACGCGTGGACGCATTATTGGTCCGGCAAGCATCCTGCCGCAGGTCTTTTCAGCAATCCGATGGCCGGGGCCGGCGTGGGCCTTGACCAACTGTCGCATGTGGCGTGGATCTACGAAGGTGGCGGCTACGACCTCTACCGCAAACTCTACAAGGACATGCTCAAGGTCAACGTTGAACCGTTGTTCGTGCAGCCGATGGGCCCGGATCCGCTCGGCTGGTTCAAGACCCCGATCAACTCGGTGGCCGACTTCAGGAAGATGAAATACCGCTCACCGCCGGGCATCACCGGCGAGATCTTCAAGGAAATGGGTGTTGCCGCCGTCGCGATGCCGGGTGGCGAGATCGTCCCGGCCGCCCAGCGCGGCGTGATCGATGCAGCGGAATGGATCGGCCCCGCCGACGACCTGAACCTCGGGCTGCAGACGGTCTGGAAGCACTACTACCTGCAGGGCCTGCACCAGTCCACCGATATCGGCGAAATCCTGATCAACAAGACGGTGTGGGACAAGCTTTCGCCTGATCTGAAGGAAATCATGCGGACGGCCGCGATGGCGTCGATGATGGAGACCTACACGTTCAACGTGTACAAGAACGCGCAGGCCGTCGTCCGTCTCCGCAACGAGTTCAAGGTCACGATCCACGACACGCCCAAGGACTTCTTCCCGGAATTCGTGCGTGCCACCAACGTGATCCTCGAACGGTACTCGGCCAAGGACGCCTTCTTCAAGGAAGTGCTGGATTCGCAGCGCAACTTCGCGAAGGTGGTCGTGCCGTACTGGACCAAGATCAACGATCTGTACACCAATCTCGGTAACGCGGCGCTGGCCGCGCCGCCGAAGTAACGATGCGGCCGGGGGCGGCGCCTGTGCGCCGCCCTGCTATTCGTCGACGCGCGACACGCGCGCCGCCCGTACCCTCGTTGCCGGAGCCGACATGACTGCAGTCCCTGCGGGAGCTGCGCGGGCCACCCGCGTGCTCGATCTCATCACCCGCTTCATCGGCAAGGCCGTTGCCTGGTTGATCCTGCCGATGGTGCTGTCGCTGGTCTGGGAAGTGTTCGCGCGCTACCTCTTCAACGCGCCGACGATCTGGGCCTACGACATGACGTTCATGCTCTATGGCACGTTCTTCATGGTGGGCTCGGCATGGACGTTGCAGCGCGGCGGCCACATTCGCACCGACACGTACTACAGTCGCTGGTCGCCGCGCACGCAGGCGATCGTCGATCTCGCCTGTTATGCCGTGTTCTTCTTCCCGGCGATGCTGGTCTTCACGTGGCTGACCTGGGAATACTTCCAGAAGTCCTTTGGCCAGAACGAGCGCATCGTCACCAGTCCGTGGCTGCCGCTGGTGTGGCCTTTCAAATTCATGATGCCGCTGTCCGGCGCACTGCTGCTGCTGCAGGGTGTGTCCGAGTGCATCAAGTGCTGGGCGCGCGTCCGCGGTGGCGCGTTCATTGCGATTCCCGGCGTCGATGACGGCGAGGCGCTGACATGACGCCTCGCCGGCAATCACAGAAGGGCCGGGCATGAGCACCGAATGGGTTGGCATCCTGCTTCTCGCCATCCTGTTCGGCGCCATCTTCATCGGCTTTCCGATCGCCTTCACGCTGCTGGCCGTGGGCATGATCGGCGGCTTCATCGCGCTGGGGCCGCTGGCGCTCCACCTGATGACGCTGCAGTTCTTCTCGGTGATGCGCGACCCCACGCTCGCGTCGGTACCCTTCTTCCTGTTCATGGGATACCTGCTCGAGCAATCGGGATTGATGGAACGTCTGTTCCGCGGGGTGCAACTTGCACTTGCCGGCGTGCGCGGTTCGCTCTATATGGCTGTACTGCTGACCGCCACGATCTTCGCCGCCGCCACCGGTATCGTCGGATCGTCGGTCACGCTGCTGGGCGTGATGGCCGCGCCGGCGATGAAGCGCAGCGGCTACGACATCCGGATGTCTGCAGGCGCCATCACGGCGGGAGGCACGCTGGGCATCCTCATCCCGCCCTCGGTGATGCTGATCGTGATGGGGCCGGTCGTCGGCGTACCCGCCACGGATCTCTTTGCCGCCGCGGTGATCCCGGGCCTGATGCTGGCGGGGCTCTACATCGCCTACACGTTGATTCGTTGCTATATGAATCCGGCCCTGGGGCCGCCGGTGCCGATGGAGGAACGGGCCGGTTCGGTGGGCGAGATCATCAAGGAACTGGTGGTCGGCATCGCCCCGGTGGTGGTCGTGATCGCCGCCACGCTCGGCGTGATCCTTGCCGGCATCGCCACACCCACGGACGCGGGTGCGGTCGGGGCCTTCGCGGTGCTGCTGCTCACCTTGGCCTACCGGCGCATGACGTGGCTCGGTTTCCGCAAGGCCGTGTACTCGACGCTGCTGACCTCCTGCATGATCCTGCTGCTGGTCGCCGCATCGAACTACTTCGGGTCGGTGTTTTCGCGGCTTGGCAGCGCGTCGATGATTGCCGAGTGGCTGCTTGGCCTCGATCTGCCGCCCACCGCCATGTTGCTCTTGATCCTCGGCATCATCTTCGTGTTGGGCTGGCCGCTGGAGTGGGTACCCATCGTGCTGATCGTGGTGCCCATCCTGCTGCCGCTGGTGAACAAGCTCGGCATCAATCTCATCTGGTTCTGCACGCTTGTCGCCGTATGTCTGCAGACTGCATGGCTGTCGCCACCCGTGGCGCTCTCGGCGTACTTCCTGAAGGGCGTGGTGCCCGAGTGGGACCTGAAGGACATTTACGCCGGCATGGCGCAGTTCATGGTGCTGCAGGTGATCGGCCTGATACTGGTGCTGGCGTTCCCGCAGCTTGCGCTGTGGTTGCCGTCGGTGTTGCGCGACTGAAGGGGAGGCGTTGGTCAGCTCAGCAACGTCACGGCGTCCACCCAGGCGTAACCCAGTGCCTCCGCCACCGGCCTGCAGGTGACGTGTCCCAGCGCCACGTTCAGTCCGTCGCGCAGATGCACATCGTCGGCCAGCGCACGGCGCCAGCCCTTGTCGGCAATGGCGAGACCGAAGGGCAGCGTGGCGTTATTGAGTGCGAACGTCGACGTGCGCGGCACGCCGCCCGGCATGTTCGCCACGCAGTAGTGGATCACGCCGTCGACGACATACGTGGGGTCGGCGTGCGTCGTCGCATGCGACGTCTCGAAGCATCCACCCTGGTCGATTGCCACATCAACGACGACCGAACCGGACTGCATCCGGCGGATCATGTCTGCGCTGACAAGCTTCGGCGCCGACGCGCCCGGCACCAGCACGCCGCCAATCACCAGGTCGGCGCGCGTGACGTGCCGGTCGAGTGCATCGCGCGTGGAGAACTCCGTCTTCAGCGCCGCGCCGAACTGGCGCCACAACCCGCGCATCGCCTCCGGGCTGCGATCGAGCACGGTGACATCCGCGCCCATGCCCAGCGCGATCATCGCCGCGTGACTGCCCACCACGCCGCCACCGAGGATCACGACGCGGCCCGGCGCAACCCCTGGCACGCCGCCGAGCAGGATGCCCTTGCCGCCATGCGGCTTCTCGAGGAAGTAGGCACCCGCCTGCACCGCCATTCGCCCCGCCACCTCGGACATCGGTGCCAGCAGTGGCAGGCCGCCAGTGGCGGACGTCACCGTTTCGTAGGCGATGCACACGGCACCGCTTGCCACCAGCGCCCGCGTCTGCGCCGGATCGGGGGCGAGATGCAGGTAGGTGAACAGGATCTGTCCGGGGCGCAGCCGCGCGCATTCCACGGGCTGCGGTTCCTTCACCTTGACGATCATGTCGGCACCGGCGAACACCGCGTCGGCGTCGGCGGCAATGCGCGCGCCCGCTGCGACATAGGCCTCGTCGGTCATGCCGATGCCGAGGCCCGCATCGTGCTCGACCAGCACGTCGTGGCCGTGCACGACAACTTCGTGCACCGAAGCCGGCGTCAGTCCGACGCGATTCTCGAGCACCTTGATTTCCCTGGGAACGCCCACGCGCATAGCGGCTTCTCCGCAAAATTGATCGCCGGCACGTATTTGCACGACGATGGTGCCGAAGTGTCGCCCCGGCACCGAATCCGGGCGTCGCCGACGCCAAAATCCGGCCGGCAATAGGCGTACACTTTACCCTTTCCACTAACCGCTTCCCGACCCCTTCGAGGAGACCCCCATGGGCCACGCTGAACTTACGCTGCAGGACCAGGCCGCCACGCGCCAGATTTCGCTCGACGAATTGTGGATGCCGTTCACGCCGAACCGGGAGTTCAAGCACGACCCCAAGATGATCGTGCGGGCGGAAGGCATGTATTACTGGAACGACCACGGCGGCCAGCTGATCGATGCCGCGTCCGGCCTCTTCTGCTGCGCGGCCGGGCACGGCCGCAAGGAAATCGCCGATGCCGTCAGCGCGCAATTGCGGCAGCTCGATTTCATCGCGCCATTCACGCGCGGCCATCCGAAGCAATTCGAACTCGCCACGCGCATCGCCGAACTTACGCCGGGTGACTTGAACCGCATCTTCTTCGTCAACTCCGGCTCCGAGGCGGTGGACACCGCGATGAAGGTGGCGCTTGCCTATCACCAGGCACGCGGGCAGGGTGGTCGCAACATGTTCATCTCGCGCGAGCGGGCCTACCACGGCGTCAATTTCGGCGGCATCTCGCTGTCCGGCATGGTCAACAACCGGCGTAAATTCGGCCCCACGCTCCCCGGCATCGCCCACATGCGGCACACGCACCTGCCGCAAAACCTGTTTACGCGCGGCCAGGGCGAACATGGCGCGGAATTGGCCGAGGACCTGCAGCGTTTCGTCACGCTGTACGGTGCCGAGAACATCGCCGCATGTTTCGTCGAACCCATCGCCGGCTCCACCGGCTGCCTGGTACCCCCCAAAGGCTATCTGCAGCGCCTGCGCGAGGTTTGTGACCAGCACGGCATCCTGCTCGTGTTCGACGAGGTGATCACCGGGCTTGGCCGTACGGGCCAACCATTCGCGGCGCAAAGCTTCGGCGTCACGCCCGACATCATCACGATGGCCAAGGCCATCACCAACGGCGCACAACCGATGGGCGCGGTGGCGATTTCCGAGCGCATCCACGACACGATCATGGGCGCGGCCGCCGACGGCGCCATCGAATTCTTCCACGGCTACACCTACTCCGGCCATCCGGCGGCGTGCGCCGCGGGCCTCGCCACGCTCGACATCTACAAGGCCGAGGATCTCTTCGCCCGCGGCCGCGCGTTGTCGCCCTATTTCCAGGACGCCATCTTCGGGCTGAAGGACATTCCAGTGGTGGCCGACATCCGTGGCTACGGCATGATGGGCGCGATCGACGTGCACATGGACGGCGCGCCGGGCAAGCGTGGTCACGTGCTGCAGAAGAAGCTTTTCGATAACGGCCTGCATCTGAAGACCACCGGCGATTGCGCGATCATCGCGCCGCCGCTGATCGCCGAGCGCCACCATATCGACAGGATCGCCGACATCCTGCGCAAAACCTTGCTGTCGCTGTAGAGTCCCTTCATCCGCAGCATTCGTTGGCTTCTACCTTGGAGATCGGCATGACTAGCAAATTCAGCAAGTGGTTGGCGGGCGCAGCACTCGTCCTCGTGGCGGCGATGCCTGCGTGGGCGCAAAAGACCGTCACGTTCGCCTATCAGGACATGGTGATTCCGTTCCGCTGGGTGCAGGCGCAGGGCCAGATCGAGAAGGCGACCGGCTACAAGATCAACTGGCGCCAGTTCGGCGGCGGCGGCGACGTCATCCGCGCGATGGCCTCGGGCGACGTGCAGATCGGCGAGGCTGGCAGCTCGCCGATCGCCGCCGCGATCTCCCAGGGACTCGACGTCGAGGTGTTCTGGATCCTCGAGGACATCGGTGCCGCCGAAGCCTTGGTGGTGCGTGACGGCTCGGGCATCACCAAGGTCGCCGATCTCAAGGGCAAGAAGATCGCCACGCCCTTCGTCTCCACCAGCCATTTCCACCTGCTGTACGCGTTGGAGCTGGCAGGCCTCAAGCCTGCCGACGTGCAGGTGCTGAACATGCGTCCGCCGGAGATCGCGGCGGCCTGGGCGCGCGGCGACATCGATGGCGCCTTCATCTGGGACCCGGCGCTGGCCACGACCAAGAAGAACGGCAAGGTGCTGCTCACCTCCGGCGACCTGTGCGCCAAGGGCAAGTGCACGTTCGATGGCCTCGTCGTCTCGAAGAAGTGGGCGAAGGACAACGGGGACTTCATGGTGGCGCTGGTCAAGGCCCTGGCCAAGGCCGACAACGACTATCGCACCAACCCGAAGGCGTTCACCAGCGACCCGGCCAAGGTGGCCGCGGTCGCCAAGTGGTCGGGCGCCAAGCCCGAGGACGTGCCCGCCACGATGAGCCTCTATGCGTTCCCGACGCTGCAGCAACAGGCCTCCAACGCGTGGCTGGGCGGTGGTGCCGCCGGCGGCGCGGCCAAGGCGCTGACCGAAACCGCCAAGTTCCTGAAGGAACAGGGCCGGGTGCAGGATCTCGCCAAGGACTACGCCGCCAATGTCACGCCGGAGTACGTCAACCGCGCGCTGAAGTAGTCGACTGGCAGCGCATGCATCGCGCGGCCCCGGCATTCCGGGGACGCGCTGTTTACGACGGCTGCGGCCGTCATGCCGGAGTTCTCGTTGCCGCATCTAGCCATCCGCGCACTCTCGGTACGCTACGGCTCGCGCCACGGCACCGTCGACGCGCTCGCCAACATCAACCTCGACGTCCGTGACGGCGATTTCGTCGTGGCGATCGGCGCGTCGGGCTGCGGCAAGACGACGCTGCTGTCGTGCATCGCCGGCTTTCTTCCGCCCACCGAAGGCAGCATCGAGCTCGATGGCCGCGAAGTGACCGGCCCCGGCGCCGACCGCGGCGTCGTATTCCAGAAGCACGCGCTGATGCCATGGCTCAATGTGCTGGATAACGTCGAGTTCGGCTTGCGCATGCGGGGCGTCCCCGCCGCGGAGCGGCATCGCGTGGCGCTGGAGAAACTCGAATTGGTGGGTCTCACCGATTTCGCGCAACGCGCGGTGTACGAACTGTCGGGCGGCATGCAGCAGCGCGTGGGCATCGCGCGCGCGCTGGCCTCCGACCCCGCGGTGATGTTGATGGACGAGCCACTGGGGGCGCTCGATGCGTTCACGCGCGAGTCGATCCAGGAACTGATCCTCAAGGTGTGGCATCGCACCGGCAAGATGGTCTTCTTCATCACCCACAGCGTGGAGGAGGCCTTGTTCCTCGCCACGCACCTGATCGTCATGACGCCGCGCCCGGGCAAGATCTCGCACGAGTACAAGCTCGACTTCGGCCGCCGCTTCATCGAGGCCGGTGACGCGCGCGCCGTGAAGTCGAGCGCAGACTTCATCCGCGTACGCGAAGAAGTGCTTGCTGTCATCCATCATCGGGAGGCCGAGCTGGCCGCCGCCGGCACCGGGACGCTTGGCGAGTGAAAACCGCCAAGCCCCGCGTCTCGCGCTACGCCACGCCCGGCGAAGGCAACAGCACGCTGATCTCGATCGTCACGATCGTCGTGCTGCTCGGCCTCTGGTGGTTCGCGGCGTGGCTCAGATGGGTGCCACCGCTGTTCCTGCCGCGACCCGAGAACGTGCTGCTGCGGCTGTGGGAATCCGCGACCGGGCAGACCCCGGATGCGCCACTGCTCACGCATTTCGGGTGGAGCATGTTCCGCGTATTCTCGGCATTCTTCTTGGCCTGCATCACCGCCATTCCCATCGGCATCGCGATGGGCGTGTCGCGCGTGACGCGCGGCATCTTCGATCCGCCAATCGAGTTCTACCGGCCGTTGCCGCCGCTCGCGTACCTGCCACTGATCGTGATCTGGTTCGGCATCGACGAAACAGCGAAGGTGCTGCTGATCTACCTGGCCTGCTTCGCGCCGATGGCGATGAGCGCGCGCGCCGGCGTGCGCTCGGTGGCGCAGGAACAGCTCCACGCCGCTTACTCGATGGGCGCGTCGAAATGGCAGGTTGTCTGGCACGTGATCATCCCCGGTGCCATGCCCGAGATCCTGACCTCGATGCGCATCGCCATCGGCTTCGGCTGGACGACGCTGGTGGCCGCCGAAATGGTCGCCGCCACCGCAGGCCTGGGCCAGATGGTCCTCAATGCCTCGAATTTCCTGCGCACCGACATCGTCATCATGGGCATCGTCGTGATCGGCGTGGTCGCCTACCTATTCGACCTGCTGATGCGCTATGTCGAGCGCCTGGTCGTGCCCTGGAAGGGCAAGATGTAGCATCCACGGCCCGCCGGACACGCCACCGGAAGCGCCATTTGTCGGGCACGGATTGACAAGCGGGGGCGCGGCTTGCCACGCTGCGCCATGGCTCTGCGACCGCATTTCCAGAAACTCGTCGAACGGGTTCGCCGCGGTCCGCCGCTGGCCGCTGCGGTGGTCTATCCGTGCGACCGCGAATCGCTGCAGATGGCCCTGTCCGGCGCCTTCGCCGGTTATCTCAATCCCACGCTGGTCGGCCCGGAAGCGCGCATCCGCGACGTGGCCGGCAAGGCCGGCCTCGAGATCTCGCGGCTGCCGATCATCGATTGCGCCGACGACGCCCCACGCGCCGCCGGCGAACGGGCGGCCGAACTGGCCCGCAGCGGCCACGTGGCGGCGCTGATCAAGGGCAGCCTGTCCAACGAAGACCTGCTGGGTCCGGTGGCCGATGCCGCGTCGGGATTGCGCACCGAGCGCCGGTTGTCGCATGCGTACTTCCTCGACCTGCCCGGCCAGAATCGCGGGCTGCTGCTGGCCGATGCCCACATGAACGTCACGCCCAACCTTGCCGCCAAGCGCGACATCGTGCAGAACACGATCCAGCTCGCGATCGCGCTGGGGATTTCCACGCCAAACGTGGCATTGCTGGCGGCGATGGATGGCCCCGCACCGGCGTTCCGCTCCACGATCGATGCCGTGGCGCTGAAGGCGATGGCACTGCAGGGATTCTTCCGCGGGGCGGTCGTCGAGGGCCCACTCACGCCCGACAGCGCCCTTTCGGCCGACGCGGCGCTGGCCAAAGGCATCAAGTCCGAGGTG